>Ga0306920_100004759_pt1 | contig 17436 bp, 20 predicted proteins | sample flu12Cox44000170_FD_204666 | JGI IMG/M metagenome (GOLD analysis project Ga0306920, IMG submission 204666) | Lab enrichment of tropical soil microbial communities from Luquillo Experimental Forest, Puerto Rico - flux4day.12C.oxic.44.000.170 (v2)... | ecosystem: Environmental > Terrestrial >... | reverse complement strand
GAAGAAGTCTAAGCGACGGATGTGAACCAACTCGTGACACAGAACGTCGATGAGCTGCTCGTTATCCAGGTACAAGTCCAGCCCCGCAGGGAGTAGGACCAACGGCTTCCACGTATAGGCCGTGCCCGGTGAATCTAGCCCCGGTAGCTCGAGAATCCGGCACCTCGAGATCCCAACATGATGGCATGCGCTTTGAAACGCGCTGTGCGAACCGGAAGAGACCACCTGGGCGCGAGCCACATCTATGCGGAGGAATCGCCTGCGTCGAAGCAGACGAAAAAGCATCAGAACCAAACCGATTGCGTATATGCTGCCTAGAACGCCGCTCGTTAATTCCAAACGGTGGTCCCAGGAAAAAGGGACCTTAATCGTCGTCGCATTGCTGTTGTCGGTCGATGTGAGTTGATCTGCCCGGACCGTGCGAACGATGGAATGCGTCAAATGAACTGGCGTAGCGGCTTGTATCCCAAGAAACGCCCAATAGAATCCGGCTCCAATGAGAAAAAGGAGCCAAAGAGCATGTCGGACATAGGGCCGCGAACTCAAACGAGTGAAAGCGATGAAAAGGACGTAAACGGCCAGAATTCGGAGGCAACCGCTGGCAATGAGGCCGAGCCCCGCGAGGTGCTGAATTGGTCCCATGTTACTTTGCTTTTCGCTCGCGATATTGCTGGATTAATCTCTCGAGCGCATCAAGTTCGTCTTCCTTTATGTGATTGCTGTCGAGCAGATTCATCAGCATTGCTGTGTGTGATCCCTGGAAGTTCCGGTCCACCAGCCGCTTCGCCGAAACCCGCCCTATTTCATCGCGAGTCACGCACGACATAAAGACAAACGCCCTGCCGCGCGTCGTATGTTTGACGAATCCTTTGTTCTCCATAATTCGCAGGAGAGTCTGCACGGTCTTGTAATTGGCGCGTGGATTCGATGGCGACCGATTTACAACATCCTCGACTGTGCCTTCTCCTAGCTCCCACAAGGCGTCTAAGATGAGAAGTTCCGCGTCGGTGGGCAGGAGGACCTTAGTTCTTGAGCGCAAACGGTGTTTCATCTTCGTCTTGGGAGTCTAAGACAGTCGGATAGGCAGGTCAATCTTCGGCCGTTTTAACGAATCGAACGAATCTCCCTAAGCGCGACTCGGGGCCGCTGTACCCTGGTGAGGCGCTTGTATTGCTTCAGCTCTGATGGATGCCACTGTGGCAATCAGCGCAAAGCGTAATCAGATTTTCATCTGTGTCGTCACCCAGCCGGCCCCGCCAGCGAATGTGGTGGACCTGAAGACGATCGGAGCTGCCGCAATACTGGCATCGCCAGTCATCTCGTTCCAGCACATCGCTACGAAGCTTGCGGTAGGAATACGAGTTGAGCCGTAGCCTCGGTTTTCGCTGCCGAATCGATTTCATGCTGTCTTTTCAACTTGCCGCAGGAATTCCACTTTCTGAGGGCCTGGAAGCAACGAGTAGAGCCGATCAAGTGCAAGGAGCAGCGCGCTCGAACCGCCGCCTTCGACCTGGGCTCCGGCCAGAAAATCGGCACAAATCATCTCCAAGCAGTAGCCGCGGGACTTCTGAGAGCCGAGCATCAGTGAGGCAGTCTCTAGAGCCTTCTCGATCACCAGCAGCTGGCTCTTGTAGATCTTGAAATACAGCATCTCCCAAGGTTCCTGTTCCTGACCTGTCAGATGTCGTTCCACTTCTCGCTTGAACTCTTCCTTCGGCAGCTCCTGCGCTTTGTGCAACCAGGTTGCACAGTCGAATTTCTGTCCGTCCCGGCGTGCGACCTTGGCTAATTCCGCCGCTTTCGTCCAGCCCACCTCCCGCAGATCGCGACGGGTTTGCCGTGGTAGCTGTTCGTGAATCGCCATCAGGTAGTAGGCCTTGCGGCGAGATTCAGGGAATTTCTTTTCCAGGAACTCGTCAAAGGATGTCAGATTGTCGATCCGCCAGTATTGTCCGGCCCGCACTTCGCAGAGATAGCGGCCCAGTTCCACAAATCGAGTGTCCCGCTCCTGCTCTGTCGTCCGTTCCCAGGACAAAATCTCATCGATCCGTCCCAATACGAACAGAGCCCGCCGGCGATTCAGTTTCGGTGCCATCAGGGGTGGCCCGCTAGTCCTCAAGTTGGTCAATCCAATCAAGGTCGCTCGCTCCTGGCCGACGAATCAGTCTTGAATCCACAAGCTGTTGATCCCCCAGGCACATCCCCAGATGGGAGCAGCTCAGACACCCGTTCTGAGGAAATCGAATGCCGCTGTGCGGGAGAAATTGTCCCGACTCGATCTGATTGACCGTAGTCTCTACCAGCTGGCCAAACTCCCGGCGCTGACCTTCGTCGATCGTGGTCTTCAGATACTGAACTTCGGGTGCGTTCTTCCGTACAAAGACGACGAGGGCAACCTCAGAAATGCCGGCCATCCAGGAATAACAAACGAGCTGCGGATCGAGTGCCAAGAGACCCTCCGGCTGTTCCGGATATCGGGATGTGGTCGTTTTCCAGTCGATGATGCATTTCGTTCCATCCATCTTGCCGATCGCATCGACGTACGACACGAAATCGGCGCCACAGGGCAGCGAGCGGGTCAGCTTCACTTGAAGATTCTGTTTTGGGCTTCGGATTTGAACGCGATCATCCTGAGCGAACCGCTCGAGGAGGTGAATCGCCTGGTGATAAAGCCGATCCCAGGAGTCATTCTTTGTATAGGCGAGAGAAGCGTCCTGCTGTTGTTGCCATTCCTTGAAGAATGTGGCAGTTGGGTCTTCTCTTTTGAAGTAGGCCGCGACGGCATTCTCGAAGCAACGGCCGAAGATCATGGATGCTCGATCTTCCCTCTCCCGCCAGCCGTCGAGATACCGATAGCGATACTGCCGGGGGCAGCGAAGGTACTGGCTAATCTGCGTGAAGCTGTAGGTCATTGGAACCTCCCGCCAAAACACTTTCGCGAGCATCCTTGGAGATGAATTCCCATTGCGCCGGGAGTGCAAACGCGTCGAGATTGAGGAACATGCGACCCGCGAGTGATTTGCGGCTGGTACGAAGGACACCCGTCAGACCGAGGAGAGCCTTTTCATCCACTTCGTCACGTCCGAGCAGGTCGGGGTCGTAACCGAAATCGCGGAGGAACCAGTTCAGCTTCCAGAGCGATTTCTGGGTGCAATAGAGCCGGCCGGAAATCTTGCGGGAGGCAAGCTCCTTCGGCTCGAGGATCGCGAAACGGAGGACGAAAAAGGGTTTTTGGGGATGCCAACGATAGTAGGCGCGGTCGACGCGAACCAGGAATATGCCCTCGAGAGACTCGTCGACACGAGTTGGCCCTGAATGGAGACCGGGAAAATGCCGCTTCATGACCTCACCTCCTCGGGCTGGTTGTAGCTGTTCAACTTGCAGATGAGCGCGGCACGATTGTTGGCGGCTTCTCGGGAGATTGTCGAAACGAAGGCTTCGATCAAATCTCGGCTGGCTTCGCGAAGAGTTTCGGTACCACAGAAGTCGGCTGCGTAGCGTTTCACCAAAGTAGGATCGAGTTCGTAGTTTCGAATCAGCAGGCAGAGTTTGTCGCGAAGTCTTGAAACGCCAGTCCCGGACCCGTTTCTATTCGAATGACCGGAAGCGACACCTTTTGATACCTCCTGCTTAGAAGAGAGATACCCAAGCTCCTCGACCGAACAAAGCCCGATTCCATAAGCCTTGCGCAGGGCGCGATTGACAGCCCTTGTCTCGGCCACCCGCATTTCGGCGCCGCGGACTAGAGGAGATGTATTTGAAGGATCGGCATCGCCGTAACCATCAAAACCCTTCGAACGCGGAGATTTGAAAACTGTCGCGCGGAAGACCCACCGAGACGCCGCCGGATCCGATAAATCCCTGTGTAAGCGTGTCACAATTCCGGAACACCGGTTACGCTTGCCAATGCAAAGAAGCCCTGCATGCGTGATGTACAATTGGCTACCCAGCAGCGTAACGTCGCCCGCGGATACAGAAAGATGATGCCTTTTGGTAATTTCTCGGAGGTTTTTGATCAGGAGGCGCGGGAGCGGCCCCCAGATCGAGCGTGCCGCTCTGAGATTGCTGGTGACTTCGCCCGGATGTGATTTGGCATGTTCAACGGCCTGTCTCAAGCCGCGACCTTCGGGTTGGCTTTCAGCTTTCTCACCGGGGAGGATGCGCAATACCTTTGAACCTTTACTCTTTTTGGTCCCCATATCACCTCATCATACTAAGTAATACTACGTATTACCACAGACTTCCCCAATTGTCAACGAGACTCGAGGATTTCTTGAGGGTGTGAGAACAAGGTTGTACTATTTTGCCGACACCATGAAAGACACCACGATATCTCTCAAAATCGAGAAAGCTCTGAAGACTAAGCTGGTTGCGCTCGCGAAAGCAGAGAACAGAAGCCTTTCAAATTTTATTGAGGGAGTTCTCAAGAAGGAGATTGCGAACAAAGAGGTAAAGGTTTCGAGAGGTTGAGCTGAATAGCAGTTACGATTGCGATTGTGACGTTAGTCTACTGCTCTAATTGTTTCAAGACTTAAAATCGAAGCGCCCGGTCGTAGACGCAAATCGGGCACGGTGTGGCGAGCGGGTTAGAAAAGCTCTCTTATTTTGATGTCACTTTGTTATGTCATGTGGGATGCGCTCCGTGTTGACTATCGAGGCGGGCGGAAGGAAAGTCCCTCTACCCTTTCGACCATTGTCGTTCGCCAAAACTCGCGAAACTAAACGCTGCTGGACGGGGGAAGCGAAAACAACGGTCGCAGCGAATTCACGGCCAAAGAAGGCGCAGAACCAGAAGCGCTTCCGTCTCACACATGGGGTCAAAATAGCGAGCGGCGGCTGAGTTTACGCACGCGCTTGGCGGGTTGACGAACTGGGATCCTCGAATTATCATCTTCGGGGGCTGGATTCGGTCGAACGGCTTTCCGGGACAGGTCGCGATGTTTCTTGATCGCGACTTTTTTTTGTCTGTTTGACAATGAGGTAAAGGGTGCCACAAAAGGCAAAAGGAACGGCACTGCAGGAAGGCAAGCTGATTGCGCAGGAATAAGAAGCCGGCCGACGATGGAGCCGCGGCTGCGACGATTGCCCCCGTTGCGACCAGCGGCGAGGTTTTCTCCGATGGGACCACGATCGACTTGATCGGCGTCCCAGGCGGAAATCCTCGATTAATGATCTGGAACGGTTCCAAGGAGATTGTCGGATCGCTGGTCGAGCACGACGGTCGACTTTACGAGCCAGCGCCAATCAACAGCAGCGTGCTGCAGGAATTGAGCCTTCCCACGCGGTGTCGCCCACACGGAAGTACTCGCGAGTTTTTGGCAGAGACTTGCAAACTGCTCGCGAATTTTGTCGGCCTTGAGGAAAAAATCGCACCCCTGGCGGGTCGAATTGTCCTCTGCACTTCTATCATCGATGCCGTTCCCGTGGCGCCGGCGCTCATGATTGTCGGGCCAGATACCCTACGGGCGAATCGACTCGTCGCATTGCTGCGCTGTCTCTGCCGACACGCGCTCCCGCTGACGGGCGTCACACCCGCCGGCTTGTGCTCGCTGCCGAGCGGCGTGCGATTTACCTATCTGATTAGCCAGACGACGATGAGTGACAAATTGCGGTTGCTGCTTGGCCAAGCAAGCAATCGCGATTGCAGAATTCCATCCCGTGGCCGTCTCCTCGACCTGTTTGGCGTCCAGGTAATTCACAGCGATTCCGTTCTCGCCGGGGAACCGTGGCCACATCGTTCAATTCAGATTTCGATGATCCCGACGGGCCGCGAACTGCCCCACCTCGATTTGGATACACAGAGCCAGATACTGAGCGACTTCCAGCCAAGACTGTTAAGCTTCCGCCGCGCGAACCTCGGCACCGCCCGCAAGATGCAGTTTGACGCGTCACAGTTCTCCTTTGCGCTTCAGGATCTTGCTCACAGCTTCGCCGCAGCAACACCAGATGACACAAAGTTGCAGTCCGAATTGTGTGACTTACTTCAAGAAAAAGGCAAAGAAATCCAGTCCGAGACGTGGATTGAGATGAACTGCGTTTTGCTAGCAGCGATAGTTGTCGCCGGTACTGAAGCGCCGGGGGAGGTCGTTTACGTCGCAGAGCTTGCAGAGATCGCCCAGGAAATTTTAAGACGGCGTGGAGAGCGGGATGGTAAAATTGATGCTGGCGTGTTCGGTAAGAGGCTCAAATTACTCGGCTTCTCGACTGAACCGCGCGACGCCAGGGGCAAGAAGTTGCGCTTGACGGACGCCGTTCTTAATCGCGCGCGGCTAATCGCTCGCGAATTTGGTGATTTGGAGGTCGCGGACGCCAGGCCCGTGAATGCAACCCAGAGTAAGGAGATATAACCCAAGCAGCGCTGTTGAAGAGTTTAGCGTGTAGGCTGTGTATCTAGTGTAGGCCAAAATCCAAATTCGCAACCGATGGGGCTATTAGAATAGGGCATCCAGCGTGGGCAAGATGGCTCGGTAGCTCCAAAAGGGTCAGAAAAAATTGAAAAATAGAACACACACCGACAACCTGACGCTTGCTCGGCGAATCCGCGCCGCCGGCGTCGCGATCTATATCGCTGAAGACGACGGGGAAACACCTCATGATCCACCGAGTGGCCTAATGATCCGCCAGTTTGGCGGAGTTATCGAAAGCCGGGCGTTAGACTTTTATGGCGGCGCTGCATATATTGTTTATGCTGCCATCACTGTCAATCTTCCGCACTTTGCGATTTCTGGGTTCGGCCTTGAGTTGCCCTGGAAAGGAAGCGTCCGCTGGCTCGACGAACCGTTCGAAATCGATGGCAGCCCCAAGATGTATCGGTTCGGTGGCAAGTATGATCCTGCATTTGAAAAGGACGAGGTTTTGAACCACTTGGCCGACGTGGAACGCATCCTTTCGCCGGGCAAGTCGATCGAGGGAGCGTTGCTAGCTGTCGGGGAGGAGCCGATCACAGAACAATTCCCGCACGGCGCGATGATTCCGGCATTTCTGATTGTCTACGACCAGTTTGGGCGCCCATACCGATCTCCAATAAAACTCTGGTCCGATCGGAGCAAAAGGTATCTCACTAAACCGCGAGTGGAAAAAAGGCGACGACTGCTCGACTGCCCAGATCCAAAACCTGAAGTTATTAAGAAGCAATTATAACTACAAATTAATATATACAAAAAGTAAAACGAGGGAATTCAGATACACATCTAGCTGTCCGCTATTCCATTCAACATCCCACGCTTTGTACGTTCTCTCGTCACTGGGGCGTCACAACTACTCCTCACACAGCGGGTCACGGTCATGCGCGAACTCCCGCTGGTCCAGGATCAGTACCAGCAGAAGTCAAGTATTTGATAAGAATCACCTCGTTCTGCGCCTCGTTGTAGATCAGGTCATCGGCCATAGCGCGAGTCATCGCAATTCCGAATCCGCCCGGACGCAACCCCAGTTGCTCGCGCACGGCCATGTGTGCCATCGGTTCTTCTTCGGATTGACCAACAGCTGCGTGGCTCAATCGCTCGAAGTTGAAACCGTGGCCCGGGTCCGCTACGCGGTACAGCAATATACGAGGAGTGCGGACGTAAGCAATCCGCACTTTGCGATTGGGATCTAGCTTTCCTCCCCACTCGACCGCGTTAAGAAGCAACTCTCTGAATGCTGAGCCGATCCGATCTCGGAGATCATCCGGCAGGTCGGCCTTCAACTTTATAAGAAAAGATTGAACGCGCTCAGCGGCCTTCGTTGTGCACGGTATTAACAATTCCACCCAATGCGGCTGCGCAGAAATGACTTCAATAGGTGGAGAAGCATCCTGCTCGAGTGCTCGTTGTGCCACTTCGACCGCCTCTTTTGGCGGGAAGGGCTTACTCAAATACTCATAAGCCTGTTCCCTTATCGCGTGCAGTATGGTTTCTGGTGTACCGTCCGATGTCATGATGACGATCTTCGGCTGCGATTCGCCGGTACGCACGCGGGCAAGCACTTCTAGGCCTGTCAAACCCGGCATCCAGATGTCCAGAAACGCTAGGTCAAACCGTGTTTTCCCGATTTTGCGCAGGGCCTCCGCGCCGTCCTTCGCAGCAGTGACTTCATACCCCGCTTTCTTCAACATGCTACAGACAGCGAAGCGGGTTGTGCGGTCGTCATCAGCGACGAGGATCTTTTGTGGGGACGGGGAAACGTGGCTCATGGACGCCGCCTCATGCGGGCCGGATTTCGACGAACTTAGATGTCGCGCGTAGATCGTACTTCCGCGAGAAACATCGGTCAATGCAGAGGGTTTTCAGTCGGCGAGAGCCAGGCAGCTTGCTTGGTTTCGGGCTATATACCAGAATAAGTTCATTATCTCCTCTCTGAGCGTTCCTTATCGGGGGAACAGTAGAGTGACCGCGCCACCAAGTTTTGGCCCGCCAACCGAGGACGGCCTGCGCGAATTTCTTGAGCTGTCGTTAAACCTCGTGTGTATAGCTGGGACTGACGGCTACTTTAAATACGTCAACCCTGCTTGGGAAAAGACATTTGGCTACTCACGAAAGGAAGTCATCTCGCGGCCATACTTGGAATTTGTGCACCCCGAGGACCGCGAAGGAACAATCGACCAGGCTACGCATGTTGCATCTGGGGGAAATATTGTTTCTTTCGAGAACCGCTACCGTTGCAAGGACGGGTCGTACAAATGGCTAATGTGGTCCGGTGTTCTACTCCGCGAAAAAGGGCTAATTTGTGCGATAGCAACTGATGTCACAGAGCGAAAACGCGAAGAGACTCGCCAAGCTGCCCAGTATGCCATTACGCGCGTGCTTGCCGAGGCACCGACCCTGTCAAATGCCAGCCCCCGAATCTTGCAAGCCATCTGTGAGAGTCTTGATTGGTCGATGGGGGCAATTTGGCGAGTCGACCAGAGGCACAATTTATTGAGGTGCGTGGAGACATGGCGGATGCCTTCGGCTCAGGTTGAGGAGTTCGATCGGGCCACCCACGCGCAGACCTTTCCTCGGGGCGTTGGCCTGCCTGGTCGAGTCTGGGCGGAAGCGCAACCCACTTGGATAGAAGACGTAACGATTGACGCGAACTTTCCGCGCTTATCAATCGCGGCCAAAGAAGGTCTGCACGCAGCATTCGGATTTCCTATCCTTCTGGGCGCTGAGGTCCTAGGCGTGCTTGAATTCTTCAGCCATCGGATCCAGCGGCCGGACGCACGGTTGCTAGCCATGATGGGCGCGGTCGGTAGTCAGATTGGCCAGTTCATCGAGCGCAAGGATGTGGAAGAGGCTCTACGCGTATATGCGCGTGACCTAGAATTCGCTAAAAATCGCGCAGAAGATGCGGCACGTGCCAAGAGCGAATTCCTCGCCAACATCAGTCATGAGATTCGGACCCCGATGAACGCCATAATCGGGATGAGCGAGCTAGCACTCGGAACTCGCATGACGCGCGAACAGCGGGAATATCTGAACACTATTCAGGGCTCAGCTGATGCACTACTGGCATTGGTCAACGATCTTCTCGATTTTTCCAAGATCGAGGCACGCAAGCTACAGCTGGATCATGTCGAATTCAACCTGCGCGATGCGCTCGAAGACACGATGCGAGTGCTGGCCCCACGCGCTCACCAGAAGGGCGTGGAACTAGTTTGCCGTATTGACCCTGGTTTGCCTGACACGCTGCTAGGAGATCCGTTGCGGCTACGGCAGGTCGTGATGAATCTTGTCGGAAATGCCATCAAGTTTACAGAACAAGGAGAAATCGTTCTGCGCGTCGAGGCTAACGCTCCTGTTGATGGCAACCTCCAACAATTGAGTTTCGCAGTCAGCGATACGGGAATCGGCATTCCACTGGAAAAGCAGGCAATCATATTCGAAGCATTCTCCCAAGCCGACAGTTCCACCACACGCCGATACGGCGGAACAGGTTTGGGGCTGGCCATCTCGGCGCAATTGGTGGACCTAATGGGGGGCACTATTTCGGTCGAAAGTCAGCCCGGCCACGGCAGTACATTCCACTTCACCGCTATCTTTGAAGTTCAGCATCCTAGCACAGAGCAACGCTCGTCGCGGTGGCGCACTCTTGCTGATCTGCCGGTGTTAATTGTGGACGACAACGCCACAAACCGCCGCATTCTCGAAGAGGTGCTCACGAACTGGCGGATGCTTCCTATTGCCGTCGAAAGCGGTGCGCTCGCCCTTGCCAAGCTGGAAGAATCCCAGCACAAGAACGAGCCCTTCGCGCTTGTGTTGTTGGACGGGCATATGCCTGAAATGGATGGTTTTGCATTGGCAGAACGTATCTCTCAGGACCATCGTTACGATAGCGTGAAGTTGGTCATGCTAACCTCGGCCGGCCAGCGCCAAGATGTGGCCCGTTGTCGCAAATTGGGTCTCTCGGCTTATCTCCACAAACCGATCAAGCAGTCTGAACTTTTTGATGTGATTGCGAACGTTTTGGGTCAACCCTCGCTCGCGGAGGTTGGCCCCTCAAGAGTGAGTAAGAAACATCCGCGCGCGCACCGTGCGCTGCACGTGTTATTGGCGGAAGACAATCGGGTCAACCAGCTCGTAGCAAAACAAATATTGGAAAAGTTGGGTCATCAGGTAACTGTGGTGAGCAATGGCCGCAAGGCGGTATCAGCCGTCAAGGCTAACAAGTTTGATCTCGTGGTCATGGATGTGCAGATGCGGGAGATGGATGGGCTCGACGCAACCAGGGCGATCCGGGAGTGGGAGGGGACAGGTGGGGGGCACATTCCCATCGTTGCTATGACCGCGCATGCAATGAAGGGTGATCGCGAACGTTGTCTTGCAGCTGGCATGGATTCCTATACATCCAAGCCGATCCGTTCTCAAGAGCTTGCGGAGGCAATCGCCCAAGTGAATGGCCCGTCCAATTCGACGAAAATACCAAGGTCGAAGATGGAAACCGTTCGTGGAAAGCTTGATGAGACAGCTCTCCTTGCTGGCGTTGACGGCGATCGTCGCATACTCCGCGAACTTGTTCGCCTTTTTCTCTCGGACTATCCTAAGCGGCTGGCGGACATGAGGGAAGCAGTTCGACGCGGCGATGCGGGCCTATTGGAAAAGGCGGCGCATGCGCTGAAAGGCTCTGTCGGAAACTTCGGTGCAAAGAGTGCGATTGCGGTTGCGCAACAGCTGGAAAGCCTAGCTAGTAAAGGGAACCTTGATATTGCTCCGGACTTATGTGTGACTCTGGAGTCCGAATTGGCGCTTCTCAGCGAGGAGCTTAGAAAACTGACCGTGGTGAAGAAACCACGAAGCAAGTGAATTTTCCTACGTCTTTTCGCGTCTCTCTCGGCCGGATGTGCTAGCCAGTCCGGTGACCACAATAGAAAGGGATGGAACACGTGATCCAAAATTCTGGAACGGAACACGGCTGGCGCAGGTTCGCACGGTTTCTCGGTGCTGGTCTGGCCTGGTTTGTCGTTTCTTTGTTCACGCTCTGGGCTGTCGCCGCCCTGTGTTTCGACGTTCGAAGGATTTGGCTGCGGATTCCAGCGGTATCGGTATTCGTTCTATCCCTCTTGGCCGTTTTCATTTTCACAAAGGGGGCATGGCTCCGTCTGGCTGGCTGCGCCGCATGTTCCACGATTGTTCTGCTCTGGTGGCTTTCTATCGAGCCATCGAATAATCGCCCCTGGCAGGCGGATGTTTCTCAGACGGCTTGGGCGGAGGTGCACGGCAATCTGGTAACAATCCACAACGTCCGCAACTGCGACTATCGCGCGGAGTTCGATTACACCTGTCGATGGGAGACGCGAACGTACGATCTTTCTCAATTGCGCGGCGTCGACACTTACATTGTCTACTGGGGGTCACCCTGGATTGCGCATCCGATGCTAAGTTTCGAGTTTGGAAAGGACGAATACATAGTCTTTTCCATCGAAACGCGCAAAGAAATCGGCCAGTTCTATTCCGCCATCCGTGGATTCTTTCGGCAGTACGCGTTGATCTACATCGTATCGGACGAGCGCGACGTTGTTCGCCTGCGCACCAACTACCGCAAGAACGAGGACGTATACCTTTATCACCTCAATATGGATTCAGTGCGCGCGCGCACGCGCTTTCTGGATTATATCGATCGCCTAAACGAGTTGAACAAGCAGCCGGAGTGGTACAACGCGCTGACAAGGAATTGCACGACGAGTATTTTTACTCAACGAGAGGCATCACGCGGCTCATACAAAAAGTTGACGCCATGGGACTGGCAAATCCTGCTAAATGGAAAGCTAGACGCGAAGGCATATCGTGAGGGAGCGTTCGCCGGAAATTTTCCCTTCGCGGAATTGAAGGTTCGCGCGTACATCAATCCGGTCGCGCATACCTTAGATAAGGCCCCCGATTTCTCCACCCGGATCCGCGAAGGCCGCCCATGATTCTACGACACCACGCACCGACTTGCCGACTGATAGGACCCGCCAGGTTGCTCCTGGGATATTTGAAACACCTGCGCTCCATTCTTGTGAGAGTGACTCCCACCGATTCTGCGCTCTAACGATGCCTGAAGCAGGAATCTCCGTCTCGAACAACTGGGAGAACAACTCCTTTAGGTTACAAACGTTCGCGTTTTTTGCATTCGCGACTAGAGCCGTGTCCAAGGCACAGCTTCTAAGCGGGCCCTAGAAATTGGATGTCGGCAGGCCTCGCAGGTGCCAAACGTTCCATATCTAATTCGAGCGAGGGCCTCTTCGATTGCTCGCAAAAGGCGAGCATCGGTTTGATGCAAATGGATCTGAAGTTCCGCTTCTGCATCCGCATTGGCTTGGTCGACGAGATCGCCCCGCTGGCCCCCCCGCGGCCGGAATCGGGCTTTCAGCTCCAGCGATAGCGACCGAGACATCGCTCCATGTTTCCAGCAGCATCCGCTCATATCGGTTCAAATCTTTCTTATTCATCAATGATTTCCCGAGACTGCATGCGGAAGGCCCAGACCGCTGGCAATCTTACACCCATGAATAAGACGATGTCCGGGAATACAAACTCGCGGCAGGGCCAAGAGCGTAGAATCAAGGTTCAGACAACCTAAGGCTGTCGCGCGCTCCGAGGGCAAGCATGAAAGAGCTAGTTGAGGCCATCGCAAAGGCGCTCGTGGATAAGCCCGACCAGGTTCAGGTGCGTGCGGTGGAAGGCGAGCTTGTTACAGTGTTTGAGTTGCGCGTCCACGCGAGCGATCTCGGGAAAATAATCGGCCGGCAAGGACGCACGGCACAAGCCATCCGCACGATTTTAAAAGGGGCGGGCATGAAGCAGCGAAAGCGCTTCACTCTAGAAATACTTGAATAGTGACCCTGCGCTCGAAAGTTCCCGGCGGAACATTTCGGCGGGTGCTACATGATTGATTCGTTCAGTAGTTTGTTTTGTGTAAAAGCGGTTGCGGCAGTGGCGGCATAAGGACGGCGTACCGGCGTGTTTCGGCATTGACGACTATATACTGAATCCCGGCCCTATTCCAACCGTGCTGCGCCAAGTGTAGGGCATTGATCGTCACCTTGACGCACACCTTGGCTCTGCTTCACAAATCTCGCGTGTCGAACGGCAGTGTGAACGCCGCCCACGCTCGCGTCTTTAAACCGGATTCCGGTGCGGGAGCTTTATTTTGACTCTAGAATCTCGCGGCCGTTGGTTGACTGGATGGGACGCGCGTCCATCCGGTAAATTTTAGAGAACGCAGCCACTTGCCCCGCAGAGACGGTGGCGTGGCTCTTCAGGACATACCAGGTTACCCCTTCGCTGCACGGGGGAGTGGTCAGTGACCCAGCATATGTGAAGTAACTGTGCTCGGCCGGGAGCAAATCCTGCACCTGAATAGAGACTGATGGAATGTCCTGGGGCTTCTCCTTCTCGGATGGAATTTTCTTCCATAATGCATCAATCAGCGGATTGGCCTTTCCCTGCTCGAAGAGGACGGCGACGACAGCCAAGTGCCCGTCGGCATCTTGCATGGACTAGATGGGCGACCAGAGGGAATCCCTTGCCGTTCACGTGTTCTTCACTCGGGTGGTGGAAGTGAAACTGTTTCAGGGTGTAGGTCTTGTCGCCGACGGTGAGGGTGCTCCCTGGGGTGTAATTCACAAGAATAGTGTGGCCGTTGTCAATGATGTTCAGCGGTGTGGCCTTGTAGTTCATTTTCAGGGTGGGGAGATCCGCGGGCTTGGCATGCGCGATATTGATGGGCGATTGCGCATGGCCCAGGGAACATACGCCATAAGATGAATCGAGCTTTCCCCAGTGCGCCGGACCTCCCGGGCCGGAGTAGGCCCAATGTGGGTGGGCTTCCTGGGCAGCGCTAAAGGCAGGCAAACCAATCAGGCTCATGACAAAAGCAAACAGAAGAGTTCGGCAGAATGGACACCGCTTTCTATACGACTCGCGGACCTTAGCCGCAGACCAGCGACATCGCGGCATCCTGAGCTCCAGCTGCTGCATGGCGCTAGCCGACCACCCAAGGTATGCACTATTTTTTCGGTGAATCTTGAAACGAAGAATCAAGTTCCGTCCTTTCTAACGAGCACAATTGATTTGGAGATTGCAACCCGGGCCTCAGTGCGTAGCCGGGGAGCCACGTAATGCCCGAGGCCCAGGTTTGCTCGTCTCAGCCCATGTCAGCATGGCGAATATTCCGCTTCCAATCACCTGTCAATTCTTACAGCGTCTGGCACAATAGTGCGAAGTCATGAATCGCTCCGCAATTTGAAAATCCCTCGGAGACGGGTGCGCGAAGCCCTCAACGCAGGCGGGCTAGGCTACGTTCACAGGTCAGATTCGTCAGTAGCGGCTTGGATTTTGAAGATACGATCGGTCCTTCAGCTAACGGTCGTCAAGAGATTCTCTTCTGTTCTGACGATGCGGCTGTTGTAAACGGCTTGGCTGATCTTGTGGGTGTCGCTCTCAATGCAAGTAACCCGGTGATTGTGTGCGCGACCGAGCCGCATCAAAGAGCGTTCCTAGTGAAACTGAGAGAGCAAGGCGTTGGAATTGACTCTGCCCTCGAACGAGGGACCTACATTTCACCGGATATCGACGAGCCTGTCGATTCGGCGCAAATTCTCGCGAGGATCCAAGATTTGAAACAGGCTGCCGCCAGAGCTGGCTGGAAAAATTCTGGATTGCTGCGTGCGGCGAACGAGCAGGCCGCCTCTTCAACGACGCCAGATCGCGTGAGGCACTTGATCTGGAGCAGGCTTGGAACGAGTTAGCTCGGAGCCATGACATGGATATTCTGTGTGTATATCCGTCGGCGCACGAGCATCAAGACGACGAAATGCTTAAGAGTATCTGTGCTGAGCACTCCGCCGTGTCAACTCGATAAAATCGTCTGCCACGTCACATGCCTTTCGGGAGTTTGAGCGACGGTCCGCTCGCTGCAGAAGGAGGATTACTTTTGCCCAGTCATGGTAGGAGAGATGAAAATTCGTTCTGTCAGAGCATGGTGGACGGCATGGAGCAGATCGCTGGCCATGCGTGACTTTGAGACGTAACCCAGTCCGCCTGCCGCGAGACAGGCGCGAAGATAGTCAGGGTCGGAATGCACAGTTAAGAAAACAATCTTGGATTCGCAACCCTGTGCCTTGAGCTTCTTGGCCGCTTCAATGCCATCCAGAATCGGCATAGTAACATCGAGCACAAGGACATCCGGTTTCAATCTTTCAGCTGCCGAGACCAGGGCTTGACCATCGCTCACTGCGCCAAGAACTTCGTATTCCGGCTGCAAGAGTTGAGTCACCTTTTCGACGAGGTGTGGGTGATCGTCAGCCAATAGGATCCGCGCCTTTTTCACACAGCCCGCCTTACCACGCGGCTTAGGAGGAACTTGAATACCTCACTCTAATCCCGTACTTCATAAGTGGAACTCCGCAATGGCGGGATGAGACGATTCTGTCAAACGCGGGGAAATCTTATTCAATGCGAGATTTGAACAAAACTGTTAAAAGTGACAGTGGGCTGGTTCCAGAAGTCACGCTACGATTCTGTTCTTGATTGCGAATTGAACTAGGTCGGCGCTCGTCTTTAGTCCGAGTTCTTCCATGATCCGATACTTGTGAAAGGCGACCGTGCGAGGTGTCACGTTCAGAAAATCCGCAGCTTCCTTCATAGATTTGCCTTCGGCCAATAGCTGGATCACCTCTCGCTGACGTGCCGTCAGAGATTTTTGGTGGCGCCTTCCTCGTGGATATCGTATGAAGGCCTGCTCCATCCCTCGAGCAATCTTGGGTGTCACATAGGTCTTGCCCTTGAGCACATCCTGGATAGCACGGAACAGTTCCGAGGCAGCAGAACTCTTGAGCAGGTATGCCGAGGCTCCCGAGCGCATCGCCTCCGCCGCGAGGTCAGAGTCCTCATTCATTGTCAAGAAAATGAGCTTGACCGAAGGAAGCATTTCCTTCAGCTGGCGCCCTGCCTCCAAGCCATTGAGCAAAGGCATCCCAATATCAATTACCAGGACGTCCGGCTTTAGTACCGGGGCTTCTCTTAACAGGGCGCGTCCATCTGATACCGCTCCGACCACCTCGCATTTTCCCTCAAGCAATCTCCGAAAAGCCTCCAGCAACATTGTGTGATCATCGGCCAGCAGAATGCGCGGAAGTTTCATTTTTTTTCTCCCAAGTCCGGCCTCAAGTCACCGACGTCCCTGTAACGCTGTTCGTCGCTACCGCAAAGATCGAAACACATGAAATGTAGACGAACAGAGTCCAGTATGATTCGCATTATAGAGCATCTGGATATACAAAATAAACGAATAGGGGTCGAGCAATCCGCCCGGGACATGGACCTGATAAACTCAGCAATTCCTTACACTTGCTATACGCCCTGCCGCCTGTAAGTTTTGACAGTAGACCATCACGCATCCCGTGCCACACTTCCAATGAAGAGGTCAAAATAACGACGCAGGAAACCGCGATCTCAATCGAAATGGTCGAAACTCGAAGACCAATGTTACCGATCACTTCTTAATAGCCGAAGTTGCGTTGGCTCGTTAATTTTAGGAAGGGAGGTATTTTGATGCGAAAGACGTTTGTTTGTGCAGCAACCTTGCTGATCGCGATGATGGTTGCGCGTCCCAGTTCAGAAGCCGTGATTCGGGTCACGGCGTTGCGCACGCCTTCGAAGTCTCCGGCTCTTTTTGGCACACAGAGTTCAAGAAAGATTACCGTCCCTGCAGGAACTCGGGTTCTGATTCGGATGATTGATTCCATTGACACAACCAAACAAAAAACGGGATTCCGCTTTACAGCGAGCCTGGAAACGAACCTACAAGCTGACAATACTGTGGTGGCGCCAAGGGGCACAATTGTGTATGGACAGTTAGTGCAAGCTTCTTCGGCGGGCAGAATGGCGGGCAGTTCGCAGTTAATGTTGGAACTGACGGATATCGTCGTCAAAGACACCCCATACCCGATGTTGACGAGCACGTATGAAGTCAAAGGAAAAGGGGAAGGCTCGA
>Ga0306920_100004757_pt1 | contig 17441 bp, 19 predicted proteins | sample flu12Cox44000170_FD_204666 | JGI IMG/M metagenome (GOLD analysis project Ga0306920, IMG submission 204666) | Lab enrichment of tropical soil microbial communities from Luquillo Experimental Forest, Puerto Rico - flux4day.12C.oxic.44.000.170 (v2)... | ecosystem: Environmental > Terrestrial >... | reverse complement strand
CCCGACTGCGGCAGCGCTTGCGGACGATTTACGGCGCTTCCTCGCAGGTCAGCCAATTTTGGCTCGTCGCGTGCGAGCCGCGGAGCGAGCATGGCGCTGGTGCGCCCGAAATCCAGTGGTAGCGTCGCTGATCGCTGCGGTGGTCTTCGCTCTTCTGGCCGGGACCGCTATTTCCAGATATTTTGCTTTTACCGCCAACCTTGAAAAGAATCGCGCCGACACAATCACCGAGAAGGAAAGGGATAGCGCTGATCGCCTCAGCCGTGTCTCCTACGCCGCCCACGTGCGATTGGTCCAAGTCGCGTGTGAAGAAGGCGACATCGCCACGGCGCTAATATTGCTCAAGGAGCGGGAGCCTCAACCCGGCGGAAATGATGAACGCGGCTTCGAGTGGCACTACCTATCGCGTCTTTGCCACAAGGAAATAACCACTCTCACTCTCAAAGACGTCGGGAATGTCGCGGCCGTTGCCTTCAGCCCCGACGGTCGACACTTGGCCACAGTCCGGGAAATCCGGCGCTACCAGCCTAATGGCAGTTGGCAAGTTGAAGCATGTGAGCTGGATATCTGGGATACGGCCGGCGGGAAGAAGCTACGCACGCTCGGACGCCAGACGGGTGCGGTCTCCACTATTGTATTCAGTCCGGATGGCCAGCAGCTAGTATCGGGCAGCTGGCCCCCCGGCGTTTCTTCAGATGGTAGACCGTTCCCGATAAAAGTGTGGGATGTGCAAGGCGGGAAGGAACTGCGCGCTCTCCCCTTTTCCGACCGTCCCAGCAGTTTGACTTTTAGTCCGGACGGCAGGCACCTAGTTTCTGGATTCTCCCTTGGATTACTCGTCGTATGGGACGCTGCCACCGGTAAGGAAGTACGTGCCCTCAGAGGCCATCCCAACGATATCACGAGCGTGGCATTCAGCCCGAATGGGAAGTGGCTGGCATCGGCAGGTAGAGGCCTGGACTCCAGCAGCGTTACTTTGAAGGTGTTTGATGCAGACTCCGGGCAAGAGCTGAAATCGTTCACCGGCCACGCCAAATCTACCTTGTATGTGGTGTGTAGCCCGGATGGAAGGCACTTGGCATCGACGCACTTTGATCACACGGTGAGACTTTAGGACGTGGCGACAGGTGACACACCGCGGATCCTTAAAGGACACACCGGCATAGTCGCCAACGTGGCCTTCAACCCTGAAGGCACTCGTCTCGCCTCCATGGACACTTCTCGTGCCAGGGTCTTGCTTTGGGATGTAACCGGGGGTCAACACCTACTGACCCTAAAGGGGCCCGCGGATGTTATTCTGAATCGCGGCATCCTGACCTTCAGCCCGGATGGATATCGCCTGGCAGCGGCCGGTAATGGTCGTGAGGTCGTGCTGTGGGATGCCCGCCCGCGCTGACATCAGATTTCTCAATCCAGCCAGCGGCTCTGCCGAGGAAATGCACGGAAACGGGAGCGTACCTCGGAGCCGCTGTGCTACTCGCTCGGCCTGCCGACTCCGCTCTTGCAGGACAGTAAGGAATCTTTTTGATGCTCAATTTCAGGCGCGGTAATATGGAGCGCGAGGTGTCTAAATTAGATGCCTAAGGAGGACTTTATGCGTCCCACCGCAGCCATTCTGTGCGTCGTCCTGGTTGCGTTCTCCGCGAACGTGTCGGCCCAAGACGGTAAGAAAACAGTGCCGGGGGACGAAAAGCCGAAGGTCGTGCGCGACCGGGTGAAAGGCTCCATCCACCACGCCGGCGGAAAATCGGAGTGGCAGCGGATCACGGGGAAGGCCAAGGTCCTCGACGCCCGCACCCTGCTGTTTGATGATGGGACACGAATCCCGTTGCTCCTGGTAGCGCCGGACCTCGACCAGATGGGAAAGATTGACGGGTCGCTCTATCCGTGCGGCAAAGAGGCGGCCGAGTTCTTGCGCAAGCTCATCGGGGATCGGCCGGTGACCTGTTTCCTTGTCAAAGCCCAGGGCAAGTGGTTCGGGTATGTGGGCGACACGAACATCGAGCACGCGATGATCATCAACGGCTGGGCCTTGGCCCACCATAGCGGCATGAGCGGCGCCGAAATCGTCGCCCGGGAAAACAAGCGCGGCCTATGGCGCGGCCAGTTCATCGACCCGGAAGACTGGCGCGCGGGCAAACGCCTTCCCGGTGAGAAATGACGCGGACCCGTGCGCTTCAACGTCCTTGCAGGCGGCCCCGGCAGCTTGGCCTTGATTGTTCGGCCGATCAAACAGGAGTTCCTCGAATGGGTATCCCGCGAATCTTGATTGCACTGGCGTTCCTGGTTCTTGGTTCGATCCCAACGCCGGCTGGTGATCTCACGAAGGTTGACCGCGCCATCGCCAAAGAACCCGCCTACCGCGCTAAGCCGAGGTATTGCCTTCTCTTGTTCGGACCAGAGGCCAAGACCCGCGTCTGGCTCGTGCAGGATGGCGACACGCTATACATGGACCGCAACGGAAACGGCGACCTGACCGAGGCGGGCGAAAAGGTTCCGTGGACGGGTGACACTGTTCGCGCCGGTCACATCACCGGGCCGGATGGCAAATCCAAGCTTCAGGTGTCCTTGCGCAAGTACCCTAACTCGATGAGAATAACGGTCGTCGAGTCCGCGACCAAGCGCTACATGGTTGGAGATCCGGATGGCGATCCTTTGGTTTTCGCGGAGCGTGCTTCGGAAGCGCCGGTGGCTCACATCGGTGGTTCTCCCTCGATCGAGTTGAGCTATTATTGGCTCGGGGCTGACTCAATGGCATTGCGGGTGCGGGTAGGCACACCCGGTCTGGGCAAGGGCAGCTTTGCAGCCCGGGTTCTGTCGGCCATCGCGCCCCCGGTGAACGCCGTTGCCCAGATCGAGTCCCCGGCGAAGAATCCGGGGGCACCGCCGATCGTCACGAAGGCAACTTTGAAAAACACGTGATGAGGGGCTGAGATTGGGGGCTCCGTGCGAGTCCCGGGCATCGCAGGCAAGGGAGTGGCCAAAGTGACCATCCACATGCCGACTTGGAAAGAAGCGGAACTGGCTCCCACATCGTTTGCCATTCCTTTGGATTGCGAGGTCGAGGGAATCCACATTGCCAAGCGCTGGCCGGAAAAGCGGCCGTAGTTGCGATCCTCGGCAGTGGATCGCGCCGTGTTCACGGGCTCTCGAAAGTCAAGGGGGCGCACCTCGGACGGGACTGAATAATCCAAAATTGCGGCGCGCCGCCAGCATGGGAGGAATGTGCTACTCGCCCGGCCTGCCGACTCCGCTCTTGCAGGACAAATAGTGAAGCTGCATGAAGAGCGCTTGAATGGCGTCGTAGGACTGGCTCACCAGCTGGTAGAGCAGGTCGTCTTGCGTGAATCCCACCTTCAGCATCCGGGCTTTCAATCGAGAGAGATAGCCTACGCTGGGTCCAAGCGCCCGATGGACTCTCCGTGCTTGCCAGGGTTGGAGTTTCATGAATCCCTCCAACCATAAGACTACGGAAACGTGGTCAGATGTACAGATGGCGAATCCGAGCGATTATTGGTTGGATTGGCAAGGAAATATGCTCGGTTTCTTGACTTCGGGGTCGCCGACGGCTGAAAGCGGCACACTTTCAAACTCAGGAGGACTCATCACATGCGGCAGATACTGCGATTCATCCTACTTACCAGCGCGGCAGGGTTGGCGGCGCTGCCATTGCTTTCGGCCCAGGAACCGATAAGGCCACCCGAGCTGAAAAAGGTGTCCGTGGCCGACGGCGTCGAGTTGCACTACATCGAGCGGGGGAAGGGAGTTCCCGTCGTCTTCGTCCACGGTGGACTCGTCGATTACACCGGGTGGGAGAACCAACTCGGCCCGTTTGCCGAGAGTTACCGCGCGATCGCGTATAGCTGCCGGTACAACTACCCGAACACGAACAAGCTTCAGCCAAAGTACTCGGCCGTCGTCGAGGCCGAAGACCTCGCCGCCCTGATCAAGAAACTCGATCTGGGGAAGGTTCACGTCGTCGGGCTGTCCTATGGCGCCTACACGGCGCTGTTCCTGGCCGTGAAGCACCCCGATCTGGTTCGCAGCCTGGTCCTGGCCGAGCCACCGGTTCACTTCCGCGGAGACCCTGTCGACGAAGCCAGGGCGCGGATGGTGAAAGTGGCGCGGGCGGCATTCGAGAAAGGGAAGCCGGAAGAGGCCGTTCAGGCGGTTTTCGATGTTGCCACTGGTGGAAAAGCGAAGTTCGACAAGTTCCCGGAGGTCGCCAAAAAGTACATTTTGCGAAATGCTCTTCAACTTGAGGCTATGGTGAACGGTGACTGTTTCCCCGAGATCGATCGGGATGCCATCCGGAAAATCGCGGCGCCGACGCTGCTGATGTCCGGAGAGAAGAGTCCGCCGTTTTTCAAGCCGATCGACAAAGAGTTGATGCGCCTGCTCCCCGAGAAAGGGCGGCAGCAGGTCATCATTCGCGGCGCGGATCACGGCATGTTCCGTTCCCATGCCGAACAGTGCCGCAAGGCGATACTCGAGTTTCTACGCGGGAAATAGACTTAGTCTGGGCGTTCGGCGGCGTGGTGAGCGCCCTTCATCCAAGGGAGGCCATTATGGGATCCAAAGGGCGCGGCAGGGGAAGTACAAACTCAGCTACGGCCACTGAGCAGCCCCCATCGAACGCGGGTTCGCCCCCGCCGGCGCCGATGGGGGCGGTGTTCGGAGTCAAGGATATCGAACAGGCAAGTCGGTTCTACCAGTCGCTGGGTTCCAGCAGCAGTTCGCCCTACCCAGGGCCGACGGCCAGTTGACCCTCGCCGTCCTGAATTTTGGGGCCAGCACCCTTCTGTTGGGGCGGTTGGATGAGCTGCATTACGAGCATGAGGTTCGGGCCAGAAAGATCCGCAACGGCCCACACGGCCTTGGGATCACTCTGACCCTTCTGGTGCCCGATCTCCACAAGGTCTACACCGCCGTGCAGAAGGCCGGTCTGGAGATCCTGTTGGAACCGATCGACGAGTTCTACGGCGACCGGGTCTTCATGTTTCTCGACGCCGACGGCTATGAGTGGAAGACCTCGCAGACGATCAAACAGGTCAGCCTTGAAGAGGTGACCGAGATCGTGGCCCATAGTTGATGCTCCGGTCAGCGAGATGGTGTGGCGGGCTGGCTTCTATCACCTGGGGCATCTGTAAACCCGTGGAAGATGATCTTCTTCTTCCGTGGTAGGCGGATAGATACGCGGGTTCGCCCCCGCCGGCGCATTCACCATGTGGGCAATCCGGTTTCATTAAGAAGAATTTATCGTCGGCTCAGCGTCGCTTAACGGAAATAAAGTACAATTTCGACCAGGCAGGGTTCCTTTTCCTGGCATTTCTTGGAGGACATGATGAAAAGTCTCATTAGTTGGACTGCGGCAAGCGCTGTTTTGGGGCTGGCGATCCTAGCGACGACTACACGAGCGGACGAGGAGAAAGTGCCGCTGGACAAGGTTCCGAAAGCCGTGCTGGACGCAGTGAAAGCGAGGTTTCCCGATGCCAAATTGCTCAGCGCCGAAAAAGAAAAAGAAGACGGCAAGACCGTTTACGAAATCGCCGTCAAGAACAGGGGTCAGAGCATTGAAGTGACGCTCACGCCCGAAGGCACGATTGTCGAGATTGAGAAAGAAATCGCCGCCAAGAACATGCCCAAGGCCGTCGCCGAGGCCCTGGAAGCAAAGTATCCGAAAGCCGAGTACAAGATGATTGAAGAAGTAATCAAGGTGAAGGACGGCAAGGAAAAGCTGGAACATATCGAAGTGCTGTTGACAACGTCGGGAGGGAAAATACTTGAAGTCGGGGTGGCGCCGAATGGCAAGATCGTGCGGACGGAGGACAAGAGCAAGAAAAAAGTAGAGAAGTAGGCATGGGCATCCGCATCCTGTTGATCGAGGACGAAGAGCAAATCGCCGATTTCGTCGTGCGCGGCTTGCGGGAGGAGGGCTTCAGCGTCGAACATGCCGGGGACGGAGAGGACGGCTGGCATGCTCTCCGGACAGGAACATGGGATGTGGTGCTCCTGGACTGGTGGCTGCCGGGGACGGACGGCCTCACCCTCTTGAAACCGCTCCGCCAAACGGGGCGCGACACGCCCGTGTTGTTCTTGACGGCCCGAGACACTGTTTCCGATCGGGTACGCGGATTGGACAACGGGGCCGACGATTACCCTTCAAGACTCATTCGAGCGCCAGCGGCGCTTCACGGGCGACGCCTCTCACCAGTTGCGAACTCCGTTGACCGCCATTCTTGGACAGATAGAAGTCGCTTTGCGCAGAGCGCGCTCGCCGGCGGATTACCAGCGGACGCTTCTTTCGGTCCAGGGCCAGGCTCAGTACTTGCACCAAATTGTGGAAATGCTGCTTTTCCTGGCCCGCGCCGATGCGGAGGCCAAGCTCCCCAATCTCGAAACCGTTAACCTGGCGGATTGGCTGGAGGTTCGTCGCAAGGAATGGTTTACCGGGCCACGAGCGGCTGACCTGCGGTTGGAATATTCCTCGGACGGGCCTTGCTTGGTTAAGGTCCAACTTCCGCTGCTGAGCCAGCTGATTGACAACCTTCTCGACAACGCCTACAAATACAGCGAAGCAGGCAAACCCATCACCGTTTGCCTGGGGTCAAATAACGAGGCTGTTTTTCTGGCGGTGGAAGACGCCGGCCTTGGGATTGCTTCCCAGGACCTGCCTCATATTTTTGAGCCATTTTACCGATCACCTCAAGCTGGGCGAAAGGGGCTCGCTGGAGTGGGCTTGGGCCTAGCGATTGCCAAACGAATCGCTGCCGTCTTCGGCGGCAGTATTTCTGTCTCCAGTGAAGCAGGGAAGGGGAGCTATTTCACGCTCCATCTGCCCAGGGCGCTACCAGCCTAGCTTTCTTGCCAACATTACCGGGAAAATGAAGGGTTAAAGAGGAATTTATTTTCTCCTCATCGTAGGCTTAACTTGAGAAGCTAACATCCCAATAGCTTCCGCAGCCCGGGGCCAGAGCGACTGGCCAGCTGCCGTGTAGACCATGAATAGTAAAGGAGTGTGAGCCATGGGGAGGTCTTCCCAAGTCAAGAGAATGATTGCCTCGCGGTTGAAGAGCTTGAGCAGCGCAGCCTTTTGAGCGGCATGGGGCCCAGCCGGTCGCTCTTGGCAGGAGCAGCCCTTTCCACCCATGCCGCGACAGTGAGCGGCGCCCTGCCGGGCCTTTCGATGATCACTTCGGCTTCACCAACGTTTAACTCGGCGAATTTCGACCCGGAGCAGCAGATCACTAATCCGTATGTTCGGTTTCTGCCGAGCACGACCTTCATGTACACCGGCATCAAAGACGGCCAACCCATGACGGATGTGATCACGGTCACATTCCAAACCAAGATGATCGTGGGAGTAACCACCACGGTTGTGACGGATGTCGCCTTCGTGAACGGCCAGCTGGCGGAACAGACGACCGACTGGTACGCTCAGGATAAGCAAGGCAACGTTTGGTACTTTGGGGAAAACACAGCGGAGTACCAGAACGGCAAGGTAGTCAGCACTGAAGGCACCTGGAGGGCCGGCGTGAAGCGCGCCCAACCCGGCATCGTCATGGAGGCGAACCCGATAGTCGGGGACGTTTATCAGCAGGAGTTCGCCCCCAATGTGGCCCAGGACATGGCGGCCGTGCAAAGCTTGAACGCGAAAGTCACGGTCACGGCTGGTACTTTCAAAAACTGCCTGCAGACGCAGGAAACAAGCCCCCTGGAGCCTGGCTTTGTCGAGAACAAATTCTATGCCTCTGGAGTCGGGTTCCTCGAGTCCCTCACGGTGCAAGGCGGCAACGAATCGCTCCAGCTTGTCAGCGTCACCCAGAACGGAAATGGCGCAATCCAGTTAAAACACGATGGCGGATTCTAAGCTGGTCAGGCGCAGGCGGAGCGCGCTCCGGTGGAATAGCTGGAGCGCGATCCAGCCAGGCGCGGCAAGAAATCGAAATCAAAATAAGACAGACCACGGAGCGATTCGCGCGATTGTGAATTCTTGCGGCGCTTGCTGGTAAGGAATGCGCGTCGGGGCCAAGTAATGTCGGAGAGCGATTCATGCCAAAGAGACTCAAGACTCGCAAGCCTTACCCGCCGCCGCCGTTTGTTGTCGCGCCGCTTTCACCTGGCCGAAAAGGTATTGGTCTTTTTCTGAGTCTGTCGCTCCTGAACTTCGCGGCCGCGCAGGATTTGCCTTCCCAAACCAAGGATCCCAAGGTGAGTTCTCCAGGAATCGCTCACAAAGAGCTCATTCCGGTTTTGATCGAGGCTGTCAAGGACCGGGATGAAGATGATACCGTGCGCGGCAATGCTGCGCAGGCCCTCGTTAATTTGGGTCGCCAGGCAATGCCATCTCTCCTGGTCCTTCTGGAATGTAAGAACAACGACCTGCGGATCAAGGCGGCCACCATTTTGGCCAACATGAGGCCCGGCGAAGCGCAAGAAGCTTTGCCGATCCTTTTCAAGGCACTGCAGAATAAAAAAGCGGATAGGGATTTTCGCCACCAAGCAACTTTTGCCATCAGCCAAATCGTGGCGTTGCCGAATCAGCCACCGTCAGCATTGTTCCTGGCCGCTTCGCCATTCGGGGGCTTAGCTTTCAGCGCGCCTGTGGCACCCCAGCAGGAGACCTCTACAATGAAGCAGCGGGCCGCTTAGCCCCGCCCTTTAACTCGCTACTTCGAAGAGGCGATTCATCCAGATCGCCGAACCAGAACAGTTGCCCTCCGGCTTGCGAGCCTTGGCCGTCACCCAAGGTGAAAGGAACTCTCTATGTCCAGGAACATTTGCACGGTTTGCCTGTTTGGCTGCGTCTTTCTTGGGACAGCATCCGCCGGGGAGATGCTAACACTGGTCGATCAAGGCAAGGCTCGTGTGTCTGTCGTCGTGCCTGCCAAGGCGATTCTGGCCAAGGGTGCAAACCGGGCGTTCGAGCACCATCGACTCGCTGCCAAGGACCTGGCGGACTATCTCGGCAAGATGAGCGGGGCGACGGTGACCGTCAGCGATAAGGCGACCAAGGGACTCGTGCCGATTTATGTCGGGTTAGCGCCGACGAAGATTCCGCTCACGAAAAAGAGCGATTTCGGCGACGCGTACCTGATCGACGTTCGGCCGGAGCGGATCGTGCTCGACGGTGAGTCGAGTCATGCCGTCCGCTATGCCGCCTCGCGTCTGCTCCATGCGCTCGGCGTGCGCTGGTATGGGCCGGATGAGATGGGCGAGCATGTCCCCAGGCGGCAGACGATCACCATGCCGATTGGTCGAACAGAGGAGGCGCCGCACTTTCAGACGCGGAACCTCGGCAGTGGTGAGTGGGGCTGGCGCAATCGCATCGGCGTGCTGATGCTGGCCCAGGGGCATGCCTTTGACGGCATCATGGACACGAGCAAGACGTTCAAAACGAACCCGGACTATTACCCAATAGTCAACGGCAAGCCGTATCGCGGACAGGCCAACCTCTCCAATCCAAAAGTGGTGGAACTATTCATCCAGAAAATCGGCGCGGAGTTCCGCAAGGGACCGACGACGTGGGCGGGCGGCAAGTCGGCCGCCATCGGTCCCGATGATGGCCTGCTGCTCGATGAACGGCCCGAATCCCGCGCCATGGAAAGCGGCGAGCTCGACCGGATTTTCCGCGTTCCGTCAGCCACCGACCGGTTCATTAAGTTCGCCAACGCCGTCGCTGCCGGGTTGGAGAAAGAGTTTCCGAATCACACCTTTGGCTTCTATGTCTATTCCAACCACGACTTCCCGCCACGCACGGTCAAGCCGCACCGCAACCTCGTCCCCGTCGTCGCCCCGATCGCCTTCAATCGCTACCTGAGCATCGGCAATCCGAACGAGGCGACCTCGATGATGCTCAAGGACAACATTCTTGCCTGGAAGGGGCTCTGCCGGCGCGTGGGGGTCTACCTCTACAACTACAACCTGGCCGACACGGCCATGCCGTTCACCCGCCGCCTGGCGTGGTCGAAGGACCTGCCCAACCTCTACAAGTGGGGCGTACACGACGCCACCATCGAATCGATGGCAAACTGGCACACGATGGTCCCGGGCAACTACGTGATCGCCAACCTACTCTGGAACGTCAACAGCGACGTCCCCGCCATGCTCGATGAGTTCTACGCGAACTATTACGGCCCGGCGGGACCGGCGATGCGCGCGTACAACACTCTGCTCGAGAACGCCTACGAATCCACCAACGCTTTCGCCGGCTGCACGTTCTCGATGCACCGCATCTTCACGCTGGAACTGATGGGCAAGCTGGAAGCCGCCCTGGCGAAGGCCGTGGCCGCCGCGAAGTCCGACGCGCTGATCACTCGGCGCGTCGGCGTCACCCGGCACAGTCTCAATTTCGCCAAGCACTGGCTGGCCATGCGTTCGGCCCTGAACGATTTCCGGCTGGCCGAGGCGGAGAAACACGCGCAAGCGTTCCTGGACGAGTACAAAACAGCGGACAAGGCATACCCCGGCTACTTCGTGACGTACATCGACAGCTACTTCAAGGCGTTTCATCACCGGTCGTTCGTCGCGGCCGGCAAGATCGCGCGCGCGGGGACGGTGGTCTATAAGTTTCCCGACGAGTGGAACGCTTTCCTGGACGAGTCCAGAGTGGGCGAAAAGATGGGCCTGCACCTGCCCAATGCCGGCCTTGGCAACTGGACGAAGCTGAAGACGTACTCCGCCAGCATCGATGAGCAGGGCCAGCCATTCTTCCGCGGCCTCGTCTGGTACCGGCACGAATTCACCCTGCCCGCCGGCGCTCAGAGCGCCAAAGCGCTCAAGCTCTGGCTGGGTGGCACCGACGACGTGGTGCACGCGTACCTGAACGGCAAGGACCTGGGCACGCAGGCGCCGGGAAACTTCGGCCCCGCCGAGTTCGACCTGACTCTTGCCATCAATCGCACCGGCCGCAACATCCTGACGCTTTCAGTGGACAACAGCGGCATCACGGAGCTAGGCACCGGCGGCCTGGTTCGGCCGGCGCTGATCTACACGCCGAAGTGATCGCCCTTCTTCCCAGCATTGGATGGCCCCAGGAGAAAAACTATTGGCCTAATCACCTGCGTCATTTGTAAACCCGTGGAATGTCATCTTCGTCTTCAGTGGTAGGTGGATAGATACAGTCAAGCCATTTACCCTCGGCGCCACTAAATACCAGCCCAAGGAAGAGGCCAATGATCCCCACACATGGGCCGGTGGAGTGGCTCCATAGAGGCCATCACCCAGAGACCATCTCCACCGGGTGGTCTGGGCCACCGCCGTTGGCCTTGTTGAACTTCGACGGACTCGTGCCGGTGACCTTCTCGTACTGGCCCTGAGTGACCTCGTAGACGCCGATGAGGAAAGGCATAGGTTCGCTGCACAGGCCCACCATAAGCCATAATAGTCGGCGGTTCGCCACCTTCAACCGACGCCGCCCTCGGGTAATATCGAGCAGACATTCCTGTCTGGCGAAAGTTGACGAGAACGGTCGGCAGGAATGTCCGCCCTACGTATTTTTCAAAGAAACTGAGACACTACCCGCCCGCGCAGGAACCGCACTGCTCAGTCGTGCGCAGCGCGGTGCGCATCGGGTGCGAGACTCCTCAACGAGCGGGCCTAGTAAGTGTGCGGACATGGAGTCGATGCCCGCGGTCATGATTCCATTCGCCGCAGTCTCCCGGCACGTCGTTTGCACCTTTGCGGAGTAGACAATCAAATCTCGTTCTTCGGATAGGAGGTTAGTCATGACGCATGTCGTTTGCGAACCGTGCAATGACTGCAAATACACGGACTGCGTAACTGCTTGTCCGGTGGATTGCTTTTACCAGGACGAGATGCACCTGTGGATTGATCCCGACGAGTGCATCGACTGCGAAGCGTGTGTGCCGGTGTGTCCGGTGGAGGCCATCCTTGCCGAGGCCAAAGTGCCTTCGCAATGGGCCGGCTACACAGCGCTCAATGCGGAGAAGGCGGCCGCCCTGAAACAAAGCGGCGGCAACAACATTACGGAGAGGGAAATTGCCAAGGAAGGGCCGGCCTGTGCGGGCCGCAAGGAACCGGTGGACAGCGGCAGGCCGGCCAGAGAGCCGCAGCCCAGCTAAGAGGATGGAGGATCGGGGAAGAACTGAGAATCGAAGATCGGGATCGAGGGCGCAAGAGTTATGTTTCTGGCACTCGAGTCCTGTTAGACACAAGTGCACACTCAGGCAAGGAGCAGGAAGTGAGAGGTCCCGGCGGGCCAGGGATTCCTCCACCCGGATCCCCCCTCATACTTGAACATGTGAAATACGAGCATGACTTGGTTCCTTTCGCGGTAAAGTTAACACTCGCAACCACTAAGGAGTCGCTTGTTAGTCTGTGATCATAGGAAATCACAAGCAGCCTGCCGCCTGGGAACGTCGGCCGCAACAAAAAAAGCCAGAGCTTCGGTTGCCCTGGCCTCGCGCTCCGTGGTTTGACACATGTGGCTGCGCGTTGCCACTGATTGAAGTTTGGTGGGGTGTCGCTGCTCACGGCTCGCAGGCTCTGGGGTTAGGTATCAAGCCCCCGAATGGCGAGGCGGCCAGGAACAATGCTACAGCTGGGTGGGGAAGTTCGCCAGGAAAATCCAAGAAAAATACCCAGTGGGGGACACGGACAAACCCTCTGGGTATTTCACAAGGAGAACTAAAGAAAACTAGCCCGCTGGACCGCCACATGCAAGGAAAATGTTAAAGAATTGGCCGGCGATCCACGTCGAAGGAAGACCTTTACTTTCCCTACGGACTCTGCGGGCCACTGGGAAATCAAAGGGATAAGATATATTGAAGACGAGCGAGAGAAACCATGAGCGATACGGAAAAGGCCGACACGTGGGCGGCTTCATGACGAAAGGAGCATGCACTGCCATGTTGATGCCTGTGCAGAGAATCATGTCAGCGGTAATCCTGACGTTGGCCGTGATTGGTTTGGGCACTGCGACCCGGACGCTGAATGCCAAGGATCCAGCGGTCAGGAGCCTAACGCTAGAAGAGTTCAACAAGCTGCACAAGGAAGTCCGGCCGCCGAAAGACGAGGTCTGGCGGACCATTCCTTGGAAGCTCTCGCTCCTGGAAGCGCAGCGGCTGGCAGCTACGAAACAACAACCGATTTTCCTCTGGGCCATGGCCGGCAACCCGCTGGCCTGTGTCTGAAACAACGGCATCATCGACCGTGCGTCGACCTTCAACGATCTAGAGATTGTCCAGCTTCTCAAAACGCGGTTCATTCCCGCCGCGATCGATCGGGATGTGCCGGACCGCGGTGAGCAAGATTTCTTCCGGAAAATTGGCGCCCAGTCTGAACGGGACACAACGGGCAAACCACTCCAGGGCATGTACGTGGCTACGCCTGACGGCAAGCTCCTGGCCGGCGGCTATAACTGTGTGGAAACCCTCCCCCAATTTCGAGCGCTCCTCAAGAAGGCCCTGGGCGATTACAAGCCGGCGAAGGTGGCAGTGATTGAGCCTAGCAAGTCGTCCCCATTCGTTAAGCCACCGGAGGGAGGCTTGGTCGTCAACGTCTACAGCAAGGTGCTCGGCAGCTACAAGGAAGCGGACTACAAGGAGAGCCCGAAATACGTTCTCCAGTATTTGAAAGCGTATCAATCTTCGATCGGGCGCGACCACCTCTGGATCTGGAAGGAGGAGCACGAGGCGCTGGTGCGCGGCATTGTGCCCGACAGCCTGAAGCGGCGGATCGCACGCTGCCACTTGGATGACAGTACTGTGGGGAGCTTCCCAGGATGGAAACTTCAGGAAGTCAAGAAGGTGAACCTTACTCTCCGCGATGGACGCCTGACCGGTGCGGTGCTCGTAGAGACGGCAGACCGCAAGCGCGGCTACGACGCGGAGGTCCTAGGCTTCGTCGAGACGAAAGTGGGAAAGGTCACGCGCTTTGACGTGGTCGTGAAGGGACAGTTCTGGGGCGACACGGCTGAGACGCCAGGGGCCCCAAACGGCAAGCACCCGTTAGCCATCGCCTTCAGCCTGGTCTCGGGCTTGGAGGAGACCGACAACATCCCGCCGGCGATGATCTTTGAGGAAGGGTATAAGCGCTAAGCGAAACAGCACGTCGCTCCAGCAGACCTACATGGGAACGATTCATGACCCGAGAGAGGACCCAAGCCGTCTGGCTGACAGCGGATCGCAAATGATCCACCTGGCCTCAGCCTTTTCCAAAACTCTTCTAGGCTCCGTAACGAGAAAGGAATTTCCCAATGCGCCTTGGCAAAATCCACCGGCTTGAGTAAGCAAACCCTATCCCAGTTTGAAAAGGACAATCGGGACCCGTCATAGAAAAAGGCAGTCCAGGAGAAGCCAGGGAAAAAATGAGTGCCGATGGACCGGCGCCTTAAATAAATCGCTCTCCCACTTTCTCAGATCGTAGCGACAATCTCGGCGCGGGAAGCGTGAGGTTGCCCTGGCCCTCCTGGATCGCCCGAAATTCGACAAGCCAGAATCCAATCGTGAATTCAAAATGCGAACAATGCGGCGATCCTTTCTGGCGCAGAGGCCCCAGACCCTAATTATCGGAAGCGGCACTGGTTAGCGCTCATTTTTCAAACAAGATCTGCCACTCGCCCTTTTCGCTTCCAAAAAAAGTGAAAGACGAAAGGAGAGAAACCATGAGCGATGCGGAAAAGGCCAAATTGCGAAAGGCGCTTCAGCTTGTAGCCGAAAAGGAACTTGCGAGTATCGAAGAATTAAAGAAGGCTGGCAAAACCGTCTCTGTTGAGCGCGAGAAATACGCACGGACATTTTCCCAAATGGTTCACGGCAAATTTGCCACGAATGAGGATTGGATTGAGCTTGTAAAATTCATGCGGATGCGGAGCTGCTCTTGAATGGCACATGGAGAAGATGGAAGAACGTTCAACGCCGTACCCGCCGCCGCGGCAGGACGGTTCCCGCTGTGGATAGACCGCGCAAGTTGGTTTTGCGCTGTTGAACTAAACCGCTCAGCGGTGGTCAGTTGTCTGTGAGCAATTTGCGGCCTCGGCGTTGAATCTTTGCGCCGAGGTTTTTCTTTTTTTCTTCCTGCGTTTACGCTGGAGCTTTCACCCGGCGCGGAACTCTTTTCGCGAAGGAGAAGCTCCGATGACAGTGCTCAGGCAGCGGTTGATCAAGGACATGCAGGTGCGGAACTATTCGCCGCGGACAGTGGACGCGTACGTGGCGGCAGTGGCCAAGTTGGCGAAGCATTTCCTGCGTGCGCCGGATCAACTGACCGCTGCCACACCCTGCGGCAGCACGCCACGGCGAATAGCCGCAACCTGCGGTCGCTAGCCGTGCCCTTGAGAAACTCTAGCATCGCGCGCCGAAAAAGCCGGGTCGGGAACTATTCTGAGAAGAAACGTCTTCGCCTTGGACGAGTCGTCAACGATGGCCAAGCAGTTGCTTAGTGATGTGCTCCGGCACCTGCGTAAAGTCGCGGCTTTGCACACCTACCGGGAGCAGTCGGATCGCGTATTGCTGGAGCGCTTCGTCGGAGCGAACGATGAAGCTGCTTTCACCGTCTTGATCGAACGGCATGGCCCGATGGTGATTGGCGTATGTCGGCGGGCGTTGCCGAATTTCCACGATGCGGAGGATGCCTGTCAGGCCACCTTTCTGGTGCTGGCTCGAAAGGCGAGTTCAATTCGCAAGAAAACATCGTTGAGCAGTTGGCTGCACGGAGTGGCCTGCCGCGTAGCCGTCAAGCTGACACGAGAACACGCGCGACGAAAAAACCGCGAACGCCAAGTTGCTGCGCCGGCCCCAAAGGACCCGGCCGCCGAAGTCAGCTGGCGCGAAGTGCAGGCCACCCTCGACGAGGAGTTGCAGCGGTTGTCGGAGCGCTACCGCGCGCCGCTGATCCTTTGCTACCTCGAATGCATGACGCGCGACGAAGCCGCCCAGCAGCTCGGCCTCTCGTCCGGCAGCTTGCACGGCCGGCTTGAACGCGCTCGGGACTTGCTGCGCGAACGCCTCAGCAAACGAGGTCTGACACTCGCGGCAGTGATGTCCGCCGCCGCCCTTGGCGAAAGCATTGCCCAGGCCGCGCTGGCGCCCACGTTCGTTGTTTCCTCAACCAAGGCCGCGCTGCTGCTTGCCGCGGGGCAACCCTTCACGCAAAGCGTCGTCGCGACCCATGTCCTCGCCCTGACCCAGGAGGTTCTGAAGACCATGTTTCTAACCAAATTGAAACTTGCCACAGCCGCGGTGCTTTGCGCCGGCTTGTTCGTGGCTCTGATCGGCGGTTCCTTCCCTTCGATGAGTATCGCCCAGGATGTGCCGAAGTCGGTGTTTGTAGACCCGCTCCAAAATATCCCCACGGCAAGAACCGAAAGCGACACGAATTTCATTCGCCGGATCAGCAAGGATCTGCGCGGCACCGACCCCACGCCGGCGGAGATTCACTTCTTTGTCGCCAGCAAGGACTCCGGCAGACGCCAGAAGCTCATCGATCTGTTCATCCAGGAACGTCAGGCCAAAAAGATCTCCATCGGCTCGGACACCGGCGTCAACGGGAGCATCAATCTGGAGAATCTGCTGGAAGCCGCCGCGTTGCGCGAAAGAGTACTGAAGGAGAGGGATGATATGAACCAGAAGGCAAAGCAAAACGAAAAGGAGCTGATCCCACCGCTGTCAACCGACTTGAACGGCGTCATCGAAAAAATCGACCCAAAGGATGGCACGCTCCTTTCGATCTCCATCGGCTCGGACGCCGGCCTGGCGAAGAATCACACGCTCGAGGTCTACCGCCTGAAGCCGGCACCCTCGTACCTCGGCAAAATCCGCATAGTCAACGTGACGCCACAGAATGCCGTCGCGCGACGTGTTGGCACCCTTCCAGCGGACATGCCGGCCCTGAAAGTTGGGGACAAGGTGACATCGTCGCTGACCGTGCCGACCGAGAAGAAAAAGTAGCGACTGATTGCGGTTAGCTGTCGGCCACTCGCCAAATCCCCAAGGCCGCGGGTCGAGGTGACCGAGGCTGAAATGGTGCTTTATGAGCTCAGTTCGTGTCTCACTCGGGGACCTGCTTTTCAATCGCGAACTCCGTACCCACTAGTTAACGGAGCGCGCGAGTCTTTGATTTTTGGTTTCCCGCGAGAAATGGGCCGATTTCGGCACGGAATTAATGGAAAAAATCGGATTTCAAACAAAAAACAGCAAACAGCCGTGCATACAAAGGTCGATGGACCGGCACGCCTCCCCCATTCGCACTCCTCGGGAGGTTAAGTAGGGCCGAGTTCTTGGGTCAACTCGCACAGCAGCAGGGCCAGATCAAGCGGCTTGTGGAACCAGCGGTCGATACCGCCGGGACCGCGGTCGAGGTCGTAATCGTTTGGCGAATGACCCGACACGGCGAAGATTTTCAGCCCGGCGCAAGCCGGGTCGCGCCGGATTTGGCGGGCAGTGGTCGCACCGTCACAGCGGGGCAAGCCCATGTCCAGC
>Ga0306920_100004756_pt1 | contig 17445 bp, 17 predicted proteins | sample flu12Cox44000170_FD_204666 | JGI IMG/M metagenome (GOLD analysis project Ga0306920, IMG submission 204666) | Lab enrichment of tropical soil microbial communities from Luquillo Experimental Forest, Puerto Rico - flux4day.12C.oxic.44.000.170 (v2)... | ecosystem: Environmental > Terrestrial >... | reverse complement strand
CCGCGCCGAGCTGCGAGTTCTTCACCTCGACGAAGTTACCGATGTGCACCTCCGGCCCGAGCGTCGCCGCGGGCCGCAACCGCGCGAACGGACCGATGCTGCAGGCGGGTCCGATGAGCGCGCCCTCGATCACGCAGTGGGGGTGCACCTGCGTATCGGCGCCGATCTCGCTGTCGCGCACCACGCAGCCCGCCCCGATGCGCACCCGGTCGCCGAGCGCGACGCGGCCTTCGAAGACCACGTTCACGTCGATAACGACATCGCTGCCGTGGGTCAGGGTCCCGCGCACGTCGATGCGGGACGGGTCGGCGATCGTCACTCCGGCGAGCAACAGCTCGCGTGCGGTACGCGTGCGCCAGAGGCACTCGAGCTGCGCGAGCTGCGCTTTGTCGTTCACCCCGAGGAGCTCCCCCGAGTCCTCGGCGAGCAGCGCTCTCACCGGCACTTTCTCCTTCACCGCCATGGCGATGACGTCCGTAAGGTAGTACTCGCCCTGGGAATTCGCGGTGGTGAGCCGTCCGAGCCATTTCCGCAGCCGGCCGGCCGGGCCGACCAGCACCCCGGTATTGCACTCGGCGATGGCGCGCTGTGCCGCGGTGGCGTCCTTTTCCTCGACGATCCGCTGCACGAGTCCACGCGCATTGCGCACGATCCGCCCATAGCCCTGCGGGTGCGCGAACTTCGCGGTGAGCAGGCTGAGCTCCCCGGCGCCGGCGAGACCGACGAGCTCGATGAGGGTGCCACGGCTGATGAGGGGCACATCGCCGTACAGCACGAGCACGCGATGCTCGTCGGGCACCTGCGGCATGGCCTGCTGCAGCGCATGTCCCGTGCCGAGGCGGTCCGATTGCAGCGTCCAGGACACGGGCGCGGAAGCGAGCGCCGTGCGCACCCGCTCACCGCCATGGCCGTAGACGACATGGATGGCGCTCGCGCCGAGCGTGCGGGCGGTGTCGATGACGTGCTGCAGCAGCGGCCGGCCGGCGAGCGGCTGCAGCACTTTGGGCAGCGCGGATTTCATGCGCTTGCCCTCCCCGGCCGCGAGAATCACGATTGACAGTGGGATCGGCGGCGCGGGGGCCGGCGCAACGCCTGCCCGTTCGGCGCCTGGGCGCCGCGCAGTTACCGCTGACTTACGCCTGCGCATCCTTCTGATTTTACTCAGCGGCGCACGCTGTAGGCACGGGAATCGCGCGCCGGCTTCGGCGCGGGAAGCTCCGCGAGCTTTCGCTGCATGAGCTCGCCCACGAACAGCTGGGGGTTGGAATGCACCTCGTGCTCGGTGTCCTCGCGCTGGGCGATGAGGCCTGCCGCCTTGTGGAAGGCGTCCTGGAGCGATGCACTCACCGGGAGTGAGTCCTTGAGGAAAGCCTCGCCGAACCAGGTGAGCTCGCGATCGTCGTCGCAGCCGAAGGACTCGTGCGCGGCGTCCGAGGCGGTGAGGATCGCTGCGGTTTCGCCCTTGAGCGCATCGACGAACACTCCCGAGTGGCAGGCCGACACCACGATGACACGCCAGCGGATACCCGCCGCGTCGAGGGCCTCGCGCACGTCCTCGGGGGCGAGCTGCGCCAGCGGCAACGAGCCGTTCTCCACCTCGAGGCCGTCCTCCGAGCCGTGCGAGCTGAGAAACAGCACCAGCACGTCCTGCTCGAGATCCATGCGCGCGGCCAGCACCTTCAGCGTCTGCTCCAGACCCGAGACGCTCGCCAGCGGGTAGGAGTCGCGATCATCGGTGTCGTTGATGAGCAGCACCGAGCGCTCGAGCGAGCCGAAGCGCGCCCCGAACACCTCGTTCGCGAACAGCGTTTCGCGCCGGAACACGCCCTGGCTGCCATCGCCGGCGAAGCCCACGAAATAGAAGCCCGGTTTGCCGGGCTGTGAGGGCGCAACCCGTGCCACTGCGGCGGCGATGCGCGAGGGCTGATCGTAGAAGAGCGCCTCGGCCTGGTCGGCATCGTCGCTTTCCTGCGCTTGCGACTGCTCCTCGGGCACCCACAGCCGCGTGTCGAGATCCAGGATTCCCGCCACCGAGGGCGCGGCGAGCACCAGCACGATGGCGGTCAGCGCCGGTCGCCAGTGCACCGGTCCGTACGCTGCGCCCAGCGCGCGTATGGCGAGACACACGAGGTAAGCGAGCCCGAGCAGCGTGAAGAGGATCGGCCAGCGCGAGATGATCGGCAGATCGGACGCGAGCGAGAACACGACGAGCACGAAAGGCGCCGCGGCGAGTACCGTCACGAGCAACGGCCGCGTCTCGGCCGCACGACTCTGGGCCCGCGCAGGGAGCGCGCAGGCGGCCAGCCCCAAGAGCAGATAGCAGGCCCAGCCAAAGAGGCCATCGAGGACGAGCGGCGCACGGGCGGGGGAGTGCAGGAAGTCGAGCAGCGCCCACAGCGCCAGATTGACCCCGAGGAGCAGCACCACCTGATCGAAGCTCGGGACGAATCGCGGTGGCCAGAGTCTGCGCAGCAGCGCGAGCTCGAGGCCGCCGCGCAGATTGCGTGCGAGTCCCGCGAGCAGCCCCGGCGGCGCCGCGGGCGCTGGCGGCTGGAGCTCGCGATCCTCTGAGGGGTCCAGGGCTCTAGCCCCGCAGCTTGCGCAGCCGCTCGATGAGTTTCAGTTGCGCCGCGGCGCGCGCAAGCTCGGCGAGAGCCTCCGCCTGGGTGATGTGCCCCACCTTGTCGCGCAGCGCTTCCTCGGCCCGCTGCTTGGCGGCGAGCGCGGCGGCCTCGTCGATGTCTCTGGCGCGCAGCGCCGTGTCGGCGAGTATCGTGACCTTGTGCGGCTGCACCTCGAGCACGCCACCGCCGACGAAGAAGTGCTGCTCGGTCCCGTCCGGCGGTTGCACACGCACCTCACCGGGTTTGAGCAGGGTCAAAAGCGGCGCATGCCGCGGGTAGATGCCGACATCGCCCTGCGAGGCCGCAGCGAATACCGCAACCGCGGGTCCCGAGAACAGCTCGCCCTCGGCGCTGACGATATCGACCTGAATCGTGGGAGTTTCCGCCATGGTGTCTACTGCAGGGTCTTCGCCTTCTCGACCGCTTCCTCGATGGTGCCGACCATGTAGAAGGCCTGCTCGGGCAGGCTATCGTACTCGCCGCCGATGATGCCCTTGAAGCCGCGGATGGTGTCCTTGAGCGCGACGATCTTGCCATCCTGCCCGGTGAAGACCTTGGCGACGTTGAAGGGCTGCGACAGGAAGCGCTGCACCTTGCGCGCACGGTACACCGTGAGCTTGTCCTCCTCCGAGAGCTCGTCCATGCCGAGGATCGCGATGATGTCCTGCAGCTCCTTGTAACGCTGCAGCACCGCCTGCACGCCGCGCGCGGTCTGGTAGTGCTCCTCGCCCACCACCAGCGGATCGAGCTGGCGGCTGGTGGAATCGAGCGGATCCACCGCGGGGTAGATGCCGAGCGAGGCGATCTGCCGCGAGAGCACCACGGTCGCATCGAGGTGCGCGAAGGTGGTGGCGGGCGAGGGATCGGTCAGGTCGTCCGCCGGCACGTACACCGCCTGGATCGAGGTGATCGAGCCCTTCTTGGTGGAGGTGATGCGTTCCTGCAGCACTCCCATCTCCTCGGCGAGCGTCGGCTGGTAGCCGACCGCCGAAGGCATGCGTCCGAGCAGCGCCGACACTTCCGTGCCCGCGAGGGTGTAGCGGTAGATGTTGTCGATGAAGAACAGCACATCGCGCCCCTTGCCGCCGGAGTCGGGGCGCACTTCGTCGCGGAAGTACTCCGCCATGGTGAGCCCGGTGAGTCCCACGCGCAGGCGGTTGCCCGGGGGCTCGTTCATCTGACCGTAGACCATCGCCACCTTGGAGTTCGCGAGGTTCTGCTGGTCGATGACGTGCGACTCGATCATCTCGTGGTAGAAGTCGTTGCCCTCGCGGGTACGCTCGCCGACGCCGGCGAATACCGAGAGGCCACTGTACTGCTTGGCGATATTGTTGATGAGCTCGAGCATGTTGACGGTCTTGCCGACGCCCGCGCCGCCGAAGAGTCCTACCTTGCCGCCCTTGGCGAAGGGCACCAGGAGGTCGATGACCTTGATGCCGGTAACGAGCAGATCCTGACCGCCGGCCTGGTCTGCGAAGGACGGCGGCGGGCGATGGATGGGCAGGTACTCGGTGGCTTTGACCGGTCCGCGGTTGTCCTGGGGATGACCGAGCACGTCCATGATACGGCCGAGGGTACCCTCGCCCACCGGCACCGAGATCGGCGCGCCGGTCGCCTGTACCGCGAGTCCGCGCCGCAATCCCTCGGAGGAGCCCATGGCGATAGTGCGCACGACGCCGTCGCCGAGCTGCTGCTGCACCTCGAGCGTGAGGTCGACATCCTTCAGCTTCAGCGCCTCATAGACCTTGGGAATCGACTGGCGCGGAAACTCGACGTCGATGACGGCGCCGATGATCTGGGTGATTTGTCCCTCAGCGGGGGTGCTCATGATGCGTGCTTCCTCAAACCGCGGCGGCGCCGCCCACGATCTCCGAGATCTCCTTGGTGATCGCGGCCTGGCGTGCCTTGTTGTAGATCAGTTGCAATTCGCTGATGAGCTTGCCGGCGTTGTCGGTGGCGGCCTTCATGGCCACCATGCGCGCCGCCATCTCGCAGGCGACGTTCTCGACCGCCGCGCGATAGACCTGGGACTCGATGTAACGCATCAGCACGCCATCGAGAATGCCGGCGGCATCCGGCTCGTAGATGTAGTCCCAGTGCTCCTGCAGCCCCTCGGTATCCAGCGCCTCGATCGGCAGCAGCTGAGTCACCTGAGGCTTCTGCGTCATGGTGTTGACGAACTGCGCATTCACGAGGAAGAGCCGGTCGATCTCGCCGCTCCGGTAGGCATCCAGCATCACCTTGACGGTGCCGATGAGGTCCTTGATGTGGGGCCGGTCGCCGAGATGCGCGACGTTGGAGAGTATCGGCACCGAGAGCCGCCGGAAGAAGTTGAGGCCCTTGGTGCCGATGATGCAGAGCTTCAGCTGCACATCCTGGTGCTGCCATTCACGCATCGCGAGGATCGTCTGCTTGAACACGTTGGCGTTGAGCGAGCCGGCGAGGCCGCGGTCGGTCGAAACCACGATCAGACCTACCGCCCTGGGCTCGCGGGTGACCAGGAACGGATGGCGATAGTCCGGGTTGGCTTCCGTCAGGTGGCCGATCACGTTGCGCATCTTCTGCGCGTAGGGGCGCGCGAGGCGCATGCGCTCCTGCGCCCGGCGCATCTTGCTGGTCGCCACCATCTGCATGGCCTTGGTGATCTTCTGAGTGTTCTTCACACTCGCGATCTTGGAGCGTATTTCCTTGGTGCCGGGCATCGGTTACTCGCCTAGTATGTTCCCGTGGCGACGAAGTCCTCGATGCACTTCTTCATCGCCGCCTCGTTGTCCTTCGTCAGCTTGGGCTGCTTGTTGATGTCATCGAGCATCGACTGGTAGTTGGTCTGCGCGAACCCCTGTAGCGCCGTCTCGAATGCCACCACCTTCTTCAGCTCCACCTTGTCCATGTAGCCGTTGTTCACGGCGTAGATCGAGAGCGCCATCTCCGCCACCGACATCGGCGCGTACTGCTTCTGCTTCATCACCTCGGTGACCCGCTGGCCACGCTCGAGCTGCTTGCGGGTCGCCTCATCGAGATCCGAGGCGAACTGCGAGAAGGCGGCGAGCTCGCGGTACTGCGCGAGCGCGAGGCGGATGCCGCCGCCGAGCTTCTTGATGATATCGGTCTGTGCCGCGCCGCCGACGCGCGACACGGAGATGCCGGCGTTCATCGCCGGGCGGATGCCGGCGTTGAAGAGGTCGGTCTCGAGAAAGATCTGCCCGTCGGTGATCGAGATCACGTTGGTGGGTACGAAGGCGGTGACATCGCCCGCCTGGGTCTCGATGATCGGCAGCCCGGTGAGTGAGCCCGTCCGGCCTTTCACTTTGCCCTGGCTGACCTTCTCGACGTACTCCTCGTTCACCCGGGCCGAGCGCTCGAGCAGCCGCGAGTGCAGGTAGAACACATCGCCCGGGAACGCCTCGCGGCCCGGCGGCCGGCGCAGCAGCAGCGAGATCTGCCGGTAGGCGACCGCCTGCTTGGAAAGGTCGTCATAGATAATGAGCGCGTCCTCGCCGTTATCCATGAAGTACTCGCCCATCGTGCAACCGGAATAGGCGGCGATGTACTGCATGGCGGCCGGGGTCGAGGCGGAGGCCGCCACGATCACGGTATGGGCCATGGCGCTGTGCTCTTCGAGCTTACGCACTACGTTGGCGATGGTCGACTGCTTCTGGCCGATGGCGACGTAGATGCACTTAACCCCGGAGCCGCGCTGATTGATGATCGTATCGACGGCGAGCGCGGTCTTGCCGGTCTGGCGGTCGCCGATGATCAGCTCGCGTTGGCCGCGGCCGATCGGCACCATCGAGTCAACCGCCTTGTAGCCGGTCTGCACCGGCTGGCTGACGGACTTGCGATAGATCACTCCCGGTGCGACGCGCTCGATGGGAGCCGTGCGCGCCGCCTTGAGCGGACCTTTGCCATCGATCGGCGCGCCGAGCGCATCCACCACGCGTCCGAGCAGCTCCGGTCCCACCGGCACCTCCAGGATGCGCCCGGTGGTCTTGACGGTGTCGCCTTCCTTCAGATGCTTGTACTCGCCGAGCACCACCGCACCGACCGAGTCCTGCTCGAGATTCAGCGCCAGCCCGAAAGTGTTACCCGGGAACTCCAGCATCTCGCCGTAGCGCGCATCCGCCAGACCGTGGACGCGGGTAATGCCGTCGGTGACCGAGACGATCGAGCCGACGTTGCGCGCTTCGGTGACCGACTTGAAATTCTCGATGCGCTGCTTGATGAGATCGCTGATCTCGGTTGCCTTGATGGCCATGATGTCTATTCCTCGGGTCGTCTAAGCGGTCAGTTCGTAGGCAATGCGCTCGAGCCGCGTGCGCAGCGAGCCGTCGATCACCAGGTCCCCGGCGCGCAGCACCGCCCCGCCGATGAGCGCGGGATCGGTCGCGCAGTGCAGCCTGATCTTGCGCTTGAGCCGCCGCTCGAGTGCCGCGCTGATCTTGGCGCGCTGCGTCTCATCGAGCGGCGTGGCCGAGGTCAGGGTGACATCCGCTACCCCCTCGGCGTCGTCCTTGAGCGTGTCGAAGAGCTCGGCGATCTCCGGCAGGTAGCCGAGGCGGTGATTATCGGCCAGCGTGCGCACGAAGTTCGCGCCGAGCTCGCCGAGCTGCGGCGCGGCGATGCCATCGACCAGCTGCGCCAGCTCCTGCGGCGTCACCCGCGGGTTATCGAGCAGGGTCGCGACGCGCGGGTCCTTCACCACCAGCGCCGCGGCCTGCAGTGCCTCTGACCACGGGCCGAGGCCGCCGTTCTTGCGCGCCTCCGCAAAGGCCGCGCGGGCGTAGGGTCGGGCGATGGTGAGCCGGTCGGCCACGTGGGCGTGTCCTAGATCTGCGCCGCGAGCTTATCGAGCAGATCCGCGTGCGTGCGCGAATCGATCTCGCGATCGAGCAGCTTGGCGGCGGCGCCTACCGCGATGCCCGCCACCTCGCGCCGCAAACCCTCCTTGGCGCGCGCGGTGTCGAGCTCGATCTGCTGGTGCGCGGCGGCGATGATGCGCGCGCCCTCGCTGCTCGCTGTGCCTTTGGACTGCTCGATCAGCTCGTTGGCCCGATGCTGGGCGTGGTCGATGATCTGGTTGGCGCGCTCGCGCGCCTCGCGAATGATGACGTCCGCCTTGCCGCGCGCCTCGGCGAGCTCCCGTTCGCCCTCTTCGGCGGCCGCGAGCCCCTGGGCGATCTTGCGCTGGCGCTCGTCCATGGCGTCGAGGATCACGGGCCAGAGCCACTTCATCACCGCCCAGACGAGCAGCGCGAACACGATCATCTGCACGATGAGCGTGAGATTGATGTTCACGATCCTCTCTCCTGCCGTGCGCGGTCAGTTCGCGGCGATCAGTGCGCGGCCTGCAGGGCACTCACGAACGGGTTGGCGAACGTGAAGAACAGCGCGAAGCCGATGCCGATCATCGCCACCGCGTCCAGCAGCCCCGCGACCAGGAACATCTGCACCCGCAGTGTCGGCAGCAGCTCCGGTTGCCGGGCCGAGCCCTCGATGAAGCGTCCGCCGAGGATGCCGAAGCCGATGGCGGTGCCAAGCGCACCCATGCCGAAGATGATGCCGACGGCCAGCACGGTCATGGCCTGGATGTGTGCAACGTTTTCCATTCAATCTCTCCTCGAGAACAAAATCAGCTACAAAAACCCGACCTGCAGCGGCACGCCGCTCAATGATGCTCGCTCGCCATCGACAGATAGACGATGGTCAACACCATGAATATGAAGGCCTGCAGCGTAATGATCAGCACGTGAAAGCCGGCCCAGATGAAACCGAGAACGGTCTGCGCCACGACGCCGAGCGCAGTGCCCACCCAGCCGCCGACGCTCGTGAGGCTCTCGAGACCGCGCGACAGCGTCAGCGCGGCGAGCAGCAGGAAGATCATCTCCCCCGCGTACAGGTTGCCGTAGAGACGCAGCGACAGCGAGACCGGACGCGCGAGAAAGGTGACCGACTCGAGAATGAAGTTCACCGGCACGAGCAGCGCCTGTACCAGCACATTCTTCGCCCTGAAAGGTTGCAGGGTGAACTCGCTGATGAACCCGACCACGCCCTTCATCTTCAGGCTGTAGAAGATGATGAGTATGAACACGGTGAGCGACAGCGCGAAGGTCGCGTTGAGGTCGGTGCTCGGCACCACCTTCAGGTGCCCGAGGCCGGCGTCGTGTGCTATGGCGGGCAGCAGGTCGACCGGCACGAGGTCCATGAAGTTGAACAGCCATACCCAGCAGAAAATGGTGAGCGCGAGCGGAGCAATCAGGCGGCTCGTACCGTGAAAGGTGTCGCGCACCTGGGTGTCGACGAACTGCACGATCATCTCGATGAAATTCTGCAGCTTTCCGGGTACGCCACTGGTCGCCTTGCGCGCCACGAGCCAGAACAGCCCGAAGAACACCAGCGCCAGCAGCACCGAAAAGAACACGGTGTCGTAGTTGATGACGGTGAAGTCGACGATGCCGTGCGGCGACTTGTTCGACAGGAATGTCTGGTGGTGCAGGATGTAGTCGGTCGCACCGCCGCTCTTCTCTGCCGTTGACAACATCATGGCTACCAATCCACCCACACTTCAGGCGCCGCGGCGCGCTGCGCTCAGAGCGGGCAGCGCGGCCAGCAGCGCGATCCAGTACACCAGGAAGGTCGCCGCGAATCCGGCGAACATCGCCAGCGGCGCCACCCTCATCACCTTCAGCACCAGCACGAACAGCACGACCACGACGGCAAGCTTGAGCGCCTCGCCGAGATAAAACCGGGTCAGCGCGCGCTGCGCTCCGCCCCCGCCGCCGAACACCGCTGCCGCCATGGCGAGACTTCCCACCGTGGCGATTCCCCCGCCCGCGAGCGCCGAGACCGCCGCCAGGCGCCCAGCAAGTGCGAAGGCGCACAGCGCCGCCACGACGCTCACCGCCGCCTGACTCGCGACCACGCCAAAGGCCAGCCGCCGCGCACGGGGCAGATCGATCGCCGACACCTTATATATAAGTCCCGTTCGAAGGGCTCAAAAGAGCCGCATGCCTTGCGTCTTGAGCGGACGCAAGAGGCCTCGCATTAGTTCGGCCGTTCAGTCACTTACGCGACCCGGCAAAAAAGCCGCGGGATTATAGAGAGCGCTCGGCGCCCCGTCCACACCGTACTTTCCGCAGTCGCGACGAGCGACACGGCGGGCGGATCACTGGATGTGGGCGAGGATGCCGTCGAGCTCGTCGAGACTGTTGTAGCTCACCACCAGCTTGCCGCGGCCGCCTCGGCTCGGTTGGATCGCGACGCGGGCGCCGAGCTTGTCCGCGAGCTCCTGCTCGAGACGCGCCACGTTCGGGTCGCGCGTGCCGTCGACCTCCGGCGCGGGTACGCCACGCGGGGTCTGCAGTCGCCGCACCAGAGCCTCGGTCTCGCGCACCGAGAGGCCCTTGCGGGCCACCAGCAATGCGACTTCGGTCTGCTGGCGGCGCTCGGTGAGGGCGAGCAGCGCCCGCGCGTGACCCATCTCGAGAGTCCGTTTCTCGACGAGCTCGCACACCTCGGCCGTGAGCTCCAGCAGGCGCAGCAGGTTGCTGACACCCGCGCGCGAGCGGCCGACCGCCTGAGCGGCCTCCTGGTGCGTCAGTCCAAAATCGTTCACCAGGCGCTCGAGCGCCCGCGCTTCCTCGAGCGGGTTGAGATTCTCCCGCTGGATGTTCTCGATGAGCGCGACGGCGATGGCCGCTTCATCCGGGATGTGGCGGATGACGGCCGGGATGTCGGCGAGACCTGCCATCTGCGCCGCACGCCAGCGCCGTTCCCCGGCGATGATCTCGTAGCGTTGCGATTCGCCGTTTCCCGGCGGCTCGAGCGGGCGCACCACGATCGGCTGCACCACGCCCTGCGCCTTGATGGAGTCGGCGAGCTCGCTGAGCGTCTCCGGCCGCATGTCGATGCGCGGCTGGTAACGACCGCGCTGCAACAGATCCAGCGGTAATTTGGCGAGTTCCTCACCCACGGGCACGGGCGGCGGCGCGGCCGCCGCGGCGGCACGCGTGCCGAGGAGGTCAGCCAGCCCACGGCCGAGAGAGGGTTTTCGTTGCATCATGAGGCTCGGTCCTCAGCCGTTGGTGCCATCGGCATTGGCGGCGAGCGGTGGCGCGGTCGTTCCCGGCGCCGGGCCCGCTGCCGGTGCCGCGGCGATCGGGGATGGGGGCGGCGCAGGCGGTTGTGGGGGCGGCGCAGCCACCGTCGCCGCGGGAGTTGCAGCCGCACCGGGCGTCATCGCGGTAACCGAGCGCACTATGCCGGTGGATTCCTCCTCGCGCCGGATCATCTCGCCTGCGAGCGCGAGATACGCGAGTGCGCCGCGTGATTCCTTGTCGTGAAACAGCGCCGGCTTGCCGAAGGAGGGGGCCTCGGCGAGGCGGATGTTGCGCGGGATCACGGTGCGGAACACCTTGTCGCCGAAATGGGCGATCAGCTGCGCGCTCACCTCGTTGGCGAGATTGTTGCGCGGGTCGAACATGGTGCGCAGCACGCCCTCGATCGCGAGCTGCGGGTTCACGGCGGCACGGATCTGCTCGATGGTAAAGAGCAGCGCCGAGAGACCCTCGAGCGCGTAGTACTCGCACTGCATCGGGATCAGCACGCTGTCGGCCGCGACCAGCGCGTTCACGGTCAGCATGTTGAGCGCGGGGGGGCAGTCGATCAGGATGAGCTCGAAATCGTTGCGTACGGGGGCGAGCGCCTGCCGCAGCTTGGTTTCCCGCCCGATCGGCATGGTCAGCAAGCGCACCTCGGCGGCCGTCAGGTCCTGGTTCGCCGGCAGCAGCGTGAAGCCGGCCCCGTGCTCGATCGGCACGAGCGCGTCCGCGAGCTGACACTCGCCCAACAGCACCTCGCAGGTACTGCGTTTGAGCTGCGACTTGTCGACGCCGCTGCCCATGGTGGTGTTGCCCTGCGGGTCCATGTCGATGAGCAGCACGCGGCGCTTGGTGGCGGCGAGCGAGGCCGCGAGATTGACCGCAGTGGTGGTCTTGCCGACGCCGCCCTTCTGCATCGCGATGGCAATGACGCGCTTCATGGACGAGAGTGTACTGCACCCGGGCGTCCGCGCCCGGTCAGTCGCAAGTGGGCGACGCGCTGCCTGCCGGGCGGCTTGCTCCCCGCCCGGCGGCGTGCCGGGCGGGCGCGCGCGCTTAGGCTACGAGCGCCTGAGACGGCCGGCGGCCGAGGCGTTCGCGCGCCATCTGGTCGGCGACCGCGTTGGTGGTGCGGTTCTCGCGGCGGGCGCGCTCGAAAATCTCCGTGAGGCGGGCAGGAATCGCCTGGATATCGGCAATGACCTGTGCTTCGCTCGCCCCGCCGTGGTACTCGCGCGAGACGCTGATGATGCCGCCTGCGTTGATGACATAGTCCGGCGCATACAGGATGCCGGCCGCCTGCAGCGCGGTGCCATCCTGGCCCTGCGCGAGCTGATTATTGGCGGCTCCCGCCACGATGCGCGCGCGCAACCGCGGGATCGACTGTGCATCGAGCACACCGCCGAGGGCACAGGGCGAGAGCACATCGACATCGAGCCCGAGCACCTCATCCACTTTCACGGGGTGCGCCTTGAATTGCTCGCAGGCGCGCTGGACGGCGGCCCTGTGCACGTCGGCGACGAACAGCTCCGCACCCTCTGCCGCGAGGAGCCCACAGAGGTGATGCCCGACCCCACCGAGACCCTGGATCGCCACCCGGGTGCCCCTGAGATCGCCGCGCCCGAGGCGGAATTTCACCGCGGCCTTGATGCCGAGAAAAACCCCGAGGGCGGTTTTGGGGCCCGGGTCGCCGCCGGCCTCACCCGGTGCGGCGCCGAGGCCGGCGACATAGCGCGTCGCGCGCGCGACGTTCGCCATGTCGGCGGTCGTTGTGCCGACGTCCTCGGCGGTGATGTAACGGCCGCCGAGCGAGTCGACCAGCCGCCCGAAGGCTTCGAACAGCTCAGGCGTTTTGGCTTTACGGGAGTCGCCGACGATCACCGCCTTGCCACCGCCAAGCGGCAGTTCCGCCATCGCATTCTTGTAGCTCATGCCCCGCGAGAGACGCAGTACGTCCGCGACCGCCTCCGCGGTCGTGGCGTAGGGCCACATGCGGCAGCCGCCGGCTGCAGGCCCGAGCATCGTGGAGTGGATCGCGATGATGGCGCGTAGCCCTGTGGGGGCGTCGTGACCAAAGAGGACGAGCTCGTGATTGTCGAACTCGCGCATGTCGAAGATTTCCATCGCGTGCGCCTCCGGGGCTCATGCGGGCGGCGGGACACCTAAGGCTACGCCCCTCGCGGCGCACGCTTTGTGACAAAGGTTGCCATTTGACCGCTGGTTGATGAAATATTCATTCCACTAAAGAGCTACTTAACGGAATGAATCATGCAGAACCCAGAGCTCGATCGCGCCGACCTGCGGATCCTCGAGGCGCTGCAGGAGCACGGCAATCTCTCCGCAGCCGAGCTCGCAGAGCGGCTGGGGATGACCGCCTCCACCTGCTGGCGACGGGTGACGCGCCTCGAAGAGCTCGGCGTCATCCGCAAGCGCGTCGCGCTCCTCGATCGCGAGAAGCTCGGGCTCCCGGTGATGGTGTTCTCGCACGTGAAGCTCGCCGGTCACGGGCGCGATGCGCTGCTGCGGTTCGAGCAGGCGGTGCGGGCGCACCCGGAGATCCTCGAGTGCTACACGCTCATGGGCGAGACCGATTTTCTGCTGCGCATCGTCTGCCCGGACATCAAGGCCTACGAGGCGTTCTTCCTCGACCACCTCTCCCGCTTCCCCGGTGTGCAGTCGGTCAACTCCTCGATTGCGCTCGCCGTGATCAAGGAGACGACCGCCCTCCCGCTGCACTCTTGAGGGGCGAGCGCGGATGGGGCAGCTCCAGAGGCTCGACCCCCGCCTCCGGAGCCGGATCGAGGCCGGCGATGGCCACGATCTGTTGCGTGTTGATGAAGGGGCCCTTCAGGTCGCGCGGCACCGGCTGGCGCTGCGCCTTGCGCCACAGGTCATAGAGCGCGAGTGCGGCGGTAAGGGTTCCGAGAGTCCCGAAGTAGGCCCTTGGCCCGAAGACGGCCATGAGGCTCCCCGCAAGCGTCGGCCCCACGGCGGCGGCCATGCCGTTGATGAGCAGCAGCCGACTGCTCGCGGCGACCATCTGCGAGGATTCGAGCTTGTCGTTGATGTGCGAGACCGCGAGCGAATAGAGCGTGAGGGCAGCGCCGCTGAAGAGCCCCGCGAACAGCAGAAAGAGCCAACGCGTGTGCGGCCCGAATACCTCGATGGTCGCTGCGACCAGCGTGGCGAGTACACACGCGCCCGCGATCACCGTGCGGCGGTCCACGCGATCGGAGAGGCGGCCGGCGGGGTACTGCGTGAGCACCGCGGCGAAGATGCTTACCGCCATGAACTCCGCTACCCCACGCGTTCCGGCGCCGCTGAGCCGCGCATAGACCGGGCCCATGGAGAAGATGATCGAGGAGATCATGCCCGATATGGCGACCGCCACCACCGCGAGTGGAGAATACTGGTAGAGCTCGCGATATCGCACGTGCCGGGGCGCGGCCGGCTCGGGAGTGGGCTGCGCAGAGGCGACGATCGGCACCATGGCGAGCGATATCAGCGCCGAGACCAGCATGAACGGGGCGTCGCTCTGCGGACTCGATACCAACAGCAGGAACTGCGCGGCCCCGAGCCCCACGTAGAGCACCAGCATGTACAGCGCGAGCAGACGGCCGCGATTGCTGCGGCTCGCGCGGTGATTGAGCCAGCTCTCGGCCACCACGTAGATGCCGGCCAGACACACCCCCGTCAGTAATCGCATGAGCGCCCACGGCAGCGGGTGCACCCAGGAGGCGAACGCCAGCGCGGCGACGGAGGCGAGCGCAGCGAGCGCCGCGAATACCCGCACGTGGCCGACCTGGCGGAGCCCTCGCGGCACGAGTTGCGTGCCGGCGAGATAGCCCACGTAGTACCCGGACATGACGAGGCCGATGATCGGTGTCGGGAACCCCTCGAGGGTCGCGCGCACTCCGAGCAGCGTGCTCAGAAGTCCCGACCCCAGCATGAGGATCCCCATGCCGAGCAGCAGCGGCCAGGTCGTGAGGAGCGGATTAGGCGGCACGGCGGAGGGTGTGGCGGAGATTCTTGGCGCGCACCTTTCTCATCATACCCCGGCGGGAGCGGCTGTGGCGGGAGCGGCGGGCGGAGAACGGGCGAGCACGATCACGCAGCGTGCGGCATCGAGACCGGGGATGGCGATCGTGCGAGAGCGGACGACACGCCAGGGCGGCCCGATGACCGCGAGCTCCTTCTGCGGCCATTTGCCCTTCATCGCCAGCACCTGGGTCTGCGGCCCACAGATCGCCGTCACCTTCTCGAGCAGCTCGGGTAGTGGGGCGAAGGCCCGCGCGAGCACCGTTTCGAAGGGCACGTCGACCTTGAGCGACTCGACCCGAGCATGCAGCACGCTCACGTTGGTGAGTGCCAGCAGCCCGGCCGCGTGCGCCACGAAGCGCACTTTCTTCGCGGTGGAATCGATCAGCGTGAAGTGCCGTTGGGGGTTGCACAGCGCAAGCGGCAGTCCGGGAAAGCCGGCGCCCGTCCCGACATCGGCTATGCGCGCCCCGCTGAGATCCGGATGCACGGCGAGACTGTCGAGCAGGTGGTGGGTCACCATGGCGGCGGGCGAGGTAATTGCGGTGAGGTTGTAGCGGCGGTTCCAGCGCGCGAGCTCCTCGGTGAGCGTGAGGAGCCGTCCAGCATCCTCGCTCGTCAGCCTGACCCCAAGGGTGGCGGCGTCCTGCACCAGGCGCTCGATGGCACTCAAACACAAGCTCCTAGCGCTACGGCGGGCGCGACCGATCATACTTCGCAGACCGTGAGACTGCTGCTGGTAGAGGACGATCCGATGATCGGCGAAGCCATCCGCGCGGGGCTGAAGCGCGAGGGCTTCACCGTCGACTGGGTGCACGATGCCGGCAGCGCCGCACAGGTACTGGGCATCGAGCCCTTCGAGCTGCTGCTGCTCGATCTGGGTCTGCCGGGAAGCGACGGCCTGCAACTGCTGAAGACGCTGCGCGGCCGCGGGGTGTCGCTGCCGGTGCTGATCATCACTGCGCGCGATGCGGTGTCGGACCGCGTGGCAGGCCTCGATGCGGGCGCCGATGACTATCTCATCAAGCCCTTCGATCTCGATGAGCTCGCCGCTCGCATCCGCGCACTTCTGCGCCGCAAATTGGGCCGTCCGGCGCCGCTCCTCGAGCACCTCGGCGTGGTGCTCGACCCTGCCGCACGCCGCGCCACTCAGAATGGAGTGGAGGTGGCGCTCTCGCCGCGCGAGTTTGCGCTGCTGCAGCTGCTCATGGAGCGCCCGGGAACGATCCTCTCGCGCGCGCAGCTCGAGGAGCGGCTCTACGGCTGGGGCGAGGAAGTGGAGAGCAACGCCGTGGAGGTTCACATCCACGGGCTGCGCCGCAAGCTCGGGGCGCCGTTCATTCTCACGGTGCGCGGAGTCGGCTACCGCGTGAGACCCTCGGCATGAGCTCTCTGCGGGCACGGCTGCTCGTCTCGCTCCTGGCCGGTGTCGTGCTGGTGGGCGTGGCCGGCGGCTGGATCGTCTACCGCAACGCCCTCGCGGAGGCGGATACCTTCTTCGACTATCACCTGCGCGAGACGGCGCTCATCCTGCGCGATGAGCCGGTCGAATACCTCCTCGCACCGCAGCTGCCGCCGACTAATGCCTCCTACGACTTCGTAGTACAGGTGTGGTCACTCGATGGCGTGCGCGTCTACCTCTCGCGTCCGCACGCAGTGCTGCCCGAGATCACGACGCTCGGCTTCTCAACCGTCCCCAGCAGCGAAGGCCGCTGGCGTGTGTTCGGCGTACAGGCGCCGACACGCGTCATCCAGGTGGCACAGCCGATGAGCGTTCGCGAGCGGCGCGCCGCGGAGCTGGCGCTGCAGACGCTCAAGCCCTTCGCACTGCTGCTGCCGGTGCTGGCGCTCCTGATCTGGATTGCCGTCGGCACTGCGCTCGATCCGCTGCGGCGGCTCACCGCGCAGGTCAAAGCACGCCGCGTCAACGCACTGGATGCACTGCCGGCGGAGCGGCTGCCCGATGAGGTGCAGCCGCTCGTGCTGGCGCTCAACGATCTGCTCGGTCGGCTGCAGGCCGCGCTCGAGCGCGAGCGCGCCTTCATGGCCGATGCGGCCCACGAGCTGCGCACGCCGCTCACGGCGCTTCACCTGCAGATGGGCATGCTCACCCGCGCCAGCGGTGAAGCCGAGCGTGACGCGGCGATGAGCACGCTGTCTGCCGGAGTCGAGCGCGCCATACACCTCGTGGAGCAGATGCTGGCGCTCGCGCGCCAGGAGCCGCGTCCCGACAGGCACGCCGTGCCGGTGCGCCTCGATGAGCTTGCGCGCGAGACCGTCGCCGAGCTGGTGCCGCTCGCGGACGCGGGGCACATCGATCTCGGCGTCGCCGCCGCCGAGGCTGCGATCGTTGCGGGCGATGCGGATGCGCTGCGGACCCTGCTGCGCAACCTCATCGACAATGCGGTGCGCTACAGCCCGCCCGGCGGGCGCGTCGATGTGACCGTCGAAACTACCCCGCAGGGCGCGCGCGCCACGGTGACGGATGACGGGCCTGGCATTCCGCCCGATGAACGCGCGCGTGTTTTCGATCGCTTCTACCGCCGTGCCGGCACGGCACCACCGGGCAGCGGTCTCGGCCTTGCGATCGTGAAGGCCGTCGCCGACGCACACGGCGCCGCGTTGAGCCTCGCAGATGGCCCCTCCGGCAAGGGGCTCGCCGCGAGTGTGAGCTTCCCCGCGCAGCC
>Ga0306920_100004753_pt1 | contig 17451 bp, 13 predicted proteins | sample flu12Cox44000170_FD_204666 | JGI IMG/M metagenome (GOLD analysis project Ga0306920, IMG submission 204666) | Lab enrichment of tropical soil microbial communities from Luquillo Experimental Forest, Puerto Rico - flux4day.12C.oxic.44.000.170 (v2)... | ecosystem: Environmental > Terrestrial >... | reverse complement strand
GCTCCGAGCTCGCGATGCACCGCGCGTGCGCCCTCGGGGTCTGCGAGGCGCTCGCCATATGGGGGATTCGCGCACACGAGCCCCGCGCCAACTCCGTCAGGTGGCATCGCTCCGGCGAGTGCTCCGGTCTCGAAGTGCGTGAGATGTGCGATCCCGGCGCGCGCGGCGTTCCCGCGTGCGTGCTCGATGGCGCGTGCGTCGTGATCGCGCCCGTCGATGCGCACGGCAGCGGCATCGCCCGCGAGTGCACGGGATTTCGCCTCAGCGAGCAGCCGCGCCCAGAGCCCGGTGTCGTGGCCGCGCCAGTTGAGAAAGCCGAAGTAGCCGCGCGTCAGCCCCGGTGCGTGGTCGGCGGCGATCAGTGCCGCTTCGATGCAGAGCGTGCCCGAGCCGCATAGCGGATCGAGAAACCGGGCCGGCGTCTCCCGCGCCGGTGCCGACGGCCCTGCCAATTCCTGCCAGCCAGCGCGCAGTAACACGCCTGCGGCCACGTTCTCCTTGAGGGGTGCCTCCCCGGCCACCGTGCGATAGCCACGGCGGTGCAGGCTCTCGCCGGAGAGATCGATGGACAGCGTGATGTGCGCACCGCGCGCGTGAGCATGCACGCGCACGTCCGGCCGCTCGCGTGCCACATCGGGACGATTGCCCCTGGCTGCGCGCAGCGCATCGACGATGCCGTCCTTGAGCTTCTGCGCGCCGAAATGGGTATGGGTGATCGCCGGGTGGCGTCCGCTGAAATCACAGGCGAGCGTCGCGCCGGATGCCAGCTGCGCGCTCCAGTCGAGCGCGCACACCGCGGCATGAAACTCGCGCGCATCGTTCGCTTCCAAGTGCGCCAGCTCGAGATACACGCGGTTGGCGATGCGCGACCACAGGCACGCCCGGTAGGCGCACTCGAGTGTGCCGGAAAACGCCACTTCGCGCGTGCGCTCGCGCACCGCCTGCGCCCCGCAGGCGCAGAGCTCTCCCGCCAGCAGGTCGGCGAATCCGCGCGGCGCAGTGGCGATGAAACTGAGCGGTTCGACACTCACGAATGGGGGCGCAAGGCTCGCCCACTCACGAGAGATCGATCCACGTGGTCTTCAGCTCGGTGTACTTCTCGAGCGCGTGGAGCGACTTGTCCCGGCCGATGCCCGACTGCTTGAAGCCGCCGAAGGGCACGGTGATGTCGTCAGCATCGTAGCAGTTGACGTACACGGTGCCCGCGCGCAGCGCGCGCGCGACCCGATGCGCGGTAGTCACATCGCGTGTCCACACGGCGGCGGCGAGGCCGTAGATCACGTCGTTGGCGATCTCGACCGCCTCGTCCACGGTGCGGAAGGTGATCGCCGACAGCACCGGTCCAAAGATCTCCTCGCGCGCGATCGCCATCCCCGGCTTCACTCCTTCGAATACGGTCGGCTCGATGAAGTAGCCGCCGCTGTCCTCACGCACCCGCCTGCCACCCAGGCGGATGCTCGCGCCGTCAGCGCGCCCGGAATCGATGTAGCCGAGCACGCGTTTCATCTGGGTCTCATCGACTATCGCGCCGAGCCGGGTATCCGGATCGAGCGGGTCGCCCGGGGTGAGCGTGCGGCCGATCGACTGTACTTTCTCCAGCACCGCTTCCTTGATGTCCTCCTGCAGCAGCAACCGCGACCCGGCCGAGCACATCTCGCCCTGGTTGAAGAAAATTGCCCAGGCGGCGGCGGTGGCCGCCTTCTCGAGATCGGGATAATCCGCGAGCACGATGTTAGGGGACTTGCCGCCGCACTCGAGCGATACGCGTTTGAGATTTGATTGACCCGCGAATTGCATGATCGAGCGCCCGGTGGCGGTCGAGCCGGTGAAGGCGATGCAGTCGACGTCCATGTGCAGGGCCAGCGCCTTGCCGGCCGTCGGTCCGAAGCCGGGTACGACGTTGAACACCCCCGGCGGAATACCCGCCTGGATGGCGAGCTCGGCGACCTTGAGCGCGGTGAGCGGGGACTTCTCCGAGGGCTTGAGCACGAACGAGTTGCCGCCTGCGAGCACCGGCGCGAACTTCCAGGCCGCCATGAGCAGCGGGAAATTCCACGGCACGATGGCGCCGACGACCCCCAGCGGCTCGCGCGTGATGAGCGCCAGTGCTTCGGGCCCGGTGGGCGCGACCTGGTCATACACCTTATCGATCGCTTCCGCGTACCACTGCACGCAGCGCGCCGCCGCCGGGATATCGATCTTGAGGCTGTCGTTGATGGGCTTGCCCATATCGAGCGTTTCGAGCAGCGCAAGCTCCTCGCCGTGCTCGCGGATCAGTTCCGCAAGCCGCAGCAGTACCTTCTTGCGTTTCGCAGGCGCCAACTGCCCCCAGCCGCCCTTGCGAAACGCCGCACGTGCCGAGATGACGGCGCGGTTGATGTCCTCGCTGTCGCCGGCCGCGACACGCGCCAAAAGCTTGCCCGTTGCCGGGTTGACGCAATCGAACGTGGCACCGGAGGCGGCGTCCACGTAGCGCCCGTCGATGAAGGCCTGAGTACGGAACTCGAGCCGCCGTGCGCGCTCGTGCCAGGAAACCGATTCAGCTGTTGCGCTCATAACGGCCGTCTCTCTATTAAAAGGTCGCCGGGGTACAGGCGCTGATGATCTCACACGCTTCGCGTCCGACGTTGCGGAAGCGGTGTGGGAGCTGACTGGCGAAATAATAGGCTTCGCCGGGTCCGAGCACGCGCGTGGCGCCGCCCACGGTGAGCTCGATGCGTCCGCGGATCACTACGCCGGCCTCCTCGCCGCGATGCGCGAGCATTTCCTCGGCGGTTGCGGCCCCCGCTGCGTAGCGCTCGTGCAGCACGGTGAGCTGCCGGCCCGGACGTTGTGCCCCGACCAGCCGCAGCGATACCTCGGCACTGCCGAGCTCCACGAGCTCATTTGCCCCGAAGAACGCCTGCGGCGCCGCGCTCAGATCGAGCGTGAAGAATTCCGCGAGCGACATCGGTACGCCGTCCAGCACTTTCTTGAGCGAGCTCACCGAAGGACTCACACGATTCTGCTCGATGAGGGATATCAGCCCATTGGTGACTCCCGCCCGCCGCGCCAGCTCGCGCTGCGAGAGTCCAAAGGTGGTGCGCACGCTGCGCAGTCTGGCGCCGACATCGATGCTCATGGGTGTGTTTAAGATCTTGAACGATGACGGCCGAAATATCGCCGCGGTGGCCCTGTTTGTCCACTTTATTTATCATTCTACGTTCGCCCGCCCCCAATTGAGTGCACGCCATGCCCGACGCCAGCGCCCCGACCGCTACCCTCACCCGCTCCGACCTTGAAGCGCTCTGGCTCCCCTTCACCGCCAACCGCCAGTTCAAGGCAAACCCGCGGCTTCTCGCCCGCGCGAGCGGCATGTACTACTGGACGGCCGACGGTCGGCAGATCCTCGATGCGGTTGCCGGGCTATGGTGTGTGAACGCCGGACACGCGCGGCGCGAGATCACCCAGGCGGTCGCCGGCCAGCTCGAGACGCTCGACTTCGCGCCGACATTCCAGATGGCGCACCCGGTCGCGTTCCAGCTCGCGAACGAGCTGGTGAAGATCGCCCCGCAGGGCCTCGACCACGTGTTCTTCACCAACTCCGGCTCCGAGTCGGTCGACACCGCTCTTAAGATTGCGCTGGCGTTCCATCGCATGCGCGGCGAGGGTACGCGTACACGCCTCATCGGCCGGGAGCGTGCCTACCACGGGGTGGGTTTTGGCGGCATCTCGGTGGGCGGCATCGTGCCGAACCGCAGAACCTGGTCGGCGGCGCTCCTGCCCGGTGTCGATCACCTGCCGCACACACACGATCTCGCGCGCAATGCCTTCTCACGCGGCCTCCCCGAGCACGGGGCGCAACTCGCCGATGAGCTCGAGCGGCTGGTGACACTGCACGATGCATCCAACATCGCCGCGGTCATCGTCGAGCCCCTTGCCGGGTCCACCGGCGTGCTACTTCCCCCGCGCGGCTACCTGCAGCGGCTGCGCGAGATCTGCGACCGACATGGAATCCTGCTGATCTTCGATGAGGTGATTACCGGCTTCGGCCGCACCGGCTCCGCCTTCGCGGCGCAGGAGTTCGGCGTCAGGCCCGACATGATCACACTCGCCAAGGGACTCACCAACGGCTGCGTGCCGATGGGCGGCGTGCTGGTGAGCAAGGCGATCTACGACGCGTTCATGAAAGGGCCGGACGGCATCGAGCTGTTCCACGGCTACACCTACTCCGCGCATCCGGCGGCGTGCGCCGCGGGGCTCGCGACGCTCGCACTCTATCAACGCGAGGGGCTGCTGACGCGCGCCGCCTCGCTGGCGAAGTACTGGGAGGAGGCAGCACACGCGTTGCGCGACTCACCCAACGTGGTGGACATCCGCAACTACGGGCTGATCCTCGGGCTCGAGCTCGAGTCGATACCCGGCAAGGGCGGCGTACGTGGCTTCGAGGTATTCACCCGCTGCTTCGAGCGTGGAGTGCTGGTGCGTCAGACGGGCGATGTCATTGCGCTCTCACCGCCACTCATCGTCGAGAAGCCGCAAATCGACCAGATCTTCGGCACGCTGCGCGAAGTGCTGCGCGCGCAGTAGTGCTACCTGCGCACGCGAGCGGGGCGTAAGGACCTGGTTATGCGCCCGTGGCGGGCACGTGGCGCCAGGGTGGCGACTGTGCGCTGTGCTTCAGGCGCGCGGCTGGCGATTACGCTTGGCGAGCACCATCCCGGCGATGGCGACGATCACAAGCGCGATGCCGATGAATACCACCATCTCGGGGGTATTCGAGCCGTTGATGCGGGCAGCGGCGACGGTAATGGTTTCCAAGAGACACCTTATCTACACCAGCACACCGGCATACCTTCCCACCGCGCGCCTCCGCACTGAAGTCGCACGTCGCAGTTCTGCGACGGGCTTCAAGAAATGCCGCCCGGTTATGTCTCAACTCAGCCGCGCGCCTCGAAGATGGCGTAGATCTTCGTGCAGTCCTCGGTGACCTCCCAGGTGCCGGTGAAGCCGGCGGGGATCACGAATGCATCGCCGGCAGCGAAGCTGCTGCGCTCGCCGCTCGCGCTCTCGATGGTGACCTTGCCGGCGGTCATCACGCACAGCTCGTTCTCGGTGTAACGCACGCGCCATTTGCCGCGCGTCGCCGACCAGCGCCCGGCAAAGAACTGCTGACTGATGTCGCTGAAATAATTGCGCACCTGCAGCTCCGGCCGGCCGGCGATCAGCCGCTCGGCAGGTGGCTCGGAAACCTCCGCCTCGAGTGTGCCGTCCAGGCGAACGATGCTCGTGCTCATGGCAAACCCACGCAGGTAGTCGTGCCACGAAATCTTAGCGCGAAGATGAGCCGGGAGCTTGTACCTGCGCGGCACACTCGCCTGCAAACGCACTCCCGGGCTAATCACGTCCCGCCACCTCGCCGGAGCCCGGCAGTTGCAGCCGTACCGTCACCCGGCGTTCGAGCGCGTAGCCGTCCCGGTCGCCGTCCGCTTCCTGCGCCTCGGTCTTGCCGTGCGCCTCGATGTGAATGCGCTCGCGAGCAACACCGGCGCTGGCCAGCACCGCAGCGACGTTCACCGCCCGTCGCAGCGACAGCTCATCGTTGTAGGCGTCCGAACCGCGCGGGTCGGCGAACCCCGCTACCCAAACTTCCGCCTGCGGGAGCGATGCGGCGAGTGCCCCCAGCTTCAGCAGCGGCGACATCGCCTGCGCCGCGACCGAGTCATCATCGGTACGGAAGCCGACATCGAGCCCCAGCTGATCGGTGTGACCGAGTTGGGCAGCGAGCTCATCGCCGCGCGCGCGCGCCTGCGACAGCGAGCCATCAAGCTGCGCCACGCTGTCAGTGAGCTGCGCGCGCTGGACTTCGCTCTGCTTCAGCTGCTCGCCAAGCGCCGCCGAGGACTGTGCCTGACGGTGATAACGGTCACCGAGCAGCGCACCCGCGGCGGCGCCGATCACGGCACCGACCGGGCCGGCGGCGACTGCCCCGATTGCCAGGCCGGTCACCGCTCCGATGTCACCTTGCTTCGAGCCTGCGCCGGGCTGCTCGGCCGCTTCGCCGGCGTAGGCCGGCAAGAGCGCCAGGCAGCCGCTCAGTGCAACGCCCAGCGCGCAGCCGCGAGTTGTCGATATGTTCATGATTTGCTCCTCGCCTCGAGTTGTGGTTGCGGGGGAACCTTCGGCACGGTTACCAGTTCAACGCACCCCGCGGCATGGGCGATGGAGCAAAAGCGTCACGGCGCGGATGATTTGTGGCGGAACATGGCAGTGGCAGGTGATCGCATATACTGGCCGCCCTCCACGGCGCTACCAGGATTCACCATGCCGCATCAATTGGCTCGCCACCGGGTGCGACCGGCGGCCCTCTGGCCTGCAGTCCTGATACTCGCCCGGGTCGCAGCCGCAGCGGCGCCGCCGCCGAGCGCCCCGCCACCCGAGCCACCGGGCAGCGTACTGCGCGCCACGCTGGCGAACGGACTGCGCGTGGTCATCGTGCGCAACACCCTGGCACCGGTCGTCGCAACCTCGGTCAACTACCTGGTCGGATCCGATGAGGCGCCAGCAGGGTTCCCGGGCACCGCGCACGCCGAGGAGCACATGATGTTCCGCGGCAGCCCGGGACTCACCGCCGATCAGCTCGCCGACATCGGCAGCGTGGTCGGCGGCGATTTCAACGCCAACACGCGCGAGGGCATGACGCAGTACCTGTTCACCGTCCCCGCGGAAGATCTCGATGTCGCGCTGCATATCGAGGCGCTGCGCATGCGCGCGGTGCTCGACACGGCCGCGGAGTGGAAGGAGGAACGCGGCGCCATCGAGCAGGAGGTCGCGCAGGACCTGTCGGAGCCCTCATACCTGCTGTTCGCCAAGTTGCGCGCACGCATGTTCGCCGGGACCCCCTACGAACATGACGCGCTCGGGACCCGTCCCTCCTTCGAGAAGACCACCGCGCAGATGCTCAAGGGCTTCCACGACACCTGGTACGCCCCCAACAACGCCATCCTGGTGATCGCGGGCGATGTCGAGCCGGGCGCAACCCTCACCCTGGTGCACCAGCTGTTCAGCGACATACCCTCCAAGAAGCTGCCGCCGAAGCCGGCGGTGCATCTGCGTGCGGTGCAGCCGCTCTCCTTCACCGTGGATACCGACCGTCCGAGCGGCACGCTCATGATCGCCATGCGCACTCCCGGGCCGCGGGATGCGGATTTCGCCGCGCTCGAGGTGTTGTCGGACGTGCTCAGCAACAAGCGCTTCGAGCTCTACGGGCTCGTACCGCAGGGGCGCGCGCTCGGCGCGGAATTTGGGCTCGACCCGCTGCCCGAGGCGGGTCTGGCGTACGCCGCGCTCACATTCACCAGCGGCGAAGACCCCAAAGCGCTCGAAGCGGAGGTGCGTGCCATTCTCGCGCGCGTCGCTCACGAGGGGGTGCCAGCGGAGCTGGTGGCGGCGGCCAAGCTGCAGGAGCGCAGTGCAGCGCAGTTCCAGCGCAATTCCATTCCCGAGCTGGCGGCCGTGTGGTCGGACGCGTTGGCACTGTACGGACTGAGCTCCCCGGACGAGGATCTCGCGCGCATCGAGCAGGTGACGGTTGCCGATGTCAACCGCGTGGCCCGGCAGTACCTCGATCTCGATCACGCCGTGACGGGGGCGATGGTACCGCGCGGCTCAGGTCCCCCGGTGGCCTCGCGGGGAGGATTCGGCGGCCGCGAGTCGATCTCACTCGGTGAAGCGCATCCGACTGCGCTTCCCTCCTGGGCCAACAAGGCCCTGCAGCGCCTGCAGGTGCCCGAATCGACTCTGCACCCTGTCGTGAGCACGCTGCCGAATGGTCTTTCGCTGATCGTGCAGACGGCTGATGTGAGCGACACGGTGAGCGTGTTCGGGCACATCCGCAATCGTCCCGAGACCGAGGAGAACGCCGGCGAGGAAGGGGTCGCGCAGGTGCTCGACCGGTTGCTCACCTATGGCAGCGAGCATCTCGACCGCGTTGCCTTCCAGCAGGCGCTCGATGACATCGGCGGCCGCGAGCACGCCGGAACGGACTTCGCCGTGCAGGTGCTCACCGATCATTTTGAGCGCGGCGTCGAGCTGCTGGCGGACAACCAGCTGCATCCGGCGCTACCCGACAAGGCGCTCGAGATCATCCGTGGCCAGGTGGCGCTCGGTGTCGCGGCCCGCAACACCAGCCCCGGCTTCCTGACACAGCGCTCGCTGCGCGCCGCGCTCTATCCACCAGATGACCCGAGCCTGCGCATGTCGACCCCGGAGACGGTGCGCGCGCTCACGCCCACTGCCGTGCGCGGGTACTACACGCGCGTGTTCCGGCCCGATCTCACCACAATCGTCGTGATCGGCAAGGTGGATCCCCGGAACGCACGCGAGGTGATCGGGCGTTATTTCGGCAACTGGTCGGCGAGTGGGCCCAAGCCACCCATCGACCTGCCGCCCGTCCCGGCCAACGGACCGGGGACGGTGGTAGTGCCCGATGCGAGCCGCGTACAGGATCGCGTAGTGCTCGCGCAGAACCTCGCGCTCACGCGATTGGACCCGGACTACTACCCACTCGCGCTCGGCAACGCCGTACTGGGCGGCAGCTTCTACTCGACCCGACTGAGTGTCGACCTGCGCAAGAAAGCCGGTCTCGTGTACTCGGTCGAGTCGGTGCTGCAGTCCGGCCGCACCCGCAGCGTCTATCTCGTCGAGTATGCAAGTGATCCGCAGAACGTCGCCCGTGCCGCGAACATGGTGGCGCGCGAGATCACCAACATGCAGAGTGGCCCGGCGGGGGCGGATGAGCTGACACGGGTGAAAGCTTGCCTGCTGCGGCAGCTGCCGCTGAGTGAGGCCGGGCTCGATGAGATTGCGCGTGCCCTCCTCGCGCGCACCGACCTCGGACTGCCGCTCGATGAGCCCACGCGCGCCGCCGAGCGCTACATCGCCCTCGATGCCGCCGCCGTACAGGAGGCGTTCCGCAAGTGGCTGCGCCCACAGGACCTGGTGCGAGTCAGTATGGGACCGCCGCCGCCCTAACGCCATGCACATGACCCCGAGGCGGTCGACGCCGCCGCTGAGGCGCCGTGCGATCCTGCTCGCCGCACTGCCCACCTGGCTCGCGGGTGCTGGCAGCTCTGCCCGAGCGGCGCAAGCGTCCACCGCGCCGGCTGCTGCAGATGGTGCGCCGTGGTGGCGTCACGCAGTGATCTACGAGATCTACCCCCGCAGCTTCCAGGATTCCAACGGCGATGGCACCGGTGACCTGAACGGCATCACACGGCGGCTCGACTACCTCGAGCAGCTCGGCGTCGATGCCATCTGGATCGCCCCCTTCTATCCCTCGCCGCAGGTGGACTTCGGCTACGACATCTCCGACTACGAGAGCATCGACCCGCTGTATGGAACGTTCGCGGACTTCGACCGTCTGCTCGCCGAGGCAAGCCGACGCCACATGCGCGTGCTGCTCGACATGGTGCTCAATCACACCTCCGACCAACACCCGTGGTTCCTCGATTCCGCCCGCTCGCGCACCTCGCCGCATCACGATTTCTACGTGTGGAGCGATGGTAAACCGGAGGAAGGCGGCGGCCAGCGGCCGCCCAACAACTGGGTGAGCCTCTTTGGCGGCTCGGCGTGGCAGTTGGTGCCCGCACTGAGCCAGTTCTACTACCACCGCTTCTACCCCCAGCAGCCCGATCTCAACTGGCGCAACCCGCAGGTCGAGCGGCAGATGTTCGGTGCGATGCGCTTCTGGCTCGATCGCGGGGTGGCGGGCTTCCGGCTGGATGCGGTCACGGAGCTGTTCGAGGATGCCCGGCTGCGCGATGCTCCGGTGCTTGGCGGCGTGAACGCTCAGGGAGATCCCAGGCTGAGCGACATTTACACCAAGAACCTGCCCGAGGTTCACGAGGTCATGCGCAGACTGCGCGCCATGGTCGATGGCTATGCGGGTGAGCGCGTGCTGATCGGCGAGACCTATCTGGAGAAGACCAGCGACCTGGATGAGTGGTACGGGGGCACGCACCACGACGAGCTGCAGCTGCCGATGGACACGCTCGTGGGACTCGGCAATCGACTCGATGCCGCCACTTTCCGCCAGCATCTCGCGGAATCACAGAGCGAGCTGCACGGCTCGCAACCGCTCGTGGCGTTCGACAACCACGACAACGTGCGCAGCTGGGACCGTTTCGGTGACGGCGCGCACGATGCACAGATCGCGCGCATCGTGGCGGCGCTGTTGCTCACCACGCGTGCGACGGCGCTGATGTACCAGGGACAGGAGATCGGCCAGCGCACCGCGACTCCCCGCCGGGTCGAGGAGGTGCGCGATCCAATCGGTATCCGCGGGTGGCCGCGCGAAAAAGGCCGCGACGGTGAGCGCACGCCGATGCAGTGGGATGCGTCCAACGCACAGGCCGGATTCAGCTCCAATCCGCATACCTGGCTGCCGGTGACGGCCGACTACCCACGCATCAACGTGCAAAGCGAGAGTGCCGACCCGGAATCGCTCCTCAATTGGTACCGGCGGCTCATCGCGCTGCGGCGGAGCAATGAGGCGCTGCGCAATGGACGCATGGTGATGCTCGATCCCGAGAACCCGAACGTGCTGAGCTACGCACGCGTCAGCGCGCGCGGTGCGACCGTGATCGTTTGTCTAAACATGTCGCCTCGTGCCCAGACGCTGTCGCTCGGCCTCGGGCAGGCGGGACTGCACGGCACGCACCTGCGGACCTTGATGTCGAGTCCCCAGCCGCACGAGGACGGCGGCGCATCCGCCGCGCAGACTCTGTCGCCCTACGCCGCCTGGATCGCCGAGCTTCGCTAGCGGACTCGCTGCGCGAGGTGCTGGTTTTGGGTCACAACGCGGAATTGCCCTTCGGGGCGGCCGCCAGGTACAGGGGCAGCACCTGCGGCATGTGGTGCTCAAGGTCCGCTATGCGGTTCGCCGAGGCGGGGTGCGTGCTCAGGAACTGTGGCGGTTCGCTCTTTTCGGCCGCCATCATCTTTTTCCATAAATTGATAGCTTCATGGGGGTCGTAACCCGCACGTGCCATGAGCTCGAGTCCCATCACATCCGCTTCGGCCTCCTGTTGCCGGTCGTGCGGCAGCTCGAAGGTCGCCGAGGCGACCTGGTTGGCCAGTGCCATGGTGCCGGGACCGGCACCGATCAACACCTCGAGCCCTACCAGGGCCACCTGCTCCTCATAGCCCCTGGAGACGCGTTCACGCGTGTGCTCGCGCAGCGCATGTGACATCTCGTGCCCGAGAACGGTCGCGATTTCTGCATCGTTCAGCTGAAGTTTCTCTACCAGACCGCTGTACACCATTATCTTGCCACCCGGCATGCAGTAGGCGTTCATCTCGGGCGTGGTAAGGGTGTTGACCTCCCATTTCCAGTTCAGGGCGTCTGGGCGGAAGGTCGCCGTGACGGGAATGAGCCGGTCGGTGATGCGGTGAATCCGCGCAGTGAGCGCCGGATCCGCGTTGAGTTTCCCACTTGCACCAGCCTTTTGCACTTCGCCGAGATACGCCTGCTGTGCGCCCTGCTCGACAGAGGCTTCTGAAACCAACATCGTTTGCTTGCGTTCTATATCGACGGCTCCCGGCCGGGTCGTCTGCACGGTCGCGCAGCCCGCTAGCGCGAGTGAAAGCACGAGCATCAGTGTGTTAGTTGAGCGAAACCTGTTCATATGCCTCCTCCCTCCCCGCGCGCGGGTCACCGGCAAGTCGGCCGGCCGTGGCGGGCCGGCCGATACTCTCTCACCGGGCACACGTCAGTGAGTTACCCCGAGCTCGCACCCCTTGCTCAGCCCTGCAACGACGCTGGTACCTTGCCACCGCTCTCCGCTAGCTTGCTCATTACTTGTTGGTGCAGCCATATGTTCATCTTGGCGGAGTCTGTGGAATCACCGTTGTAACCCAGTTCCTTCGCCAGCGTCATGCGGTTTTGCAGACTCGAGTCGAGTCCCAGCAGCTTCATGAGGTCGACAATGGACGTTTGCCAGCTGAGCTTCTGAGCATTCTTCGCGGCAAGTCCCTTGAGTATAGCTTCAACGTCCACCACAGGCGGTGGCGACGAAGGCGACGCGGCTGGCCTGGCAACCGGCTGCGCAACGGCTGCCGCAACAGGGGGCGCGGCACTCGTGCCTGCGGTGCTTACTGGTGTCGAGGCCGAAGCGTGGTGACCGAAGATCGCATTCTTGATGCTGTCGAATACACCCATATAAATCTCCCTCTCTTCGCCGCCCCGGTGTTTCGCACCTGGAGCGTTGATTTCCCTTAACACCTCTCATTGAAGTGGCTTCGCCTGGAACCCGAGCCCTCCCTGTGACCCTGATAATTCGACCAATATAAAACGCTAGCGCACTCGCACTCGGAAGCGAATCCGTATTCGCACCGGGTGCGCGATTGTGCGGTGCAACCATCGCGCCATCCGGCCGCGCTACAGGCTGCGCTCTCGTCTCAGCAGGGTGGGCGACGGACGTGGCGGGTCACGTCCTCGCTGTCATTGGCGCGCAGCACCGGCGCCTCAGCGCTGGGCCGGTATGGGCCCTTTTGCGTATCGCTGTGCGCGTGTTACCGGAGTTAGACTCGGCTGCGCTGACACTCGATGGCGGTGAACGGCTGTTGTGAAGGCAGGAGAATAATATGCAATTCGTCTGGTTTGCATTAGTAGGACTGGTGGCAGGATGGCTCGCGGGGCAGCTCATGAAGGGTGGTGGCTTTGGCGTCGTTGGCGATATCGTTGTTGGGGTACTCGGTGCTCTGCTTGGTGGATTTCTGTTCAGTTCACTCGGCCTCTCCTCAGGCGGCGGCCTGCTCGGCGCCATCATCGTGGCCACGATCGGCGCGGTAGTGCTCATTTTTATCCTGCGTCTGATCAAACGTGAGTAAGTCTCTGTGAGGCGCGCCTCGCCGCTTACTGCTGAAAGGCGGCGGTCGGAAAGTAGTCTCTGGACGGGGGGCTGCAACTGTCGATCACAGCCTGGAAGCCACGGGCGGGGCGCATGCATCGTCTAAAATCTAAACAGAAAAGAGAATAGAGAGCCCGTCCTTGGCAGGACCAGGCTCTCTATTCGAGATCACCGATCAGCACTAGTCCAGTCAGTCACCTACGGTAGCGGCTATCGCAGAGATTTCCACCAGTGCGCCCTTCTTCGGAAGCGCCGCCACTTGGATTGTGGCGCGAGACGGTGGAGCACTCTTGAAGAACGTTGCGTAGTGCGTGTTCATCTCGGCGAAATCACTTACATTCACCAGATAGACCGTCGTTGATACTACGTTGTCGAGCGTCAAACCGGCTGCGGCAAGTATGTAACCAATATTCGTCAGCGCCTGGTCGGTTTGCTCGCCAATCGAAGGTCCAACGATCGTGCCCGTCGGATCGGCCCCGACCTCGCCCGACACGTAGACAGTATTTCCCACCCTTATGGCCTGAGAATAGGGCCCGATAGCGGGCGGCGCGTGTGGCGTGAAAATCACTTTCTTCCCAAGATCGTTACCGTCGGCCCGAACAACTCCCGACCCGATGACGATCACTCCGGCAAGCAATGCAGTCAGTGCTCCAGTTGCAATCGACCGATAAATCTTCATTGAAATGCTCCCCTGTTGTGAGACGAACGGGTGGTAAGCGCGCCCAGGTAGACGGGCGTCTTCACATTGTTGTTGCCGGCTGTTGGGACTGATACGGGCTAGCCCTTACGTACGCAGCTAACACCCGTCCAAAGATAGCTGTCAATGCGGGTTTCGCCCCGCCTCGTTCTGCGGCGCACCAATCGAATCGAGGTAATTCTCGATTCCGATCGCCATCCCTTTTAACGTCGGTCACAAATCTGTAGTGCGTGCATCAACCGCCCAGCACCGTCAGGTGCTGCTTTTTCCATTCGGAAGGACTCCTTTCGAGCGACTGCAATGTCTCTGAAGGGTCGATAGCGCCCGTTCGTGACACTTCCGCATCCGGCCATAACCGGCCAAACGGCTCGACCTTGTAATTTTCCGATTACCGGACATTCGGACAAGCGCAACCCTTTCGACGTCGCTTCGCCGCTCACTGCGGAAACTTCAATTCCCGCATCACTGCCTGGAAGCGCAGCTCGTTGCGCAAGGGGTCCATGAGCGGATCGGTCTTTAGGAAGTGCAGTCCCGGGTCACGCAGCCGCACGGTGGTGTCGAGCCATTCGAGCGCCTTGGCGATGTTGCCCCACTGCGCATAGATTAGTGTGTACTGGTAGGCGGAGGCCTCGCCGGCCGTTGCCTTCTCCTTCGCAAGTTCGGCTTCCGCATCTGCGTGCCGCCCGAGCTTGTCGTACACGACTGCTAGGCACCACTGACTGCTCCAGTAGCCCGCTTTGCCCTCGCACGAGGTGCGTGCGCGCTCGAGTTCACCGAGCACATAGTAGGCGACACCGCGATATTCATAGGCCCTTGCGTAGTCGGAATCGAGGCTAATGGCATCAGTGGCGGCGGCAACACTCTCTTGATATCGACGCGCGTTATACAGCCCCTCGCTGAGCATGGCATGAGTGCGCGGATCGAGGGGATCAAGCACAACTGCGCGGCGCAGCGTGGAAAGGCCCGCGTCGAAGCGCCCCATGAACACTGCAAATAGACCGCTCTCGCCTAACACCTCTGCGTTGCCTGGCGCGAGAGCCAGGGCTTGCTCAAACGCTCTACTCGCCTGCGCGAAGTCGAGTGAACCGAGTTGTAAGAAGCGGCCTAACGCCAAGTGACCCTCAGCAAGCTCCGGGGCGAGCCCAATAGCTTTTCGGGCGTCTGCCTGCGCCTCCTCAAAGCCCTCACGAACCGCCGCTCCGGTCCCGTGCTCGTTGGCATAGTCTGAATAGGCCCTCGATCGGCCTGCGAAGGCGAGCGCATAGTTCGAGTCTAAACGGATCGCCTCCGTGTACGCGGCTATCGCACTCTGGAGGTCCTTGTCTTGATGTTGCCTAAACGCCTTTGAGGCACGCAGGTACGCGTCAAACGCGGCTGGATTGCGCGTTCCGCCCAGCTCGATCTTCGCGGAAACGTCCCCGAGCAGCGTCACTTTGAGCGCACTGGCTACTGCGGTTGCGATCTCGGTCTGCAGTTTCAGCACATCGCCCAAGTCTCGGTCGTAAGTCTTCGACCACAGGTGAAACCCGGTGACGGCATTGATGAGCTGCGCGGTGACTCGCACCCTGTGCTCGGAGCGCCGCACGCTTCCCTCAAGGACCGTCCCAACGTTGAGCTTGTGGGCGACAGTGGCAATGTCCGGCTGCTCGCGGAACGAGAACGATGAGGTTCGGGCCGCGACCTGAAGCCCCTCGATCTCCGCCAGGGAGTTCAGCAGTTCCTCGGTCAGCCCGTCGGAGAAGTATTCTTGCTCCTTGTCGCCGCTGAGGTTCACGAACGGCAGCACCGCGATGGAGTGCGGCGGCGGAGCGAAGGTGGCCGTAGCCACGCTCGCTGGGACGGTCGGCGGGGTTTGCGGCGATGCGGGGTGCTTCGAGAACTGGTCGACTGCGAAGTACGCTACGGCACTCAAGACGGCGACCGCGACGATCGCCATGAGCGCGCGATTCGGCCGCGAGAGCGTACCCCCCTTTGCTCGTGTTGCGGTGGACACTGGCGCGGCAGGCGACACAGCTATAGTCGGCCCAGTAGGCGGCCCCGCCGATATCAGGCGGCGTACCCGTTCGACGAAGGCTGGCGACGTTTGAGCCGACTGCAGGCGCATCCATTGCACCCTATGAAAAGACTCCGGCACGTCCGTGCCCGCAGCGGGTGTTGCGTCCAGGCACACCGGCACAATGAACGCCCGGTCACGGGCCATCATGTGACTGCGCTGATCCGCAAGGTCCCACTCCAGTCGAAAGTAGCCCTCGTGCCGCGAGGCTGTATTAGCCGAGATGACGGGAATGAAGAGCGCGCAGTCGCGGATCTGGTGGCGGATCTTCTGATCCCACACATCCCCGCCCCGCAGCTCGCTTTGGTCGAACCAGACCTCGATGCCCGCAGCGCGAAGTGCCTCGCAAATCTTCTGGGCGGCGTCGGCATCCTGTGACGCGTAACTCAAGAACACCGCCCCAGTCGGTGTCCTCGCCGACTCAGCCGACTCTGCCCCCATCCGCGCCCTCTTGATCTTGTGCGGGTCGCGAAAGGATGCCCTGAGCAGCCAGTCTCAGGCAATTCCGCTAAGCGAACGTCCGCATTTCATCAATCGAACGGCTGGTAACGGGAGAGCCATCGGACCGCTTGGGGTCGGAAGCAGTCGTTAACGTCGAATGTCTGAGATCGGCCATGACCGGCCGCTCGCGCTCGTTCCGTGATTTACCCGATAGCGGACACAAGAATGACCGCAATGGAGCTAGTTCTTGGGAACGGTCGTGTGCGTCGACCAACCGCTACTCGGCACCCGATCCTAGAACATGCGCTTTGCTGGGACGTATGGAGAGAGCTTGCCAGTCGGCGCGGTGGGCTTGAAAACCTGGAAGCGCCAGTTCAGTACATCTGCAACATAGAGGGTTCGATCTGGGCCCACGGCCAGAAAATGTCCCCATGCGAACTGGCCAGGTGCGTGGCCAGGCTCGCCGATCGCGCCGAGGATTCTTCCGTTTTGATCGAGCTCCACAACCCGGTCGTAACCGCCGTCGACCATCCAGACATGCTGATCAGGTGTGATGAAAAGGCCATAGGGGTAGCCGACGTCGGTCCATTCCTTGAGATAGTTTCCGTCGGCATCAAAAATCTGAATACGCTTATTTTCGCGATCACCGACGTATACGTTACCGCCTTGGTCAACAACCACGCTGTGCGGCAGATTGAACTCGCCAGGTCCGGTCCCGTACCGACCCCATGACTTGAGGAATTTGCCGTTGCGATCGAACTTCATAACCCGCGAATTACCGTAACCATCCGAAACGTAGACCTCTCCGTTTTTGCCGAAAGCTACATCGGTAGGTTGGTTGAATAGCCAATCGGCTTCCGCAGCGACGTCCTTGCGCCCAAGCACTAGCAGAACCTGTCCGGCTGTGCCCAGCTTCAGTACCAAGTGACTGCCATCGTCTGTCGTCCAAATATTGTCGTCTCGATCGATCCGCAATCCGTGTGGGTGCGTAAAAAGCCCTTCACCAATACTGCGCACAAAGTTGCCCCCTGGGTCGTACTCGGTCAGCATCGGGCGCGCACGCTGGAACAGAAACACATGACCCTTTGAATTCAGCGCAATGCCGGAAGCCTCGCCCAGGGAAAGATGTTCTGACCCGTGAAAGAAATCGGGGTTAACGCGGTACGCAAGCTCAGAAACTGCCTTGAAGTCCTCAGCCATCGTGCTACCCGCGACGCCGCCGACGATCCAGGCCAGTAAACCGATCCTTGACCACGTGGAGTTGATACTCACGGATACCTCCGCTGACGACATGTATTCACTGTTCTGGGCCGTCAATGTCATGACATGGACTCCCCCTGCTCTTACGGCATCGGTTGTGCCAGATTGAA
>Ga0306920_100004752_pt1 | contig 17453 bp, 11 predicted proteins | sample flu12Cox44000170_FD_204666 | JGI IMG/M metagenome (GOLD analysis project Ga0306920, IMG submission 204666) | Lab enrichment of tropical soil microbial communities from Luquillo Experimental Forest, Puerto Rico - flux4day.12C.oxic.44.000.170 (v2)... | ecosystem: Environmental > Terrestrial >... | reverse complement strand
GAGTCGATTTGCTCAAGATGGACACGGAAGGGGCTGAGTATGCTGTGTTCGCCTCTACCAGTCCCGAAACGATGCGCAAGATTGAGAGAATCGATTTGGAATACCATCCGGTGGGGGACCCAAGGCGATTATTTGAACAACTTGGGGAACACGGTTTCCGGCTGAGCAAGCACGATGATCAGGGGTACGGGTACGGTACCGCTCGGCTGCTGCGGGATTGATCCTCCCCTTCCGGCCGAAGCACCCCGGCTCATCGATAAGGAATCTTGTTTTCTTCCAGCCACTCTCGGGCGACCTTTGCATAGGCTGCCTCGCGATACCGGTACCAGGAGTCCTCCAATCCCAAACGGCGTATTGCATCCTTGAAGTGCCGGAACGCACCGGTACCATGTACGGCTGACGCTAGTTCTTGGCGGCATCCACAGTGCTCGTCTTGTTCGGAGAACTCCTGCATCATGCGCCATTCATCAATGTGGGCGCGGTCGGGAAGTTCAAGCATGCGATCATCCTCCAGAGCGCGCTTGATCTTCGGCAGCGATTTCCGCATCCACTCGGGCGCTTTGTCCCATTCTCCCCGCTCTGCGAGGTGAGCTTGTTCCTCGTTGAAGGTAACAATCTCGCCGCTATCCTGATCCAGGAACGAACGCACCTCATCGCTCTGCAAATCGAGCGCCTCGATTACGTCGGCCAGGGAGACGATAGTCATAGCACCACCGGTTCTTTTTCGCATCAGCAGGAAATGTTAATGGTGTCTTCGCTCTTACGCCAGAGGGTTTCATACGAGGAGCGCTGGAATTGCATTCCGCCGTTCGAACAAGCTACTACGGCAAGCTGTTCGCTTCCATCACGGGTGATTCAATATGCTTGAGTCTTCTCGCAGGACAACCCCCACCTTCTTGGTCCATTGGAACCCACCGTATCGTATAAGGGTGATGCTGTCATTGGCCGGCCGCTCCGGTCACCAGCGTCGCGTCGGGCGTCATCACGCCATTCCCGCTTGCGTCCTGGGAATAGAGCGCGTAGTGGTATTTCGTGTTTGGCGCAAGCGCGAGGGCCGCTACATGATGGCGCACGGCAGGACCGTCTGCCGCGAAGTGGCCAGGGTACTGCGCCAGGCAACTGTTTACACTACGCTGATACTGCCCCTGCTTCATCGAGCAAGCACTCACATCTCCGGCTTTGTAATAGACCTCGGTGGTAGCGGGCTCAATGGTGTCCCAGACCACCCTCACCGTGGCGCCGCCGACCGAAGGTGCCGGCAATTTGGCGTCCTGGCACAACGCAGTCGCATTTGACCAGCACTTCTGCTCAAGCACAATCAGAGGTGGCGATGAGTCGGGCCATGCTCCTTCTTTCGGATTTTGCGAGGGCAGGAACGTTGGTTTCGCATTCGGTCCCGAGCGGTAGCGCACGAAGTCGAAGCTCCACTTGTAAAGCTGATTGAATTCCTTGGCTCCCCAGGCATTGTTGCCGGTGTCTTTCCAGGCAGCAGCAAACATGGAGTCGGCATAGCCACGAATCGTCTCATCTCCTGTCTGGGCCCAGTACCACGCCGCTGCTGGAGCAATCAGCAGCCCCAGCCCCGAGAATGTGTCGGTGGAATTCGGGTCGTTCCAGCTATGCGGCATCGGCACATCAATCAGACTGAATCGCGTTGTTCCGATGTCATTCAGATAAAAATGATCGAAGAGGTAGTGGAGTGTCTTGCCGATCTCGATGGGAATGCGCGGGTCGCAGCCGCGGGACCTCTCGTTATCGAGTTCGCACTGCGCAATCAGTGACTCCAACAGCAGGCCAAGCTGGAAATTGTGATTGTTCCACTCCGGTTGCACCCCGCTGCCTGTGTACTGCTGAAACATATCGAGGTTGGCCAACGCAACGTCCGTGGCCATCCAGGCCAGTTGCCAAGGCCCACGCGCACCGCTGGCCTCATTAGCAATTTGCGACATCCAGGTGTATGCAACGGCGCGCGCCAGCCGCGTATCCATCATGCCGAACCAGCCGCGGAAGTTGCCATTCATGCCGGTCGTCTGCGCCAGCGCCGACGCCGCAGTGGGATCGCCGGCGCGCGCATAGTACATCCCAGTACCAAGCAGGAACTGATTGGGCTCGGTGAGTCCCTTGCCCTCTGAACGCGTCAGCCAGTTGTCATAGGGATACAGGATGCTCTGCGCGCAATGCCTCCAGTGATCGCGCACCGCGTTGTTGTGGTAGCCTGGCATTCCCTGCGTGTTGTACTGATAATCCGCGATCTGCAAATAGACGCGGCCACCGTCGTAATTCCATGGCTGGAAATAGTTGTAGTTGAAGCTGCCCTCCATCGCGAACGGAGGCCCGGCAAACGGTCCGTAATCCACGCTCGCCGAAGGATTAACGACGCCCGGAGCGCTACACCACCACTCACCGCCGCCGCGCTGGTTCGAAGTCATCGTGGATTGCCATGTCGAAAGTGCGGGAATCGGGGGATAACTTGCCGGTGGCGTCGCAGTGAACTTGGCAGGTGAATAAACGTGAAAGCGCCAGTCGAAGCTGACTGGATTGCCGACGGCTTTCGTCGCCCCAAAGTCGTTGTAGGCCTGGAAAGTGACTGTCAGAACGTAATCACCCGGAGTAGCACTTACAGGAACGCGCACGCGTACGGCACTGCTATCTGATCCCTGCCAACCCCCGGCGGCCGGATATTCCGCGCTCGCCGGCCGCCCGAAAAACTCCTTGTCCTTCTGCGGTCCGCTGCCGAGCTTCTGGATTTCGCCGTCAAAACCGCTGCCCGGATTGAACCCTCCGGTGTACGACTTCAGGTACTCCAGCACATCAACCCGAAACGACGGCAGAACCTGGTTGTCGCTCAACCGGCAGACCTTCGCCGAGGTCATGACTCCAATCGTGCCGCCATCTCCTGCCAGAAGCAGGGTTGCCGCCGAAAGATAAAGATCGTGCCCGGCATAGACGTTCTTCTGTCCGTAGGGCTGCACCGTCCATTTCAGCTCGGCGGTCGTATCAAGGGGCGCGGTCTTGAACATCAGGACTTTGCTGTAGGCGTTGGTGATCGGACCGCCGTAGCTCGACCAGCTTCCGTTCTGCTGTCTGGAAGCGACGTAGTACTGGTATTGGCCCACATCCTTGGTAGGCGACTTGTGATTGAAGGGTTGCAGGTCAGTGACTACTACTGAATGATGCGTAACATTGTCGGCTTGACCCACCTTGCGTGCGGGCATCCCGCTGGCATCATAGAAGTTGAGCAACACCCACGAGTCGGAAGGGTGTGCCGTATCCCAGGTAAACGTAGCAGTCGTCGCGGTGACAAAAACCTGCAGGTTGGAAATCTCGCCGGGGTGTAAGTCTGCAAAGGCGTGGACTGCACAAAGTAGAAGGAAGGCCAGCAGGAGCCGTTTCATGGATTCCTATCATTGTACGTGTCCAACTCCAGGCTGGGCGTCCTCCGGTTGCCCGATTGCTCGGAAGGCACAGTTCTGCTGCTCGAGGGTCAGCTGGCTTCGATGTTCCTGATGTAAAGGCCCAATCCAATTACCGCCACGGCTATGGCTAACACGGAAATCCCGAGGCCAACGCGGCGAAACTTCCATTCAGCCATTGCTTGCTCACCGGCGGCACGCGTCTGGCGCGCGATAGCGAGGCCCGCATCGGTGTCGCGCTTCAGATCAACATCGCGGAAGGAGTGCACCGCGACACGCGCTTTCAGCAGAGCATCGCGAGCCTGCGCCTGCTGGAGCTTGGCCTGGCTCACTTCCATGCCCTGCCGTTCGGCGTGATCCAGGAGATCGTCGGAGGCGGCGATCGCCGCAGCCAGGCTGGCTAGCCGATCGTGCATAGCGACTGCCTTCTTCGCACCTTCATCACCTTCGGTGTGACACTGCACGCAGAAAGCTTTTTCGCCCATGCCAATCATCTCGTCGGTCGGATGCTTGATCCCGTGATTGCTGTGGCAGGTAACACAGCCGGGAAATCCGCCTGCAGCGAACACGGCCCTGTGCGGACTGGCGTCGAACAACTGCGCCTGGAAGACATGGCAGTTGGAGCAGACGTTGGTTACATTCGCGACGCCCGGCGGCGTCGCGCCGTGATTGCCGTGGCAGGTGGTACACGTGGGGGCGCTTAAGTCGCCCCGTACCACCATGGCCTCGTGATGCACGCTCTCCTGGTAATTCGCGAACTGATCGGTTTTGATGCCGTACGGCTTCATGTACTCGGCACCGGCGTGGCAGTGCGAGCAGGTCGTCGCGATATTGGCCGGATGCACCTTGGAGCGAGGGTCCGAAGGCGCCCGCAATTCATGAACCCCGTGGCAATCGGTACACACGGCGACTTTGCTTTCGCCCTCGGCCCACCTCTGGCCGTGGACGCTGGTCTTATATTGCTGGAACTGGTCTACACGCAGGCGGGGATTGTACTTCTTCATCAGCTCGGCATCGGCGTGGCAGGAAGCGCACAGCTCCGGAATCTGACTGCGCTCGATCTTGCCTTTCCAGCCCGCCGCTCGACTCATCGCCTTTTCGGGGTCATCGCTGCTGGCATCGCCCCCATGACAGGCTGCACAGGTGAGTCCCTTCTGGGCATGTATGTTCTGGCTGAAAACGTCGGCGGAAACTCCAAGGGGCTCCGGCAAACTTGAGTGGTAATCAAGGCAGGAGTTCTTCGCCTGAGCGGCAGCGAATTGCCCGCAGCTGAGGAAGGAAGCGACAAGCACCTTCACAACTATCCCTGTGCGTAGGATCCTCTGCGCGCGCGGCGTCAAGCTTCCTGTCATTTCGCCACCCACCCATACACGGTCATCGCAACCATGTAGCCGAGAAAAAGGCATGCCATTCCTGCAACCCAGCGCCGTGATGACGAAGAGTTCCCTCGATCCAGGAAAGGCAGAAGCAAGGCGATGGCTCCCACCAATCCGAAGGCGATGATTCCCAACACTTCGCCGTCCAGCCCCAGGATCTTCGCCGGGATCAACTTCAGTGTCTGGAACATGAACAGGAAATACCACTCTGGCTTGATACCCGCCGGAGCTGGTGCAAACAAATCAGCTTTAACTCCTAGAGTCCAGGGAAAAAGGGCAGCCAGCGCACCAAGGAGTCCCAGCGCGACGTACCACGCCATCAGCTCGCGAAGCACGAAGTTGGGAAAGAAACGAATCTCGCGCCTGCGATTGGGAGTTGCGCCCCAATCCGCTTCGATACCGGGAGGAACACTCATCCCGAACCATTGAATCATTCCCAGATGCAGCACGATCAGGAAGGTGGCGATTGCGGGCAGGATAGCGATATGCAAACCGAACATCCGCGTCAGCGTGCTGCCGGTGATCTCTTCGCCGCCGCGCAGAAAAAGGAGAATGGGCCGGCCGACAATGGGAATCTGGGCAGGTATCTCGGTGCCTACCTTGGTCGCGAAATAAGAGAGGGTGTTCCAGGGCAACAGATATCCGCTGAAGCCGAAGCCCAGCATCAGAAACAGAAGAAAAACGCCGCTCACCCACGTCAGCTCGCGAGGTTTGCGGTATGACTTTAGAAACAGCACGCTGAACAAGTGGGCGAACGCCATGAAGACCAGCAGGTTTGCCGACCAGGAATGTATCGAACGGATGAGCCATCCGAACTGTACCTGGGTCATGATGAGCTGCACGCTCTCGAACGCTTCGTCAGCGCCAGGGCGGTAATAGAGCAGTAGAAGGACTCCGGTGATCACTTGCACCCCGAAGAGGAACAGCGTCATACCGCCCAGAAAGTACCAATATGAGTAGCGGTGCAACGGAACAGTTTTCTTTTGTGCCAGGGCTTTGAGGTCCTCAAGATGGAAGCGCTCGTCGAGCCAGCTGCGCACGCTGCTAGCCATGCTCGCCATCAGGCCTCCTGCCTTCGCCGGACAAAGATATCTTCTCCGCGCACTTGCACGTCGAAGACTTCCAGCGGACGCGGTGGAGGTCCCGAGACATTACGGCCATTCAGGTCGTACATGCCGTTGTGGCAGGCGCACCAAATCTCATGCAGGTCGGAGCGGTATTGCACCGTGCAGCCCAGGTGGGTGCAGGTGGCCGACATGGCGTGATATTCGCCGGGCGCTGTTTCCACCAGCAGACCGGGGCGCGATCCGAAGCGAAAGGTCTTCGCCGTGTTGGGTTTCATCTCGGAAACCTTAGCCGCCAAAACGGCATCGCTGCCCAGGTCCGGCAACTTCGGCGGCACCAGATAGCGCAAGATGGGGTAAAGAAACGATGCCGCCGAGGCCAGCAACCCGGTCCCCAGCAAAAGGTTGACGAAGCGCCGGCGCGCAAGCCCCTGTCTCTCCGTGGCTGCTGCCGTCGCGCTTGATGCCGAGTGCATTCCGGCCTCCCCAACTTGCCGAGTTCGCGTATCTATTTCACGAGCCCGTCTGTTTGCTCAACGGTAACGGTCTTGCAGGACCCGACACCGCATCTTCGCGCGGTTTGCGATCACTTGGTGAATCGCGCCGGCCGTCACGCCAAGCTTTGCCAAGGTGTCGCGCAAGTTAGCATTCGGGCGACCGGTCAAGCTGTGATGGCAATCACGAGTAGCTGTGACCAAAAGGATAGGCGGGGAGAGACAGCGAGCGATGAAGCGTGCAGGAGCGGGCAGGGAATCGGCATTATGAGAGATAGGAACGACAGCGACAGCAGACCGCATCGACGCCGTGACGCACGCTTTGCCGGATAGATGGCGGCTGAGCTAGAACGTGAACGAAACCCCGCCGCGCACGCTACGCGCGGACTGCACCAGGTACACGGTTTTGCCGTCAGGTCCAAAGATGGGCACATAGCCTTGCGCCAGCAGGTTGCGCAGATCGATCAACGCCTCCATGTGGCCGGGCACGAAGTGCCAGCGCGGTATCGGCTGACGAACGAAGACATTGAAGAATCCGTCGGTCTGTCCGGGTGAAGCATTAAACTGGTCAACTGGCAGCAGGGCCTGACCGCTCGTCCAGCGATAGGAGGCAATCCAGCTTGTCTGCGAGCGATGGATCTTGCCGTTCAGCTTGACAGCCGCGGAATGGCGCCAGGCATGACGCAGGTCATCGTGGACCTTCGACCAGTCCACCCCAGGTTGTTCCAGCTCAAGAGTTCCGCCGTAAGCGTAATCCACGCTTGCCAGCAGCGAGTCGCCCAGTTTGCGCTCGAATACAAAACGCACGCCTTGTGATTCGAGCTCCGTGCCGGTGAAGCTGAACGTCCCGGAATACACGTCAGGCAGGAAGTAGCCGTTATCGCTGTCGATGTCGCCGACGCCGAGCAGTGCCGGATCTTTGCGATCGTTGAAATATGCGACTTGCACCCGGTTGTCGTCGCCGAAGCGCTGCGACAACGAAACCTCATGGTGATGCGCATTTTCCAGCAGGGCATCGTTGTTGTAAAGCGACATGCGCGGCCCGCTCTCCGTGAGGTCGGCGGGCGCCGAATCGAACCCCTTGCTGGCGCGAGTACTCGGCTCGGTGGTCGCGTACTTGTATTCCAGCACCGTCCCCGGCGTGAGGTGAAGGTCAACAGAACCGAAGGGACGCACTGCGTTAGCCCGTCCCATGAACTGGATCGTCTGGACCTCGCCGCCGAGCCGGAAATCAAGCAGGTCGGCGACGGAAAATCCGTTCGAGTACGAAAAGGCCAGCGCCTGGAGGGCGCCGTGGTGGACCATTGTCTGCGGCGACGCAAACCGGCGAACGGTCAAGGCCATCTCCGGCGAGTTGCGGGATTCGTCGGTGTCGCGCTTGTAGGAGAGCTGAAGAACTCCGTCGGGGATCCCGCCGCCGTAGCCCAAACTGCCGTTAAACCCAAGAGTGGAGCTGCCAAAGATGGAGTGTTCCAGATTGAAAGCAGTCCCTAAATCCGAGGCGCTTCCATACCCTTCACTGGTGCCTCCGGCAACAAAGGCCAGACCGCCGCGGAGCGCTCGATCCTGTTGCGCTGCCTCAACGATCACCGGATCACCGTCGTCGAAGCGCAGGATCGGCCGGTTTGCCGTGGAGCGCAAGGTCCACTTCCAATTGTCGTCTTCATTACCGGAGCGCTTGGCTGGCGGCAGCATTTTGACCGCTTCGAACAAGGTGTTCAGGGTTATGTTGAGCACCTTGGAAGCACCCGCCGATAATGCGACGTCTTCACGAAGCGCAGGCAGGAACGACGGTGCAGAAGCGCGGAGGTCGTACAACCCTGGCAGCAGTCCGCTCAAGCTGAAGTAGCCGCTTGTGTCCGTGAAAGCGAGCTGATGCTGGCCGGTGGCAGCGCCGAAGATTTCAACTGCCGCTCCCATCTGCGGTACGCCGGACGAGTCCTTCACGTACCCGGAGATCGAACCCGGTGTCATCGACGCTCCGGCCGCGAGGCACAGGGCAAGCACAGAACTCAACACCCAAGCTGTTGAACGGGTCATTCTGACAACCCCCACAGAGAGCTTCCCGGGATCAAAATCGTCGCGGCCCATACTACTGCCGCGTGTCCTTTCCGAGTTATTCCACAGCGAACCGCACCGAGGGCGCGATCTGCTGCTTGGAAATATTATCGTCCACTTTGACCGTCAGCCGATATTGACCTGGCTGAAAACTGTTTAACGCCAGTCTCTTCTCCAGCGTCACCTGCTCGCCGACGTTACCCATGCCGTCGGTGGACTCGGTGGCATGTAATACAGGCTTGTTATCTGCCAAGTTTACGATTTCGTACTCGAATTTGGCAGAGGGTTTCTTGGTCTTTTCGTCGGCCTGCAGGTTGTACACCTGCATCCACAGGTTCATCGCCTGGTCGCGCTTGAAGCTGGCCGGCTTGCCATCGGAGGGTTCGATGTGCGGGTAAGCCAGCTTGGTCTGACCAATGACGAAATTGCCTGAACCAACGCTCTTGGCGGGCACTTTCTCAAGATGATCGGCCAGAATCATCGACGAAGACGCAAGCTTGTCTTCGTTGTACTCCGGAACAACTACACCATGGCTCCAGGTGCCGACGCGATCTCCGTTTACGTCTTTCACGACGATATCGAAGCGGTAGCGCCCGGGCCGCAGTGGAAGCGCCTTCCAATAAAGCGACTGCTTTTCCTGAGTTTTGGGCAGCAGCTCGGTAGGCACGTCGACCTGCACCGTGTCTTCAAACGTCTGTACAATCTTGCCGGTCAGAGTGGTCACACGCCCGAAGATGTTGACCGTGCCGCGCTGCACGCCGTCCTTGTTGGTGAAGGTAATGTCCTTGTTTCTTAACGACACGGTAACGGGCGTCAGCACAGTGTCGCTCGTGACCTTTACGAAGTCGGTACGAACATCGAACGGCATCAGGTTGACGTTGATCTTGTGGCTGACAACCTCTTCCAGGTCCTTGAACTTGATCTTGGGGGCCTGTTGCAATGCCGCCCACTGCTCAAGCCGATCGAACTGCTTAGTATTGGCGTTACCGGTGCCCGGACCCATTCCGTAGCCCGTGCCGCTGATTCGATCCGTCTTGTTCGCCAAACCCATCTGCTCGTACATGGTCAATCCGGCGCCGGGGACGTGCAGCAACGCGTCCTTCTCGTTCGGGTCGATGGTCATGTGGTAATCGCCGCACATGCACGTGTCGACGAACTCGATCATCACTTCCTGACTGTGCGAGCCCAGTCCTTCGATGTAGCGGTAGCGCCACGTTTCAAATGGAAAGGTCGAGGTTTCGCCGCCACCTTCCTCCATCGGCCGTTGGTAGTCTCCGCCGGAGGGATGTGCATCGATCTCATCGGGTGGGCCGAAGACGATGTAAATGCGGCCGCGGTCGGTGCGCCAACCGGCCTTGCCTGCGGCAAAGTGCTCATTGGCATAAGCGATACGGCGGTAATGCTCTTCCTTGAATTCGTTTTCCTCCGTATCGGGAGTTGGGTCGCGCCGCTGCCAAAACTGCTCGATGAAGTTATCGCGCTCCTCGTCGTTCGAAAGCTGCTTGAAGGCGGTGAGTTCCTCAGGCGTGATGATCCAGCGTACGTCCTCGTTCAGCCACTTCTTATAGGTGGAACCCAACTCCTGCTTGAGTCTCTTGGCATTTTCTTTCTTCTGCTTATCTGTGAGCGGCCGCTTGAGGGGGTCCTGCTGATCGCTGCCGGGAGCGGCAAGGTCGACGTTGGCGTCGTGATCGTCCTTAACTTTCTTGCCGGTCGAAGCGCCAGGTTGGCTCTGTGCTGCAGGCGCGGTGGAAGAGGCGCGGCCGGCGTTGGCTGGAGCCTGGGAGTCCGCGCTGGCGGAATTCGCAGCTTGTGCGATCGCCACGCCCGCGGCGAGGAAAACAGCCAGAGTCGAGCCAAAAACCACACGAAATGCCGAAAACTTCATTGCTGCCAAGAAACTCCTGAAGAAACACTTAGAGACCTTAAATTGTATGTTCTTGCTGGTGTGAAAGCAAGGTTGCACGGCAAAATCCGTGCGCCTTCGGCGCCCCGAAACCTGTTTGCTACAACCCGCAGACGTGACGAAAGTCGCTTCCCGATAAGGAATTAAGCTGGTTATCCGGCGGTCACTGTCAGGAGTCTCGAACTCGCCGTCTCCGCCATAGGCCCGGATATAATGGTCTGTTCGGCACGAAAACCCAAGCAGCCCGCAACGAGGGTGGGCTCTGAGCCGGGGAGTTGCCCCGTGACGGCAGCGGCAGGGCGGTCCGCTCTCATCAGGAACCTTGCACCCTCCGTATCCGTATAAAGCCACAGATATTGGTGCGCCCGTTTTGAGTGACCTGGCCGAGGACCAATGAAGACCTGGAAGAAAATCGCTCTGATACTCGGTGGAGTTGTGGTCTTGCTGGCCATCGTAGGGTTTTCTGTTCAACAGAGCCGAAAGGGAGTGGTGCCGGTTCAGACCGGAAAGGTCCTCAAAGAAGACTTGATCGCGGTGGTCACCGCGTCCGGAGAGATCAAGCCGAAAGTGTATGTGAACATCGGGGCCAATGCATTTGGCAAAATCACTCACCTCTATGTCAAAGAAGGCGACCGGGTGAAGAAAGGCCAGATGCTGGCCACTTTGGAGAACGTCCAGTCGGCGGCAGATGTTTCGGCCACGAGGGCGGCGGTGAACACGGCCCAGACCGACTATGTAGCGGCGCAGGCGGCGGTGAATACCGGCCAGGCCGAGCTTCGCCAGGCCGAAGCCGAGTTCGAACGCGCACAACTGGACTACAACCGCAATAAGGCACTTTACGAACAGCAACTCATTGCCAAAGCGGACTACGACACTAAGAAGGCTGCCTTTGATACAGCATCGGCGCAGTTGAATCAGGCTAAGGCGAAGCTGAGACAGGCCCAGGCGCAACAGGATTCGGCCAATATGCGCATCCGGCAAAATACAGCCAATCTCACCCGTGTCACCGACGTGTTGAGCAAGACTGAGTACGCTGCACCCTTCGATGGCGTGATCACCAACTTGCCGGTTCGCGAGGGCGAGACTGTGGTGATCGGTATCCAGAACGCGCCTGGCAGTACGCTGATGACCATTGCCGATACCTCCGTGATCACGGCCGAAGTCAAGGTCGATGAAACCGACATCGTCAACGTGAAAATGGGCCAGCCGGCGGAGGTCACCATTGATGCCATTCCCAAGCAAAAGTTCAAGGGCGTTGTAACGGAGATCGGCAACAACGCCATTATTCGTTCTACGGGCGTTTCGACGGCGCAGTCGACAGCCAGCAGCCAGGAGGCCAAGGACTTTAAGGTAGTGGTCACCATTCAGGATCCGCCACCGAACTTGCTGCCCGGCTTGTCCACGACTGCGCGCATCACGACCGCGAGCCGCACAGGGGTATTGGCCATTCCCATCCAGGCGCTGACAATCCGGCAGCGGGGCGACCTGGTTCCGGAAAAGGACAAAAAGAAGAAGGAAAAGGTGGTGCAGGCGAGTGCCAAGGACGATAAGGCCAATGGCGACTCTAAGGAGGAGTTACAGGGGGTTTTCGTTCTCAAGAACAAAAAGGACGCCGTATTCGTAACAGTCACTACCGGCATTAGCGGCACCACCGATGTCGAAGTGACCAGCGGTTTGCAGGAGGGGGACGAGATCGTAACCGGAAGTTATAAAACCCTTCGCACACTTCGCAACGGCGCGAGCGTCAAAGTGGATAACACGCCCGCGAAAAAGACGGAAGAATCGTCCTAGCGCGGAAACCAGAGCCATGAACCGCGGATGTGCACGGATTTGCACGGACAAGAAAACTGCGACACCAGCGAACACCAGTAACGGATCCGTGGTTATCTATGTGACTCCCTGGCTTGATGGGTTTGTTAAGCCTCTAACAGGGCAAGCGGCATGAGTGACCCGCAAGGCGCGAACAGCAATCAGGAGAAGAGAATGGCGACGGAACTAGTGACTTTATCGGAGGAAACGGTGGTAGCTCCTCCTGACCACTGTATGATCTGCACGGAAGATCTCTGGAAGACCTACGATATGGGTTCCGAGCAGCAGGTGCAGGCGCTGCGCGGGATCAGCATCCGCATCCAGCGCAATGAATACGTCGCCATCATGGGCCCGTCTGGTTCCGGCAAATCAACCCTGATGAACCTGATCGGCTGCCTCGACACTCCCAGCAAGGGCAGCTACTGGCTCAACGGCCAGCTCGTGAGCGAACTGAACGACGACGAGCTGGCCCGAATTCGTAACAAGGAAATCGGCTTCGTCTTCCAGACTTTCAACCTGCTGGCACGCGCCACGTCGCTGCACAATGTCGAGCTGCCGCTCATCTACGCTGGTGTTCCATCGGAAGAGCGCTTGGAACGCGCTCAGGGGGCACTGCGCTCCGTTGGAATGGCAGAGCGCATGAACCACAAGCCCAACGAGCTCTCCGGCGGACAGCGCCAGCGCGTCGCCATCGCCCGTGCTCTGGTAAACCAGCCGTCGATAATCCTGGCGGACGAGCCCACCGGCAACCTCGACTCGCAGACTGGCGTCGAGATCATGGCGCTGTTCGACCGCCTGCACGAGCAGGGCAACACCATCGTGCTCGTCACGCACGAGCACGACATCGCCGAGTATGCGCACCGCGTAATTCACATCCGCGACGGCCAGGTGTTCAGCGACCAGAAGACCGCAAGGGCATAACGGTCCTAAACCAACGGCTGAGCGGTTCCGGGCTGGATCGCGCTCTAGTTTTGGCCGCCAGGGTCAATATCGCCAGATAAGGTCTGCCGCGAAGGTCAGCTGGCTGTGCTTCGCGCCATTGTTATAAGCGGGCATGTCGTAGGCGTGTTCGAAGCGAAGCTCGGACCGTATTGTGACCACGTTGGAAATCCAGTGCCCCCAGGCAATGCTGAGCGGCACGAGAGAGAACTGAACCCAGGAGGATTTGCCGCTTTAGAAGGAGAGCAGTTGAACGGAGTTGTGCGCCAGGTGTAACCACTAGCGATTGTCGGAAGTACCGGTATGGCGATGCCTTAAGTCAGACTCACTGCGCTTTGGCAGCCGCCTCCTCCACGCGCGTCTGGTCTGTAATCCAATTCACTTCCCAGGTCTTCCCTCCATCGTCGGAGAAGGCCTGTTCAAAATGCGCTGAGTTCGAGGTGATATTCGACCAGATATAGCGAACCAGAATGGCCCTGCCATGAAACGTCTCCTGATCGAAGAACTCGCCACGCCCATTCTTGAATTCGCCGATGGTAGGCTCGCCAAGCACACCGTCCTTGCCGTTAGCCCAGTAGAGATACCACTGGTGCGCATCGAGACGGTACACGCGCAAGGTAAGTCCTTGGATGTGTCCTGTTGGTCCGTCGGTTTCGAACCGCTCGATGCTGGCGCCGCTATCCCACACCTTCCGAGTAACGGAGGTGCCGTCAAATTCGACCCACTCATTGGACCCGGTCAGTGGATGAAGAAGACGCTTGAGATGAATTTTCCAACTGCCAAGCTCGAAGTCGAAATCGTTTCGGCCGTCACGCTCGGTTGCTGGTGGCGCTGCGGCGTTCTGCGAATTTGAATTCGACTGCGCTGGCGCTGGCGGCGAGCACGCTACCAGAGTCAAAACAAGGAAAAGGTAAAGACGAACACTGCCGACAGCGTGCATGCATCCCCCCGGCGAAGTGCGCGTACAATTTGCAAGATTGGACGCACCGTCAGCACGCTTGTTTGCGGTCATTGGCCCCGCAGGATAGCGGTTCGCTGCATACTCCCCATCGCACATCCCTCAAGCACATTCAACTTCCTCTAAGCGTCTCCACCGGATTCACGTGCGTGGCACGTCGCGCCGGCAGATAGCTGGCGAGCAGGGCGATCCCAAGAAAGAGCAGCGGTACAAATACGAAGGTTGTCACATCGCGGCTGCCTGTTTTATACAGCAGGCTTGTCATAAGTCTGGTGAGCAGAAGCGCAGCGATGAGGCCAATAGCAATTCCGATAAGCGCTAGCTTCATTCCTTGGCGTAAAACCATTCGCACGATCTGGCCGCGCTCAGCCCCGAGGGCCATACGAATGCCTAACTCCAGCCGCCTCTCGGCGACTGAGTAGGCCAGCACGCCGTAGAGCCCAATGGCCGCCAATGCCAGGGCGAGTGCAGAGAAGCTGCCGAGCAGAAGCATGGTGAAGCGTGGTTGAGCGCGCGAGGTATTCATGAGGTCATCGATCGTTTGGATCCCCGTAACTGGCTGGTCGGGATCAATCGCTGCGATCTGTGCCCGCACAGCCGAGGTCAGGTTGAGCGGCGGAACAGCGGTTCGAACCAACAGGTTCATGTTGCCCCAGGGCAGTTGCGCGAACGGAATATAGACCTGCGCCTGCGTTTCCTGTGCGAGGCCCTTGTTTTTGATGTCGGAACTAACGCCGACGACCTCGACCGGGTCGACCCAGCGGCCCACGACTACGTGCTTGCCGATTGGATTCTCGTTCGGCCAGAAGCGTCGCGCGAAGGTCTCGTTGACGATGACGACCTTTGGCGATTGAGCGTTATCTGCGCCAGTGAACTCGCGTCCAGCACGCAGAGGTACACGCATGGTCTGAAACCACTGCGGGCTTATGGCCTCGATATCAATAAATGGGCGCTGCGACAACGGCACGCTCGCCTGCCCTTCGGGCAACATGGGCGTGATCCGCTTCCAGCTCAGCGGCAACGTGGCGGAGATCGCCGCCGCACGCACTCCGGGCAGCTCGTTTACCCGACGCAGCAATTCGCCGAAAAAGGCAATCTGCTGTTCCGGTTTGGCGTATTTCACGGTTGGGAGGGAGACATTCATCGCCAGCACAGAATGAGCGTCGAAGCCGGGATCGACGCGCACCAACCGCTCGAAGCTGCGCAGCAATAATCCGGCACCAACCAGCAGCAGCAACGACAGCGCGACCTGGCCAACCACTAGCACGCTCTTCATCCGCGAGCGGCCTGGACCAGCGGAGCTGCTCCGGCCTTCATCGCGCAAAGTTCCTTGCAAATCGACATGAGAAAGTTGTAATGCCGGTACTGTACCAAAGATAATGCCGGTCAGAATCGAGAGCACGAGCGTGAACAGCAACGCTCGCACGTCCATGCCAATCGGAATCCCCTGCGGTAGCTGACCCGCTCCCCAGGCTGTGAGCGCCCGTGTCGCAACCCACCCGAGTGCTATGCCAAGCCCTCCGGCCACAATTGCGATCAGAATGCTCTCGGTGAGCAGTTGCTGCACCAGCGTGCGGCGTCCTGCTCCGAGCGCTGTGCGTATCGCCATCTCTCTTCTTCTGGTGAGCGCGCGCGACAGCAACAAGCTGCTAACGTTCGCGCAGGCAATCAGCAGGACGACGGCAACGGCCGCGGAGAGTATCAGTAGTTTTCCTCGCACGTCGGAAACGACAAGATCGCGCAGCGGACTGGCCGTCATCACAATGGCAGGATCGGCGTCGGGCGCTGTTGGGTTCTGCTGCCGATACTGCTGGTTCAGCACTGCCATCTCAGCTTCCGCTCTGGACAAAGTTGTTCCCGTCCGCAGTCGCGCCAGGTATCCCAGATAGCCCACGCCCATGCGCAACCGTTCTGGTGTCATCAGACTATATTCGAAGTAGCGGGGCGACCAGATGTCGGCTTCACCCACGAAGGGAAACTGCACATTGGCGGGAAGTACGCCGATCACGGTGTATGGCGTGGTATCGAGCGTCACGGTCTGACCGATGATATTCGGGTCTGCGTTGAAGCGGGTGCGCCACAGCGAATCGCTGAGTACGACTACAGTCCTGCCCTCAGGCCGCCCTTCGTCTTCGGTAAAGCTGCGTCCTAACTGCGGCTGCACTCCGAGGGTAGGGAAGAAGTTTGCGGACACGCGCCCCACGGGAACCTGTAGCGGCTCACCATGGCCGGTGAGATTGAAGTTGTCGTTCGCCCACGCTGCCACGGACTCAAACGAACGGTTGCGATCACGTATCAGCTCGTAGCGCACGAGCGTCCCGCCGAAGTCCTTGCTCTGGTCTTTTACGTTCAGGCTTACAAGCTGCTCCGGCGCCCGATAGGGAAATGGCCGCAGCAGCAGCGCGTTGGCGACGGTAAAGATGGCCGTGTTTGCCCCAATTCCCAGCGCCAGCGTGAGGACGGCCGCAAGTGTGTAGGCGGGATTCTTGATCAGCATTCGCGCGCCGAAAGCGATGTCCCGCAGAAGAGACTGCATGATGACTGAACTCACACCTCTAGAATCACTGGCATGATGAGCGGGCGGCGCGAGGTGTTCTTCACGATGAAGCGCTTCAGGTCCTGGCGAATCTTCTCCTTGATCACGCCGTAGTCGCCCTTTTCTTCATCGCTGGACGACTGCAAGGTGGTCATCACCGTCTGGCGCGCCTGGTCCACAAAACCATCGTCGGCCAGGTTGCCGCCGAAGCCGCGCATCACGATCTCGGGCGAAGCTTCCACCTCTCCAGTGAGCTTGTTGATGGCGATGATGGGCAGCACAATGCCGTCTTCGCTCAGGTGACGCCGGTCGCGGATGACCAGGTCCTCCACAACATCGCCCATGGAATTGGAGTCGATGCAGATGCGGCCGACTGCGACTCTGCCCGCTTTACGCGCTCCGAGCTCGTCGAATTCAAGGATGTCGCCGCTCTCGACCATCAGCACATGACCGACGGAGCCGTGCATGGCGGCGGCCAGCTCTGCATGCAGCTTGAGCTGACGGTACTCGCCGTGAATGGGAATGAAGTATTGCGGCTTCACCAGGTTCATGATGAGCTTCAGCTCTTCCTGGCTGGCGTGTCCGCTGACGTGTACGGGCGGCAAAGAACCGTCGTCGTAAATGACGTGTGCGTCGCGCCGGAAAAGGTGATCAATGACGCGATAAATCGGCTTCTCGTTGCCCGGAATGATTCGCGACGAGAGCACGACGGTGTCGCCCGGAGCGATGCGCGCGTGCTTGTGGTTGTCCACTGCTGCACGCGATAGCGCCGACATGGGTTCGCCCTGCGTGCCGCTGATGAGGACACAGACTCTGTCCGGCGGCAGGTCTTTCATCTGCGATGGGTGGATCAGCAGCCCCTCAGGAATTTCCAAATATCCTAGATCTTGCGCTATCTCG
>Ga0306920_100004751_pt1 | contig 17455 bp, 16 predicted proteins | sample flu12Cox44000170_FD_204666 | JGI IMG/M metagenome (GOLD analysis project Ga0306920, IMG submission 204666) | Lab enrichment of tropical soil microbial communities from Luquillo Experimental Forest, Puerto Rico - flux4day.12C.oxic.44.000.170 (v2)... | ecosystem: Environmental > Terrestrial >... | reverse complement strand
GAGCGGCGTCGTGAGCCCCCCGACCGCCGCGCTGGCGCGGAACTCGTGGGCGCGCGGATCATCGAGCAGGAACTCGTACGCTTCATCCTCGAGCCATACGTAGACGCGCGGGGCGACGATCCGGTAGCGGGCGAGGTAGCGCCGGTCGGTGATGCGCGCCGCCACCGAGTCAGGCTCGATCTGCACCCCCCCGAGCGCGCGCCTGGCCTCTGCGCCGACTGCGGCCGCAGCCGGACAACCCTGCGCGTGTTCGAGCTCCACGCTGTGATGATGCCCATGAGAGGAGAAGCGGTAGGCGATGGGCGCGTTGAGGTTCGGCGTGAAGCCATCGCGGTGCTCCCACGGGCTCGCCGGGCCAGCCGTAGCCGCCGACGGTGCGCCGTGCTCGGCCAGCGCCGCAAGAATCAGCGCCGCGGGCGCAACGACCTTGGGTGGGGCGAATTCGCCGAGATGCTCATCGAGCAGCGCAATGTTGTGTCGCACCTCGCGGAAAACCGGCGCGCGCAGGATGCGCGCAAGCCAGTGCTCGTTGCTGGCGATACCAGCGCAGTAGGTGTGCGTCAGGGCCGTCGCGAGGCGCGCCGCGGCCTGATCGCGCGTGGGTGCCCATGCGATCACCTTACCGAGGAGCGAGTCGTAGTTGTCGGGCACCGTATCGCCTGTGCCGAAGCCGGCATCGACGCGCACCGACTCCATGACCGGCCACTCGAGCAGCGCCAGGCGCCCGGCGCTCGGCAGAAAGCCGCGTGTCGGGTCCTCGGCGTTCACGCGCGCCTCGATTGCGTGCCCCGTGAGGCGCACCTCGTGCTGCGCGAGCGGCAAGTGCTCGCGGGCTGCGACGCGCAGCTGCCACTCGACCAGATCGAGCCCGGTGACCGCCTCGGTGACGGTGTGCTCGACCTGGAGGCGCGTGTTCATCTCCATGAAGTAGAACTCGCGTCCGTCGTAGAGGAACTCGACGGTTCCTGCGCTCACATAGCCGATCTCGCGCGCCACGACGAGCGCCGCAGCGCGCAGCCGCTCGCGCACTTCCGCAGGCACCGCGGGTGCCGGCGCCTCCTCGATGAGCTTCTGGTGACGGCGCTGGATCGAGCAGTCGCGGTCACCGAGGTGGAGGAAGTTGCCGTGGGTGTCGGCGAATACCTGCACCTCGAGGTGCCGCGGCGCCGGCAGATAGCGCTCGATGAGCAGCGCCCCATCGCCGAAGGCACTCTCGGCGAGGCGGCGCGCTGCGGCAAGCGCCGGAGCGAGCTCCGTGCGCTCGCGCACGATCTGCATGCCCTTGCCACCACCCCCGGCCGCGGGCTTGATGATCAGCGGGAGTCCGAGGCTTTGCGCCTCGTGCTCGAGCTGCGCGAGCTCCTGCTGCTCGCCCGCGTAGCCCGGAAGCACCGGCACGCCCGCTGCCTTCATGCGTGTCTTGGCGAGGATCTTCGAGCCCATGGCACGGATCGCCGCCGGCGGTGGCCCGATGAAGGTCAACCCGGCGGCAAGGCAGGCTTCGGCGAACTGGGCGTTCTCGGCGAGGAACCCGTAGCCGGGGTGGATCGCCTGGGCACCGCTCGCGCGTGCCGCCTCGAGGAGTGCGGCAGTGTTGAGATAGCTCTCGCGCGCGGGCGCGGGACCGAGGCGCCACGCCTCATCGGCTTCACGTACGTGCCGCGCGTTCGCATCGGCATCGGAAAAGACCGCGATGGTGCGGATGTTCATGCGCCGTGCGGTGCGGAAGATGCGGCAGGCGATCTCGCCGCGGTTCGCGACCAGGAGACTCTTGAGCACGCGCTTGCCTTACCTACATGCGGAACACGCCAAAGCGCGTCGGCTCCTGCGGCGCATTGCGCACCACTGCGAGCGCGAGCGACAGCACGCGCCGCGTGTCGCCGGGGTCGATGACCCCGTCATCCCACAGCCGCGCCGAGGAATAATACGGGTGCCCCTGGCGCTCGTACTGCTCGCGGATCGGCTGCTTGAAGGCCTCCTCCTCCGCCTCCGGCCAGGCGCTGCCTTTGGCCTTCAGCTGGTCGCGCTTCACGGTCGCGAGCACGCTCGCCGCCTGCTCGCCGCCCATCACCGAGATGCGCGCGTTCGGCCACTGGAACAGGAAACGTGGCCCGTAGGCGCGGCCACACATCGCATAGTTACCCGCGCCATAGCTGCCGCCGATGATCACGGTGAGCTTCGGCACCGTCGCGCACGCTACGGCGGTCACGAGTTTCGCGCCGTCCTTGGCGATGCCGCCGGCCTCCGCGCGCCGCCCGACCATGAAACCGGTGATGTTCTGCAGGAACAGGAGCGGGATCTGCTCGCGCTCGCACAGCTCGATGAAGTGTGTGCCCTTGAGCGCGCTCTCGGAGAACAGCACGCCGTTGTTGGCGAGGATGCCGAGCGGGTAGCCACCGAGGTGCGCAAAGCCGCACACGAGGGTCGTGCCGTAGAGCTGCTTGAACTCATCGAGCTCGGAGGCGTCCATCAGCCGCGCGATCACCTCGCGTACGTCGTAAGGCTTGCGCAGGTTCGCCGGCAGGACCCCGTAGAGCTCCTGTGCCGCGCAACGCGGCTCCTGCGGCGACTGCGGGGGCGCAGTGGACGCGGCCGGCTTCAGCCGGGCGACGATGCGCCGCGCGATGGCGAGCGCATGGGTGTCGTTCTCGGCGTAATGGTCGCAGACACCGGACTCGCGACAGTGCACGTCCGCGCCGCCGAGTGACTCGGCATCGATGTCCTCCCCGGTCGCCGCCTTGACGAGCGGTGGGCCCCCGAGGAAGACGCGTCCCTGGTTGCGCACGATGACGTTCTCGTCCGACATCGCCGGCACGTACGCACCGCCTGCGGTGCAGGAGCCGTGCACCACGGAGATCTGCGCCACCCCGAGCGCGGAGAGTGTCGCCTGGTTATAGAAGATGCGGCCGAAGTTGTCCCGGTCGGGGAATACTTCGTCCTGCGCCGGCAGGAACGCTCCGCCGCTTTCCACGAGATAAACGCACGGCAGGCGGTTGTCGTGCGCGATCTCCTGGGCCCGCAGGTGCTTCTTAACTGTCATGGGATAGTAGGTGCCACCCTTGACCGTGGGGTCGTTCGCGACCACCACGCACTCGCGCCCCGCGATGCGGCCGATGCCGGTGATGATGCCGGCGCAGGCGATATCGCCGCCGTACATGCCGTGCGCCGCGAGCTGCGAGAACTCGAGGAAGGGGCTCCCGGTGTCGAGCAGCACGCGGATGCGCTCGCGCGCCGCGAGCTTCCCGGCCGCCTTGTGCTTCTCCGTCGCCGCGCGCGAGCCGCCACGGGCGATGCGCGCGACTTCGCCGTGCAGTCCGTCCACGAGCGAACGCATGGAGCGCTCGTTGTCGCGGTATTCCTCGGAATGCGGGTCGACCCGCGTGGTGAGACGGGGCATGGGCGGCTTGCCAAGGTTGCCGGTTTGTCGGACAATCATACGATCATGCCCGCAGGGAAGGCAAGCTCATGACCACACTCGACACCATCGACTGCGATTTCGGACTGCCGGAGGAGATCGAGGAGATCCGCCAGCAGGTCCGGCGCTTCGCCGTCGAGCAGATCGCGCCACGCGCCGCCGAGATCGATCGCAGCAACGAATTCCCGCGCGACCTGTGGCCCGCGTTAGGCAGCCAGGGACTGCTCGGCGTCACCGTGCCCGAGCGCTTCGGCGGCGCAGGCCTCGGTTACCTCGCGCACGTCATCGTCATGGAGGAGATCTCGCGCGCCTCGGGCTCGGTTGGGCTCTCGTACGGCGCCCACTCGAACCTGTGCGTCAATCAGCTGCGCCTCAATGCCACTGACGCGCAGTGCGCACGCTACCTGCCGAAACTCGTGAGCGGCGAGCACGTCGGTGCGCTCGCCATGTCCGAGCCCGGCTCGGGCTCGGATGTGGTGTCGATGCAGCTGCGTGCCGTCAAGCGCGCCGACGGCTACCTGCTGAATGGCCGCAAGATGTGGATCACCAACGGGCCGGACGCAGATGTGTGCGTGGTCTACGCCAAGACAGACCCCGCCGCCGGGCCGCGCGGCATCAGTGCGCTCATCGTCGAGCGCGGCACCCCGGGGTTTCGTAGCGCGCAGAAGCTCGACAAGCTCGGCATGCGGGGCTCGGGCACCTCCGAGCTGCTGTTCGATGACTGCCTGGTGCCGGCCGAAAACCTGCTCGGCAGCGAGAACGGCGGCGTGCGGGTGCTCATGAGCGGGCTCGACTACGAGCGCGTCGTGCTCGCCGGCGGCTCGCTCGGGCTCATGGCGGCAGCGCTCGATCTGGTATTGCCGTATGTGCGCGAGCGGCGGCAGTTCGGCCAGCCGATCGGCACCTTCGAGCTGATGCAGGGAAAGATCGCCGACATGTACGCGGCGCTGAATGCCTCGCGTGCGTACGTCTACGCGGTGGCGCGCGCCTGCGACATGCGCACCGCGCGGCGGCGCGATGCGGCGAGCTGCATCCTGTTCGCCGCCGAGCGCGCGACGCACGCGGCGCTGGAGGCGATCCAGGCGCTCGGCGGCAACGGCTACATCAACGACTACGGCGCCGGCCGGCTGCTGCGCGACGCCAAGCTCTACGAGATCGGCGCCGGCACGCAGGAGATCCGCCGCATGCTGATCGGGCGCGAGCTGTTCGAGTCCGCGGCATGAGCGTGGAGTTCGCCAAACTGCTCATCGAGCCCGCATACCGCAAGGTGGCTGCGGCGATCGGCGCGCGAATTCTCAGCCGCTCGTTGCGCGAGGGTGAGCGGCTGCCGCCGGAGACCGAGCTCGCCCGGCAGTTCGGGGTGAACCGCTCGACGGTGCGCGAGGCGCTGCGCGAGCTCGAGAGCCGGGGACTCCTGCAGCGCCGCCCGGGCTCGAAGCTCATGTCGGTGAGCCGCCCGCAACACGCCGCCGTCGCCCAGGGCGTCAGCCACGCCCTGCTGCTGCACGATGTGACGGTGCAGCACCTGTGGGAGGCCCTCACTCTGCTCGAGCCACCCCTCGCCGAGGCCGCCGCGCGCGCCCATACCGCCGCGGATCTCGAGGCGCTCACTTGTGCCATTCGCACCTCCGCTCAGGCCGCAGCAGACACGGCGGATACGGTGCACCACACCGCGGAGGTGTTCCGCTGCATCGCGCGCGCCACTCACAACCCCGTGCTGGGGCTTGCGCAGGAACCGCTGCTGCAGCTGCTCGAGCCCTCGCTCCGCATCATGATCGACAAGGTGCCGCAGGCACGCGCGCGAATCGTTGCGGCGCACCGGCGCCTGCTGGAGGCGATCGAGGCACGCGATGAGCGCGCCGCCCACGCGTGGATGGCGCGCCACATCCGCGACTTCCGTAAGGGCTACGAGATCGCCGGCATCGACATGGCGCTGCGGCTGACCGGCACCTGAGCGTTGTGAACTGCGACGCAGGTCGCGTCGGCAGGGTGTCCGGGGAGATGCGAGTCTCTGAATGCACTGTTGAAAAGCGCCCGGCGGCCCAGACATAGCCTATGCTTCGGCGCGGGCGTCGCGTCCATGGTGGAGTCGCGTCATGCTGGGCGTACTGATCTTCCTTTTTCTCGTGCTCGCCCTCGCGGGCTATCTGGTCGGCGTCTACAACGGACTGGTGCGGGTGCGCGCCGCCGTGAAGCTCGCCTGGTCGAACACCGACGTGTTGCTGGTGCAGCGCCACGATGAGCTGCCGAAGCTGGTCGAGGTCTGCAAACAGTACATGCAGTACGAAGCCGGTACGCTCGAGCGCGTCATGCGCGCGCGCGCCGGTGTCGATGCCGCACGCAGCTCCGGTAACATGAGCTCACTCGGCGCCGCCGAGCGCGATCTGCGTAGCGGTCTCACGGGGCTCTACGCGGTCGCCGAGAACTACCCGCAGCTCAAGGCGAGCGAGCCGTTCCGGCACCTGCAGGATCGCATCAGCGGCCTCGAGACCGCGATCGCCGACCGGCGTGAGGTCTATAACGAAGCCGCCAACATCAACAACGTGCGCATCGTGACCTTCCCGGACGTGCTGATTGCGCGCCTCGGCGATTTTCCGCCGGTGCAGCTGCTGCACTTCGAAGCCGATCAGAAGGCGGACGTCGACCTGAAGGCGGCGTTCTCCGGCTAACGGCCGCTGCTCGCGGGTATGTCCGTGCATTCAGGTCAGCCGCCGCCGTACGCGCTGATCGCAGTGGCGACGGCGGCGCTGGCGCTGCTCGCGCTGTGGCGGTTCCTGGTGCGGGTAAAGCGCGATCGCGCGCTAGCCGACACCCCCGAAGTGCGCATCCGCTCGGCCGCTCAGGGTTACGTGAAGGTCAGGGGACGCACGCAGCCGGCGGGTCCCGCGCCGACGGCAGCGCCGCTCAGCGCACGCCCCTGCGTGTGGTGGTCGTACGAGATTGCGCACGAGGAGCGTGATTCCAAGGGCAATCGCCGCTGGTCGACGACCGACAGCGGCAGCAGCGTCGAGCCATTCGCGCTGGTGGATGATGACGATGCCCGCTGCCTCGTCGGTCCCGTGAAGGCCGAGATTACACCGACGGTGCGCAACGTCTGGTACGGGTCAACTTCCTGGCCCATGACGGGCCCCCCCGAGGAGAGTTCGCTGCTCCTGCGCCTCGGCATCGGCAGCTGGCGCTACACCGAGCGGCTGCTCGGGGTGGGAGCGCGCGTATGTGTCCTGGGCGAGTTCCGCTCGCATTCCGAGGTCGGTGACGTGAACGCCGCCATCGCGGCGAAGCTCCACGAGTGGAAGCAGGACCAGCGGGCTCTGCTCGCGCGCTTCGACCTCGACCACGACGGCAAGCTGAATGACGCGGAATGGGAAGCGGCGCGGCTGGCGGCGGCCCGCGAGTCGCAGAATCAGACTCTCCAGTCCTCGATCACGCGCGAGAGCGTCATTTCCGAGCCGACCAACGGCGAGCCTTTCCTGATCGCACCGCTCACGGAGGCCGCCCTCGAGCTACGCGAGAGGCTTTTCGCGGGGCTGTACCTCGGATTAGGGCTGGTCGGTGTGATCGTGTGCGCCTGGGCGATCCGCCATGTCGCCTAGCGTCACTTTGGCAGCCGCGGGTTTGCAGGGTGTTTCTGCTCATAGTTAGGTATTTACCTAACTGCCCGCGAAATGTCGGTGGACTCCAGGAGCTGAGGTCTCTCAGCGCGCGAGCTGCAGCGGCGCGAGTGCCGTGTCGGCCTGCTGCTTCAGCATGGCGCCGTAGAGGGGCTGGAGCTGGTTGAGCTGTTGCTCGGAGAATGCCTTGAGATCGGGGGGTGCCTGGTATCCGGTCCAGCTCTTGCCGTCGCCGCCCCAGGCGCGGCCGATGAGCTCCGCCTTGGAGGCGCTGACTCCGACCAGCAGCAGCTCCGTCATGTCGAGCAGCACCGGCTGCGGATCCGAGCCGCCCGTCACGAAGCACCAGCCGCGCAGGTACTCCGGCAAGTCCTTGTGACGCGAGCCACCGGCATGCGCCGAGTCGTTGCGCCCGGGACCGAGTGCGATGATGGCGCTCAGGCCCTGAGACGCAGCCAGCTGCGCGTACAGGGGCGCGCACTCCTTCGGCAGTCCCTTGGCGAGAGCGGCATCGAGAAAGCAGCTCTCGCGCGCGCGGCGTAAGGCGTCGCTGGATGCGACCGGTACCGCGGTCAAGCCGAGCTGACCCAGACGATCCTTCACCGCCGTGAGCAACATCGCGCTGACCGACCAGCTTACCGTGTAGGTCTTGAGGAAACTGTTCTCGATCTGGCGCGAAGCGTGAAAGTGCGTCACCTCGGGATCGAGCAGATTGACAACCCCGACGCGTGCACCGGCCGGGAGCGCAAGTGCCGGGGGCGGCCGGGCGGCCGGGAGTTTCACCGGCATGGCGCCGAGCAGCGCAGCACAAAGCGCGGCCAGGTACGGCGTTGCTGTCCTTCGACTCATGTGAGGCCCCCCGCTCCCTGAGCCAGTCTAGCGCCCGCCGCACCGCGGAGGGAAACCCGTGCGGGCCACCGCGGCTCGCGGTCATAACGGGCACTTATGAGTGCATGACGCGAAAGACCCGAACGCGGGCCCGGCACCCGCTACCATGGCGCGAAGTTTTTTACCGGCAGCAAGGCATGGCGATCATCGGCACGGAACGCGTGCTCGCGGTCCAGCACTGGACCGACACTCAATTCACCTTCAGCACCACCCGTGACCGCGGGCTGCGGTTCGAGAACGGCCAGTTCGTGATGGTCGGACTGATGCTCGAGCGACCCTTGCTGCGCGCCTACAGCATCGCCAGCGCAAATCACGCCGACCACCTCGAGTTTCTCAGCATCAAGGTTCCCGACGGGCCCCTCACCTCGCGCCTGCAGCACGTCAAGCGCGGAGATGAAATCCTGGTGAGCCGCAAGCCGACCGGCTCGCTGCTGCTCGCCGATCTGCGGCCCGGGACGCGGCTGTACCTTCTCTGCACGGGCACCGGCGCTGCGCCCTTCCTCAGCATCATCCAGGATCCGGAGCTCTACGTACGCTTCGCCGAGGTGATCTTCATCCACGGCGTGCGCTGGGCACGGGAGACCGAAGTGGTCCGACAACGGATCGCGGCGCTGAGAAGGCACGAGCTGCTCGGCGACCTGGTACGTGCTGCCCTGCGCTACCACCCGACCGTGACGCGCGAGCCGTACGTCAATCGCGGGCGCCTCACGGTGCTCCTCGAGTCCGGCCGTCTGCTGCAGGATCTTCGGCTGCCCGCGCTCGATCCGGCGGTCGATCGGCTGATGGTGTGCGGCAGTCCGGCGCTCCTTAACGATATCTGTGTGCTGCTCGATTCTCGCGGCTTTGCCATCTCACCGCACACCGGTGAGCCGGGCGACTATGTGATCGAGCGGGCCTTCGTCACCCGTACCCCGGCATCATAGGCTCAGGCTTCGCAGAAGCTCGTGCCGGTTTCTGGCGCCCGTGACGTGGGCGGTCTGTTCCGAGGTCGCGGCGTGACGCGGCTCGCGCGCCGCGGCCTGCTCCTGCGGCGTCGGCCGCGTGCTGACGCCGCCCGGTCCGCCGTTGTAGCTGATGTTGTTGACGGTGGTGTTGTCTTGGAGGCGCTGAAGCGCGCTCGCACGCCTAATGGCCGCCCTCGACCAGAAGCCCGGCATCACGCAGTGCATCGGCCAGCTGTGCTTCGATGCGCAACGCTTCAGGCCGCGCAATGCGCTGCAGATGGAGCGTCGGCCCGGTCAGCACTTCGATGCCGCGCCGAAGCACGCTGCCGGCGGCGTGGATGCCGGCCTTGTGCTGATCGAAGCGCTGCGCCGGAGTGTAGTGACTCATGCCGACGTACACGCCGTCTGGGCCGCGGTTGCGATCGCCGAAATCGAGCAGTACCAGGTAGAGGTTGTAGCGGCCGCGGCGCGTGGCGCGAAATCCGAGCGCCACCTCATACAGTGTCGGCAAGCACTCGATGTAGCGCATCGGCAGCCACTCGGGGATCGAGCGCGCGGCGCGGTGCCACAAAGCCGCGAGTGCGGCCTCGATGTTGGCCGCGAACTCACCCCGCATCCATAGCTCGTGGATGCAGTGTGCCCCGGCCGTCCCCTCCCCCGCCGCAAGCGCGGCGCGCAGGTGCGCGTCGATCTGCTCCCGGGGAAGCATCGCCAGCGGCCGGGCGGTCGGCTCGAGTGATGCATCGAAGGGGCGCGCCGCGGCCGTCACGCCGCTACCGGCTGCGTTACCCGTCGATCGGCTCTCGCCGAGAGCAGCCAGATCGCTCCGCCGATCGCGAGTGCCAGCGGCACCAAAAGCACCGCGCGCCCAAGCGATCCGGTCACCGCCAGGTGCCCGATGAGCGGCGGCGATGGCACGTCTCCCAGCAGATGAATGGCAAAAATGCTGAGCGCCATGGCGGAGGCGCGCTCGAGCGGGGAGACGATGTTGGCGATGGCTGCGTTGATCGGCCCGGTCGACATGAAACACAGCAATTCCGCGATGACGATCGCCGGGTAGTAGATCCGGGGCGCCGGCGAGGTCAGGGCAAGAAGCGCAACCGGGGCGGCAGCGAGCGTGGTTACCGCCGAGAACCACAGGTACCCCTGGCGCGAGCGCCTCAGGCAATAGTCCCCGAGCCACCCTCCGGCGAGCGTGCCGAGGAACCCCGTCACGATGACGATGGCGCCGAACCCCGTGGTGGCCTCATCCGCTGGAACGCCACGCACCTCCTCAAGAAACGTCGGCATCCAGAACCCGAGCCCACCGAGACCAAAGGTGTAGGCCGCAAACCCGAGGACCAGCAGCAGGTAGGGTGGGCGGCCCACGAGGCTCAGATAAACTCTCACCGCGGACGAGATGCCACCGGCACCGGCGTGATCACCACGGGCTTGCGTTGTCGCGGGAGGGTCCTGAGCGCCGCGCGGAGGATCGGGCAGCGCCAACATCACTGCCGCGAGCAGCATGCCGGGCGCTCCGCACAGGAGAAACGCATCACGCCAGCCGTAGTGATGACCGATCAGACCGCCCAGCACGTATCCAAGCGCGGCACCGACCGGCAGCGCCATGTTGAGTACGGCGTAGACGCGCCCGCGGGTGCTTGCCGGAAAGTAATCCGCGAGCAGCGCCGGCGCGATCGCGGCATAGGCGGCCTCGCCGATACCGACCAGCGCACGCGTGGCGAACAGCTGCGGGTAGTTGCGCGCGAGCCCCGACAACACCGTCGCGAGGCTCCAGATGGCAACTCCGATCGCGATCGGACGCGTGCGCGATCCCCGGTCGCCCCAGGCGCCGAACACGGGCGCCGCGATCATGTACACCACCATGAAGGCAGGCCACAGCCAGCCGGCCTGCGTGTGCGAGATCCCCAGTGCCCGCTCGAGGTCCGGCACGAGCGGTGGCACGAGATAGCGGTCGAGGTAGTTCAGCAGGTTGATCGTGGTCAGCACGCCGAGCGCGAGGAGCGCTGGGCGCCGCGATGCAGGTGCGGCCAAGGGCGATTTCCCGTGCGTGGAGTCCGCGCGGGACTTTACCGCAGCTGGCCTAGCGGGGTGGGGTTTCAGGCGGGAGCGAGTTTCAGTCGCTCGAGATAATGGCGCACCGGCTCGCGATAGCCCTCGCTGCTGGTCAGCGTGGTGCCGCCGGCCACCACCAGGATGAAGTCGCCGCGCGGGGTGCGGCTGATCTCCTTCACGTGGCGCATGTTGACGAGGCAGGAGCGGCTGATGCGCAGCATCGGTTGCGTCTGAAAGGATTTCTCGGCCTGCTGCAGCGTGCTGCGGGCGTGAAAGGTTTCGCGGCCGATCGTGAGGCGCACGTAGTTGCGGTCCGCCTCCACCACCTCGACCTGCGACACGTCCAGCATGTGCATGCGGCTACCCGCCTCGGCGAGCACGCGCGGCTGCGCATCCGGCTGCAGGCGCGCACCGCGCTCGAGTTGCTCGAGGAGCAATGCCAGCGCACCCTGGCGGTCAAAGCTCCCCTCGGCGTCGTGCCGGCGGCGGACGCGCGCCATGGTGGCGCGAAAGCGCGCGTCGTCGAAGGGCTTGAGGAGGTAGTCGACCGCGCTCACCTCGAAGGCTTCGAGCGCGTAGTGATCGTAGGCGGTGACAAACACGATGAGCGGCAGCCGCTCGGGGTCGAGCGCGCGGGCGAGCGCCATGCCGGTCATGGAATCCATCTGGATGTCGAGGAACAGCACGTGCGGGTGCTGGCTGCGGATTGCCTCGAGCGCCGCGCGCGGATCGCCGAATTCCCCGACGACGCGCAAGTCCGGCTCGCGCTCACAGCATTCGCGCACCGTACGCCGCGCCGCCGGCTCATCATCGACGATCATTACGTCCATCACGGGCGCGGCTCACCTTCAGGGAGCAGCGGCCCACCCGGCGCACCCGGTCCATCTCGCAGCAGCGGCATCTGGATCTCCGCGAGCCAGAGATTCTCGTCCACGGGAGCGGCGCTGAAGGTGGCGGCCGCGCCGAACTGCACCTCGAGCCGCTCGCGTACGTTGGCGAGACCAATGCCGATGAGCCCAGCGGGTTTGCCCGATGCGATGGTGTTGAGCACCCGCAGCACCAGCCGCTCGCCGCTCACGTACGCCTCGACGCGGATCGTGACCGGGCCTTCGTGGCCGGCGAGCCCGTGCACCACGGCGTTCTCGACCAGCGGCTGCAGGATCAGGCTCGGCACCCACGCGCGCGCCACGTCCTCGCGCAGCGGTACGCGGATCGTGAGGCGGTCGGCAAAGCGTCTCTGCTGCAGCTCGAGGTACAGCGTCACGAACTGCAGCTCATCCGTGAGGCGTGAGAACTCGCGCTCGCCGGCGCTCAGCAGCCGCCGCAGCAGATCCCCGAGCTGCACCACCATCGCCTGCGCGGCCGGAGGGTCCCAGGTGATCTGACCGCGGATCGTGTGCAGCAGGTTGAAGAGCGTGTGCGGCGAGAGCTGCATGCGCAGCGCCGCGAGATGCGCCTGGGTGAGTGCCCGCTCGAGCGCCGCGGAGCGCAGCTGCGAATCGCGCAGCCGCTGATAGAAGGCGAAACCGGTGACGAGTGCCAGGCCAAATCCATATGTCACCAGGAAGCTCGTGATGCTCGCGAGCCAGATGGGCACTTCATGGGTCACGAAGCCGCTCCAGCTGCCCCAGTCCTTCTCCATGGGGTCTTGCATCATGTGAGTGCCGTGCGCGAGGCCCGTCACATACTCGCCGAACCACAGCGTCGGGGACGCGAGCACGGCGAAGCCCAGCGCACACAGCAGCTGCAGCGGCAGCGCGCGCCAGATCGGCTCCCATCCGGTGCGCAGCGCACCGCGCATGCTCAGCATGAACACCGGATAGAGCAGCAGGTGCTGGATGACGCGCGCATCCCACGACGCGAACACGTGGTGGATGTTCTGCACCGTGAGACTCGCCTGCATGCTGTTCGCGTACATGAGGTTCGAGAGCGCGACGTAGATCCAGAACGCCGTGAGGACGCCGAATAGCGGCCGGAAGCTGCCGTGACGCGCGCGCGCGCCTTCTGCGGCAGGCGCGCCCTCGCGTCGACCAAGCGTGGCAATTGCAGGTGAGGCCCGCTCAAGCGGCGATACGCTCATACCCCCGGGAAACTCCTCAGGTGACGGCCGTGCATGGCCGCTTTAGCCAATAGCGTACCTCCAAGTGCGGTCGCCGTGCGCGGCGGGTAGCGAAACAGGGACGAGATCGTTGGCCGCAGGGACGAGCCCGCACGTATGCCGGCAATCGTTTGCGCGGCGCCCGCGCAGCCGGGCAACACGGTGCGCGCCGACATGACGCGTGCGCCGCGTCGACGCACGGTGTCTGGTGCGGGGGAGCAGGAACGGCGCGGTACGGATCCGTCGATGGCGGGGATCAACACGCGGCGCGGGGCCTTAGCGCCGCACGCGTTCCGGAGTCTCATACACCACGAAGAAACACGCTCCTGGTTGAACACGATTAACGGACTCAACACTGATTCACGACCCAACACCGAAACACGAGTCAACACAGAAACACAAGTCAACACCGATCCACGAGCCAACACGATTCACCACCTGACACGTTTCATTCAACATCACGGGAGAAGCCCATGACATACTTCAGCAAGTTCAATGATCTCTGGCACGGCTCCATGCTCGCCGCACTGACCGCCTGCATGGCCGTCGGCGTCGCGAATGTCGCGCGCTCCGCCACGCCTGACGCGGCGCCCTCCATCAAGGTCTCTTACGGCGATCTCGACCTCCGGAGCGCACAGGGAGCCCACACGCTGCACGCGCGCGTCACCGCTGCCGCGCGTCAGCTGTGCGCGCCCGACGGCTTCGACATGCGTGATCTGAAGCTCTTCACGGTCGAGCGTTCCTGCATGAGCGAGGCCGTCACGAACGCGGAGCGTAAGGTGCAAGACGCGAAGGTGGCGAGCATCGCCGCGCGCCGCGAATAGGGCTGAGCTGCCGTCCGATGATCCGCCGCAGCGGGTGACAGGGTTCACCCGCGTGCGGCGCGGCTTCGTATCGGCACTCCGCTAACCGAGTGCGGCCAGCTCCGCGGGGCTCAGCTGCAGGCGCGCGGCCGCGATGTCCTGCTCGAGATGCTCCACTGAGCCGGTGCCGGGGATCGGCAACATGACGGGCGATTTCGCGAGCAGCCAGGCGATCGCCACCTGCATCACGCTCACCCCGCGCGCAGCGGCCACCTTCTCGAGTGCCCCGCCCCCCCCGCTGTCCTTGTCGCCGCCGCCTTCCAGCCTCGTAGCCGAGCCGCTCGCAAGCGGTGCCCACGGAATGAAGGCGAGCCCTTCGCGGGTGCACACCCCGAGCACGTCCTCAGAGCCGCGATCGGCGAGGTTGTAACGATTCTGCACGGATACGACCGGAACGATGCGCCGCGCGCGTGCGAGCTCCTCGACATTGAAGTTCGACGCACCGACGTGGCGGATCTTGCCTTCCTGCCGCAGACGCGCGAGCTCCCCGAGGGAATCCTCGAGCGGCACCTGGGGATCGATGCGATGGAACTGGTACAGGTCGATGCGCGCGAGCTTCAGTCGCCTGAGGCTGCCCTCGCAGGCGGCGCGCAGATGCTCGGGCCGTCCGTCCGGGACCCATTGCGGTGCGCTCGGACGCAGCAGGCCGCCCTTCGTCGCGATGACCAGGCCGCGCGGATACGGCGCGAGGGTCTCCGCGATCAGCCGCTCGCTGACCTCGGGTCCGTAGGCATCGGCGGTATCGATGAAGTTGACGCCGAGCTCGAGCGCACGACGGAGCACGCGCTGTGCCTCAGCCGGATCCTTTGGCTCACCCCAGATGCCTGGACCTGTGATCCGCATGGCGCCGAACCCCAAGCGATTCACCACGAGGTCGCCACCGATCGTGAACGTGCCCGCAGCCGCGGCGGGCGGCCGCCCTGCGACGGGCGCGGCCGGTGGCGCCGCACTCGCCGCTCGATCTCCGGTGGCCGTCGCTGCAAGCGCTGTACCGGCGAGGCGCGTCCCACCCGCCATTCCGAGCACACCGCCCATGATCACCTGCCGCCGTGTCAGTTGCGAGGCACGCATCGGGCGGATGCTACAACCGGAGGCCTGCCCAAAGCACGAGGGCGGCCTCGCGGCCGCCCTCGTCGACTCAACGTGAATCAGCCTTCTTCAGGCGGCTTTCCGGGAGGCGTGCCGGCCATTCTCCGAGCGCGCCCTGTGGGTAGCCGCAGCCGCAAATGATCCGACCGACTCCTGCACTTCGGCGGCAAGCGCGGAGAACTCCTGCGCACGTGCGCGGATCTTGTCGCTCAGCTGGGTGCTGAGCTCGGCCTGCTTCTCCAGCAGCTCGGCGATCGCCTGAGTACCGATCTCGGCGCGCGCCCCGAGCGTCGCCTTTGCCTGGGCGAGTCCCGCCTCGAGCACATCGCCGGCGACCGCGTACTGGAAGCGTGCGAAACGCTCGAGCGCGCGCAGGCCCTCCTGCTGTGCCTTGCTGAAGGAGGCGTACGCATCCTTGTAGCTGTCCAGAAAAATGTTCCAGTCGATGTGATTGGGATCCCGCATGTGAGCTCCTGAGACGAAACGTGATGTACTGGGGGGGTCTTGCGGCACTGATTATAGGACATTTTGTATGCACTGCAAGAAAAAACGCTGCCAAGTCTCAGGGAGCTAATAATGTATTGTTTTTACTTGAGATGTAATGGCACACCTACTTAAAACGTACCACGTATTTATTGCACTGCGATGACACGTTGCGCGCCGCGGACGGGTTCTGATGGGGAGCGCGAGGCAGGCGGCTTGGTAAGATCCGGGGCTCGAGCGCTCGGGCGTGCCGCGGCCGCGAGTTCAAGCGCCGCCCCCGAAGGCCAGCGAGAGGCGAACCATGGCGGACACAATGCCTTTGAGCGATCTGGGCAAGCACGTCGGCGAGGAGATGGGTGTCTCCTCCTGGATCACGCTCGATCAGGCGCGGATCACGGAATTCGCGCACTGCACGGGCGATCACCAGTGGATCCACGTCGACCCGGAACGCGCGGCACGCGAGAGCCCCTTCGGCGGGACGATCGCCCATGGATTTCTGACGCTGGCATTGATCGCGCCGACCGCCTTCGAAGTGCTGGTCGCGCGCGTTACGCCGAAGTCGGTCGTGAACTACGGGCTCGAGAAGGTGCGCTTTCACGCGCCGGTGCGCGCCGGCAAGCGCGTCCGCAACCGTATCCGGCTGTCGGCCGTGGAAGATCGCGGCAACGGCCGTTATCTCGTCACCACCGAGAATACCTTCGAGATCGAAGGCGAGATCAGACCGGCGCTGCAGGCGAGCGCGCTCGCCATTTTCATGGCCTGAAGGATATTCCGGCGAGACGGCCCGTCTGCAATTGTTTTTGAGCAATGGTTAAGTCGTTACTTAACCATGGGCTGAACGTGTCTTGATTGCAGCCCGGAACCTCAGGCGCGCATGCGGCTGCCGGAGGGATCGAGCAGCGTCACGCTCTCGCGCCGCGCGCGCCGCCGCTCACCGATGATCTCGATCTCGAACCCCTCGGTTGCGGAGCCGAGCGCCGCGGGAATGTAGCCGAGCGCGAGCGAGCGCTGCACGCGGTGGCCGTAGGCGCCGGATGTCACCCAGCCAACGACCCGCCCCTCGTGCCAGATCGGCTCATCGCCGATGGCGTCGGCGTCCTCAGCATCGACGCTGAAAGTGACGAGCCGCAGCGTGCCGCCGCTCTCTTTCTCCTCGAGCGCCGCGGCGCGGCCGACGAACTCCCCCTTGCCGAAATCCACGAATCGTCCCAGCCCCGCCTCGTGGGGACCGTAGATGGGTCGGTACTCGCGGGCCCAGGTGCCGAAGCTCTTCTCGATGCGCAGGGTGTTGAGCGCGCGGCCACCGAAGAGCCGCAGTCCGTATGAGCGCCCGGCCGAGACCAGCAGATCGTAGAGCGCCCGTTGGTATTCGCTCGTCACCCAGATCTCGTAGCCGAGCTCCCCAGTGAAGCTGATGCGGCCGACGAGTGCCGGGACCATACCGATATCCACTGCGCGGAAGGAGAGGAATGGGAAGGCCGCGCTCGAGAGGTCGGTACGCGTAAGCCCCTGCAGCAGCGCGCGCGAGTGCGGCCCGGCAACCGAGAGGCCGACGTACTCCGTGGCGCACGGGCGCACCGTGACGCCCGCGGGGGGCGGATGCCGCTCGAACCAGCGCCGGTAGTAGACCTCCGCCGCCCAGGTGCAGATGAGGAACACCCGCTCGGCGCCGACGCGGCACATCGTGAAATCGCCGATCAGCTTGCCGCGTCCATTCAGCATCGGGGTGAGAGCGATGCGGCCGGCCTTCGGCACGCGGTTCGCCATGACGTACGAGAGCCACTCCTCGGTGCCGGCGCCCGTGACCTCGAACTTGCCGTAGTTGGAGATCTCGAGGAGTCCCACGGCTTCCTGCACCGCGCGGCACTCTTCACCGACGTGGCGGTGCGCATTCGAGCGGTGAAAGGTGACCTCCTCCTGGGCCTCCTCCGCCGAGGGCGCGAACCACAGCGGATGCTCGAGGCCGCAGTAGTCGCCGAACACCGCGTGCGCCGCCTGCAGCCGCTCGT
>Ga0306920_100004750_pt1 | contig 17456 bp, 12 predicted proteins | sample flu12Cox44000170_FD_204666 | JGI IMG/M metagenome (GOLD analysis project Ga0306920, IMG submission 204666) | Lab enrichment of tropical soil microbial communities from Luquillo Experimental Forest, Puerto Rico - flux4day.12C.oxic.44.000.170 (v2)... | ecosystem: Environmental > Terrestrial >... | reverse complement strand
GCAGCGAGAAGCCGAGCTTCGACAGTGGTTGCCCAACCAGCGGATCCGGCTCATCGGACCGAACTGTCTTGGATGGATCCGTCCCTCGCGGCGTCTCAACCTGACCTTTGCCCCCGGCATGCCCGAGCCTGGCGGCATTGCATTCATTTCTCACTCCGGCGCGCTCGCCGTCGCGATTCTGGACTGGGCCCGCGACCGGCGCACGGGCTTCTCGTTCTTTGCCAGCCTCGGGAACCAGGCCGACCTGAACGAGAGCGATCTACTGGAGGCTGCCGCCGACGATCCCGAGACACGCGTGATCCTCGCGTACCTCGAAGGCGTCGCGCACGGACGGCGCCTCTTCGAGACCCTGCGCGCGATCACCGGGCGGAAGCCTGTCGTGGTGCTCAAGGCGGGCCGATCGGCGGAAGGAGCACGCGCGGTCTCCTCTCACACCGGCTCGCTGGCCGGCTCGGTGGCGGCGTTCGATGCGGCGGTCAGACAGGCGGGAGCCGTACGGGTCTCGCGGATCGAGGAGCTCTTCGACGTCGGCCGTGCGCTCGCGAGTCAGCCGCTTCCGCGTGGCCGCCGCCTCCTCGTGGTCACGAACGGGGGAGGGCTGGGCATCGTGTCCGCCGACGCTGCGCGGTCCGCGGGCATGCAGGTTGAGCCGTTGCCGGACACGGTGCGGGCCCGGCTTGCCGCCGTCCTGCCCTCCACGGCGAGCCTTGGCAATCCGGTGGATCTCGTCGGAGATGCCGACGCGGCCCGATACAGCCACGCGCTCCACGCCCTCGGGCAGGACAGCGGGGATGCCTTGCTGGTCGTGCTCACGGCGCAGGCGGCCACGGACTCGGTCGGGGTCGCCCGCGCCGTGGTCGGGGCGACGCGCGGCTGGACGATTCCAGTCGTTGCGGCTTTCGTCGGTGGTGCGCGTGTGACGCCGGGAGCGCGAGCGCTCGAAGAGGCAGGCATTCCTGCGTATGCCTTTCCCGAGCCCGCCGTCGAGGCCTTGGCGAGCATGGCCCTGATCGTGGACCGCTACCGCAGCATGTCGGAGCCCGCCGCCCGCTACGCAGTCGAGTCGCGGGCGATCCATGCGGTGCGTCGCACGCTAAAGAGCGTCGGCGGCGGGCGCCTCGGCCTGCTCGAGCTGGCTCCGCTCTTGGACGCCTACGGCATCCCATGCGCTGTCGGTCAGGCTGCCACCACTGCCTCAGAGGCGGCGGTCGTCGCGAAAGGGCTCGGGTTTCCCGTGGCGTTGAAGATCTTGTCCCCGGACATCATCCACAAGACTGAGGTAGGTGGTGTCCTGCTCGGACTCAATTCCGCTGAGGAAGTGGCGCAGGGAGCCGACACGATGCTCGGCCGCGTCCGCTCGGAGTGCCCCACGGCGAACATCACGCGTGTGCTCGTCCAACCGATGGTCCCGCGCGGCCACGAGTTGCTGCTCGGCATGATACGTGATCCACAGTTCGGGCCCGTAGTGATGGTGGGATTCGGCGGCATCTATGTCGAGGTGCTGAAGGATACCGTTACCCGCCTGGCTCCACTCTCGCGGGGCGAGGCGCTGGAGATGCTCGACGAGCTTCGGATGGCGCCGCTGCTGCGCGGGGTGAGGGGACAGCCGCCGGTCGACCGCTCCGCGCTCGCCGAGATAATCTGTCGCTTTGCTCAGCTCGCCATGGACGTGGCTGAATTGCGCGAGATCGAGCTCAATCCGCTGGTGGCAAGTCCATCGGGGGTCGTGGCGGTCGATGCTCGGGGCGCCGGGGAGTGATCTCTCGTCCACACCGAGGCGCTGCTCTCCCTTGGCCGGGGAGTCGACGCCTCGATGGCGCCCGCTGATTCAGTCAAAGGATCAGAATCATTGAGGTTGCCGTATGGCAGTGGGGTTGCAACTCGAGGTAGCAGCTGCTGCTCGCGAAGAGCGATAGGCGGGGGCAAGTCGGATGGCGCACCTGGCCGAGCGCATGGGAGGAGGCAGACAATGTACAAGCAGATTTTGATCCCAACGGATGGGTCGGCCCTCTCGGAGATCGCCGTGCGGCAGGGGGTCGCGCTCGCAAAGTCGCTGGGCGCCGGCACGACGGCGATCACGGTCAGCCCGACGTTTCACACGTTTGCCGTCGAGCCGATGGCGCTCACCGACACCATTGAGCAGTACGAGAAGGACTGCAAGGCGCTCGCCGCGAGATATCTCGGGAGCGTGATGGCAGCGGCGACCGCCGTCGGCGTGCCGCACGCGGGACTGCATGTCGTCCACGATTCTCCCTATGAAGCCATCATCGAGGCGGCAACGAAGCACCACTGCGACCTCATCGTGATGGCTTCGCATGGGCGCAAAGGCGTGGCGGCCCTCGTGCTGGGGAGCGAGACGACCAAGGTGCTGACACACAGCAAGATCCCGGTCCTCGTGTGCCGCTGATGTTTCGGCAATTGTCGCCGAGGGAAGAGCGATGATGCGGATGCAGGATCTACCGTCGCCGGCGATCGCGTCCGTCGAAGATCGAAGGGCCGAGGGTGAACGGATGACGGCGCCTAGCGCGGTAGCGCCGGAGCCCCGGTGTCCTCTGTTGCCTGCCCGCGGGCGCTCACACCGTGCCGAGGAGTCCGTCTCCTCCCCATAAAGGGATACGTCATAGGTACCTGCGGGGTATCCCCGCCGGTATCGCGGAGGTATCCATGGCTCGTGAGGATCTCGCTGGCCCCCGCGTTGAATTTCGCGCCCCCATGACCTGAGAAGCAGTGATCCACAGATCAGCCGTGGGAGCACGCTCGTTTGAGCTTCGTTCGCTGATTCAGATCGAGGGCCTGCAACCACTTGCAGGCAAACAGGTCCGTGGCGTTTCGCCTCGAGGTCGTGACCTGAACCCGTATTTACAATCCGCCACGCGCTCTTTTTAGCTTTTTCCGATAGTTGAGCAATCGCCTCAGCTGTAGGTTACTGTCGCCCGCTCAGCACTCTCATCTCCGCAGACGTCGAACGGTGGCGTCTGGACTGGATGAACGTGAGCTCTGCGCCAAAGAACACGATCATCGCGGCGTAGTACACCCACACGGTCAGCACGACCAACGAACCGGCTGCGCCGTATGCTGAACCGACGGCGGTCCGGCCTAGGTAGAGCCCGATTAGGAACTTGCCAAGTGTGAAAAGTACTGATGTCGTCGTCGCCCCGAACCATACGTCGCGCCAGGTGACCTGCGCATCGGGCAGGACCTTGAAGATCGTGGCGAAGAGAAGCGTGATGACGACCAATGAGACCAGCGTATGGAGGGTGTAAAGTACAGCGGGCGCGGCGGTGACAGTCGGCAGTGCGGAATCATCGATGGCCGACAGGACGGTGCTGACGACGAGCGAGACGAGCAACAGGAAACCGACCGCCAGGACCATGGCGAGTGAGAGCAGCCGCTCCTTGATGAATCTCCAAATTGCGCTCTTGTGGGGCTTCACGTCGACCTTCCAAATCCGATTCAGAGCGTTTTGAAGTTGCACGAACACCGTGGTTGCGCCCACGAGCAGAACCACAATGCCGATCACCACCGAGATCCTGCCTTTGGCCGGGTTGTTCGCGTTCTGCAAGACGGTTTGGACTACCGATGCGCCTTCGTCGCCGACGAGGCCTCGCATTTCGGTAACGACTCTACCCTCCACGGCGGACTGTTCGAAGACCAGATCCGCGACGGCGACCGTCACCAACACGAGAGGTGCGAGTGAGAGGAGCGTGTAGTATGACAGAGCCGCAGCGAGCTCCATCGGTCGATCGGCCCAATACTCGCGGAGGAGCTCCGTCAGCGTGGACATGTGAACTGGGAGAGACACCTTCTTCTTGACGGTCGTTCGCTCTACGAGCCGAAGAAGATGAGTCTCATCTCTTGCTTTCTACGCCCCATGCCCTCGATCTCCCTGCTCATGGCCACGTCTCCTACCCCCCTCAATCCATCAATTGCGTCTGGCTATTCATTTGATGCCGGGAGAATGGGCGGCCTGGATAGCCACCGAATTGCTCGTCCCGGATTCTGTACCTCCCAATCGCTCATTGTAGCGACAGTGCCGAGCTTGCGTCCGAAGAGTATTCCACCAGTCACATTCAGAAACATTTCTCTCTGATTCATCCTAGCAGCCCGCTAAAGCCGGAATATCCCTATGCCCTGGTCTCGTAGTTTTGGATAGAGTTTTTGATCTGTCCCACACCCTCCGAGCCATACTTCGCTTTTCGTCGAGCGTAATCAGCTTGACGTAGGCGGCGCACCCTCAGGGTCTGTAGTTCGATATCTCTTCGTCCGTGTCGCCTAAGAGCAGCGGAGTGTACAGTAGACTTGGCGCTTCTCAGCGATGAACGGAGCGCGGCCCCGGACGACTGCGCGGGCCTACCCACGGGCCCGGACACTGTAGAGACGGAGCGGCTCGACCTTGCCGCGCAGCTCCCGCTCCCCCATGTCCTCCAGCTCGAGCTCTTCGGGCACCTGACACTGGCTCAGCAGGGCCTCTGATACCAGCACGCGACGCTCCAGCGGGCGGCACTGCGCCTCGATCCGGGCGGCCGTGTTTACCGTGTCACCACTGTGGACGATATCCTTCTTGATGTCGCCGATCTCCGCGGTGACGACAGGACCGCCGTGGAGGCCGGCCTTGAATTCGGGGACGATCCCATACCGGGCGAGGTAGCGATCTTTCCGTTCGTGGATGCGCTCGCACACGAGGAACACGCAGCGGAGGCAATTGCCCTGCCGGAGCCCCTTGTCGATCGTCCACGTCACCACGGCCTCGTCCCCGACGTACTGGTAGATTTGACCACGCGTCTCGAGCACGGGCTCCGCGAGGTCGTGGAAAAAGTCGTTCTTGAAGTCGTTGAAGCGCAGAGGTCCCAACGCCGCCGCGATCGCGGTGGAGTTATTGAGATCCAGGAACATGAAGATGCGCTCCTCGGCGACGGGACGGTGATACCTCCCCAGCAGGAGGCTCACCAGCGTGCCCGGGCCGAGCATCCGGTTGAGCTGCCGGAAGAAATTGATGAGGAAGCTCACCAGAGTGAGGATCGCCAGCGCCAGCCAGAATCGTCCGCCCAGCACGAAATCGCGGTATTGGCCGGACGTGTAGTACGCGAAGAGGCCCCCGTGTTCGGAGAGCCCGAGCAGACTCGCCGTGACAGTGTGGATGGCCACGGCGCACCAGGTGACGTAGAAGAAGGTCCGAGCGAGAAGAAGGCCGCCCACCGTCAGGGACCGCACAACCCTCGGAATGAGCTTGAGCTCGAACCACGCGCTGCCGAGCCCGATGACCGCGCCGGTCGCCACCGCCGTGAGCTCGCGGGTGAGGTGGGTCGGCACGCGCCGCACGATCCAGTGCACGAGCAGGGCAGCGGCAATCCACCCGCTCGTGATCCAGAGCGTGGTCCTTACGGGCGGAGCGTTCGCGGTGAGACCACGGGTTGGACATCATGGGAGGTGGGCTACACTCACGAAGCCACCGCGGCTGGCAGATCCAGTCACGAGGCAAACCCCGGTTAATCCGCTTCGCTCGAGCGCCGGCTGTCCCACGAAAGCTCCACGCCTGGGGGAAGGGGATGCGACATACGGCGTTCGCGACTCCAAGACCGCCCTGGGGGATCGAAATGATGCGCAGCCCGACATCCTTCCGAGCGTAGGAAATTCAAACGCCTCAGTTGCGCCCATCATCCTGCTGGGGGTGGCCGCCGTCAACCCGTTCAGCAGGCGTCCCATTCCCGCGGGGCCTCGCCCACACGCTGGCCTGCAGGAGGGCAGCCACCGGACGTGGAGGCACGTGGTGCAGTGAGAAGGCAACCGGCCATTGCGCTAAGAAGCTCCCGTCGCAAGATCAACTGACGCATACGGACGGCCGCCTCGTGGGAGCAAAAAAGGCGCAGCCGTCGTCGGAGCGGGAAGTCGTGCGGGCAAACTGAGATCAGCGACCCTGGCCGCTGACCCCTTGGATTTTTGATTGCGAGGGCCGGGAATCACCAAGATCGACTAGCCCAGCTTTCCAGGTGGACATCATCTTATCGCCGAGCTGCAATTTACTGGATCCGGCGATCTTGCCGCCCGTCCCTGACTCGGCCTCGAGACGGACGGTGCCGGAGCCCGCGACATTTTCAGCATGACAGCAGCGCAACAGGTGTCACGGCCTGATGTCACGAATTGGGTACGTCCTGAGAAGGTACATACGTTATCCGATTGGAACTTAGCAATTGGCACAGAGGTTGCGCTTCTCCGGCTCAGGGACTGGCACACAAATGCGTGCAGAAAGCCGGACCATGTATGCGGTGGGAGGACACGGAAGATGAGGAGGAAAGAGAACATGAAGCCGATCGCATTGAACCTGGTGGCGCTCGCCCTTGCAGGGGTCATGCTGACCGTCGGCTCGGAGGTCGCTCTGGCCGGCTCGTTGGTTGGTCAACTGGCGACCGACAAGGCGTATAGCCTCGAGGTGATCGCCCATGACACCTGCCCCACGGGCACCTTTGACAACTCCAACCGACGCGCGATCGCCGTTCAGGCCGATTTCTCGAAGATCGCCAGCAATAAAGACTTGAACACCCTGACCAAAGTGAACAGCATTTTCCTTACGCCCAGCATTGACGGGACCTTCCAGGTGCTGGACGGGAACGCCTGCGACAGCGATGGCGCGCTGGTCCAGCTGCCTCAGACCGTTAGCTCCCTGTACGAGGTGTGGGTGCGGCTGGTGGGACAACCGGCGAGTTCAATCGACGTAACCACCTGCGCGACACTTCAAGGATCCACGACGGTCATCTGCTCCACCGACAACTTTGCGAAGACCCGAATGACCGGCCACGGACAGCCTAGCTTCACGAACGCCACCAACCAGCTCCTGTTCCTGACGAACCCGCTCCTGACCGGCACGATGTGCGGCACCTCGACAGAGCCGCTCTTCGCCGGCTGCCTAGGCACCTTCTTCTGGAACTGGGACACGACAGGACGCCCGCACGCCCAAGTGTGGTTCGTATTGCAGTAATGGCAGGGCAAGGGCGAGGGCGTTGGTTGACCCTCGCCCTTGGTGTCTTTCGGCAACGCGCACCCATGTTGTCGCGTTCGGGACGAGTGCCGGAAGGGGCCGGTTTCGGACGGGCCGTCCTCCCCCTGGCTCTCCTCCTCCTTCTCGCCAGCCCCGCCCTCGCGGAGGAGCAGGTCCCACGGGCTCACCTTGAGGAGACTCTCTACGACTTCGGAACCGTCAAGACAGGGGCGAAGGTCCAGTACACAATCCCGCTGCAAAATCTCGGCGCTACGGACCTCGTCATCCAGGACATGCGATTGTCCGTCCCGGCCTTGACGGTTCGAACCCCCCGCGTGATTCCTCCCAGGGAGGCCGCAATCCTGACTCTGGAGCTGGACACGTCCGGGTTTCGCGGTGATGTCCAAGCCCGCGTGGTCCTTCGCACGAACGACCCGCACGCCCCCTCGCTCGAGCTTCACGTGGGAGGCCGGGTCGAGAGTGCGGTCGAGCTGCTGCCGCGCCCTGCGATCTTCCTCAGTGCCTTCCGATGGGAGGCCGAACAAAGAGAGTCCGCACTCACCATCGTGAACCGCGAAGAGAGCCCACTGAAGATCCTGGGCGTGCGATCCGAGGGAGACCGCTTCACCGTCCGTCTGGAGCCGGTCGAGGTGGGACGACGCTACCAGCTCGTCGTCAAGCTGCGCGGATCAGGTCCGTCGGGCCTGGGGCTCGGACGGATCACCTTCAGCACTAACCAAGGGGAGACCATCGCCATTCCGGTGTTCACCCTTCTCCGGGATCAAATCTACGTAAGCCCGCCCGAACTTGATCTGGGGCAAATCAGTCTGGGGCAGATCGAAAAGCACCCAGACTCTCTGAAGGCTAGGACCGAAACGCTCTACGTCTACAAATATCGCGGGGAAGACTTCCGGATCCAGGTCGATGCCCCGGCGTCCTTTGTTGCTCTCGAGAAGACCCCGGCCGACGGTCCCGGCGCGATCGTGAACATTCCCGGACAGGGCCCGACGGCCATCTTCGAGATCAAGGTCGCTCCTCTCCGGGGGCAGCTTAAGCTCGGGACCCTCGAAGGGACGATCCGCATCAGGACCAACGATCCGGAGTTCCCCGAGATTCTCGTGCCCATCCGCTGCGATCTCAGCAAGTGAGGCTTCCGGAACCCGGATCGCCTGCTCGGACAATCACCCGCGATCCTTAGCTCACGTTCAGGCAGCTGGTTCGAGCACCACGCGGTATCGAGAGCGATCCCGGCGAATCTACTGAGGGCTCTGTCAAAAACCCTGTCTAAGACTACGAGACCCGAGCATAAGGATCTCCTGGCGTTAGCGGGGGCTGCTTGGGTAGATCAGAAAGAAAATGATCCAGACGCTCGGGGTACGGGAGCAGGTCGAGTCCGATCACGCGCATCGTCTCCCTCCGGGATCGCGAGCGACGCAGCCGGCCGCGCCGCTAGTCGAAGCTGACGATCTCGACCCAGTTGGCGCCCTTGCCGACCGGATATTTCTGGAGCAGCTTGAGCGCGCCCGTCGACTGATCGATGGCGTACACCGAGAGCGTGTCGGACTTCTCCCCGACCGCGATCAGGTACCGGCCTTTTGGATCGATCGCAAATCCCCGCGGCTGCTTTTCAGTGGGCGTGCTGCCGAGGTAGGTGAGCTTGCCCGTCGCCCCGTCGACGCTGAATCCCGCGAGCGTGCCGCTGGTGCGCTCGGTGATGTACAGGAACTTGCCGTTCGGCGTCATGTGAATGTCGGCCGCCCAGATGTCGTTGTCCGTGTTGCGTGGCGGCGGGCCACCGGGCGCGCCGACGGCGCCGCGCGGCGCGCCCGGCCCAAGTTTCGTGTCGGACGGCAGCCCGGATGCCGAGCTGAGCTCCGTCAAGGTCCCCGTCTTGCTGTCGAGCGCGAACGTCGTGACCGTGCCCAGCAGCTCGCTCAGCACGTAGGCGAACTTGTTGTCGTCAGACACCACGAAGTGGCGAGGCCCGGTCCCGGCCTTCATGAGATACACCGCCGGCGTGTTCGACTGGAGCCGCCCGGACTTCGGATCGAAGGTGAAGAGGAACATCTGGTCCGTGCCGAGGGTCGGCACGAACACGAACGTGTTGTTCTGGTCCGTGCGAATCGAGTGAGCGTTGCGGCCGACCGGAATGACCTGCAGCGGGTCCGCCGCCACGCGTCCGTCGGAGCCCACGGCGTTCACGCTGATCAGGTGAGCGCCGTAGGACGCGCCGAACAGGAAGCGCCCCGTCTTGTCGAGCGAGATGTACGGGAAGCTCTCCGCGAGCGGTGAGACCGCCAGCGGCTTCAGCGCGCCGGTGGCTGGATCGATCGTGTAGACGTGCACCGCGTAGGGCTTGGACCGCACGCCCGCGTAGAGGAAACGACGGTCGGGGCTCACGGCCATGGGCATGACGATCTTCGCGGCCGGCGTGCGCGCGCCCACTGTCAGCGTGCCGTCGGGCTGCAGCGCGTAGCCGCTGATATCCCCGTCTTCGGCATTCGACACGTACACGAACATCGTCGCCGTCGCCTGCCCGCCTCCCATCACCGATACGAGTGCCGTCACGGCGATCCCCACGCTCAGTCCCTTGAGAAGGTTCATGGCCTGTCCCCTTGCGTCGTGCGGGGTAGCGGCGCGTCAACCCAGGGCATTATGACACCCAGCGCATTATGACACCGTCGCGGGCGCAGCGGCGCCTGAGCCGCCCTCGGGCTGGATTCGGTCCTGGACCTCAGGGAAACCCGGTCCAATTCCCACATTCCCACTGTATTCCCACATCAATTCCCAGCGAATTCCCACGCATCTGACGTCAGTGGAAAGGCTCTGGGACAAGACGAGATGGACCCGGCGATTCAGACGACGTCTACCTCGAAGGCGAGGCGACTTCGGTGGTTGTGGGCCCTCGATCTGAACCGACTACGTTCGCGTCACATCCCTGTCAGGACCAGCTGTCAAGAGGACCCCCAGGTCCGGAAGGCAGTACCCTTAAACGTGAAGCCTAGACGCTGGCCCACTACCCTACAAATCCCTTTGGGGCCACCACGGCGATTTAGTGGTGTTTTTCGCCCCAGAATTTAGATCCCCTTGGGGGAGGGACGCGAATCCCTTTTTGACTCCCCCTCGCTGTCGAGCGTTGCCAATCCTTCCCGAATATCCTGCTGGGTGATCTTGGTGTAGCCGGTGGTTGTTTGCACGTCCGCGTGGCGCAACTGTTCCTGCACCAGGCGGAGGTTTTTGGTTCGGCGAAGCAACTCCGCGCCGCACGCGTGCCGAAGGGCATGCGGGTGCAACGCTGGGATGCCGGCCCGCTTCCCGGCGGCTCGCACCACCTTCCAGATTCTCTGGCCTGTGATCCGCCGCTCCATTGATAGGCCTGCCGTGTTCATGTACGTGACCACGAACAGCGGAGCGGTGGGGGGGGCACCAGCCCGCTCGGCTGCGACATAGTCGCGGAGGATCACGCGCGTCCGCGGCGTCAAGGCTACGGGGACCTCGTAACCACCTTTGCCGATGACCCGACGGAGCCCGAACTCAGGGGCGGCATCACCCACATCCAGCGATGCGACCTCACCGCGACGAAGCCCTCCGCGCGCCATGAGGGCGAGGACTGCGCGCTCCCTGAGATTGCAGTGACGTAGGAGCATCTTGACCGCCTTCCAGGTCGCTACGGCTGGAACCCGTGTCTTTCGACGAGGGCGCGTCAGTTTATCTACCGGATTCCGAACTAACTTGTCACGGCGGACCATCCACTTCCCGAAACTACCCAATGCGGCCACGCGCAGCCGAATCGTTCGTTCCGGTCTTGAGCTGGTGCTCCGTACTCACGGAAGCAGTCCTACGTCCGGCTGCCGAGGGAGCCTGCTGCATACGTCTAGTTGAGCCCAATGCTCCTGCCCTCGGAGGTATCAGTCGGGTACCGCGCCCGCCGAAGTATTCGAGACCGTTCTGGCGTACTTGTGGAAAGGCACCGGTCGTGTAGCGCGGCTTGGGCGCCTTCCACTTGGCAAGACGCTTTCTCATCTCGGCTACGCGAGCGGTGGCCCTCCAGACGGCGGACAGATGGGTGGATCGGTCGGTGCGCGGTTGCATTTCTTGACACAGACAGCAGCCCGGCGTAAGGTCCCATCCAATGATGCAGCGTCGCTTTCTCGCGCTCGCACTTCGGTGGCTACTACCGTTCCTGACGTTGCTCCTCATCGTGGGTCACGTGTGTGACCTACTCGAGTATGCGGACCGCGTCACGCCACCGAATCTGAATCCGGGGCTAGGCTACGCTGCGGAAGGCCATGAGCACGAGCATGAAATTTCGTGCGATGCGGTGGAGGCTCTCCCGAGCTCTGCGGCTGCCTATAGCGCTCCGTACGTCGAAGCCTCGCAGGCGGTTCATGCTGGACTTGAGCCATCGTCGCCCATTCAGATCGCTCCCACGCTACTCCAGGACGCGAAGTGGCGACCGAGTAGACCCCCGTTGTTCTTGTTGCACGCGTCTCTCCTAATCTAGCCCCTCCTCCGCTTCGCGCCGCAGCGTCGCGCTCGTCCAAGTTGGTCCAAGCGCGCGTCTGTACGTCTGCCTAAGCTCGCTTTGGTCCATCGCAGAGGGGGAGCCTATGACCCGTGTAGGGCCATTCATCATCGTCCTAGGAGTCGGCTTGGCGGTGTCGTCGCTCGCCCTCGCTGGGCTTGCGATCGGCCAGGCGCAGGTGCCGCCGCCGGCCGCCGCCCCCAAGTCCAGCCCGAGCCCCAAACAGGGAACCCACAAGCATGCCGGTGACGCAGCGCATGGGGCCCATGACCACGAACATCCATCGGTACCGCCCGCATACTCCAATGCTCACATTCCGGACGCGGTCTGGACCGACTCCACGATGATCGCCAAGGGCAAGGAGATCTATGTCGCGAAGTGTGCGCTCTGCCATGGAGAGAAAGGGGATGGGAATGTTCCCGGAGCGGCCAATCTTCCGCTCCAGCCCGCCGACCTCACCGACGCGAAGATGGTTGCCGAGATGCCAGGCAACTTCTGGGTCTGGCGGGTCAGTGAAGGAGGCCTTGTCGAACCCTTCAAATCGAAGGGCTCCGTGATGCCCGCCGGGAAGGGCGAGCTGTCGATGAACGACCGCTGGGCCGTGATTGCCTATGCCCACACGCTGTCGGGTCACAACGGGCAGCACATCGCCAGCCAACACCCCGAGCTAGCTCCGAAACCAAAGTTCGTGACCGGCGACGGAACGGTCATCGCGGTGCGCCCGGAAAAGCAGCAAGTCGTCGTGGAGCACGGAAAGATCGGGGCCTTCATGGAAGCCATGACGATGGGGTACAAGGTCATCCCCGACTCGCTGCTGAAGCGCGTCAAGCCGGGCGACAAGGTGCGCTTCACGATCGATACAGAGGCGCGGGCGATCACCAAGATCGAACCCGTGAAGGACTGAGGGACAGGCCATGGACCGCGTGAAAGTGCGCAATCACGGCGTTGTGCTGCTCGTCGCGGTGGCCTTGGCGGGCTGCGCGACCTACCAGCTCGAGCCGCTGGCCGTCACGCACCCGGCACACCCGGAGGCGCCGAGCGCCCCGCCGCGGCCCCCATCGCAGACGCTCGCCTACCAGCCCTCCGACATCCCGGACGTCCGGCCAGTGTCGCCTGCGGCGGCGGCTCAGCACGGCGAGCACGGCCCACGCGCGGCCGAGGGAGTGAGCTCGCAGACGGTGGTGGGGGAGGGCGAGGTCGTGTCGACCGTGCCGAAGGCGAATCAGATCGTCGTGGAGCACGGCGAGATCAAGGGGTTCATGGACGCCATGACGATGGGGTACCGCATCGATCCCCCGTCGCTCCTGGCCGGGCTCCAACCCGGCGACAAGATTCGCTTCACGATCGATGTGCAGCGCCGCGCGATCATCGCCATCGAGAAGCTGAGGTAGCGCGCCGGTGGACGTCAGGATCGCGTGGGCATCGAGCGGAAGGAGCCGGGGCCCCGGCATGTCGGCCCGCGTCGGCTGGGTCGGGCTGGTCCTCCTCGGTCTGGCCGGGTGTGCTTCGGTGAACTTGCAGGCCGGATTCTCGGACGTCAGCGCGGCGGTCGAGAAGCGTTCGGCAACCAAAATCGCATGGAGTACTGGAAGCAAGCAGGATCAAGAAGCCGCGGAGCAATTGCGAGTGCTGCTGCGCAGAACGCTCACCGCGGACGACGCGGTCCAGATCGCGGCGCTCAACAACCGCGACCTCCAGGCGCTCTATAACGAGCTGGGATTGGCCCAGGCCGATCTGGTCCAGGCCGGGCTCTTCAAGAACCCGGTCCTCGACGCGGCCGTGTTCCTGCCACTGTCGGGGGTTCGGCCCGATTACCAGCTGAGCGTGGTGATCGGCCTCCTGGATGCGCTGTACGTCCCGCTGCGGAAACGCGTGGCCGCGGCGTTGTCCGAGGAGGCGAAGTTTCGGGTCACCGGCGCGGTGCTCGACTTCGCGGCGCAGGTGCGCAGCGCGTTTTATGTGCATCAGGCGAATGAGCAACTAGTGGAGCTTCGCCAGACGATCGTCGCAGCGCTGAGCGCCTCGCTAGATGTGAGCCGACGGCTGTACGAAGCGGGCAACATCACCGAGCTCGACCTAGCGCGGGATCGCGCGCAGACGGAGGAGGCGAAGATCGCATTGCGATCGGCCGAGATCGCGGCGCGCCAGAGCCGCGAACAACTGAACATCCTCATGGGGCTGTGGGGCGCGGACACGGAATGGACCATCGACCCCCGGTTGGCCGACATTCCCGAGCGGCTCGACGTCGAAGGCGTCGAGGGGTTCGCACTTGACCGCAGTCTCGATGCCTTGCTGGCGAGGCAACGCATCATTGTGGCCGGCCAACAGCTCGGATACACGCGGGCGACGGCATTGATTCCCGACCTCGAGGTAGGCGCGGGCGCCGAGCGGGAAGGGGAAGAGGGGTGGAAGGTCGGGCCCTCGATCGCGTTTCCCATCCCGCTGTTCGACCAGGGGCAAGCCCGGGTGGGCCGGGCGCTCGCGGAGCTGCGGCGGGCTCAACAGGAGTACTACGCCCTCGGCGTACGGATCCGCGCGACCGCCCGCGCCGTTCAGGATCGCATCGATGGGGCCCGAGACAGGGCGTTGTACTACCGAGACATTCTGCTGCCCCTGCGGGAGCGAATCGTCAACGAAGGACAGCTCTACTACAACGCGATGCAGATCGGGATCTTTCAGCTCTTGCGGGAGCGCGAGCAGCAGATTGAGACCGCTGTGGCCTACGTGGATGCGCTGCGGGAGTACTGGCTGGCGCGAACCGATCTCTCGCAAATTGCCAGTGGCCGGCTGCCGGCCACGAATGGCGCTCGAGGGAACGGCGCCGGCAAGCCGAGCAGGATGAATGGCCAGGACGGGCACTGATGAGGAGGGTGACGATGGCGAAGAAGCTTTCTCGGCGGCAGGTCCTCGGCATCGGGGCAGGCACACTCGCCGCGGGAGTCGTATGGAACAAGGAGGCACAGGGGACAACGCGCTATCAGCCGGCGGCCGCCCCGGCCCGGTCATCCAACGATCGTTCCTACTGGCAGAGGACCTACAGCGGTGGCCCGATTGACGTCACGCCGTTGCCGCCCGGTCTGCCCGGGCGGGATTACAAGCCTGTCGTGGTGCCGAGCGGCGCGGCGCTTCCATTCAGGATCGTCGATGGAGTGAAGGTGTTCCACGTGATCGGCGAAGAGATTGATCATGATTTCGACACCGGTCTCCGGGCCAAGTGCTGGGGATTCAACGGCCATGTGAATAGCACGGTCATCGAAGCCGTGGAAGGGGAGCGGGTGCGAATCTATGTGACAAACCGGCTGCCGGTGCCCACCTCAATCCATTGGCACGGCGTCTACCTGCCCAACGGGATGGACGGGGTGGGCGGATTGACCCAGCCGTACATCAGGGCGGGTGAGACGGCCAAGTACGAGTTCACGCTGCGCCAGTACGGCAGCTTCATGTTCCATTCTCACCACGACGAGATGACGCAGATGGGAATGGGGATGATTGGGATGTTCGTCATCCACCCGAGGAACCCGTCGCCCGACTATCGCGTGGACCGAGATTTCTCACTGATGATCAGCGAGTGGTCCATCAAGGCGGGGACCGCTCGCCCCAATACCCTGGAGATGACGGACTTCAACGTCCTGACCATCAACGGCAAGGTGTTCCCGTCGACCGCGCCACTCGTATGCAAGACGGGCGATCGAGTCAGGCTGCGCCTCGGCAATCTGGGGGCCATGGATCATCACCCGATGCACATTCACGGGCATCACTTCCGGGTTGCGGCGACCGATGGGGAGGATATCCCCCTGTCAGCGCAATGGCCGGAGACCGCAGTCCTGGTCGCGGTCGGGCAGACGCGCAATGTGGAGCTCATCACGGATTCGCCAGGGGACTGGGCGTTCCACTGCCACATGACCCATCACGTGATGAACCAGATGGGACACGAGTTCCCCGAACATGGTGGGGATGAAGCGCGGCGATGTGGATGAGAAGATCCGACCGCTTCTTCCGGCGTACATGACCCATGGTCACACCGGGATGGACATGGGGAAGATGGCGGAGGTCATGCCGTATCCCCCGAACACCATCTCGATGAAGGGGGCAACGGGGCCATTCGGGGACTACATCTCAATGGGAGGACTGTTCACGGTCATCAAGGTTCGCGACGAGTTGAAGAGCTACGACGAGGATCCAGGCTGGTATCGGCATCCACCGGGGACGGTGGCCGTCAAGGCTAGCGATGCCGAGCTGGCTCGTGACGGTATCGACGTCAACGAGCCGAGTGCCCGCCGGGGGTGACGACACGACGGGGCCGTTGACCGACCGAGGCCCCGCTGTGTCCCGCGCAGGATCTCAGCGATGTACAAGCGTCGGCGGAATAGCGGTTGCTGGGTGATGCAAGTGTTTGCGATCGCTCTGTGCGCGGTGGGGTCGATGTTCGACGCTTGGCCCCCGCCGCGAGTCCGACGGCGCCACCGGTGAGCCACGATCACCGGCACTGATCTCCTCATGGCCACCACAGATACCTACACTTGCCCGATGCATCCGGAGATCCGGGAGCCTACGCCCGGGACGTGCCCCAAGTGCGGCATGGCCCTCGAGCGTATCGCGCCCGCGGCCTTGCACGGGGCCATCGAGTACGTCTGTCCGATGCACCCGCAGATCGTCCGCAACGCGCCGGGCCAGTGCCCGATCTGCAGCATGGCGCTCGAGCCCCGCACCGTCAGCGGCGACGAGGAGAACACTGAGCTCGCGGACATGACGCGGCGGCTTTGGGTTAGCGTGATCCTGACCGCTCCTCTCCTGGCTCTGGTGATGTCCGACATGCTTCCCGGCGCGCCGCTCCGCCACGTGGTGCCGCATGCATGGATGCCGTGGATCCAGCTCGTGCTGGCCAGTCCCGTTGTCCTCTGGGGTGGCTGGCCGTTCTTCGAGCGCGGGTGGGCGTCAGTCGTCAATCGCAGCCTGAACATGTTCACACTGATCGCTCTTGGCGTTGGCGCCGCCTACGTGTACAGCATCGTGGCCACCGTGGCGCCAGGACTCTTCCCCACATCTTTCAGGAGCCATGGCGGCGAGATCGGCCTCTACTACGAAGCGGCAGCGATCATCACCGCCCTCGTGCTGCTCGGACAGGTGCTCGAACTCCGCGCCCGAAGTCAGACGAGTAGTGCGATCAAGGCGCTGCTTGGGCTGGCGCCCAAGACGGCGCGGCGCATCGAGGCAGGCGGCACCGAACACGACGTGCCGATCGAACACGTGCAGCCGGGCGATCTCCTGCGGGTGCGCCCCGGCGAGAAGATTCCCGTCGACGGTGTGGTGACCGAGGGCACCAGTGCGGTCGACGAGTCCATGGTCACCGGCGAGCCGATCCCGGCGGAGAAGACCGAGGGCAACCGGGTCACAGGGGGAACCGTCAACGGAACGGGCGGCTTCATGATGCGCGCCGAGCGGGTGGGGGGCGACACGCTACTCGCCCAGATCGTCCACATGGTTGGCGAAGCCCAGCGGAGCCGGGCTCCGATCCAGCGCCTGGCCGACACCGTCTCCTCCTACTTCGTGCCTGCGGTTGTTGGTGTGGCCGTCATGACCTTTGTCGTGTGGGCGGTCCTCGGGCCGGAGCCGCGCATGGCCTATGCCATCGTCAACGCGGTCGCCGTACTGATCATCGCGTGCCCCTGCGCACTCGGGCTTGCCACGCCGATGGCGATCATGGTGGGCGTCGGGCGGGGCGCGACCGCCGGCGTGCTGATCAAGAACGCCGAAGCGCTCGAGGTGCTGGAGACAGTCGATACCCTCGTGGTCGACAAGACCGGGACGCTCACCGAGGGCAAGCCGCGGCTGACGACCGTCATACCGGGCCCTGGGCACACCGAGGCCGACGTGCTGCGCCTTGCCGCGAGCCTCGAGCGAGGCAGCGAGCATCCGCTCGCCGCGGCCATCGTCGCGGGCGCAGAAGGGCACGGGCTC
>Ga0306920_100004748_pt1 | contig 17462 bp, 14 predicted proteins | sample flu12Cox44000170_FD_204666 | JGI IMG/M metagenome (GOLD analysis project Ga0306920, IMG submission 204666) | Lab enrichment of tropical soil microbial communities from Luquillo Experimental Forest, Puerto Rico - flux4day.12C.oxic.44.000.170 (v2)... | ecosystem: Environmental > Terrestrial >... | reverse complement strand
GTATTCGGCGGCGTGCGCGCCGTCAACAATGTGAGCTTCGATGTCGGGCCTGGTGAATTCCTGGCGCTGATCGGGCCCAACGGGGCCGGGAAATCGACCTGCTTCAACATCATCAACGGACAGCTTCGCCCTGACCAGGGCGAGGTCCGCCTTCTCGGCCGCAGCATCGTAGGGCTGCCGCCGCGCGAGATCTGCCGGCTTGGAGTCGGGCGTACGTTTCAGGTGGCTGCAACCTTCGGCTCCATGACGGTGGCGCAGAACATCCAGCTTGCGCTGGTGAGCCAGCACGGCGAAGTCTTTCGCTTTGGGGCGGCGCTGCGCCACTATCACGCGCAACGCGCCCGCGATCTGCTGCACCAGGTCGGCATGGCGGGCGCCGCCGAGCGCGCGTGCAAGGAGCTCGCCTATGGCGACGTAAAGCGGGTCGAGCTCGCCATTGCGCTTGCCAACAATCCACGCCTGCTTTTGATGGACGAGCCGACCGCCGGCATGGCGCCGCGCGAGCGGAACGATCTGATTGCGCTCGTCAAGCGGCTCGTTCTCGAAAACAACATTTCGGTCCTGTTCACCGAGCATTCCATGGACGTCGTCTTCGCCCATGCCGACCGGATCCTTGTCATGGCGCGCGGCCGGTTGATCGCCGACGGCGACAGCACGGCCATTCGTGACAATCCCGAAGTGCAGCAGGTCTATCTCGGGACGGGACGCACCTTCGCTGCGCGCAGCGCGGCGCCCTCATGACCGCAATGCTGGAAGTCGCAGAATTAAGCGCCTGGTATGGGGCCGCGCAAATTCTGTTCAATTTGTCGTTTCGCGTGGATCGGGGCGAGGTGGTCGCGCTGATGGGGCGTAACGGCGCCGGCAAGTCGACCACGATAAAGGCTCTGATGGCGCTGACTGCGCAGCGCACCGGAACCATTCGTTTCCTCGACGAGGACATATCGCAGCTGCGCCCGTTCGAGATCGCGCGGCGAGGCCTGGGCTTCGTACCCGAGGACCGGCGCATCTTCTCCGATCTCACCGTCATGGAAAATCTTGACATCGGACGGCAAGCGCCGCGGTCCGACGCGCATCGCCGGCCGATGCCCCACTGGACGCCGGAAAAGCTGTTTGCGTTGTTTCCGAACCTTGCGCGAATGCGCGAGCGTCGCGGCGGCGAGATGAGCGGAGGCGAGCAGCAGATGCTTACGGTCGCGCGCACGCTGATGGGCAATCCTCTGCTCGTGCTGCTCGACGAGCCTTCGGAGGGGGTGGCGCCGGTGATCGTGGAGCAGATGGCCGATGCCATTCTTGAGCTCAAAAAACATGGCCTGTCCGTTCTTCTTTCCGAGCAGAACATGCATTTCACCGCCCTGGTCTGCGATCGCGTCTATGTGTTGGAAAAGGGCCAGCTGGAGTGGAGCGGCGCCATGAGCGATCTTGCCGGCAACATCGACGTGCAACGGCGGTTGCTTTCCGTGTAGTCAACTGGGCTATATTTTGGGAAGCAAGAGGCCCCCACCCTTTATTCCTCCCCCGCATCTTGCGGGGGAGGGAAGAGCGGGGGGAGGAAACGGTGGGGATTAAAAGGGATAGCCATGAGCGCCACTGCCCATCTGCCGCAGATCGCCAAGATTGCGTCTATTCCAACGGCCGTGAGCTACGAGACCATCACCGCGACGCCGTCGAGCCCGCATATCGGCGCCGAGATCGGCAATATCGATCTTACCCGACCGCTGACCAACCAGCAGGTCACGGAGCTGCACGACGCGTTCACGCGCTACCAGGTGATTTTCTTTCGCGACCAGAAGATCAGCTTCGAGGACCAGATCCGCCTGGCGGGCTATTTCGGCCCACTCGGCAGACATGTCGGAAAGTCGTCCATCAGCAAGACCACCGGAAACGAGTATGTTCGCAAATTCCACTATGACGAGACCTCGAAGCAGATTTCCGGCGAAAACTTTCACAGCGATCAATCCTGTGCACCAGTCCCGCCGCTCGGCAGCATGCTCTACAATCACACTGTGCCGGCCGACGGCGGCGGCGATACAATGTTTGCCAGCATGTACGCCGCCTATGACGCCCTTTCCGACCGGATGAAGAAATATCTCGAAGGTCTCACCGCCACGCACGACGGCACGCGCGTGTTCGGGCCAGGCACGCCGATTTCGGTGCATCCCGTGATCACGCGCCATCCCGTCACTGGCAGGAAGGTGATCTTCATCAATCAGGACTTTACGTCTCATATCAACGAGCTGCCGCGGCTCGAAGGACAGCGCGTGCTGCAGTTTCTGATTGATCACTGCGATAAGCCGGAATGGACCTGCCGCTTCCGGTGGACCTCCCATTCCATTGCGTTGTGGGACAACCGCTGCACCCACCACAAGGCGGTGTGGGACTACTGGCCCAATGTGCGTTCCGGATACCGCGTCCAGGTGGAAGGCACCGAACCGCCGATGGCAGGTTGAGGCGTGCGGCCGAAGGCTTCTCATCTCGCCGGCCTTCTTGCGCTGCTCCTTGGGCCGGCCATGGCCCAGACTCCCGCGCCGTTTCCGGCGAAGCCGCTGCATTTCATCGTGCCGTTTCCGCCGGGCGGAACGCTTGATGTCCTGGCACGAAGCGTCAGCAACGAGCTTTCACCGGCACTCGGCCAGACCATCGTGGTTGAGAACCGTCCGGGAGCTTCCGGCGTCATCGGGGCGGAGGCGGTCGCGCATGCGCCGGCGGACGGCCATACCTTGGTGATCGTCTCCAACACGCTGGTCACGTTGCCTGCTCTGCGCAGCGATCTGCCGTTCGATATTTTCAAGGACTTTGCCCCGGTGATCGAGCTCGGCGGGACGCCGACGGTGATTACCGTGCACCCCTCGTTTCCCGCGCGCGATCTCAAGGAGTTCATCGAGGCGGTGCGCAAAGCCCCGGGCGGAGTGAGCTACAATTCGCCCGGCATCGGCTCGCCGCCGCATATTGCCGGCGAGTTGCTGGCGCGCGCTGCCGGCATTGCGCTGGTGCACGTGTCCTATCGCGGCACGCAGCCGGCGGTGAGCGATCTCGTGGCAGGGCACGTGCCGGTGATGATGGCGCCGCTCAATGCCGTACTGCCGTTCATTGCGCAGAAGAGGCTCTATCCCATTGCGCTCACGGATGCGGCCCGCACCAAATACCTGCCCGATGTTCCGACCCTGCATGAGGCGGGCATCGCCAACATGCCGGCGGTGACCTCGTGGTTTGCGGTGCTCACCACCGGCGGCACGCCGCCTCCCGCGGTCGCGCGACTCAACACCGAGATCGGGAGGATATTGCGCGATCCGAATGTGCAGGAGCGGCTTTCGGCACAGACGTTCGAGATCAAGGGCGGCTCGCCGCAAGAGCTTGCCGATCTCATGCGGCGCGATGCCGCGATCAACGCCAAAGTCGTCGCCGAGGCAAAGATCAGGGCGGAATGACGGCCCGCATCAGGCGAGCTTGCTGCGAAGCGCCGCAATCGTTTCCAGGTGGCGCTCGTGGTCGCCGGCAAAACGCAAGACGAGGTGCGTTGCGCCCGCGCTTGCATAGGATGCCAACCATTCCGCGACGCCTTCGCGGGGGCCTGCATAACCGGCTTGCCGCTTGCGCGTTACCGCGGCCGGCTGGCTGTAGTACTGCTCCAGATATGCATCGAGCCGCTCGTTGGCGCGATCGGGGCGCTCATCGATCGACAATGTGAGATACATCGCCCCCGTGAGCGCATCCGGATTACGTCCGGCTGCTCGCGCGATGTCTTTGACTTCTTTCCATTGCTGTCCCCATTGCTGCGCGTCCGGAGCAATCGGCAGCCAGCCGTCGAAATGGCGTCCTGCCCGTTCGAGGCTTGCCGGCAGCGATCCGCCGATCCAGATCGGCGGGCCGCCGGCACGGTGCGGTGTTGGCCCAAGGACGCCGCGCTCGACCTTCCAGCGTCCGTCCCAATCGACCGGCCGGCCGCTCCATAATGCACGCGCCAGTCGCAAGCCTTCGAGCAGGCGGCCGACACGCTTGTCGAACGGAACGCCCGCGGCGGTGAATTCCGCGCGGATGTTCGCCACGTCCGCCGCGATACCGACGCCGAGGATCAAGCGGCCTTCCGCGATCTGGTCGAGCGTGGCGACCTGATGCGCGAGCAGCACCGGGTTGCGCATTGCCGGCAGCAACACCGCGGTGCCGATGTTCACGTTGGGCAGCCGGCTCGCGACTGCCGCGAGCAAGGTCAACGGTTCGTGCCGCGGCCGCGCCAGCAGCGAGTCCCCGACCCAGATGGAATCGAAATCGAGCCGCGCGGCACGTTCCGCCAATTCGAGGAGCGGCTTCGCCTGCGGCCGCCCCGCCATGATGAATTCGCGTGTCGGCAAGAGGTAGCCGATCCGAAGCGCCATGGTATCCTCCGTTGCTCCCAGATTGTGCAGTCCGCAATGAGCCGCGCAAGCAGGCCATTTGTTCAAGTCCACAGTGTGACCTATGGAACCCGACAAAAGAGCGCAATTCGAAACGCTCGTTGCTGCGGCCGTCGCACAGCACAAAGCAGGGAGACTGCCGGAGGCAGAGAGAGCTTATTGCGCGGCTTTGCAGGTTCTGCCGGGTCATGCCGCCGTCACGCATAATTTGGGAGTCCTAGCGGCTAACCGGGGTGATTACACCCTTGCAATAAAGCGATTTGATATGGCGCTCCAAGCGGATCCTCGCTATTCCTCCGCGCACTACAATCGGGCCATTGCATTGGAAGCTTTGGGCCATCGCAACGAAGCGATCAAGGGTTTCGCCCGAGCTGCGTTGTTTGAGCCCGATCATTACGCCAGTCACCGCGCATTGGGATTTCTTCTGTTGGCAGAGGGAAACCGCGGCCGTGCCCTCGATCACTTTGCACGAACATACGAATTGCGAAGAGGAGAAGATCGCACAGATATAGCTGCGTCATCGCTTACATCTGCGACCCGCGCCAAACTATTGCATGATGCGGAACAATTCCGCTATCTGGCCCGGAGGCGACGCGATGGGCAGCGCTTCGAGCTCCTTGCCAGAAATTATGAAGCTGTGGGGATAAGCTTCTCCCCGACGATTAGCAAACTTTCAGATGCAAACCTGGAAATTCTCGGCGAGGATTATAACACCGCAATCCATCTCATCGATGCTCCCGATATTGCCGCAGGTGCCGTCCGCAAGCGGAGCAACAGGGACGAAATCACGAGCGGTTTCGGTACGGGCGGCGGCGGCGCAGTGTACTTCGACGACTTCCTCACCCCCCAAGCCCTGGCAGCCCTGAAGCAATATCTGCTTGAAAGCACGATTTGGCACGACTTCGGCCATATCGGCGGTTTTGTCGCATCATATCTGGAAGACGGGCTCGCTTGTCCACTGGTGCTGCAGATCGCGGACGAAGCGCGTGCGGCCTTCCCCGAGCTCCTTGGCCAGTATGCGTTAACCCAAGCCTGGGCATTCAAAGGACTGGAGGCGAGCTCTGCCATCGATGTTCATGCGGACGATGCCGCTCTCAGCCTCAATTTCTGGGTGACTCGTTCGCAAGCCAATCGCAACCCGGGGCGTGGCGGGCTGGTGGTATATCGCACTCCACCACCGGTCGATTGGACGATTGCGGATTACGATGGGGATAAGGGGCGCATTGTAAGCTTTTTGGAAAAGAACGGCGACGATAGGTTGCTCGTCCCATACTGGGAGAACCGGGCTGTTTTGTTTGAATCCCGATTATTTCACAGCACAGACATTGCCGAGTTCCGCCAAGGATATGAAGATCATAGGATCAATATTACTCTCTTGTACGGCAATGGTCGTGCCGCCGGAGCGGACGGTTGGCGCAGGCAAAAGTGAGCACGAAATGACCGTGACACCCAGCGATTGAAGCCCTATTTATTTTGCAAGTAGCGGGTGACCTAACTTCCTCGGAATCTTCGGAAAACAAGCGCACCATGGCATTCGAGCCGAGTGACAAATACACGAATTCAGCCTTACGGATCGGGGACAACAACCCGTATCCGGAACAACTGGTCGGCGAATTCATCGCTAAGGTGGCTTCGAATGATTGGGTGAACGGCGAATACAAACGCTTGGTCCTAAAGGTCCACAAAGATGCACTCAAGGCCTCGGCTGGCCAGATGTTCCACCTGCTCTGTCCGTCGCCCGACGGCGCCGAAGTGTGGATGCGCCGGCCGATGAGCATCTATCGGGTCGATCGCCCGAATAGCCAAATCGAATTCCTCTACAAGGTCGAGGGCCGCGGCACGCGCGGCATGGCAATGCTCGCGCCGCAAGACGACTTCAACGTCGCCGGTCCGTTGGGCAAGGGTTTTCGGCTTGAGCCGGGCTGGAAGAATATCGTCGTGCTCGGCCGCGGTGTTGGGCTCGCAACGCTCGCCCCCCTGTCGCAGCTTGCCGCCGAGAGAAACGTTGGTGTCACTGCGATTCTTTCTGCTCGCAACGCCGGCGTCGTCATGTCGAAGGAGCTGTTCGACAGCCTCGGCGCTGACACGATAGCTGTGGTCGACACCGACGGAACGAGCGCGGTTGAAAATGTCGAGAAAATCCTCACAGGCCTGATCGCCGCAAACAAGGCTGATGCTTTCTTTACTTGCGGTTCGAACCGCCTGCTTCGGTTGATGCAGCGCATCGGCAAGGAGCACGACATTCCAGGCCAGGTTGCCCTGGAGCAGATCATGGTTTGCGGCTTCGGTGCTTGCTACGTGTGCGTGCGTACTTTCCTCGTGAACGGCCAAAGGGTGTTGCGCCGCGTGTGTCGGGAGGGCCCGGTATTCGACATGCAGGAGGCCGTCGGATGGTAGATCTTTCGGTAAAGATCGGCGAAATCACTCTGCAAAATCCGGTCATGCCGGCCTCTGGCGCGTTTTCCTGGGAATACAATGATGTAATCGATCTGAACCGGTTGGGTGGGTTGGTAGCAAAGACGATCTGTCGGGAGCCGCGCCTTGGCAATCCGACGCCGCGCATGGCGGAGACCGAAGCCGGCATCATTCAGTCGATTGGCCTGCCCGGGAAAGGTATCAAATATTTTATTGACCATATCGTTCCTGAATACGCGAGGTTCAAGCCTCCGCTGATTGTCAGCGTATCGTCGGAAACCATCGAAGATTTCGCTGCTTTGGCCGCCGAGCTGAGCGTTCCGGACGTGGACGTGATCGAAGCCAACATCTCTTGTCCCACCCGCAATCCGACTGGCGGCAATTTTGCGATGTATGAGGACTATACGCGTGATTGCATCGACGCGATCCGTGCCAAGACGACAAAACCCTTGTGGGTAAAGCTATCGCCCAATGCAGGGGACATCGTCTCCATCGCAAAGGCCGCGGAAACTGCGGGTGCTGACGCGCTTGTCATCGCAAACACATTTTTGTCGCTGAAAATCAGAACAGATAATTTTCGTCCGGCGCTCGGTAACAAGTTCGGAGGGCTCGTATCGCCGGCCTTGAAGCCAATCGTGCTGCGAATGGTTTACCAATGCGCCAAGCAGGTTACCATTCCGATCATCGGCATTGGAGGTGTGACCAAGGCAGAAGACGTGGTGGAGTATATGCTGGCTGGCGCGGCTGCCGTTGGGATCGGGTACGCCGGTTTTCGCAACCCGACGGCGCTCACAACCATCATTGAAGATCTCGAAGCATGGTGCGACGAGCGAGGAATCAAGAAGGTCACTGAGCTGATTGGAGCCGTCAAGGACGAGGACATGGAAACCGATACGCTCGAGGCTGCCTCTCACGGCGTAGATTAGAATAAAGCATGATCCCGAAAAGTGGAATCGGTTTTCGGAAAAAGATCATGCTCAAACAGAAAGTTAGAGCGGGATGATGATTCGAAGAAAAGTCATCCCGCTCTAGGTTGCCGGCGCGACATAGAGGCGGGGAAGCCACCGCTCGATGATCGCGCTTGGAAATCCGAGCCGGACAACATCGCGAGGCCCTTCAGACACAAGAAGCCCTCGCTTTATAAGAGTGTTGAGAACTGTTCGCGCTTGGCGAGTTCGATAGCCGGTGATTTGCGCCGCGCGCCCGCGCGAGAACTCGCCTGCAACGACAGCCTCGCGAAGCAGCGGCCACGAGCCCCGCAGCAGGTGCTTTGCCCGGGTTTCCTCTTCGCACCAGATTTCAATTCGCCGAAGCAGCTCCGCAGGCTCCAACAGGCTCTCCATGAACGCGACCTGGTCGATGCAGGTTGCGAGAAAGAACTCGCAAAATTGACTGAGACCGAGTTGGGTGAGATTGCCACGCCCATCCAGGTCCCCACGCCGCGGTTGGTCGGCTGCCGCCAGCATCTGCTTATACCGATCGACTTGACGCGCAAGGCCGCGCGAGATCGCCCATAATTCAGAGCCGATCCCCAACTCTCGCAGCCAGGCGTGAGACAGCAGTCTTGTCACGCGTCCGTTGCCATCCAAAAAGGGATGAATCCACAACAGTCGATGATGCGAAGCGGCAACCCCAATCACCTTGCGGAGCTTGGACAATGTGGGACTGCTGTATGCTTCGGCAAACCGGTCGAGGAATGCGGGGATGTCATCAGGATCGATCGGGACATGGCGGCCAATCCTTACATTGCGCTTGCGCAGTTCTCCCGGCACCACCCGTAGGCGCTCATGAGTCTCGGGATTCTCCACCTGCAGCAGATCAGCCGGTAACCGCTCACAGAACTCTCGATGAGTCCAAATGATAAATGCGGTGGAGACAGCCGGGGCGGGCGCTCGTCCGGCATCGATCATTTGCTGCACTTCAATGTGCGCGCGTGCCTCCAGCTGGAGATTCCGGCGCTCCGGCTCCTTCGCGTAGTCATTGTGCAGCGCGCGGTCGATATCGACCGGCAGCGTGCGGTGGCCCTCGATGAGGTTGGAATAATAGCAGTTCATGGAACGGACGAGATTGCCGAGTCCTGCCGTCAGAGCCGGATGAACACGAACTGCCAAGGCGCTCGCCCGTGCTATGAGCTCCGTCGCAAGATTCTCCAACCCCTGCGACTCCTCCGGTAGCAGGGGTTCCATGGCCGTTGTTGCAGTCATTTTGCCGCTTTTTTTGCCGCTTGATCTATAGCATAATCAAAGGCCAAACCCAGAATGTCTGTTTGAATTTGCCGCTATCAAATCGCGCACGCGCTAGCCTCGCCCTGAAGGCCTTTTCCGGCGCAAAATCTCCCGCAGGCGCTGCGGCGTTACCGGTAGCTTGGTGATCGCGCCCGGGATGCCGATGGCATCATCGATGGCGGCCGCAATGGCGGCGCCGGCCGCGTTGACGCCGCCTTCGCCCGCGCCCTTCATGCCGAGTGGATTGAGCGGGCTCGGCGCGTCTTCGGCGATCAGCACATCGAGTGGGGGAATCTCGCGCGCGGTTGGCATCAGATAGTCGGCAAAATTGACGGACAACGGCTCGCCGTGATCGTCGTAAAGAAATTCCTCCAGCAAAGTGCCGCCGACACCCTGTGCCATGCCGCCTGCGAGCTGGCCTTCGACCAGCATGGGATTGATTGCTCGCCCGATATCGTAGGCAATGAAATATCGCTCAATCGTCACGCCACCGGTTTCGGCATCGACTTTGGCCACCGCGATATGCACCCCGTAGGGATAGGTCATGTGATCGCTGTAGAACCAACCGTCCGCCGCGAGGCCGGGCTGGCGTGAGCCGCGCAGTTTCGATGCAGGCTCCAAGGCCTTGGCAATCTCTCCGAGGCTCATGGAGGGCCCGGCGGCGCCGGTGTCCTTGCGCCGAACCTGGCCTGCGCTGACTGTTAATTCATCGCGTGGTTGCTGCATGAGCTCGGCTGCGAGCTCGAGCGCCTTGGCGCGGACTGCGAGCGCTGCAAGACGCGTTGCCTCTCCGGTCATGACGGTGGCGCGGGAGGCAAACGCTCCCATCCCGAATGCAATCCGGTCGGTGCGGCCATGCACGACCCGCACCCGCCGGTAATCGGTCCCGAGCGTGTCCGCGCAGATTTGCGCGATCACCGTTTCAAGCCCCTGGCCAAGCGATGCTGCGCCGGTGACGACCTCGGCAAGTCCCGTCGTGTCGATCGCAATGTGCACCGCATCGAACGGACCGAGCCCGCTCTTCTCGACAAAGAACGCAAGACCCGCCCCGACGCATTCGCCGCCCGCCCGGCGTCGGTCAAGCTCGCCCTTGAGCGCGCCCCATCTGACCACACTCAATGCTTTGTCGAGCAGGCTCTCATAGTTTCCGGAATCGAGCGCAACCGGAGTATCGAGCGTCGCGAACGGCCGCGCATAGGGCATCTCATCGTGGCCGACGAAATTACGCCGGCGGACCTCGACGGGATCGATGGCGAGCCGCGCGGCAACGGCGTCGAGCAATCGCTCGCGCACGAACGTGCTTTCGAACCGGCCGGGCGCGCGATAGGTGCCCCCCGGGGTCTTGTTGGTCAGCCGGAAATGGCCGTGCGCGCGGTAGGCCGGCAGGCGATAGGGCCCCGGCAGCATGGCGGCGGTCAGATCGGGCACCGTTACCGCGTGCGTGCGCACATAGCCGCCCTGGTCGTGAAAGAACTCGTCGTCAATCGCCAGGACGCGACCTGCGCTGTCGATCGCGGCCCGAATCCTGTGGTGCTGCTGGCGCGAGTGATTGGCAGCGATGAAGTGTTCGCGCCTGTCCTCGATCCATTTGACCGGGCGGCGCAGCCGCAACGCCGCGAGCGCGACCAAGACGTCTTCGGGATAGAGCTCTCCGCGCACCCCAAAGCCGCCGCCGACATGGCCTTCGTAGAGCTGCACGGCTGCAGGATCGCGGCTGAGCATCCGTGCGATGCTGTCCCTGTTCCAGTGCGGCACTTTGGCTGCGCCGTGCAGTTCCAGCACGTCGCGCGCGGCGTCATAGCGTGCGATGGCGCCGCGCGTTTCCAAGGGAACGGCCGAATGCCGCCCGATTGTAAGGTCAAGCTCCACGATGGCATTCGCCTCGCGAAACGCGGCCTCCACGTCACCATAGGATTTTTCCAGCGTCGCAGGTTGCGCCGAACGGCCGGGCGCGAACTCGCCGGACGGTGCGCTCGCATCAAGGGTTGCCGGCAGCTCTTCGAGCTCGACCGTGACCACGTCGGCCGCGTCCTCGGCGATATACGCGTCATTCGCAAACACGACAGCGACCGGCTCGCCGACATAACGGACCTGGTCGCAGGCCAGAATGGGCTGCCGGTAAGGCAGCAAACCTTCGATACGGGTCAACCGGAAATCGATCGGCGGGATGTCCGCGACATCCGCGTGGGTCCATACCGCCGCGACGCCCGGCACGGCTTTCGCCGCGTTGGTATCGATTGAGAGGATGCGGCCATGCGCTTGGGACGAGCGTACGACACGCATATGCAGCATGTGTGCAAAGGCGACGTCGGCCGCAAAACGGCCGGCGCCCGTGACCAGGACGCGATCTTCAAGCCGCGCAACCGAGCGGCCGATGAAGCTCATTTCACTCCCGCCGCCTGCAGCGCAGCGCGGATTTTTCTCGGCGTGGCGGGAAGCTCGTCGATGGATGCGCCGAAGGGAGAGATCGCGTCGTTGATGGCGTTGAGGATTGCGGCGGGGGCGCCAATGGTGCCGCCTTCCCCCAGTCCTTTCGCTTTGGTGACGGATCCCTGTGCCAGCGAGTGCAGATGATGGATTTCGATTGAAGGAATCTCGCCTGCGGTCGGCGCAAGGTAATCGGCAAGATTTGCCGTGAGAATATTTCCGGCCTCGTCGTAGACGATTTCTTCCAGGAGCGCATTGGCAATGCCCTGGGCGACCCCGCCATGAATCTGTCCGTCGGCGATCATGGGATTGATCAGCCGGCCCGCATCCTCCGCCACGAGAAATTTTTCGATAACGACGCCTCCGGTTTCGATATCGACCTCGACCATGGCGATGTGGCAGGCATTCGAAAACGTGCCGGGAGGATCGTAGGTCGCACTCTCGGCGATGCCGGGGGTGATCTCGCCCTTGAAGCGATGGATCTGATGATAAGCGGCGCGCGCGAGCTCATCGAGCGTAATGACGCGATCGGTTCCGGCGACGCGAGCGGCGTCGCTGGAAAGAACGATATCATCGGCCGAGGCTTCGAGCAGAAAGCCAGCCATGGTCTTGAGCTTTGCGCCGACTTTTTGCGCGGCGAGCAAGGTTGCGCCACCGGCAATGACGAGGGAGCGGCTGGCGAAAGTGCCCCAGCCGTAGGGCGTGCGATCGGTATCGCCGTGCATGACGTTGACGCGATCAGGCGATGTCCCAAGCTCGTCAGCGATGATCTGTGCGAGCGTGGTTCGCAGCCCCTGCCCGTGGGGCGACGCCCCGATGCGCGCCTCGATTGAACCTGATGGATCCATGACGATGTCGACGGTTTCCCAGCCGGGCGTGACCTCCATGCCGCGCGCTGCGAAGGCAGGCGTGCCGTAGCCTGTGCGCTCTGCAAACGCCGCCACGCCGAGGCCGAGATAACGGCCTCGCGCCCGCGCTTTGGTTTGCCGGGCGCGGAATGATGAAAGGTCACCCGCTTTGACGGCCGCGTCCATCGTTTCCACATAGCTCGCGGGATCGAGCACAAGACCCGCAGCCGTGGTGTACGGAAACGACTTCACGAGGTTGCGTCGGCGGATCTCGACCGGATCGAGCGCAAGCGCCGCCGCCGCCTTGTCCATCAGCCGCTCGATGGCGAATGTGATCACGGGCCGTGAAACGCCGCGATAAGGCGCCATCGGACAGGTGTTGGTCGCAACGCCGCGGGCGATGCAGGCGTATTCGCGCACATCGTACGGTCCCGGCATTTCCACCATGGCCATCAGCGGCTCGACGCCGCAGGTGGTGGGATAGCAGGAGTAGGCGCCGATATTGGTGACAATGTCTGCCGCAAGGGCAATGAGCCTTGCATCGACATCAAACCCGCCGGCGAGCAAAATGTGCTGATCGCGGCCGTGAAAGCACGCGATCAGATTCTCGCGCCTGTCTTCCGTCCACGCCACTGACGTCCTGAGCTGCCGCGCGAGCCAGGTGACGATGACGTATTCGGGACAGAGCGACATTTTCTGCCCGAAGCCGCCGCCGACATCCGGCGCGATCACGCGCAGATCGGCTTCCCGCATGCCGATCAGGTCGGCGATGATGGTGCGCATGGCATGGGGCATCTGCGTAGTGCAGGTGAGCGTTACGCGCCCGCTCGTGCGATCCCAGGCCGCGTGCGCTGCGCGCGGCTCGATCGGCAGGGCATTCTGCCGGCGTGAGCAGATCTCGATCTCGATGCGCCGGTGCGCGCTCGCCATGACCGCGTCGACGGCCGGGCTTTTGTACGTACCTTCGACGATGACGTTGCCTTTCGCCTGCGAATGCACGCGAGGAGCGCCGGGAGCAAGGGCTTGCCGTGCGTCCACAACCGGCGCCGTTTCTGCAAGCTCGATCGCGACGAGATCACCGAGATCCTCGGCTTCCTCCCGCGTATCGGCGACGACGGCTGCCACCGGCTCGCCGACAAAGCGAACAACGTCGCTCGCCAGGACCGGTTGGCTGATCGGCACGTAATTGAACTTGTGCAACATCGGCTGGATCGGCTTTAGCGCCGCCACATCGGCTGCAGCCAGGATCGTCGCACCCTGTGGCGCAGCGATGCGCACGATCCGGCCGGACGCGACCGTGCTGCGCACGAAGCGCACCCACTTGGCCGCGGGCAGGTCGGCGGTGAAGCGCCCTTGACCGGCCACGAGCGCCGGATCTTCGATCCGGCGGATGGAGCGACCGACCCAGCCGCCGTTGCTCTTTGCGTACGGCGCCATTTTGTCGAGGGGAAGTTCAGGATGCGGCGGCACGCCGCATCTCGGCAGCAGTGCTGCGCACCGCCTTGATGATGTTCTGATAGCCCGTGCAGCGGCAGAGATTGGACGAGAGAACTTCCAGGATCTCCTCGTCAGTAATGTTGGGATTTGTTTCCAGCGCGTTGACGGCCAACATCAGGAAGCCGGGCGTACAGAAGCCGCATTGCAGCGCGTGATGCGCCATGAACGCGGTCTGCAACGGATGAAGCTTGTCTCCGTCGGCAAGTCCCTCGACGGTACGAATACGCTTGCCGTCGGCCTGGATCGCAAACATCAGGCACGAACGCACGGCCTCGCCTTCGAGGATGATCGTACAGGCGCCGCAAATGCCGTGCTCGCACCCGATATGCGTCCCGGTCTGCCCGCAGTCGTCGCGGATGACGTCCACGAGGGTGCGCCGCGGTTCCACGCTGACGCTATGGTCCTGGCCGTTGATATTGAGCGTAATCTGGACTTTTTCGATCATTCTGGCCTGGTCCGCCTTCACCTTCGCAGCCCGGATTTCCGTCGCGTGCAGGAGTGCAACGGCCAAATCCGGGGATTCCCGCACGATTGTGGACAAAGGGGGGATGCTCAGCAAGCCGCGCCGGGGGCGGGGATGGGGGGCCCCGATGCCGCCTGCAATCGACCCCAATGTGATGTCCGTCACATACGGCCGGACCGCAATGCCCTAATCATGCTCCTTACGGCGCCGGTGCGCATCTGCCGGCAGCGAGGAGAGCCAAGTCATGAGTAGGGATCCTGTCCCCGGAAGCAAGATGTTCCAGCTCGCAACCATCATGAGCGCGCTATGGATTGGCGCGAACAGCATGCTCTTTCTGGAAGCCTACGGGGTCGAGCCGGCGCGCAAACCACGGGTTGAAACGAGCTTCTCCTTCGCTCAGGCTCATGCCAACGCTGCGTTGGACAAACAATCGATCCTGTAGCAAAGCGCCGCACCAAGCTCTCGCGCGCCTGACCTTGGTCACCAGCCGCTCGCCAGCAGAGTCTCGCCCAGGCTCGAAGCCGAGCGCGGCAAGCCGCTGTTCATCGCAGTATTTGGCCGGCGCATCATTTTGGGCGCGTCACTGGATTTGCCCGATACTCCCGCATTGAGATCGGTGCCGATAATCAGCTTGGCCATCACGCGATCCGAGCCGCCGGCAAGCCCGTAGCCGATACCGGCGTTCACATCCCAGCGGCCGACCTTGAAATCAACGACGGCGTAGATGTTGTGCTGCTGCTCGTTGAATGGAACGATATCCCGGATCGGCCCGAGACCGGTGTAGTACTCCACCCCAAGCGCGAGGTTTTCGCCAAACTTGCGCGCAAACCGCGCCGCGGGTGCGAACGTCGCCTCGCAATTGTCGCCGAATCCGACATCGACGATCGGATTGATGATGAACTCATAGGGGCCGCTGCGGAAGCCGACGATGGGCCTGATCTCGAGATTCCATTGCGTTTGGGAGAATCGCTGCGTCGCGTAACTGAATTCGAAGTTCACGCCATAGAAGAACGATCGCTGAGCAGCGTTCGGGGTGACGAACAGCTGTCGAATCTTGCCGGCGTTCGAAAGCACCTGCCCGTGCTGGTCGACCGCATACGGGGCGTAAAACCCGATTTCCCACCACTCCGTAATGCCGTAGGCGATCTCCGGCGTGCCATTGAGTGCATGGTTGGGAATTATTCCACCCTCGAAATCGGGCTCCTTGCGGCCGTTGATGGCATAATTGTTGTGAAACTGGAGCGTCCACTGGCCGACCTTGGCGATTTCGGCGTTGTAGACCTGGATTTCGTCATTGACGGCGTGTCCTGTTCGCCCTGGGCCTTGATCGTTTTGCCCTCCCGGTTGCTGGGAGTTTTGGGCATATGCCGGCAGCGCCCAAGCAGCGAGCGCAATCGCAATCGCCAACACGACTCGGTGGCGGACATGCATGCTCGCGACTCGGCCAGAGCGAAATGGAATCTGCATTTTGCAGAAAAAATTCGCGCCATGGTGGCTGTTGGGCAACAGGTTGGGGCGAATAGCGAATGGCGAGTAGCGAGTAGGGAAAGCAACCACCAGCGCCCGCAACTATTTGCTACTCGCTATTCGCGATTCGCCGATCTCATTCCCACGCCGTCGTCTCAAGGATATCCACGCCGCGCACGCGATCGACGAGATAGATCAGCCCGCGCTCATCAATGGTCACATCGTTGGAGGAGGGGCGCTGCTCGCCCTCGGCGGGGTCGGGAAGGAAATGGGCGACCTCTTTCGGCGCGAATGGATCGGCGATGCTGACCAGACGCAGGCCCTGCGCGAACCAGGCAAACGGAATGACCGTTCCGTTGAGCCGCTCCGAGGGCTGATGGCAGCCGCTCATCGGCGGTTGCGGGCGGCCGTCGATGTCGAGGCCCGCCACCTGGAAGGTCGCGATCGGAACCGGTAATTGCTCCAGACTGATGTCGTAGATCCATGCAAACGACGGAGCGGCGGGACGCAACTTTGCGACATCCTCGTCCGCAACCACCATGATGTTGCGCGCCTTGAGCGGTCTCGGAATAGGCAGGCATGTGTGGGTCGGGTGCGCGAAGACCGGATTGGTGCTCACATGCGCAACCTCCTTCGGCCGCGCCATGTCGGAAATATCGAGAATATAAAATCCGTGCTGCCAATAGCTGACGTAAAGGCGTTGACCCATGCGCAGGGGATGATGGCAGCGCGGGGCGGGCCAGTTCTCCCACGGATATTGTTCACCGCCCGCCTGCCATTGACCCTTGATCCACCAGCGTCCCACCTCGGCGGGACGCGCCGGGTCGCCAACATCGAGGATCATCATGATGTTGCCGACATAGCCTTCGGCGGTGGAGGAGATGTAGGCGTAGCGGCCGTCGAAATCGAAACGGTGGACCCCGTTTCCGGCCGTGCGCCATTTGCTGATCAGCCTGGGCTCGGCCGTCCGTGAAACGTCATAGAGGCCGAGACCTCCGTCGAAATCGGCCGCCCCACCCGCGCCGAGTTTCTCATGATTGACGATCATGACGCCGTTCGAGGCGCGCACCTTGTGGGAATGCCAGCCCTCGGGGATGTCAACAGTCGCAAGTCGGCGCGGATGGCGTGGGTCCGAGACGTCGACAATGGTCGTGCCGCTCGGCCATTTCATGTGGCCGATATAGAGCGTCTTGCCCTCGACCCAGACCTGTCCGCCGCCAGGGCAGTCGAAGTGCGCGACTAGGGCGGTATTCGATCGGCTCGCCACGACAGGCTAAACCAGCTTCACGACATCGCCGGCCGTGTCGCGTCCCCACTTCTTGAACAGGTGGAAGCATTTCAAGGCGGGCTCGTCGCTCGCCACGAAGAGAATGGCCGGCCGCCTGCCGTCATCATTGACGTGCTCGAACCACGCGCCGCCGGGCACCGCGAGATTGTCGAATTTCTCCCAGTCGAAGCGGCGACCATCGATGATGGAATGCCCTTTGCCCTCGAACGGCGCCACCAGCAGGCTTGCGGTCTGGCGCAGCGGGCGCGTTTTCTCCCCGCCGCGCAGCATCTGCACGAAGAAGGTCATGGTCTTGAACACCGGTCCGCCGGTGAGCGGATCCACGTATTCGATCGAGAGCGCCTCATAGGGGTCGCCGTCCCAATCTTTGAAGCGGTCGAGCAGCTCGCGCATGCGCTCCCAGCGATAGACATACATGGGCGAGGAGAAGCCGGCGCCGCGATG
>Ga0306920_100004747_pt1 | contig 17462 bp, 13 predicted proteins | sample flu12Cox44000170_FD_204666 | JGI IMG/M metagenome (GOLD analysis project Ga0306920, IMG submission 204666) | Lab enrichment of tropical soil microbial communities from Luquillo Experimental Forest, Puerto Rico - flux4day.12C.oxic.44.000.170 (v2)... | ecosystem: Environmental > Terrestrial >... | reverse complement strand
CGGGTCTGGCACTGCCCGCCATGAGCCGGCATATGCGGCAACTGCGCGAATGCGGCCTTGTGGTGGAGAGCCATCCGAAATTCGATGCGCGGGTGCGCATTTATGCGCTCGATCCGAAACCGATGGCGGAACTGAAACGCTGGCTTGAAGAAACCGAAGCGCTGTGGAGCACCCAGCTCGCAGCTTTCAAGGGTCATGTCGAGCGCGTATCGTGACATCGCAAGTTCTTGTGTCCGTGCGGGTCAAGGCTTCGCCGGCGCGTGCCTTCGAGATTTTCACACGCGACATCGCGCTGTGGTGGACGCCGAACCCACTGTTCCGGTTTACACCGCGCTCTCCCGGCGCGCTTGCCTTCGAGCCCCATGAAGGCGGACGCTTCACCGAGACACTGGCGAATGGCACCGTCTTCGAGATCGGCCGCATCCGGGTGTGGGAGCCGGGCCAACGGCTTGTCTTCGGTTGGCGTCAGGCGACCTTCCGTTGGGGTCAGGAGACCGAGGTCGAGGTCAGCTTCGAGACCATCGGCGCAGAGACGCGGGTCACGGTCGTCCATCGCGGCTGGGACAGCGTGCCGGACCAGCATGTCGCCCGTCACGGCTTTCCTGACGCGATCTTCCTGCGCTGGCACGGTGAATGGTGGCAGGTTTTGCTCGCGCGGTTGAGCGAACATGGCACTCAATTTACCTCGCGACTCTCCTGAGTCCCACTCGGCGATAGAAGGCTGACCCGGGTGGCGCCAGGGTATAATCTTGCGCTCATGCCTCGTCTCAGTGTCAACCTCAACAAGATCGCGCTGTTGCGCAATTCGCGGCGCACCGGCGTTCCGGACGTGCTCCGCTTCGGCCGGATCGCGCACGATTCCGGCGCGGACGGGCTGACGGCTCATCCGCGGCCCGACGAGCGGCACATACGCCGCACCGACGTTTTCGGCCTCGCCGAGCTGATGCGGCCATGGCGCCCGAGTTTTGAGCTAAACATCGAGGGCTATCCTGATCGCCGCTTTCTCGACCTCGTAACCGAGATCCGGCCGGAGCAATGCACATTGGTGCCGGATGCCCCCGATGCTTTCACCTCGGAGGAGGGCTGGAGGCTTGACCCGGCGCAGCACCGTCTCGTCGACGTCGCGCTTGACGAGCTGAAGCCGCTCGGCTGCCGTGTGATCCTGTTCATCGATCCCGACCCCGCGGCGGTTGCGCCGGTGCACAACACCGGCGCCGATGGGATCGAGATCTACACCGGCTCCTATGCCACCGCGTTCCGTAAGGGCGATTACGCGGCATTGCTGCGCGCCTGCGCCGCGACCGTTGCGCGCGCCGCCGAACTAGGCTTGGTCGTCAATATTGGCCACGATCTCAATCTCGACAATCTGCCCGCGTTGACGGCAGCATTGCCGGAATTTGCCGAAGCTTCGATCGGGCACGAGCTGACCGCCGACGCGCTGGTGATGGGTTTTGCCGCAGCAGTGCGCGCTTACTAAGCCGCGCTCGGCGGTGGCGACTCAGCATGACGGCGCAGCCGCGATAGGGCGCCGACGATGCGCTATGTGAGACGGGTACTGCAGCCGGGTGAAACGATCGTCTATGCAACCAAACTGCATTGGTTAATCTATATACATACGATACTGCTTTTGATTGCATGCATTATTCTTGCCGGTGCGGCGATCGCCACCAGCGACAGTCAAAATATCAGCCTGGCCTTCGGAATAGCGGCGGTCATATTCGCGCTGCTGACGCTCTCGGCCGGGCTGCGCGCGTTTATCCGGCGGGCAACGACCGAATTGGCGGTCACCGACCACCGCGTCATCTACAAATCCGGTCTCCTTTCTCGGCACACGATCGAGATGAACCGCGACAAGGTCGAAAGCGTCGATGTCGACCAATCGCTTCTCGGCCGCATCTTCGGCTATGGCACCGTGGTTGTGCGTGGCACCGGCGGCAGCCTGGAGCCGCTCCGCAATATCGGCGATCCGCTGACCTTTCGCACCTATATAACCGCGAGCTCGGCGACTTAAGACAAGGGTGGCCTACTTTCCGAATAGCCGAACCAGCTCATCAAGAGAGAGGTGCTCATGAAGAAATTCCAGTGTTGCTTCTCGCGACTGGTCCCTCGGAGGGGACGTTCATGTCAGAACGCATGACCGTTATCCGATTCTCGTCATTTTCGACAGCGATCGACGAGCTTGCCGTTTCCGGCGTATTGGTCGGACAACGCCTCATTGTGCCGGGAGATGAGACCGCTCTCATGCCGGAGGAGGCTCCCGCTTTCGAAGGGAGCGTCGTAGCAGCGCGGCGAGCCAGTGGAGCGGCGCGTTTGGTTGCACGAAACTTGTTGAAACATCTTGGCTATCCTGAGTGCCCCATCAAGCGCGGCAGCGCTAGAGCGCCGACTTGGCCCGAGGGTATCAGAGGTTCGCTGGCTCACGATTCCGACTACGCCGTCGCGGCGATCTGTCGCGCGCAGGATTTCAGCGCACTGGGAATAGATGTCGAACCTGCCGAGCTTCTGCCCCCTGAACTGGTGGATTTGATCGCGACACCAAGAGAGCGCGCGCACTTGGCTGCCGACGGGTTTGGAGGACGGATGCTGTTCGTCGCCAAAGAAGCAGTCTACAAGGCAGTATATCCTCTCGATCGGATGTTTCTCGATCATCACGATGTAGAAATCGACTTCGCGAACCGGATAGCAACGGTCTGCAACGGGCGAGTGGTCCATTTGCGCTTGTGTGTTTCCACGCATTTGGCGACGTTGGCCTTTATCCCCGCTGGTCATGAGAGTGCGTAAAGCGCACGGCGGTTCCGCTCCGGAAGCGCAATCGCTCCGAAATCGCGTATGCGATGCGCGTCGCAGTTCTACTTGGCAAGCCACGCCGTTCGCAACGCAGTCCAAGGGAGGACCAACGCGTCCTGCTTTCCTATCCCAGGAAGCGTTCACAGGGACAGTCCGATCGAGGCCGGTTATTGCAGCAACGCGACACCCAGAATTTCGCATGAGCATGAATTTCTGCGGTCCGTGATGTCTGCGCGATACCGATTTGGCGGAGGTCCAGCGCGACCCGCGGCCATTCGCATCTCCCCGTGCATCGGCTCAAAGCCGCGCCACCATGCTTTATGGATTCGGCCGACTCACTGCGCCCATTCTCGTGATGCTGCCGCCCGCGGGCATGTCGTTCCCCTCGTGTCCCGAGGCTTGCCCTTGCCCTGTCAGCGGATTTCCACGTGATACGTTGAGAGTCGCGCGGCTGTCCAGGCATCAATGCATTAGCATCAATCCGAATCTGGTCATGGTTGATCGCAATCAGGCGAGTCTCTTACGGCTCTTTAGAAAAACAGGGCTTGATGTAATCCTTGCGGCACTCCAAAAAGTTGGGCGGTGGGCCCCATTGCACTGCGTTGGGCATTCGCCGAATCGGAACGCCGACGATATTTCGATTAGGCGCGGAGCGTTCTGTATGATCGCGAGCGAAGAACTTTCACTTTTGAAGTCAAGATGCAATCGTGTTTGAGAACTTGGGCATCTCGATTTGCGAGCGCGTGAGGACAAGTCTTGACATTGATTGTTGTAGCAACCGTCTTCGCACTTTTCTTTTTGCTCGCGGTTGTGGCTTGGAGGCGGTACATTCGGGCGGCGGAGCTGGGCCGCGACCAGGCAGACACCTGCAAGTACAGCTTAACGGACGTCTTTGACGGCGACCACATCGCGAGCGTACCGCACCAGAAAGGAGTGCGGTGGCTCACGGAGGTCTTCAGTCGCTCCGCCGAGAAGTTTCCGCATCTCACGGCCTTACAGATTCCTCACACCGGAGAGTCCTTGACCTTCGCTGAGCTCGACGCGCGAGCGGAAAATGTGGCCGCTGCCCTTTTTCCCTTTCTCAGCGGTCCCGACCAGGTGGTTGCCGTTGCGATGCCGCAAGACAACTGGCAAATCGTGGCCTCTCATCTCGGCATCCTAAAGGCTGGCGGTACCGTGATGTTTCTCGACATCACGTTGCCCGACGCCCTAGTCACCCACATGCTCAACGATGCACAGCCCGTGGTCGTCCTGACGCGAGGGCGAGACAAGTTCCGCGACCTGCCGACGATCGACGTCATGGGGTTGCCAGGGAGGATGCCCCGAACGGAGCCGCCGACCTGGCTGGACGACCCGACGCAGCGCCTTGCCGTCATCTTTTACACCAGCGGAACCACCGGGATGCCCAAAGGCGTCGAGTGCCCGCATGCAGGCTACGTGAACTTGGCACTGAGCTACGCCGATTACTTCGATCTCATTCCGGGCATGGATGCGACCTCGCTCACTTCGTCGCTGGGCTATGACGGCAGCATCTCCGAGATGTACAGCGCCTGGGTATCGGGCTGCGCTGTGGTCATGCTGACCAAGGAGCAAATTCGCTCCGGCCCGGACTTGGTCCCCGTCCTCCGCGAGGCTGAGGTCACGGTGCTTTTTTGTCCGCCGGTACTGCTCACTACCCTCACGCCGACTCCCGAAATGGATCTCCCTTATCCACTATGCCGCTACGTTGTGCCGGCTGGGGAGGCCTTCCCCAGCGCGCTCGTGGAGCCCTGGACCCGGGGCAGACGGCAGATTATCAACACCTACGGCCCCACAGAGGCGAGCACCGACACGAGCCGCCAGAGTTTGCGGCCGGGAGAGCCCACCACCATCGGCTCGCCGTTTCCCAACGTCACCTATGTCATCCTCGAGGTCGATCAGCTCCGCCCACTGCCCCACGGGGAGATTGGAGAGCTCTGCATCGGCGGAGTGCACGTTGCGCGTGGCTACCGAAACCTTCCGGAGCAAACCGCCCAAAAGTTCATCACGCACCCTCAGTTCGGCCGCCTCCACCGCACCGGGGACAAATGCAAAATCGATATCCAAACACAGCGCGTGCACTTCCTCGGCCGAATCGATGCGCAGCTCAAGGTACGCGGGCATCGCGTCGAGGTGCAGGCCGTTGAGGACATCCTCCAGACCCAGTTCGGTGAGATCGAAGCCGCCGTTCTGGACTATCAGAACGAGACGCTCGTCGCCTTTGTCTCCGCGCCTTCGATCTGCGGAGGCCAGACCTCGGTCGTCGCTCCAGCGCCGGCGGAGTGGGGTGCCCGGGTGACGGCGACACTCGCCAAGCAACTTCCAGCGCCGTCGGTCCCAACAAAGATCTTCCTTGTCGAAAAATTCATTATGAAACCAGTTTCGGGGAAAATCGATCGGGAGGGTATGCCAAAACTGTCTCATCTGCTGAGAAACGCCGAACCGGACGCGGAGTACGCACCGGCCAGCCTGCCGGCCACAGGGGAAAAGGAAATCAAGCCGCCAGACGCCGGCGCGGCCATGGACTCTGCGTGTGAGGAAGTGCTGGCGATCTGCAGGGCGGTGTTCGAGACACCGTTGGAATTGGACGACGGGTTCCTCGAGACCGGTGGTCACTCGATCCTCGTCGCGCGCTTGGCGCAGCGACTTCAAGCTTCAGGATGGGCGGTGCCGGTTCGAGCGCTGCTCAGTGACTGCAACACTGCACGAAAAGTGGCCAGCTGCCCGCGATCGCCCCGGAAGGCGTCCAAGGCTACTACTATGGTCCCTGTGGAGACCAACGAGAACACCGCCGAGCACGATCAGGCAGCGGCGGTGGTGCTCTCGATCGAATACTTCACCACCCTGCAGGTTCTCTTCACGATACTGTTGTATTCGCCAAGCTTAGTGGTCTTCTTCTTTGCCCTGAATTCCCTCGAAGTCGGAACGTTCTTCACGACTGCCAACCTCGGAGAGTTCATCATTGTCGGGTTTTTCCTGTACCTGCTGGGCCTCGTCACGCCTTTCGCGTTCCTACTCTGGGTCATGATGATAAAGTTTTTGACGGGGGGTAGTATCTACTCGAACAATGTGAGCCCCGGCGTTTACCCCAAATGGAGCAAAATGCATCTGCGAATCTGGTGCATTGGACGACTGGAGAATATTGTGCTCCTCACGCTGCGTGTGATGTATCGCAGCGCGCCGCTTATGGCATTCGTGTTGCGGCAGCTCGGCGCTAGAGTGGGCGATAACCTTCAGTGCGCGCACGATACTTTGCTGTCCGGCCCGCTGGATTTGATCTGCATCGACGATGATGTCGCCATCCAGACCGGAGCCTACATTCAACCAACGAGGTGGTCGGGGCAGTACCTGCACGTCGGCCCTGTTCACCTCGAGAGCGGGTGCAAGATCGGGATGCGGGCCGCCATTGCCAACGGTGTGACGGTGGGCCGCGGGAGCTGGATCACTCCGTTCACTCCCATTCTCAGCAACGTGGGTTCCCGAGAGATGTGGGAAGGAGCTCCCGCTCGGCTCAGCGGCCGCTGCACGGAGCTCGTGCGCACGGCGAACACCTGCCAGTACGCGTCTCCGATCTGGTTACTGGAAACTGCCAATATCCTGATGCAGATCTTCATATCCTTTTGGCTCGTGGTGGTCCCCACCGCCGCGATCTTGTGGTTCGCCAGGAGTCTGATACCCGGTGTAGACGCTGGCCCTTCCGGTGAATATTTTCGGGGGACGTCGCTGTTCGACATCGCGTGGCAGCTCACCGTCTACGCCTTGATCACCACTTGGGTGACCGTTGTCGTGACCTCCGTGCTGGGCTGCCTGTTTATCCGCTACACGGCCGCTTCGCCAGGGCTTTACCCTTCGCGCGGGCTCAGCGGTGCTCTTCTCATGTACAGAATGCATATGATGAATCGCATCCAGAGACTCTGGACCTGGACCGTCACCGGGCAATACCTGCGGGCGCTCGCCGGCATGCGCTTCCCGCGAGTGGGTGCTTCGGAGTGCGACCTCATGTTCAACCTCGTCCCGGAGGTTGCTAGTGCTGACTCTCAGATATTCTGGTCCAATAGTTGCTTCACGAACATGCTCGACTATGGCTCCAGATACTTTACGCTGCGCCAGCTCGACATGCCCCACAATTTCTTCAGCGGCAACAACTGCGTGGCAGAGTGCGGGCAATTCCCGTCGAACTTCCTCTTAGGCGTGTCCACACCAGGCAGTGACATACAGTTCCGACGACAGTTTCGGTCTCGACTTGGCGAGCCCGTCACGGTGGCGGGAAACCCGCCGGTAAGATTTGCGAGCACGTCGTTTGAGGCACAGAGTGAAACCCACAGACGGCCGGGATTGCCCATCTTCCTGACTCGCGTCCTCCTGTTTGACTTCTTCAGCATCAGTGTTCTGCCCATCACCGAAGGGCTGACATTCACGATTCTGTACCTTTGCTTGGTGCGATTGGACGGATATGTGGTCGCCAGCGCCGTGATTGCTTTGCTGCTCACAGAGGTCAGTCAGGTTCTGTTCTGCATCGCGATCAAAAACTGCCTCGTCGGGAGGGAATGGGGCGCCGATGGCTCGGCGCCCTTCTGGTCTTGGCGGCACTTCGCCTACTTCTTCGCGCAGGACTGCTTCTTCGTTTGGTGCAGGGCACCCCTCGCATTTTGCGCCGGAACTATCCTATCGAATTCTATACTACGATGGATGGGATGTCAGATAGGACGTCGAACGATCGTGACGCAGCCAATGCAGTGCTCCGACTGGAACGCGGTGCGCTTTGGGGACGACTGTGTCGTGGATGGCGTCCTTCAGTTTCATACCTTCGAGAATATGATCCTGACGGTAAAGCGAACTTGCATTCAGGACGGTTGCGCCGTCTCTTTTGGCGCCACGGTGATGGGCGGCGCGGTTATTGAGCGTGACACAATGCTTTTGCCGTTGTCCCTGGTTCTCAAGGAGATGTATTTGCCGACAGCTACCTACGCGGGGAGCCCCGTGGAGCCTGTAAGTGTCACAAGTTAGCAAGGGAATGCACGACGCCACGCGTTCAGGACCCCGGCCTCACGCGGTTGACAACACCGATTGGCTGAAAACCGCCGCAATCATCTTCGTCTCGGTTGATCATTTCGGCTTTTTCTTCATGGAAGACGAACTCTGGTGGAGTGTATTCGGACGGTTTGCAGCTCCGCCGTTCTTTTTCCTCATGGGCTACGCAGAGAGCCGAGCTGTCCCACTTCACTGGATTGGGATCGGCGTCATTCTGACGCTACTCGAAAGCTGGAACGCCGACTGGACCTGGGTGGCACCGAACATTCTTTTGAGCTTCGTACTCATCCGCATCGCGCGGCCTTATAGACAAATGCTCTTGCAAAATCGTGGCTGGCTCGCTTTCGTCGTCCTCGTTTCCGTCCTTCTCGCGTTGCTACCTGCAGCAGCAAAGATTGTCGACTACGGCGCGGAGGGATGGCTGTGGGCGCTGTTCGGTCTATGTCAGCGCCGATATCTCAACGGCATATCCGCGGCCACCGGCGGAACACGAGGGTCGCCAGCACCCACGCTGAGCGCGACAGATGCCGCTGGCCTGATGCGCCTCTTGGCCTGCTTGGTCGCCGCGGTCGTCTTCGTTTGGCAGGAACAAAAGGAATTCTCGTTTCCGGCAGTTCATTTGGCGGTCGTTATCCTTGGCCTCGGGGTTTTGTCCATCAGCCTGTGTCTATTCACACGCGGCGAGAGCCGCTTCCAACCCCCAGAGAAGATAGCCAGCACGCTTCGCTTCGTCGGTCGGCACACCCTGGAAATTTACGCTATCCAACTTGCCGGCTCTGAACTCCTTGTAAAGTTGGTGCCCGATCTCTCGGCCTGACTCGAGACCGGAGCACTCTTGCTTTGCTTCGATATCGGATCTTAATGTTAGCCGGTACATCAATTCTTGCTTTGGTAGATCATCTGCGACCCTGCGATCTTCCATTCAAAAAGAAGGCGCAGTGGCGCTTGCGCGCTGAGATTCACATCGCCCATCATGATTCGCGACCCTGAAAGGAATTTCGACTCTTTGTGGAAGACCTTCCACAACAGATACCCATTTTTTGAGGTGAGGAATGTCGATTGGAAAAAGCAGTACGACACCTACAGACCCAAAGTCACAAAGACGACAAGCGACGATGAGCTTTTCGATATCTTCTGCCAGATACTCGATCCGTTGAATGACGGGCATATCGAGCTGAGAGTTAAGGGGGGCGGGCATCAGAGGACACGATATTTCAGCCCAGGGAAAAAGCCCAGATTCCATCAAGAATTTACCAAGCGAGAGATCAAGCAACTGTTCAAGACGACCGAGAAGACCCTTATCAGCCATGGGTTCGGTAAGCCTAGGGAGACCAAGGCTTGGATGCTCCACTACTGCAGGTCCCGCAAATTTGGCTACATTCGTATCTTAGAGCTGGAGGGGATTAAAAAGCGAAGTCTGACTGTCGCTCTTAACAAGATTGCTCGTGATTTCAGATCCCTGAAAGGTATCATCATCGATATTCGTGATAACCCAAGCGGGGAGGACAGCATTGCGATTACCATCATCAATCGCTTTTGCGATCATAAGCGCGTTGCCTTCCACAGGGAGACGAAGAGTGGTCCAGGCAAGAATGACTTTACGCCCCTGAAAACCTGGTACCTCGAACCGCAAGGTGACGTACAATTTACCGCGCCGATCGTGCTCTTGACCTGTGATTCTGTTTTTAGCGGTGGAGAGGCCTTTGCTCTGGCGATAAAGCAGCTGCCCCACGTTACAATTCTAGGCGATCGCACAAACGGAATATTTTCGTATCAGCTTGAGAAGAAGCTACCCAATGGCTGGGAATATCGTTTGTCGTACCAAGTATACCTCTCGGCCGACATGGTGTGCTACGAAGGAAAAGGTATACCAGTCGATATCAAGCTGTTAAACAAGAAGGCCGATATTGAAAATGGCATCGATCCATTGATTACCCGCGCGATTAAAGTGTTAACGTCTAAGAAACGCAGGCACGATGAGAGATGATTGATTGGCCCGCGGACCGACTGCGTTCGTCGGCGAGAAGGGGCTGGATCACGCATTGCCACCCACTCAGATTTCAAAGGAGGCCAAAATCGAAAGTAGCGCGACATGCCTCGATCTCCCGGATGCCTTGGCTAGCAGGAAGCCAATTTCCAGGAGCAGCCGGCAGAGCCCTCTGAGGCACGATGATGGAAGATAAAGACAGCGGGCGAAGCGGCTAATCGAAGTATCGCTCGAGAGTTCCGGCTCGGCGAATATCCAAAGTTACACAATGGGGGCCGCCCCCTAGCATTTTTGAATGCCGTAATCTGAGAGGAATGACATCGAGGCCTTCCTGCTCCAGAAGCCTTATGAGAGAGAGTTGGTTTTGATCGACGACGACCAGATTCGGATTGATGCTGAATACGTTCATGTCGATCCAGTCACTGCCAATTGATTTCGCCAGATAGTCAGCGTTGTACCGATCCGTATTCTCCACTGGCGGGCTGTAGATCACCTTCCACTGTTTCAAGATCTTGGGCAGCGTCTCGTCATTGACGCGTGCAGGATTGGCGAGGACCAAGCCAGGACGCAAGCCCACAAGGGTCGAATCGATATGGCTGCCGTAATAGACGTCTTTGAAAAAATGGAGCCGAAATTGCTCGCCCAAAATCGATTGAAGCCAGCGTCCGCCCAATTCATTGCCCGTGGAGCTGACCAAGTAGATTATATCCTGGCCTAAACGAAGCACGTTTGCTGCATCGAATGCTGGCTCATCGTTGCGCGGTGTGGGCTTGTTTAGATCAGCACCCTCGAAAAGCGAGTCCAATAGCATGGGCTTGGGGGCGCTGTACCACTTTGCGCCCGATTTCATGTAGTCCAAAAGCAGGACGCGATAGCTGAACGTTTCCTGTGCACGGCTGCGGATGACATTGGGTGTTTCGATGATGTGATCACCGATCACCAGCAGGACGTCACGGGGACAATAATTATAGTATCCCTGAGCCTCCCAATTGATGGTTGAAAATTTGGCGTCATGGGGCCATGTCTGCGGCCGCTTGACGGCGATGCCTAGGCCTTCGAGGATATTGACAAACCCGTCTAAATCCTCCTGGGTTTCTTCAATGATCTGTTGCGGGAAGGGCCCGCGAGGTATTTCGGCTACTGGCCGGTCTGGAAATTCTGCGAGTTGGGTACTTAAGTCAGCCGTAGGAAACCGCGCATTGAGTGGATTGCCAACGATGACCTCCTCCAACTGATCCCACTCATTGCAACTCCAAACCTTTGACATTCAAATTTTCCTTCAGCCTCTTACGATCGTGCAGAATTGCTGAAGAAATCGGGTAAAGCCATCGCTGCGCCGGATGAAATTGCGGCCTCGAGCACGAAATTGCCGACCGCGAGATCAAGAATACCAAGTCCGAATGGTGAGAATATGCGGGGCCTGAGGTAGTCCCGTTTGAGTTTCTTCTTTAGGAAATCGGCTAAAGTACCCGAGACAAACGACCTGCTTCCGGCCGCGATTTCCGCTAGATGAGGCAACGTTCTCGCCCTTCGGCAATGATCGACGTCGTGACGATGTTTTGCGACTCAAGAATCGCGTTCACGCAGATGTCCCGCAGCGATGGCAGTGATCGTCGGACCATAACCGTGATGGAACCATGATGGCACAACCGACTGAAATCACTCAATTCATTTTCGGTGAGTCTCTTAGTGGTCAAAATCTAACGCAGGGTGCCGGCGATGGGCCGCTTCTCGATCCGATTGCAGCCGTTCTAGGTATCCGCGCAGATCATCTCTGACGGATGGACCCCGGCCCCTCGCCCAAGGACAAACCAAAGTGCAAGGATGCGATAAGAACGCTCGTAGGGCGCCGGGCAGATCAGGTGATCGGCCTTCCCGATGACCCCGCTCTCTCACCCGCGCGCCGAGCTCGGTGTAGCGGGCGATTGGGCCCGGCGCCCTCTCCCTGAATTTCCAGCAACATCGCGGACGCTAACGACCTGCCCGAGTTCACGCTGTTGAAGGCCCATGTTGGCCCGGACGCCGGATGCTGAGCGGCGCCATTGCGGCTCCGCAAGCCCTCCTGTTACCGGGTTGACAGCTGTGCACTGATCGACGAAAGAACAACGAGTCACCCGAAGGCGCTACGGCTTTTATCTCCCCACCCGCGGTCCGACCGCGACACGCGACGGCATTCTCGCCCTGGCACGTGAAGGCGAGCGGCTGGGCTTGCACTCGGCGGTGATCGCGGACCACGTCGTCTTGCCGGTCGAAAGCCAGTCCACCTATCCGTACACCTTGGATGGCAAGCACCCGAGCGCGGGCGATGCGCTGGAGACTTTCTCCATCCTCGGGGTGGTCGCCGGTGCAACCGAGCGGCTGCGGCTCGTCACCTCGGTGCTGGTATTGCCCTATCGCAATCCGGTGCTGACCGCGAAGATGGTGGCCTCGTTGGATGTGCTGTCCGGCGGCCGGCTCACCTTAGGCGTCGGCGCCGGCTGGCTGAAGGAAGAGTTCGAGGCGCTGAACAGCCCCGCCTTCGAGGCGCGGGGTGCCGTTACCGATGAGTGGATCACGATTTTCAAGCAACTCTGGTCCCAGTCGCCCGCCAGCTTCGATGGGCGATTCTACCGATACTCCGATATCCGCTGCGAACCTTTCCCGGTGCAGAAGCCGCACCCGCCAATTTGGGTCGGTGGGCATTCCCGCGCGGCACTCAGACGCACCGCCCGGCATGGTGATGGCTGGCACCCGGTCGGCGCCGTCGCCGCCTCGCCGTTGCCGCCGCAAGAGATGCGCATCCATCTCGACACCTTGAAGCAGCTGACCGAGGCCGAGGGCCGTGATTTCTCTGCCCTGACGATCTCCTATAAGGCGCCGCTCTACGATACCGGCATTCCCTCGCCGGACGGCTCCCGCCGGGCCTTTTCCGGCGAGCCGGAACAGATCGCCGGCGACATTCGGAATTTCGCAGCGATCGGTGTGCACGAGTTGATCTTCGACTGCCGCGGCCAGTCCATCGCGGAGAGCATCGAGCGCCTGCAGTGGTTTGCCACTGACGTGATCCCGCTGGTCGACGGCGGCTGAGGCGCGCCAACATAATCGCCTACTCCGGCGCTTCTGAGACCTGCGGCGGAGCGGATGCAATCAAACGATCGACCTTTTTAAGCGTCTCGCTGAAGTCGCGCGACGAAAGCTGCAGAGCGCTTTCGAACGGAAAATCGAGCATGCGTACAGTGAGTAGTGCCAGAGTCAGAGACGACGCGAAAACGCCGACCAGGACCGCCTTGGAGAGCGACGCCTCGGCCGCGAATACCAGCATGCAACCGATCAGCGCGAAGGCGAATAAGATCAACAGACTCCAGATGAGCCCCGGGACGCCCTGCCTCATCTGATACAGCCTTGTTTCACGGCTTTGATGGGCCGTGGCGAGCAGGCTCAGCAATTGTCCTCGAATCTGGCTGTCCGCGGGATCCGTATCGACCTTCTCAACCGCTTGCCACAGCGACTGGAATCTGATGTCGGCAGTCTGGCTCTCATTACGCTCCTGCATGTCGCGCCACTCTCGGTCGAGAACGGTCGTCAGGTAGGCGCGCAGACCGTCCAGGATTATCGCTCTGGCTGGGGCCGGTAGACGGTCGCTCAGGATCGCAATCCCGTGCAGGCTGCCGCATTCGCTGTCAATCGCCTGCGATGCGACATTGTAATTGGACCAGACATTGTTGAAAACGAAGGCCAGCAATACGGCAAAAATTACGCCGAGTTGCAAGAAGACTGCATGCCCCACCTCGTGATAGCGGCGAAACGTATCATGGTGAAGAATGCGGTGCAGCAGCACGCATATGAGAGCTGCTGTGAGCCCGGTCCCGAGCACCAGTCCGCCCAGTTCAATGTACGACATCGTCGTTACGCGTCCAGCTCACAAAAGCAGAGCCGCTCAAATTTCTCCCCTTGCATAGGTACCCGGTCGGTGTCGGCGCCGCCTTTCCGTTACCGCCGCAAGAGATCAGGCGCATCTTGGCTCTGGGCAGGTGCTGCCCTTGGCAACCGTAGCGTTCGGGCGGATCTATCCCGTCAGCTTCCGGCGCCGGCGGGAAGCGGCCAGCCGATCCAATTGCAGACGGCCTCCCCCATGACCAGCTCGAGGTCGCGGCCCTTTAGCCACGGCAATTCCTCGGTAAACAAGGTCACGCATTGCCGCCAGGAGCACGGCATGCGGGTAATGTCGGTGCCCCAGAACATCCGCTCCGGGCCAAAGGCGTCAAAACAGCGCTTGAGGTGCGGGTGCAGGCTGCGGAACGGGTACGCGTCCTCGGCGTAGCCGGCCTGACCGGTCGCCTTGATCGCCACATTCGGGTATTTGGCCAAAGCCAGCAATTCCGGCTGGAACCGATAGGCCGCCTCGCCCGTGCTGGCACGCGGCACACCCATGTGATCGACGATCAATTTCAGGCCGGCATGGCGCTCGGCGATCTTGCCGACGGTTGGCAGGAACATCGCCGCGCCGAGCGAAACCGGCACCCCCGCGCGCTCGGCGGCGGGCCACAGCCAGCCGAGCGTGCCGTCGGTGAACCAGGATTGAGGATGCCGGTCGTTGGTATAAAAGCGCAGGCCGAGCCTACCCCTTCGCTCCTTCCAGTGCGCGACGAGGTCGCGGCCGTTCGGGGCGTCGAGGTAGAACCAGCCCATGATCGCAAATCGTTCGGGGTATTTGCCCATCGCTTCGAGCGCCAGCTCGTTCGAATCGGGATCCCACAGCACCGGGTGGATCAGCGCCCGGTCCACGCCGGCCTGATCCATGCCCGCGATCGCCTGTTCCGCCGAGTAGGGCTCCTGACGATGGTGCGCGGACGGCGTGCCCTTTTCCCAGAGATGGATTTGTGCGTCGACGGTCAACATCGGGCTTCCCCTTTTGCGCTCTGTGATCGCATCAGGGTCGCTCAAGACACCGCTAAACGCTAGACTCAACGGGACCGGACACGGCGGCGACGGTGAGAATTTTGATCCATATCCTGTCGGCTCAAATGACCACCTTCGGCGCTGCGCCCTCGGACCTCGCCATCGGTTGCGCGCCCTAGCCGTCACCTAAAGTGAGCATGCAGCCGAGAGCAATGCCAAGGTGGCATCGACGCGGGCCGTGCCGTGGCGGGCGGGGCTGGTGGCGGCCGGAACCAACGTCATGTTCGGCTTTGTGCCCTTAGCGGCGCGCGGGCTCTATGCCGACGGTCTGTCGACCTGGTCGCTGCTATGCTGGCGCTATCTGTTCGCACTGGTAATTGTCTTTGCCGGCATCCGCTTGGCCCGGTTGCGCCTCGGCGCGGCGCTCCGACAAGGTGCCTGGCGCATCGCCCTGGTCGGCGCCAGCCTCGGGGCGGCGCAGACCTTCTGCTATTTCCAGAGCTGCGCTCGCTCGACACCGGCATCGCAGTCCTGCTGTTCTATACCTTCCCGGTGGTGACCCTCGGCGTCGAGCGGTTCTGCTTCAGACGGCAGGTGGCGCTGTCCGTGCTGCTGTGCGTTATTGTGATCTTTGTCGGCGCCGCGCTCATCGCAGTGCCGGGATTGCACAACGGCACGATCGATTCGCGCGGCCTCGCCTGGGCAATTCCCGGCCCGATCATCTACGCCTTCTACCTGGCGGCCAATGCCCGGCTGTTGGGGCGTCACCCGCCGCTGATCGGTGCCGGCTTCCTCTATGGCGGTCTCGCGGCCGCCTATCTCGGCGCTGTATTCTGGTTTGGAGCCTCGCTGCCGGCGAGCGCGCCGGGCTGGCTGTCGCTCGCCTTCCTGGCGCTTGGTCCCGGCGCCGTTGCCGCGGTAGCGCAATCCTATAGCATGCCACGCCTGGGTCCTCCGACCTATGCGATCATCGTCAATTGCGAGCTGGTCACGGTCGTCGTGGTCGGCGCCGTCGTGCTCGGCGAGAAGCTGACCCCGACGAGCGCCTTGGGTGGCGGGCTGATCCTCACCGGGATCCTGCTGCACGGGTGGGTGCGCAGACCACAGCGGGATCGAATTGCCAAAAAGCCTCGCGTCGCGGCTGGTTGACCTGCCGCCGACTCACCGTGAGGTGTCAGACGGTTGGATGGCGGCTCTCTTAATTCTTTAACAGCCGGCAGAAGGTCAGCCCTGAGGTTGCCCCGGCCACTCGCGTTCCGCCACCGGCTGCCGCACCGGATCTAGATACCGCCAGATCTCGGCGTCGCGGCTGTATACATCGGGACGAAATTGCAACGTGCCGTCGCTATCCACAAACGCGGTCTGATAGACCACGAATACCGGCACGGGCGCTGGCGGATTGCTTCGGTTGGTGCCGCCCGTCGCGATCGCTTGATTGATCGTGTCGATCGGTTGCTGCATCAGCAGGGCGGCCAATTCGCGCGGATTCTGCACCCGTATGCATCCATGGCTGATGCGGCGGTTATCGCGGTTGAACAGATCCTTTGACGGGGTATCGTGCAGATAAACGTCGAACCGGTTCTCCATCTCAAACTTGATCTGTCCGAGCCCTGCGTTGGGTCCCGGCAGCTGCTGCAGTCCGCCATTGGGCAGCATCACCATGTTATGCCGCGCCAGATAATTTGGGTCGGACCTGGTCTTCGGCAGGATTTCCTCGGTGGCGATGTCGCCCGGGATATTCCATGGCGGGTTGAAAATTCCATCGATCGTGGCGAGGAACTCCGGGCTCTGATTGCGCTTCTCATCTTGGCCGACACTAACCCGCGTAGAGAAAACCGGCCGATCGGCGCGATAAAATACCAGCCGGGCATCGGCAGCGTTGACCCAGACGCTTTCCGCGGGCAGCCGCCGCGGCAGCCAGCGTTGGCGTTCAAGGTTTACCTCAATCTCGCGCAAGCGGCTCGTCGTGGCCTTGTCGCCGGCCGGGGTGCCCGAGCGATATCTCTGCAAAGCCTGGCGCAGCCTCCGGTAAGTCGGCGTCGTCGGCGCGAGTGCCTCAATCGCCGCTGCCGGATCGGGGCTGCCGATAGCCGTGTCGAGCGCAACAGCCACATCGATCGGCTCGGGCGTCAGAGTCTCGTCATCTGTTCGGTGCTCAACCGGCATCGCGCCGCGGGCCAGCGCGTCAGCATACGATAGAAAGGCGTCTGACACCAACAGTTCGCGGTCAAGCGGCGACAATGCCGCGGTCTGTCGCAGCAGGTTCGCGTGAAACAGCTCAGGGGCGAGACCGTGATCTCCGGCGCCCAACACGGCATTCACCAGTGAATTCGCCTGCGCCTGTCGGGTCGCCCATATTGGCTCAAAGCCATGGCCCGCGTAGAAGCGGCGTAGCAACCCGACATTCAGCCGTTCACCGGAGACGACTAACTCGGGTGCGCTGTCGATCCGCTTGCCGAGTTCAGTGTTGGCGTGCGGCGCCCGCGCGACGACTGCCTCGGGCTGCGGCCCCGCGAGGACTACCGGCGGGGCAGGCGCACATGCTGCGGCGAGAGCGAGCGTCCCGCCTGCGATCGCTCCGACCGACGCCAAACGGCCTCTCATCAAGAGGCTACATGATGAGAACAAGGTAGCCTCACCTAAGCCGGCCAAGCCGGAACCAAACAGGGATTTCGAACGCACTCGTCCCTCGGTCGTACGGGCTATTTTTGGGGCCCCGCCGCCGCCTCCGCCTCCGGTTGTTCGCGGCGAACGGGGTTAG
>Ga0306920_100004746_pt1 | contig 17464 bp, 20 predicted proteins | sample flu12Cox44000170_FD_204666 | JGI IMG/M metagenome (GOLD analysis project Ga0306920, IMG submission 204666) | Lab enrichment of tropical soil microbial communities from Luquillo Experimental Forest, Puerto Rico - flux4day.12C.oxic.44.000.170 (v2)... | ecosystem: Environmental > Terrestrial >... | reverse complement strand
GCTCTACGGCGGCTCGGTAAAGCCCGCCAACGCCGGCGAGCTGCTCTCGCTTGCCAATGTGGACGGTGCCCTGGTCGGAGGCGCGAGCCTGAAGGCTGTGGAGTTTCTCGGGATTGCGGCGGCTTACGGGTAGTTTCTTGAAGTAACCCGGATGGACGCCCGCGAAGCAGGCGGTTATGCGGGTTTGGCCCCGCATTGCGCTTCTGCCTTCGCGCTCCGCGCTTCGGCGGACTCATACCCGCCGTAGCTCGCGCAGCGAGCGAAGGCGGGCCGCTCCATGCGGGCCCACTCGCCGTTCCGGTGGAAATGCCGCAGGGGATCGTGTAGAGACCCGCGCGACACCTATATGTCGGCCGGTCGCGCAGATTCTACGCCGCGGGCGCCCATTGGACTGCGAACCGGACACGACGCATGCAGACATTCATTATCATCATTCACCTCCTCATCGTGTCCGCCATGATTGGCGTGGTGCTCCTGCAGCGTTCGGAAGGGGGCGGGCTTGGCATCGGCTCGACCGGCGGTTTCCTCACCAGCCGCGGCACCGCCAACGTTCTCACCCGCACGACCGCAATCCTCGCGGGGCTGTTCTTCCTCACCAGCTTGGTGCTCTCGATCCTTGCCGGCATGGAGCGCAAACCGCACTCGGTGATCCAGGGAGGCCAGGCTCCGGCAGGCCAGCCGGCTGCGCCCGGCGCGCCGACGCCACCTGCTTCCGGCGGCGGTATTCTCGATACGCTGCGCGGCATTCAAGCTCCGGCCGGTGCGCCGACCCCGGCCCCGCCCGCGGGACCGCAGGTCCCCCAATCGAAGTGACAAAAAGGGCGAGGGCCGGGCGACCGGCCCTCCGCATGTGGACAGGATTCTTTCGGGCATCCGCGTGACTGGTCGAATCGAGCGCGGCGGGTTATAGGTTGGGGCCCATGGCGCGGTATGTCTTCATCACCGGCGGCGTGGTCTCCTCCCTTGGCAAGGGTCTCGCATCGGCAGCGCTCGGCGCGCTCCTGAGCGCGCGCGGCTATCGCGTGCGGCTGCGCAAGCTCGACCCCTATCTCAACGTCGATCCCGGCACCATGTCGCCCTATCAGCACGGCGAGGTGTTTGTTACGGACGACGGCGCCGAGACCGACCTCGATCTCGGTCATTACGAGCGGTTCACCGGGCGGCCCGCGACGCGTCAGGACAACATCACCACCGGGCGCATCTACCAGGAAATCCTCACCAAGGAGCGGCGCGGCGACTATCTCGGCGCCACCATCCAGGTCATTCCCCACGTCACCAACGCGATCAAGGATTTCATCCGCGACGGCAACGAGGACTTCGATTTCGTTCTAGTGGAGATCGGCGGCACCGTCGGCGACATCGAAGGTCTGCCGTTCCTCGAGGCGATCCGCCAGCTCGGCAACGAACTGCCGCGCCGGCACGCGCTCTACATTCACCTCACGCTGCTGCCGTTCATCCCGAGCGCGGGCGAACTCAAAACCAAACCGACCCAGCACTCGGTTGCCGAATTGCGCTCGATCGGCATCCAGCCGGATATCCTGCTGTGCCGTACTGACCGGCCGATCCCCAAGGAAGAACGGCGCAAGCTCGCCTTGTTCTGCAACGTACGGGAAACCGCGGTGATCGAGGCGCGCGACGTCGACAACATCTACGCGGTGCCGGAGGCTTATTCGGCGGAAGGTCTCGACGCCGAAGTGCTCGCAGCTTTCGGTCTCGAGCCGCGGGCGGCCGACCTCGAACGCTGGCGTATCATCAACGAACGCATTCGCAACCCGGAAGGGGCGGTGACGATCGCCGTGGTGGGCAAATACACCGGCCTCAAGGACGCCTACAAATCGCTCATCGAGGCGCTCTCGCACGGCGGCATCGCCAACAAGGTGAAAGTCAACCTCGACTGGATCGAGAGCGAAGTGTTCGAGAACGAGGACCCGGCGCCCTTCCTCGAGCACGTGGACGGTATTCTCGTGCCGGGCGGGTTCGGCCAGCGCGGCGCCGAGGGCAAAATCCTCGCGGCGCAGTTCGCGCGCGAGCGTCACGTGCCCTATTTCGGAATTTGTTTCGGGATGCAGATGGCGGTCGTCGAGGCGGCGCGAAATCTCGTCGGCATCGAGGCGGCAAACTCGACCGAGTTCGGGCCGACACCCGAACCGGTCGTCGGCCTCATGACCGAATGGCTGCGCGGCAATGCGCAGGAAAAGCGCAAGGCCGGCGGCGACCTCGGCGGCACCATGCGGCTCGGCGCCTATCCGGCGCATCTTTCGCACGGCAGTCGCGTCGCGGACATCTACGGCGCGACGGAAATTTCCGAGCGGCACCGCCACCGATACGAGGTCAACACCAACTACAAGGGCCGCCTCGAGCAGCGCGGCATGCGCTTCTCCGGCATGTCACCGGACGGCGTGCTGCCTGAGATCATCGAATATGATGACCATCCGTGGTTCATCGGCGTGCAGTTTCATCCGGAACTCAAGTCGCGGCCGTTCGCGCCCCACCCGCTGTTCGCCTCGTTCATCGAGGCGGCTGTGGTGCAGAGCCGCTTAGTATAATTACTCGTCGTCTTCGCGCGCGAGGTCCCGGCGCACGGTCTCGACCAGGTAGGACGAGTTGCCGGCGACCCGATCCTGCACGTCATTGAGCACGTCGTCGACTTCCGCGCGGGACAGCGTGCCGCGATCGCGCAACGCGCGCAGCAAAGCAACCACGAACGAGAGTGCCACCGCGGCTTCGCCCTCGACCGGCCGTCCGCGGAGTATCTCCCTAAATACCTGCGTGGGGACGATGCCGACCGGATCCGAACTCGGGATAACGCGGTACCTCGCCTTGCTCGACGGCATGGGTGTCGCTCCTCGGGCGCCTGGGACGGGGGCTGATACTACTCCCGCTGGCCATTGACTTTCAATCCATTCCGATACCTGTGAGCGCGCACGCCGCCGGCCCCAGAAGACCCCAGCACGCCGGCGGGAGGGAGGATTCAATGATCTACGAGTTGAGAATCTATCACTGCATTCCCGGACGGCTGCCGGCGCTGCTCAAGCGCTTCGAGACCATCACGCTCGACCTGTGGAAGCGCCGCGGCATTCGCCAAGCTGGCTTCTGGACGGTGCTGGTCGGGGAATCGAACCAGGACCTCTATTACATGCTCCAGTGGGAATCGATGGCGGAACGGGAACAAAAATTCGGCGCGTTCATGACCGACCCGGAGTGGCTCGCCAAACGCGCAGAGACCGAGAAGGACGGCCAGATCGTCGCCTCGATCACCAGCATGTTCCTCCAGCCCACTTCGTTTTCGGCGGTAAAATAGAGCGGTCCAGGTGACGATGGCGCGCGGGCTCGATCACCTCGTCCATGTCGTGCGCGACCTCGACGCGGCCGGCGCGTTCTACCAGCGCCTCGGCTTCACCGTCGGGGCGCGCAACCGCCACCCCTGGGGCACGCACAATCGTATCGTCCAGCTGCCGGGATTCTTCATCGAGCTGCTCACGGTCGGTGAGCCGGAGCGGATCGCTCCACCGGAGCCCGGCGCGATTTCGTTCGGCGCCTTCACGCGCGATTTTCTTGCGCGTGGGGAAGGCCTCGCGATGCTGGTCCTGGAGGGAAAAGACGCCGAAGCCGACGCGGAGGCGTTCCGCCGCGCCGGCATCGGCGATTTCGCGCCGTTTCGTTTCGAACGCGAAGGCCGCACGCCCGACGGCCGTGCCGTCAAACTCGGTTTCTCGCTTGTCTTCGCGCGCGATGCGCTCGCGGCCGATATCTGCTTCTTCACCTGTCAGCAGCACTATCCGGAGAATTTCTGGAACCTGGCGTTCCAGGCGCACCGGAACGGTACAACTGCGATAGGCGCGATCGTGCTGGTGGCGGAAAATCCGAGTGACCATCACATTTTCCTCTCGGCGTTTTCCGGCGTGCGCGATCTGCATTCCACTTCGGCCGGAGTGACGGTCGAGACCCCGCGCGGCGCGATCCAGGCCATGGACCCGGCGGCGTTTCGTCTGCAATACGGGGTGGCGGCGCTCGACGGGAACGCGGGCGCGCGGCTCGCCGCCGCAAAATTCATCGTGCGCGACCTCGCGGCACTGAGGACGCTGCTCACGAAGACCGACATCGCCGCGAGCGAGCATATGGGCCGCCTCGTGATCGGGCCGGAGGTCGCGCTCGGCGCGACGCTGGCGTTCGAGGCAGGCTAAGCCCATGTCCAACGGGGAACCTAATCCTCATCCGATCGTCGCCGTCGGCGGCGTGCGCTTCGGCAACGCGCTCCCGCTCGCGCTCATCGCCGGTCCCTGTGCGCTCGAAAGCCGCGAACACGCGCTCGAGACCGCGGCGGCTCTCAAGGAGATCGCCGGCCGTCTCGGCATCGGCCTTGTCTACAAGACGTCGTTCGACAAGGCGAACCGCACGAGCGCCGCGAGCGTGCGCGGCCTCGGGCTGGAGGCGGCGTTGCCGGTGTTTGCCGAAATCCGCGTGCGCCTCGGCGTGCCGGTGCTGACCGACGTGCACGAGCCCGACCAGTGCGCGCGCGTCGCAGAAGTGGTCGACGTGCTGCAAATCCCGGCCTTCCTCTGCCGGCAGACCGACCTGCTTGTCGCCGCGGCGAAAACCGGGCGCGTCGTCAACGTGAAGAAAGGGCAGTTCCTCGCGCCCTGGGATATGGCGAACGTGGTCGCAAAAATAACCGGCGCGGGAAACCGCAACGTGCTGTTGACAGAGCGCGGCGCCTCGTTCGGCTACAACACTCTCGTGTCCGACATGCGCGCGCTGCCGATTTTGGCGCAGACCGGCGCTCCGGTGATTTTCGACGCCACCCATTCGGTGCAGCAGCCGGGGGGTCAGGGAACCTCGTCGGGAGGCGAGCGTCGTTTCGTGCCGGTGCTTGCGCGTGCGGCGGCCGCGGTCGGCATCGCCGGCGTCTTCATCGAGACGCACCAGGACCCGGACAAGGCGCCCTCGGACGGCCCCAACATGCTGCCGCTTGGCGAGATGGAGCCGCTGCTGAGCACGCTTGTCGCGTTCGATAAGCTTGCGAAAGCAGAATGATTCTTCTTCGAATCATCATCCCGTTTTAGATATTGTTTGAGCATGATCCTCGAAAACCCGTATCCACCCCGCAGCAAGCGTTGGTAAGCCGTTTTCAGGATTATGCTTGGGAAATGATTCCTTAGCAGTCACGGGGGCAACTTCAGCACCCGTCCGCTGCGAGTAGCGCATCGGGGGGAGATCAATATGCTCGGAACGTCCCTGGCCGGATTGCCGGCTTTCCTGGTCTATTTCTGCGTCGCCGCCGCGATCGTGGTCGCCTATCTGTTCATCTACACGCGGATCACGCCGCACGATGAGTTCGGGCTCATTCGCGAAAACGTGCCGGCGGCGGCAGTGGCCTTGGGCCTGAGCTTGCTCGGCTTTGTCCTGCCGGTGGCAAGCGCGATCGCGCACTCGGCCAACATTGTCGAGTGCGTGGTCTGGAGCATCATCGCGCTCGTGGTTCAGCTCATCGCCTATTTTGTCGCGCAGGTCGTCGATCCGCATCTCTCGAAACGGATCGCGGCCGGTGAACTCGCCTCGGCGATCTGGCTCGGGTTTGTGTCGGTCAGCTTCGGCGTGCTGAGCGCCGCCTCGATGACTTCGTAGGAGGCTTCCGGCCGTGATGAAGCGCTCGGCGCAGATCGGGCTTCTGGTGATGGGCACGCTCGCGGCCACGAGCGCGGCCGGCTACTTCTCGCATAATCACGATCAGGCCTGCCAGACGCAAGCCGCCAATAATCCGCAAGGGCAGCCCCCACAGGATTGCCGCCGCTCGGTGTGGCACGGGTCCGGATCCGGATCGAGCGGGTATCATTCGTTCTATTCCGGCAGCTCGTCTTCGAGCGGATCAACGACGACGTCGAGCCAGTCGGGAGGGAGCGCGCCGGCGCAGCGCGGGGGCTTCGGCGGATTTGCCAGCCACATCGCGCACGCATTTTCCGGCAGCTGACAAGCGTCGATGCAGCGCATCGCCTGCGCAGAGCGGTCCGATTGGCGTGAGCTTGCCGACAAGGTCGGCTTTGTTTTTCATTCGAACGACGACGCCCCGTATTGGGACGAAAGCGCTTACTACGCTTTCACGTTGGAAGAGATCGAGCGCGATCTCGAAGCGCCGACCGGGGAACTCGACGGCATGTGCCGCGAGCTGGTCGCACGTGCCGTCGGCGATGAAAAAATCCTCCGGCGCCTTGCCATTCCGGAGGCATATTGGAACTGGCTCGCCGCCAGCTGGAAGCGCGGGGACGCAAGCCTCTACGGCCGGTTCGACTTTCGCTACGACGGGAACGGCCCGGCAAAACTGCTCGAATACAATGCCGACACGCCAACCGCCGTGTTCGAAACCGCCGTGTTCCAATGGTTGTGGCTCGAAGACGCGATCAAACGACTGATCGTCCCGAAAAAGGCCGACCAGTATAACTCCCTGCACGAGAGCCTGATCGAGGGCTGGCGCACGATCGGAGCCGGGCGGCGCCTGCATCTCGCCGGCACTATAGATAATCCGGAGGACCGCGGCACGCTCGCTTATCTGGAAGATTGCGCGCGGCAGGCGGGCCTCGAAATCCGCGTGCTTGCCATGGCGGACATCGGCCGCACCCGAGAGGGCCGCTTCGTCGACCTCGAGAACGCGCCGATCGAGCTGATGTTCAAACTCTACCCGTGGGAGTGGATGATGCGCGATGCGTTCGGGGCTTCGCTGCCCGGCGCGCCGACGCAATTCGTCGAGCCGCCGTGGAAGGCGGTCCTCGCCAACAAGGGCATCCTGCCCCTGCTGTGGGAAATGTTTCCGCGCCACCCGAACTTGCTGCCGGCCTATTTCGACGACGATCCAGCCGCCGCGACCTTGGGTGGCTCCTACGTGAAAAAGCCGCTCTACTCGCGCGAGGGCGCCAACGTGGAACTGATCGTGAGCGGCGAGACGCTCGATGCTGACAGTGGCCCCTATGGTGCGGAAGGATACGTGCGCCAGGCGATTGCACCCTTGCCGCAGTTTGCGGGCAACTACGCCGTGCTCGGCTCGTGGATCGCCGCGGGCAAACCGTGCGGCCTTTCGGTGCGCGAGGATGCAAGCCCGATAACAAAGAATACCTCTCGCTTTCTGCCGCACGCCATTGTGGGTTAAGACACCAATATTTCGAGCGTTGCATATGCTTGGGTTTTCGATGTTACTGTTGGGAGACACTCCAGTAACGGGTTGGGAAACGCGCCATGGATTTCGAATTGTGCCAATGAACTTCGAGGCGCGCTGCGTATGCTGCGTATGTAGCGCACCTTGAAGGACTCCATTCCACAGCAGAAGTGTCGAAGATCGCTGTGACTCGAATGGTCTGCGCGCGATCGTTGTCTGAGAGTTATGTTTGAGCATGATCTTATCAAACGACGGACCGTGCTCGCGCAGGCGGGAAACGGGTACCCAGTTTTCGGGATCAAGCTCTAGCGACCCCGATAAGTGGGCACGCCCAGCTCCGGCACGAATACGCCCGCGGGCGGCTTACCGGTTTGCCAGAACACGTCGATCGGCATGCCGCCGCGCGGATACCAGAAGCCGGCGATGCGCAGCCAATAGGGCGCGAGCAGCATATTGAGCGCCTTGCCGATGCCGACGGCGCATTCCTCGTGGAAGCGGCCGTGGTTGCGGAAGCTTGCGAGATAGAGCTTGAGCGATTTCGACTCCAGCAACCATTTGCGCGGCGCGTAGTCGATGATGAACAGGGCGAAGTCCGGCTGTCCGGTGATGGGGCAGAGGACCGTGAACTCCGGCGCCGTGAACCGCGCGACGTAGCGCGTGTCGGCATGCGGATTGGCGACGCGATCGAGCGTCGCCGGATCGGGCGCGGCCGGAATGCGCGAGGGCTTGCCGAGATGCTTGAGCTGTCCCGCCATTGGCTAGACAGCAGTCACGTGATTACGAAATTCGAGCGGATGATCGATCATATGCAGACGCTCGAGGGTCTCGCCGGTGCCGCGAATGGTGATATCGCCGTAATTGAGCAGGCGTCCGAGAATCGTCTGGTCGACGTCGACGCTCTCGACTTTGTCCATGTGCATCTCGACGGTTCGGCGTTTGATGAAGCCGGTCTTGCTGATGACCCTGCGGTCGGTCACCGCGACCTCGGTGGTGAAGCGCCGCCACCAATGCTTGATCAGCAGACCGGCTCCGATAAAGAAGGCAGCCGCAAACGCGATCCATCCGAGCAGCTCCCAACCCGGCGAACTCTGCGACCATGGCGCGATGTAAAGAAGCACCCCGATGGCAATGAGCCACAACGCCAAGCCAGGCAAAAAGCCGACCCATGACACGCTGGTGACCCCGCGGATGGTTTCGCCCGGCTGGAGCACTTCGTCGATGTAACGCATGGTTTTCTCCGCACCGCACCCTACCACACCGGCGGCTTGGCCTCATGCGCGCCTTTGGCTACAAGCGCCCGACACTGGAAGCAACAGGACGTTCCCTGAAATGACTGCCATCGTCGACATTATCGGCCGTGAAATCCTCGACAGCCGCGGCAATCCGACGGTCGAAGTCGACGTGGTGCTGGAGGACGGTTCGCGCGGACGCGCCGGCATTCCGTCCGGCGCCTCGACCGGGGCGCATGAAGCGGTCGAACTGCGCGACGGCGACAAGGCGCGCTATCTCGGCAAGGGAGTGCGTGGCGCGGTCGACGCGGTCAACGGCGAAATCTTCGACGCGATAGGCGGAATGGACGCGGAGGCGCAGGCCAAGATCGACGAGACCATGATCATGCTCGACGGCACACCCAACAAAAGCCGGCTGGGCGCCAACGCCATCCTCGGCGTGTCGCTAGCAACCGCCAAGGCGGCGGCTATCGCCAACGACCTGCCGCTCTATCGCTACGTGGGTGGCGTTTCCGCGCGCGTGTTGCCGGTGCCAATGATGAACATCGTCAACGGCGGCGTGCATGCCGATAATCCGATCGACTTCCAGGAATTCATGATCATGCCGGTGGGCGCGCCGAGCTTCGCCGAGGCGTTGCGCATGGGCGCGGAAGTGTTTCACACGTTACGCGCCGCCTTGAAGAAGGCCGGCCACAATACAAACGTGGGTGACGAGGGCGGCTTTGCGCCCAACCTGCCGTCGGCCGAGGCCGCGCTCGACCTCGTGACGCAGGCGATCGGAACGGCCGGGTACACCGCCGGCCGCGACATCGTGCTGGCACTCGATCCGGCGGCAAGCGAGTTCTTTAAGAACGGCGCCTATGTCTATACGGGCGAAGGAAAAAATCGCTCAGTCCAAGAGCAGGTCGGCTACCTCGCCGAATTGACGTCGCGCTACCCGATCGTCTCGATCGAGGACGGCATGGCGGAAGACGATTTCGCTGGCTGGAAGCTCATCACCGAGCGCATCGGCAACCAGGTGCAGCTGGTCGGCGACGATCTCTTCGTCACCAATGCCGCGCGCCTGCGCGACGGCATCAAGCAGGGTCTCGCCAACTCGATCCTCATAAAGGTCAACCAGATCGGAACGCTGACCGAGACGCTCGCTGCGGTGCATACCGCCCAGCGGGCCGGCTACAGCGCAGTGATGTCGCATCGTTCCGGCGAGACCGAGGACGCGACCATCGCCGATCTCGCGGTCGCGACCGGTTGCGGGCAAATCAAAACCGGCTCGCTTGCGCGCTCGGACCGAACGGCGAAATATAATCAGCTGCTGCGGATCGAAGAAGAACTCGGATCGCAGGCGATCTACCCGGGATCTTCGATGCTGAAGGCAAGCTTGTAGGGGCGAACTATGCCGGTCGTCGATGCCTATCTTGGGCTCGGCAGCCGCTATTCCTACCTTGCGTCGACCCAGGGAGACCGGCGCGTCGATCAATTGGATCCCGATCTTCAGCGAAGAACTGCGCGCGCCCGACCGCGATCCGTTCAAGGGCCCGCCGATCTCCGGCCAGTACGAATGGTTCTATCGCCGCCAGGACGCCGAGGCCTGGGCGGACTATTACGGCGTGCCGTTCCGCGAACCGATGGGACGCATCAACGTCGACTCTCGGTTGCTGGTGCGCGCCGCGCTCGCGGCGGGACAACTCAAGAAACGCCTGCCGATGATGAAGCGCTTGTTCGCCGCGGTGTTCGTCGACGACCGCAGCGACATCGACGCGGCCGCGTGCATCGATTGCGCGCTCGAAATTGGCATCGATCGCAGTGCATTCCGCGACGCGCTGCAGGATCCCGCGATCGAAGCCGATCGGTTCGCTATCCTCGAGCGGGCGCAGGAGCGCGGCGTCTTCGGCGTGCCGTATTTTCTCACCGGCGGGCGCAGCTTCTTCGGCAACGACCGGCTCGTGCTGCTCGCGCATCATCTGAAGCGGAGGCCGGACGACAGAGGACGGACGACGGAGTAGGGACTCATCCGTCCTCTGTCCTCCGTTTAGCCGGCCTTAACCACGCGCAGGCCATCGTCGGCCCATGATTGTGCGTAAGCGTCTGCGTTCCATTCTTGCCGCGGTCGGACTCTATGCCGGCGCCGCACTGCTGATTGGCTACTTCGGCGTGAATGCCTATACGGGCGCGCGCGGTCTGAAAGCCAACCAGGACCTGGCGCAACAGATGAGCGCGCTCACCGCCGAGCTTGCCGCGCTCAAGCTCGAGCGACAGCGGTGGGAGCATCGGGTGTCGCTGTTGCGCTCCGACGCGATCGATCCCGATCTGCTCGATGAGCGCGCTCGCGCCGTGCTCGACTACGTCGATCCCCACGACCTCATCCTGATGCGCAAGCGATAAATCGCGCTGTAACCCGGATGAACGCCCGCGAAGGCGAGCGGAAATCCGGGGACTGTCCCCGCAATGCGCTTCGCTCCATGCGGGCTACTTTCTTCTTGCGCCACAATCATTTGCCTCCGCGCCGTCGGTTCCGATGCAACGCTTTCGCGGTTCCATGATTTAAGCTATGGGTTGAGAGCCCGCGAGTGCGAGGAGTGACATGGCCGTCGCGAAGTCCAAGCCTGCGGCGCCGCCGGCAGCCGCCGAAGGGCCCGCCTTCGACAAGGAGCAGGAACTTAAGGCCTATCGCGACATGCTGCTCATCCGCCGGTTCGAGGAGAAGGCCGGCCAGATGTACGGTATGGGCCTGATCGGCGGGTTCTGCCATCTCTACATCGGGCAGGAAGCGGTCGTCGTTGGCATGCAGATGACGCTCAAGCCCGGGGACAAGGTGATCACGGGCTATCGCGATCACGGCCATATGCTCGCTGCGGGCATGGACCCGAAAGGCGTCATGGCGGAGCTGACCGGACGCGCCCACGGTTATTCTCAGGGCAAGGGCGGCTCGATGCACATGTTCTCGGTCGCCAATGGATTTTACGGCGGCCACGGCATCGTCGGCGCGCAGGTGCCGCTCGGCACCGGGCTGGCCTTCGCCAACCGCTACCGCGGCACCGACAACGTGAGCTTGACTTACTTCGGCGACGGCGCGGCGAACCAGGGGCAGGTGTACGAGAGCTTCAACATGGCGGAGCTGTGGAAGCTCCCGGTGATCTACGTGATCGAGAACAATCGGTACGCCATGGGAACGTCGGTGAGCCGTTCCTCCGCGCAAACGGATTTCTCCAAGCGCGGGACTTCGTTCAACATCCCGGGCGAACCTGTCGACGGCATGGACGTGCGTGCGGTCAAAGCCGCGGGCGAAAAGGCGGTCGCCTGGTGCCGTGCCGGCAACGGTCCGATCATCCTGGAAATGGCGACCTATCGCTATCGCGGCCACTCCATGTCCGATCCAGCGAAGTACCGCAGCCGCGAGGAGGTCGAGCGTATCCGCACCGAGCGCGACCCGATCGAGCAGGTGCGTGCGCGGTTGCTCAAGAGCAAGCGCGCAAGTGAGGACGAGTTGAAGAAGATCGACGCGAGCGTGCGCGACGTCGTCAACGAAGCCTCCGAGTTCGCCACCAACGATCCCGAACCCGATCCGTCGGAATTGTGGACCGACGTGACGCGGTGATTAGCCCGCGGCCGTTTCGCTTTTCGATGCCGAGGTAACGAGGGCCAGGACTTCCATGCCGATCCAAGTGCTGATGCCCGCGCTCTCACCCACCATGGAGAAGGGCAACCTCGCCAAGTGGGTCAAAGGCGAGGGCGACAAGGTCAAGGCCGGCGACGTGATCGCCGAGATCGAGACCGACAAGGCGACCATGGAAGTCGAGGCGGTCGACGAAGGAACGCTCGGCAAGATCCTAGTGCCGGAGGGTACGGCCGACGTCGCCGTCAACACGCCGATCGCCATGATCCTTGCCACAGGGGAGGACGCCTCCGCGCTCAAGGACGGCGGCGCGCCTGCGCCCGCGCAGAAGGCGGCGGAATCGGCGCCGCCGGCGGAAGCCCAGCCGAAAGCTGCGCCGCAGACCGCGCGGGCACCGGCACCGCCGGCTGCCGCGCCGACGCCGGCCGCGCCCCCGCAGGCGGCAGAACCCGACATTCCCGAAGGCACCGAGATGGTGACCATGACGGTGCGCGAAGCGTTGCGCGACGCGATGGCGGAGGAAATGCGGCGGGACGAAGCCGTGTTCGTAATCGGCGAAGAGGTCGCGGAATATCAGGGCGCCTATAAGGTCACCCAAGGACTGCTGCAGGAGTTCGGCGACCGCCGGGTCATCGATACGCCGATCACCGAACACGGCTTCGCCGGCCTCGGCGTCGGCGCCGGTCTTGCCGGCCTCAAGCCGATCGTCGAGTTCATGACCTGGAACTTCGCCATGCAGGCGATGGATCAGATCATCAACTCGGCCGCCAAGACGCTTTACATGTCGGGCGGTCAAATGGGTTGCCCGATCGTGTTCCGCGGCCCCAACGGGCCGGCCGCGCGCGTCGCTGCCCAGCACAGCCAGGATTACACCCCCTGGTACTCGCACGTACCCGGGCTCACGGTGATCGCGCCCTACACCGCCGCCGATGCCAAGGGTCTGCTCAAGGCGGCGATCCGTTATCCCAATCCGGTGATCTTCCTGGAAAATGAAATTCTTTACGGGCACTCGTTTCCGGTGCCCAAGCTCGACGATTTCGTGCTGCCGATCGGCAAGGCAAAAATCGCGCGCGAAGGCGGCGACGTGACCATCGTCGCGTGGTCCATGGGCATGAGCTACGCGCTCAAGGCGGTCGAGGAACTCGCCAAGGAAAACATCGCTGCCGAAGTGATCGATCTGCGCACCATTCGCCCGATGGACACGGAAACCGTCGTCAACTCGGTGAAGAAGACCGGGCGCATCGTTACGGTCGAGGAAGGCTGGCAACAGTCGGGCGTCGGCGCGGAAATCGCCGCGCGCGTGATGGAACACGCCTTCGATTATCTCGACGCGCCGGTCACCCGTGTGAGCGGCAAGGACGTGCCGATGCCCTACGCGGCGAACCTGGAAAAGCTCGCGCTCCCGTCAGTCGCCGAGGTTGTCGCGGCGGCCAAGGCTGTTTGTTACCGGTGAGGTCATGAGCAAAAAACCCTACGACTCCCTTTCGATCCCGCCGGCGGCGCGCAGTGGCGGCGGCGCCGAAGTGATGCGCGCCGCCGTAGTCGGGGAAAGTTTCGCGCTCTCGCTCAAGCGCGGGTTCGACGATCCCGCTGCATGGGGCCTGTTGTTCGCCACGGCGGCGCGGCAGGTCGCGCATATCTATGCGGCCGAGTTGGGCGGGGATGAGGGGATACTGCTCGCGCGCATTCGCGAGGCCTTCGACACCGATCTCGATTCCGCGGGCGACGCCGGCACCGTCACGGCGACCCGCTAGTGTCTTAAGGCAGGCTCCCGCCATGCCGATCAACATTCTTATGCCGGCGCTTTCTCCGACGATGGAGAAGGGCAATCTCGCCAAGTGGCTCAAGAAGGAAGGCGAGAAGGTCAAGCCGGGTGACGTGATCGCCGAGATCGAGACCGACAAGGCCACCATGGAGGTCGAGGCGGTCGACGAGGGGACGTTGGCGAAAATCGTCGTGCCGGAAGGCACCGCCGACGTTCCGGTCAATCAGCTCATCGCCGTGCTCGCCGGCGAAGGCGAGGATGTGAAAGCCGCGGCCGCCAAGGCCGGGTCGGGAGCCGCGTCGAAGCCGGCGCCGGCACCCAAGCCAAGCGCTCCGCCACCGATAGCCGCACCGGCCGCAGCGGTGGCACCTGCTGCGAAGCCCGCCGCCCCGCCGCCGAAGCCGGCAGTGGACGGTCACGGTCGTGTGTTCTCATCCCCGCTCGCCCGCCGCCTCGCCAAGGAAGGCGGCATCGACATCGCCCGCATCGCCGGCTCCGGACCGCACGGCCGCGTCGTCGCGCGCGATATCGAAGCGGCGAAAACGGGCGGTGCGGCGCTCAAGGCGCCAGCCGCGGCGCCCACGGGAGCACCGGCGCCGGCAATCGCCCCCTCCATGTCGGACCAGCAAATCCGGGCGCTTTACGAGGAGGGCAGCTACGAGGTCGTCCCGCATGACGGAATGCGCCGCACCATCGCGCAGCGGCTGACCGCCTCCACTCAGACCATTCCGCATTTCTACCTCACTGTCGACTGCGACATCGGCAAACTCCTCGCCGCGCGCGAGGAGATCAATGCCGCGGCGCCCAAGGACAAGGACGGCAAGCCCTCCTACCGGCTCTCAGTCAACGATTTCGTGATCAAGGCCTTGGCGTTGGCCTTGCAGCGCGTTCCGGACGCAAACGTGAGTTGGACCGAAGGCGGGATGCTCAAGCACAAACGTTCCGACATCGGTGTCGCGGTCGCGCTGCCGGCCGGTCTGATTACGCCGATCGTCCGCAATGCGGAGACAAAGTCGCTCTCCGCGATCTCGAACGAGACGAAGGATCTGGTGGCGCGAGCGCGGGCGCGAAAGCTCAAGCCGCATGAATATCAGGGCGGCACTTCGTCGGTGTCCAATCTCGGCATGTACGGCATCAAGGATTTCACCGCAGTGATCAATCCACCGCAGTCGACGATCCTTGCGGTCGGCGCGGGCGAGGAGCGTGCCGTCGTGCGCAACGGCAAGATCGAGGCTGCGCAGATCATGAGCGCGACCATGTCGTGCGATCACCGCGCCCTCGACGGAGCACTTGGCGCCGTGTTGATCGACGCGTTCAAGAAGTTGATCGAAAACCCGGTGCTGATGGTGGTGTGACGCAAATGGCGGACACCAATTTCGACATCATCATCATCGGGTCCGGGCCGGGCGGCTATGTAACCGCTATCCGCGCCGCTCAACTCGGGTTCAAGACCGCGATCGTCGAACGCGATTATCTCGGCGGCATCTGCCTCAACTGGGGCTGTATTCCGACCAAGGCGCTGCTGCGCTCGGCGGAAATCTATCACTACATGCAGCACGCCAAGGACTACGGCCTCTCGGCCGAGAAGGTCGGCTACGACGCCCAAGCCGTGGTCAAGCGCTCGCGCGCGGTTTCGAAGCGGCTCAATGACGGCGTCGGGTTCCTGATGCGCAAAAACAAGGTCGCGGTGATTTGGGGCGACGCGACGATCGACGCGCCCGGCAAGGTTACGGTGAAACCCAAGGGGGAGGGGCACAAGGGTGCGCTTGGCCCCGGCACCTATCAGGCCAAACACATCATCGTCGCGACCGGTGCGCGCCCGCGCGTGTTGCCGGGCATCGAGCCCGACAAGAAGCTGGTGTGGACCTATTTCGAGGCGATGGTGCCGGACCGGGTGCCGAAGTCGCTTCTCGTGATCGGCTCGGGCGCGATCGGCGTCGAGTTCGCGTCGTTCTTCCACACGCTGGGGTCGGAAGTGACGATCGTCGAAGTGCTGTCGCAGATCCTCCCGGTGGAGGACGCCGAGATCGCCGCCTTTGCCCGCAAGGCATTCGAGAAACAGGGCATCAAGATCATGACCGGCGCCAAGGTGACAAAGCTCGACAAGAAAGGCGACGGCGTCACCGCGGAAATCGAGGACGCCAAGGGCCAAAAGTCCTCGCTCGCCGTCGAGCGCGTCATCTCGGCCGTCGGCGTCGTGGGCAACGTCGAGAACCTCGGCCTGGAAAAGCTCGGCGTGAAGACCGAGCGCGGCACCATCGTCATGGACGGCCACTGCCGCACCAACGTGCCGGGCATCTACGCGATCGGCGACGTCGCCGGCCCGCCCATGCTCGCCCACAAGGCCGAGCACGAAGGAGTGATCTGCGTCGAGGCGATCAAGGGCCTCAAGCCGCACCCGATGGACAAGCTCATGATCCCCGGCTGCACCTATTGCCAGCCGCAAATCGCCTCGGTCGGGTTGACCGAAGCCGCCGCCAAGGAAAAGAAAATCGACATACGGGTCGGCCGTTTCCCGTTCGTTGGCAACGGCAAGGCGATCGCGCTCGGCGAGGACCAGGGGCTCGTGAAAGTCATTTTCGACAAGAAGACCGGCGCGCTGCTCGGCGCGCACATGGTCGGCGCGGAAGTCACCGAGCTCATTCAGGGATACGTGGTGGCGATGAATCTCGAGACTACGGAAGAAGAGCTGATGCACACCGTGTTCCCGCACCCGACGCTCTCGGAAATGATGAAAGAGGCGGTGCTCGACGCCTACGGCCGGGTGCTGAACATCTGAGTGTTTTTGGAGCATGATTTTATACGAAAACCGGTGCCCACCCCGCATCAAGTGCGGGGCAGGCTTTTTCGGGATCATGCTCTAGCCATGGGCGTTCTCGCCTGGATCGTCGTCGGGCTCTTCGCCGGTTGGATGGCCGCGAAGCTCACCAACGCGCCGCATGGCCTGTTCCGCAACATTCTCGTCGGGCTGATCGGCGCGCTCGTCGGCGGCTTCCTGTTCGAGAAGCTCAACGTCGTCGTGGTGGACGATTTCGGCGGCAATCTAATCACCGCGACGGTCGGCGCCGTGGTGTTCTTGTTGATTTGGCAGGCGATCCGGCGCCGGTGATGATTGTCGCGTTTACCTTGCGGGGCGTCACACGCCCCCGTAAGTAAAGGTCACACTGAGTCCGCACATGGCCGTTTTGGTCGATACGCTTGGAACGCCGCCGGTCCGGCCGCGCCATCCCGAGAAGGCGCACCGGGCGGAGACGCCGGCGTTGCGCAAGCCCGCGTGGATCCGCGTGAAGGCGCCGGGCTCGCCCGGCTACGCCGAGACGCGCCGGATCGTGCGCGAGAACGGCCTCCATACCGTGTGCGAGGAGGCCGGCTGCCCCAACATCGGCGAGTGCTGGGAGAACCGCCACGCCACCTTCATGATCATGGGCGACGTGTGCACGCGCGCCTGCTCCTTCTGCAACGTCAAAACCGGCCTGCCGGGGGCGCTCGACCCAGCCGAGCCCGAGCACGTCGCCGAAGCGGTCGAGAAGCTCGGGCTCGCGCACGTTGTCGTCACCTCAGTCGATCGGGACGACCTTGACGACGGTGGCGCCGAGCACTTCGCACAAACGATTCGGGCGATCCGCGCCCGCAACGCCGCCACCACGATCGAAGTCCTCACCCCTGACTTCCTCCGCAAAGATGGCGCGGTCGAGGTGGTGGTCGATGCCCGG
>Ga0306920_100004745_pt1 | contig 17465 bp, 21 predicted proteins | sample flu12Cox44000170_FD_204666 | JGI IMG/M metagenome (GOLD analysis project Ga0306920, IMG submission 204666) | Lab enrichment of tropical soil microbial communities from Luquillo Experimental Forest, Puerto Rico - flux4day.12C.oxic.44.000.170 (v2)... | ecosystem: Environmental > Terrestrial >... | reverse complement strand
CAGCTCCTTCCGTCACGCCGCCGGAAGGGGTGACTCCGCCATCTTTCGATATCAAAATTTGACAGGCGCCTGCTTTCCGTTCACAGCGGATGTTCGGGTGGCGGAAAAAGCGTCCAATTGCCGCACATGGATTTCGTTCCTGCCGGACTCATCGGACGAATACGCGATCCAGCGCCCGCCCGGAGAGATCCTCGGATCCCCTTCCTGGAACTCTGAACTATCCGAAATCCTCCGACCTTCACTGAATTTTCTTCGACACGTCAGCTCCGGGAATGTGAAATAGCTTCTCCGTTGTCCCATGCGCGATTTTTTCGTTGTCTGCTTGCGGCAGCGGCGATGAATTCATGAAATTCGCCGCCTCAGGCATTTCCTGATATGGATAATCGATCGCGAAGATCACGTTGTCCACTCCTAGCGCGTCTACGCAGTATTTCAGCACCTTGTGATCGTTCATCCCGCTCGTGGTGATGACGAAATTCTCTTTCAGATATTCGCTCGGCGTTTTCTTCGTGTTGGGATGGCCGTGCGTGTACGCCTTGTACATGTAGTCGATCCGGTAGGGCCAGAACGGCAGCCCTTCACCCATGTGCCCCAACACGATTTTCATCGTCGGAAATTGATCGAACACGCCGCTCACGATCAGCCGCATTGCATGCAGGCCTGTCTCCATCTGAAATCCCCACAGCGCGCCCGCAAGATTCACATCCGCTCGCGTCATGAACGAGCAGGGGTCCGGCATATTGCGAGGGTGAATATAGATGGCGGCGTTTGTTGCCACTGCCGCCTCGAAAATCGGCCAGTATTTCCGGTTGTCGAGGTATTCGCCATTCGTGTGTGAGTTGACGATCAGTCCATTCAGCTTGAGCTGATTCATCGCGCGATCGATCTCTTTCGCTGCGCGCTTCGGGTCCTGCGGAGCAAAACTCGCCAGCCCTGCGAAGCGCTTTGGGTGTTTCCGGATCACCTCCGCGAGCCGGTCGTTCGCCACAGTCGCCAGACTCGTAGCCGTTTCCGTATCGAACATCTGCACCCCGGGCGACGTCAGCGATAATAAATGCATATCGACGCCCGCCTGATCCATGATCTGAATCCGCTCGCCCTCGAGATCGAGCAAACGCCTCAGCAAGGGGGGAGCACCTGGCACCGGATCGAAAAAACCCCGCCACATGTCCAGATCGGGATTTGAATACGCGATCTTCGCAATTCGTCGGAACTCGTCAGCCTGCTCAGGAATCGAAAATGCCTCCTCAGTTGCAACGAGCCTGTACTTGCGGCTCGATTTTTGCGCGGACTCAGATCCCGTTGCAGCCATCGCGCCCAGCGTCGCTGCCGATAACAACGCGGACGTGCTCTCCAAGAACTTCCTGCGGTTAATTTCCATATTCCACCCCCAACGGCGCAGAGGTAGCATGCGGCTCTGTGCCTGTCAATGCTCTCGCATCGGCTTGGGAAGGCTTTTCGAGACGCGCCAGCCTGAAAGCTTCACTGCACTTCATGCTGTTGATCCTTCCTGAGATCGTCACATCGGCTTAGGTGATCACTGGTGTCAAAGCTTTACCCGCGTTACCATACCCACCGTTGTGGCACAACCCATATCCACGTTCACCGCCCGTCGTCAATTTCTGAAATTTCTGGCCGCAAGCCCCTATGTCGCCACGCTTGGCGGCGTCACCGCGTTCTTCGAACGAATTGGCTTGTCGCAAGAGACCCAGCAGCCTTCCGAAGTCATCAGCAGCCCAGCGGATGCTCTTGACGTTCTCGATTTTGAGGAGGCCGCTCACCGCAAGGTCATGGCCGGTCATTGGGCGTATATGATAAGCGGTGTTGATGACGATGGGACGCTGCGCGCGAATTGCGAAGGGTACAAACATGTTCAGCTGCGTCCGCGCCGCCTACGCGACGCGACCAAAGTAGACATGCGCGTCGAGCTATTCGGCACCATCTACAACAGTCCAATTTTCCTCTGCCCGACGGGAGGCAACAGGGCGTTCTTTCCTGATGGTGAGTTGGCCGTCGCGCGAGCCGCGAAGGGGCGCGGCACTCTGCTGTTCCTGTCTACGGTCACCTCGACCGCAGTCGAAGAGGTCAATGCTGCCCTTGGGCGTCCGGTGTGGCAGCAGCTCTACGCGCCGAACTCTTGGGATGCTTGCGAGAAAATCTTGCGGCGCGTCGAAGCCGCAGGGTGTTCAGTCATCGCTCTAACCGTGGACAACACCACCGGCCGCAACAGTGAAACTTTTCTACGCGCCCGCCCGAAGGACGTCAGCCAATGCACCGCCTGCCACGCAAGCGCGAATGGTCCTTCGCCTCAAGAGCGCCCGATGTATGACGGCATTAACATGACGGGCGTGAAAACGATGGACCCTGCTATGGACTGGGCGTTTGTGGACCGGCTGCGCAAATTCTGGAGCGGCAAACTTATCATCAAGGGAATCGACACGCGCGAGGACGCGCGCCTGTGCGTGGAACACGGCGTCGACGCGATACTGGTATCAAATCACGGCGGACGCGCTACGGAAACCTTGCGTCCGACGATCGAAGCGTTGCCCGAAGTGGTGGCGGAAATCGGTAGCCGCGTTCCGGTGTTCGTCGATGGTGGCGTTCGCCGAGGAACAGATGTTTTCAAGGCGCTTGCGTTAGGCGCCAAAGCGGTGGGCATCGGGCGTCCCTACCTGTGGGGATTGGGAGCGTTTGGCCAGGCCGGCGTCGATCGGGTGCTTGAAATCCTTCAAGGCGAACTAAAGCTGGTGATGGGGAATTGCGGCACCCAGAAGCTCTCCGAGATCAACCGCGATTACGTTGCTACGCCGGATTGGAAGCTTGCCTAAGGTAAAGATCTATGAACTTTAATGGTTTGCGGCGTGATCTTTCTCCTTTTGGCAGTTGTTCAATGAAGGCGGAATCCCACTTTTTTGGATCCGTAATAGATCATGCAGGCTGCTTGAGAATTGGACAAAACCCCTGCTCGGTGTGGTGTCACAATCCTACGGTGATGACGCGTATGATTTTTTCGCGCACAAAGAAAGACGAATTCGCCGTGCATGACCTCGCACTCGCATTCCACCCCTCCGCGCAATGTGCCGACGAAACCGCGCCAGGGGGTGGTCCCTTACTCTGAGATAAGATGGATCGCCGGACGGCCTCATTTCCGTGGAGTTATCAGGCAAGATCGCAGTCGTAACCGGGTCAGGCGGGGAAGGCTCCGGCCGCACCGAAGCGGTCCGTCTCGCTTCGGAGGGCTGTTGCGTGCTTGTTTCGGACATTAACGACTCAGGAGGCAACGAAACTGTTCGCCAGATCACGCTGAGTGGCGGCAAAGCGGCTTTCCGCCACTGCAACGTCTCACAACCGGAAGAGGTCGAAGCCCTGGTCGCATTCGCTGAGGAAACGTTCGGCGGTCTGGACATCCTCATTAACAATGCTTCCGGTCCCGGCTACAAGCCGGGTGCTCTCCCGGAAGAATGGATGCCCACCATCGAGGTCGACTTGTTGGGAGCGATCTATGGACTGCGATACGCCTTGCCGGCCATACGGAAGCGAGGCGGCGGGGCCATCGTCAACGTGAGTTCAACCTCCGCCCTCACGCACAGTTCCAGGCATTCGGGTATGACGCCATACGATGTCGCCAAGATCGGTGTCCTGCGAATGACCACCACTCTGTCGTCTCTACGCGACAAGGACAACATTCGTGTGAATTGCCTGGTCCCGCACTGGATTGCAGTACCTGAAGTAAAGGCCTATTGGGACACACTCACACCTGGAGAGCGGCTCGCAAAGGGCGTGCCCTCGAAACTGATCGAACTTGACGAGGTCGCCCAAGCCGTTGTCCGTCTTATCAGAGACGACAACCTGGCTGGCCGCGCCCTGATTCTCTGGGATGGTCCCCGTGCGGAGCTCATCTCAGCAACTGATCCCGGTTACGCTACTGTGGAACGCTATGCCCTTTGATTGCGTAAGTGTACCGCCTGACTCCTCCAGTCCGTGAATCGTGGCGATGTTGGGATGGTCGAGAACCCCCAAGCCGCCGCTGTCAATGTAGTTAACTTCCGCGAGTTGCAGGACGACATTCTTCGTCAAATGCGTCAACCTCTGAACTTCAGCCTGAAGAAACTGTGCCTCTTCGCCGGCGACGAAGCGCCCGCAGCATCGCACGACGACCACTTTTCCCACAGTCTCGCTTTTCAGTGTCAACTGCATCGAAGCTCGAAACCCTGACACGTAGCTCCAGGTAGCTCTGGATGGCCATAGGTCCCCGCCTGCTGGAATGCGGATAGCATAAAAGGAATAATATTTACGAAGTGCTACTTTTCGGAGACGCAGCAAACTTGGTGAGTGAATCAATTAGGACAATCTGCAGCAGATTCAGTTGGCTGCGCCTTTATCTTCATTTGACGAACAAGGTAGTTGCGCTGCATTGAACGATTGGCCCTTTGGGATGAAGCTGTGCGGGCATTCAGGATTGAGACCAATTCTGATGCGAAGGCACAGGAGGTGCCTTATGTTGAAAACCATTCGCTCAATTCGCGTTGTGGGACTGCTGCTAGGAGTCATGATGGTCCTTGCAGCGAACAGTGCCGTTCAGGCCCGGGAGGATGTCCGTTACAACTTTGTCCTTCCGTTCGACGTCCAATGGCAGGGCATGACCCTCCCGGCCGGCGCGTATCATTTCTCGATGCAGGCAACACCGTCTGATCAGTCGGGCGTGCTGTTCATTCGGGACGCAAAGGGGCAGCCGACCGTTGCGGCGCTGCCGATTACTGTCGAAACCAGCGGTGCATTTTCCAACCAGAGTGCGCTTACCATTGTCAGCCGCAACGGCAAATGGTGCGTGCGATCTCTGCGTTTGGGACTGAACGGCACCACGCGCGTGTACTCGGTGCCGAGGCAGAGTAGCGCCGAACGCGAGCTGGAAGCGTCAGCCCAGGTCATTTCGATCCAGATTGTCAAGAGCGGCAGCTGACGTGCCGTGTTTTTCTTACCGCAAGGGAGGTTCGTTGACAGACGCGACCACGAACCTCCCTTCGCCGTTCGCACCTACCCCCACTTCCAAGTGGAAGAAGACGCCGTTCTGTTCGTGCGATAATTGCATAAAGGTTTCGATTAGGATTTGGGCTTTCCGAGTGAAATACAAGGTCGGCCGATTCAGCCGACCAGTCGAGCTTGTGCCGTACCCGTGATGCCAAGCTCGGGCGAAATCCCGAGTTGTGACCTCATGGTAGACTCCAGCGCGTGAAGCGGCGCCACTTTTTGGTGCTGTCGGCAGCCAGCGTGGGCGGAGTAATCGTCTATTCGCTGGACGGTAAGGTCTCACGTCTCGCCGCGCGTGCCGACAACACCGTCAAGATTCCTCTTAGATTTTTCACTGAGCAGGAAGCAGTAATCGTGTCTGCCGTCGCTTCGCGCATCATGCCCAGCGATGAGAGCGGGCCTGGCGCACGTGAAGCGGGGGTCGTCATTTACATCGACCGGCAGCTTGCTGGGCCGTGGGGACTCGACGCGCACCGGTACACACATGAACCATTCGACGTCGGCGCGCCGGCAGAGTTTGGCTACCAGGGCTCAGCCCCGCCCCAGCAGATCTATCGCGAAGGGTTGAAGCAACTCGCGGGCTTCGAGCAACTCCCGGAGTCCGCGCAAGATGCCAAGCTAACGCAGATCGAGCACAGCGTTTTTTTCGACCTTCTACGCGGGAACACCATCGAGGGAATGTTCTGCGACCCACTCCATGGAGGAAACATAGACATGGTGGGCTGGCAGCTCATTGGTTTTCCTGGCCCTCGTATGAGCAATGCCGCGGAGATTGACAAATATCACGGCGAGGAATTTCGTCCGAAACCGCAAAGTCTTGATCAGGTGACACAGGAGCCACACCGAGGGAGCGAAGACGAGGCGCTGTGAAAAATCTGCCGGGGACCGATATTGCGATCGTGGGAGGTGGGTGGACTGGTCTACTGCTGGCGAAGGAGATTGCCCAGCGAACGGCGCTCAACATTGTAGTTCTCGAACGAGGAGGGCCTCGGCGCGCGGGAGACTACACTAACGGCATGGACGAACTAGATTTCAACGTTCGCTTTTCGCTCATGCAGGATTATTCAAAGGAAACCGTCACGCTGCGCCATACACCGCGCGATCACGCCATTCCCATCCGGCAGCTTGGCAATTTCCTTCCCGGAAGTGGTACTGGAGGCGCGGGCGAACACTGGGGTGCCCTCTATCCGCGTCATGTGCCCGATCTGTTCGAGATATATACGAAAACTGTCGAGCGATACGGCGAGAAGAAGCTACCCGAAGATCACGCCATCGTCGACTGGGGCATCACCTGGGCAGAAATCGAGCCTTATTACACCAAGACTGACAAGCTGATCGGTACAAGCGGTAAGGCAGGGAATCTTCGTGGGAAAATCACCGAGGGCGGAAATCCCTTCGAAGGACCACGCAGCGAAGAATATCCCACGCCGCCCATGAAGGTGTCCTACTTCTCGTCTCTGTTTCGAGACGCGGTCAAATCACTCGGCTATCATCCCTATCCCAATCCTTCAGCGATCCTGAGCACCGCCTATACGAATCCCGATGGCATTGCGCGGCCGGGCTGCTTCTACTGCGGATTCTGTGATCGCTTCGGCTGTATGGTGGGTGCCAAAACGCAGCCGACGAACACTCTGCTGCCGATTCTCACGACGCAGAAGAGCGTGGTACTTCGAAACAATTGCTCGGTGCGAAAGATCGTGCACGAGGGTAATCAGGCGCGCGGCGTAAATTACGTCGACGAGAGCGGCGAAGAGTGCTTCCAACCAGCTGATGTCGTGCTGTTGTGCTCGTGGACGCTGAACAATACTCGCTTACTGCTGCTTTCAGGTATCGGCGAACCTTATGAGCCATCGACGGGAAAGGGTGTGGTCGGTCGAAACCTTACCCATCAGATCAGCGCTTCCGGCGTGACGCTTTTCATGGACAAGCCGCTCAATCGCTTCATGGGCGCGGCCGCTTCAGGCATTTGCATCAGTGACTTCGACGGCGACAATTTCGATCACAGCAATCTTCCATTTATTCGCGGTGGGCTCCTCCGCGCGATGGGCACAGGGTTTCAGCCAATCGTGAGTTTCGGTACTGTGCCGCCATCTGTCAAAGGGCGTTGGGGCTCGGAGTGGAAGAAGGCGGCGGTGCATTGGTACGACCGCGTGGGTGGAATCGGTTTTTCGGGCGAACACATCCCCTACAAGATGAATTACATGGGCCTTGACCCGACCTACAGGGATCACCTCGGCGATCCCCTTCTGCGACTGACCATCGATTGGCGCGACAACGAGAAAGAAATGTTCAAGTTTGCTAGCGCGAAGGGTGCCGAGATCGCAAGAGCCATGGGCGCGAAGAAGATCCTTATGCAGGCTCCGTATGACCACTATGATGCTCGGCGTTACCAGTCAACGCATATCCAAGGCGGAACGATCATGGGTAGGTCGTCGGACGCCTCTGTGGTGAACACGTGGGGTCAGCACTGGCAGTTACACAATCTCTTCATCGTTGGGGCGTCGACAATGCCCTGTCAAGGCGCTGCCAATCCCACCCCAACAGTGTTAGCTCTGGCCTACCGTACCGCGGATGCGCTGATCGATCACTATCTCAAGAGCCCGGGTTTGGTGGCGTAACTTCTGCAAATACACACAGCATCGCCCGTGCTCTGTACGCTCTCGAGACCTTCAAGGCTTTATGAGTCTGTGAGCTGAGCGAGCACCGAGCGCGTCAAAGCGGTTCAGCGGAATGCACGTGGGAAGGGCAACGGACTTGAACGCTGAGCCAAGGGGCATATCACCAGTAGGGTGCTTTCCGAGCGGTGCCAGCGAGCGCGGCAAGCCGATCTTGATCTGATCCAGCAGAAGGGCGTACATTTCGCGGGAAGGGAAAAAACGCGACAGCGAAGTTCCTGGAGGCATTCACTCGGCAGGAGTGAAAAGGCCCTGCAAGGAGGACCCCATGAATTCGACGAAACCCACCTCTTCGAAACAGCCGACTGATTCGACGAAAGCCAGCCGAAGGAAATTTCTGAAGACCGGCGCCGCGGCAGCTGCGTTGGGCGCCGTGCAGACAGCAGCCGGGCAAACGCCAGTCGCCGGAACGAAATCGCTGAAGGACTTGATCGCGTATGGCGAGCGGTCGCCGTACGTGACCTCGATACGTGTGCCGGTGGAAGAGAGACCTTCACCGGACGAATTTGGGCTGACGTTTCACGTGCTGACGCCGCTACAAGATTCGGTGGGAATTATCACACCATCGTCGCTGCATTTTATCGGGACGCATCGCGGCTCGATCGTGCCGGATATCGATCCCAAGCAGCACCGGCTGATGATCCACGGCATGGTGGATCGACCGCTGGAGTTCACCATGGAAGATCTGAAGCGCTTTCCTTCGGTATCGCGCATTCACTTCGTGGAGTGCCTGGGGAACCGATCCAAACCGGGAGATAAAACGGTGCAGGAGACGCACGGGCTGACAAGTTGCAGCGAATGGACCGGGGTGCCGCTTTCGCTTTTGCTGAAGGAGTGCGGTGTACAGAAGGGCGCTTCGTGGATAGTTTCGGAAGGCTCGGAGGAGGTGAAAGGCGCCGGCAGCATTCGGCTGGCGAAGGCGATGGACGATTGCATCGTTGCCTACGGGCAGAACGGCGAGCCGCTACGCCCTCAGCAAGGTTTCCCGTTGCGGCTGCTAGTTCCGGGATTCGAAGGAATGTACAACACGAAATGGCTGCGGCGGATCAAGGTCGTGGACCGCTACTACATGACATACAACGACTACGGCCATATCTCGAAGGACAAAGACGTCGCCGCGTTGACCTTCCAGTGGGGTCCGAAATCCGTGATCATCTTTCCGTCGGGTGGGCAGAAGCTCCCCGGTCCGGGAATCTACCAGCTGACGGGTTTGGCGTGGTCGGGCGGAGGCGCGGTGCGCCGCGTGGAGGTTTCCACCGACGATGGGCAGACGTGGAAAGACGCGGAGATTCGTGGGATGGCGCATCCGAAAGCGCATACGCGATTTGGCATGGACTGGAAGTGGGACGGCCGGGAATGCGTGCTGCAGTCGCGCTGCACCGATGAACTCGGGCAGGTGCAACCGTCGCGGGCGGAGTTAGCCAAGTTTTTCAAGGTGTCACCGGACTATTACAAGACGCACGGCACGCAGGGCTCCGACAACACGATTCAGCCGTGGCGAGTGGCGAGCGATGGGAGCGTGTCCAATGCGATTTAGGGCTCTCCTTCCGGCGATGATTTTGGGCTCGTGCTGCGCTGCATGGGCGCAATCGCCGACCTACGGAGTCGGAAGGAAGCCGACGCCGGAAGAGATTCGTGCCTGGGACATCACCATCAGCCCAGACGGGGAAAATCTTCCAGCGGGGAGCGGGACAGCTAGAGAAGGCGCGCCGCTCTTCGCGCAGAAATGTGCGATGTGCCACGGGGCGACCGGCTCGGGCGGGCTGGCTCCGATGCTGATCAAGCCGGAAACGCCTGTGAAGAGTTCGATGCCATGCCTAGCGCCGTGCATTGGACCGGGAAACGTTATGGCTCTGCATTCGCCCTACGCGACAACGATCTGGGACTTCATCAACCGCGCCATGCCCTATCAGCAGGAAGGCTCGCTTAAGCCAGACGAGGTGTACGCGATCACCGCGTTCATACTTTACAAAAACGGCGTGATTCAGGAAGGCGACGTCCTCAACCAGGTCACGCTGCCGCAAGTAAAAATGCCGAACCGAGACGGATACGCCATACCTGACTGGAAGCCCGGCATGCCACGGCCGTTTCAGACCAATCGTTAGCTTGTGTTTTCGTTTTGCGGCGGAGCTCGTGCTGAAGCCTAACTTTTCGATCCTCTTATCGGAGGAGACCAGCTAAGTTGGTTCGACTCGGCGATCGGACTCCTAAGCAGAGCCGGTGGCGCGGCTAGAGGGTGCCGGAGCCCCCAAGGGGTATTCGGCGGTCGGGCTCGGTTGCCGCTTTAAGTCGCGCCTTCGTTAGCACGCTGTGCGGGCGTGGAGTCTATCGTCTCGAGAATAGCGTGTATGTTGGTAGAGAAGACGAAATAGGGGCCCGGCTTTTGTGCCGCAAGCCTTTGCATGCGTTCCCGCGCGGCGCCGAACCCAACAACTGACTCTAGCCACAACACGCGTGTCTCTGGAAAACGGCCCGAGAAGATGTGGTACATGGGTGCGCTCGGTTGCATGTTTTCCTCCGAAACGTCTGAAAGAAAGATCGGTTGCAGCCCTTACGCATTAAACCAACACCGTGTCGCTTACGAAAATTTGCACGAAAGAGTAACACACCAAAAAAGTTGAGACACTCCAACTGAGCTAATATAGCGCGCCATTAGAACAACAACCCGAAACGGCCCAAAAAGCGGTGGCCTTGGGCCTTTCGCTTCCCCAATAAATATCAACTCCTCAGACCCAGCGGTAAAGTCTCCTTCTTGTGCTTACTCTACCGAGCATCGATTTTTCGCTTGTACTCGTGACCGGCACACGCTTCGGACTCGGCCGTCCCAGAGGGTCGTTGAGCCCGTCGTAGCCCAACTCTTGGTAGCGATTCCGTCCGCGGTCGACGTTCGCAAGGCCAGCCGCGTTCCGCATCCGCGGCACTGGCAAACACTTGCGCGAATCCTTGGGCGCGGGAGAGAGAGTTAAACATGTGTTCTTCTGTGCAGTTGAGCCGGGAGGTTACCCCTCCCACCCCTAGGCGGGAGCGCCAAGCCCGTGTTCTGAAACCAAAATTTTGAACTGGTTTTAGCTGATCGCCATTACTGGCTTTCCTTGGAGATTGACACCAGTGGGGCGGCCAGCGTAACGTTCGTGCCCAAGGCAGATCACTCAGGCCGGACCCGAAACTCGAACATCGAGAGGAGGCTTCAAAATGCGTAAGCTGCTGGTATTACTATCTGCGCTCGGATTGGCTGGTGCTTTGTACGCTGCCGATTCATTCTCGGGGACCTGGAAGCTCAACCCCGCCAAATCGAAATACGAATCCGGCCCAGCGCCCAAGGAAACGACTGTCACGTTAACTGAGGGCAATGGTGTAACCGATGTGACCGTATCAGGAACCGACGGAAGCGGGAAACCCATTGCCACACATCTGACGCATCCGGCCGATGGAGGCCCGGTCAAGTTCCTTGAGGGGGGACCCACGGACGGAAGTACCGAAAGCGTTAAAGAGGTCAGTGCCAACACTCGTGATGTAACCACCATGCGAGGTGGTAAGGTAGTTTCGACGGAGCACATCACAGTGAGCGCCGACGGCAAGACGATGCGAATAGTGGCGAAGGGTACCTCGCAAGAAGGCAAGCCGTTCACCGACATAGAGGTTTTCGAAAAGCAGTAGTGCTCGCGAACCACAAAGAAACGAGCGCTTCCGCCGACAGTAACACCAAGTGGGATCGAGCGTGAGCGTGCCTCCGTCAGCCGAGCCAAAACGTCCTAGCGGCGCAATCGGCCATTTGGGTCGATTGCAAACAGGCCTGACTGCGCGATGCGTTCAGAGAATGCTGCCTGATCGAGCGTCAGGTACATGCCATCAGGTTGATTATTGTTCTGGCGAAATTCGCGAGCGTGATCTTCTGACCAGAAGAAGACGGTCTCGTGTCAATAATCATGGATGATGTTCGCGCCGGAGAAGGTAGTCCAATTCATGTCCGGCTCAAATAGGAGCGGCGAGGCGCCCTCCGAGACCACGTTCCACGCTAGCTCTTCGTTTACTTCAAGGAGTAGGGGCCGCGAGCAGTGCTTGCACTCGGAGTCGATGCGAACACTCAGCTTCTCTCCCCGGAGGCGTCCTTGCACGAAGGACGTGGCCAAGGCGTCCTCTGCTCAAGCGCCAAAAATATTCTCGCTGCTCGAAAAGGAAAGACGATGTGCCGTCACGTCCGTGGTCACAGGGAATGCCCAGTTGACGTCGCCTTCCGAGTTGCGTACGAGAAAGAAGAGATGTTTTTCGAGATCGGAGAGAATGGCTAACACGCGATCAAAACCTACGCCCGTGACAGCGGCGATTTGGCGCGGCGACAGCCGTCTGCGGTGACGGGGCATCTCACGCACAACAAAGTCGCGCACAGCGTGGTGGTCACGGGACATGAATGCAAGCCGTTCCGCCATCCGTTCAGGCAGATGGTTTACAGCCGCCACGAACTCATCATCAGCAGTGCTCCGAATCTCGCGGCCCTGACCGACAAGAATTTGCCCGCTCATAAACAATGCTCCTGCTTGGCTGCCGGTTCAGCTGCGCACAACTTGAAACCTTTCCTCAACGCCGCCGGTCTTTCTTACTACGAGGTGCCCCCAATGTTGAGAAAATCTTGTTTCCTGCTGATTGCAACTGCGGCCGTGATGAGCGCCCCCGTAACGGCTCAAACTGTGTCACTTTTGCCAGAGGGCAACGGCAAAACTATCGTGGAGATGAACTGCGTGTCTTGCCACGCCTTGAGGATGGTCACCAATTCGGGTCATACACGCGCTGACTGGGGCACTGTCCTTCATCAGATGGTCAACGTTGGCGCGGCCGTGCCACCCAATCAGTTCGATGTCGTCGTCGGATATCTCGCTACAAATTTTCCTGAGAAACCCTTACCGCCCGCGGTAATCATTCCGGGCAGCACGAACGTTACGATCAAAGAGTGGCCAGTACCGACTCCAGGCTCTCGCCCCCACGATCCAATGTATGCACCAGATGGTTCGGTCTGGTACAGCGGTCACATGGCCAATCTCCTAGGACGATTCGATCCCGATACACAACAATTCAAAGAATTCCACCTCACGACGCCTGGATCTGGTCCTCATGGGTTGATTGCAGACAAGGACGGAAACGTATGGTTCACTGCGAATTTCAAATCCTATATCGGCAAGCTTGATCCGAAAACCGGGGAAGTTACGGAATACCCGATGCCTGATCCGCAGGCGCGTGATCCGCACACACTTCTGCTCGGGCCGAACGGCTACATTTATTTCACTGTACAGGGTGCCAATATGGTAGGACGCCTGAATCCCAAGAGCGGCGAAATTAAGCTCGTTTCTTCACCCACTCCACACTCGAACCCGTACGGCATGGTCATCGATTCTCATGGCACGCCTTTCTTTGTGGAATTCGGCAGCAATAAAGTAGGCCGCATCGATCCTGAGACTCTTGAGATCAACGAGTATGTTTTGCCCAATGCCGATTCGCGTCCCCGCCGAGTCGCCATCACCGCCGACGGCATGATTTGGTATTCGGATTATTCCAGGGGATATCTCGGACGCCTCGATCCAAAGACGGGCAAAGTTGCAGAGTGGCCGTCACCCAGCGGACCAAAATCCGAACCTTACGGAATCACGGCCATCGGCGACGTCATCTGGTATAGCGAATCGAACACGAAGCCGAACACGCTTGTGCGCTTCGACATCAAAACTGAGAAGTTCCAGAGCTGGCCGATCCTTTCTGGCGGCGGTGTAGTTCGCAATATGGTGCATACGCCCGACGGCGATCTTTGGCTCGCGTGCAGCGGCGTGAATAACATCGCCTTGGTCAAAGTTTATGAAGCCGGTGCAACGCCTAAAAAGACTTCGGGGAACTGATCCTCGAACGCGGTGTGTGCGAAACGGTCTATTGCGTAGATGTCGCGGTTTCAGGCCACTCTGCGAGTGGGGGCTCCTCGCAATTTAAAAATCGCCTCGCGAATGTACCAGACGATGACGCCGAGCAGCGCGAACCAGGCTCCGTTCATCACTACTGCGACTGCGAGCATGAAAATGAGACCCGAAAGACCTTTCACATCAGCAAGCATGGGAGGAAGCGCCAAGACGAATGGAAACGTAATCCGCTCGCAATCCCAAATCAAGTGGGCCACAGTGTCACCGACGTGGACAGGGATTTGGTCCGCGCGTGTGGCGTACGACGCAGCAATCCAAAAGACCGCTGCGCAGAAGCCGACAAGAAAAAATCGCCAAACAAATTGATTGCGCATCGAGGCTTCAGCTTTTCCCGGCAGGTTAATCCTGTACTATACCGGATTGCACTCTTGCCCGACTAACAAAACGAATCCGCTTTCTGCCTCATTCTGTGCTTCCGCGCATTGCGTTTTAAGCTCAATTCCATAAATCCGCAGCGCGTCACGAAATGCTTCCGCACAGGGCGGTAGTTCTGGTGCATCGACAAGCAATGCCAGCCCCGACGCTTCTTCCATCCGCGCTTCTGTTGGCTCTGGTCCATTCACTTCCCATCCAATCGCCTTGAATACTGACAAGAAGTCATGTGCGTACGCACGCCCGTCACTTACGGAAGCTGAATACCAAACCGACACACGCTCATCAGGAAACGCGCGAAGCACTTGAATCAATACGGCCTTCTGGTGCGTCGTCAGCTTTCGGCGATTAGACAACATAGTTTTTCCGGCGATTAACAGGTCCTCCTAGCAGCAAGGATAACACCCGCCTCGGCCCACTCCCCAGATTGCCATCGGAGCCAAATCCAAAAGGCTCTAGGCAGGTTGCAAGCCGCTGGGCCAATGTGTGATTTCTCCAGAACTGTCACGGTGTTGGGGCGTCTAGCCTTCCCCTGTGTCTTGCACCATCGACCGGGCATCCCATTGAGTGACTGCGCTATTTTGTTATGCCGAGTTGGCTGAGCAACCACGCGCACTCGAAGGCACGGACCGTCGGCAGTTATCTCAGCTTGAGATTGTGATGAGCAGATGATTTACAAGATATCTTGCTTTTTCAATTCTTTCACGATCAGCTTGACGAGCCCATCGATTACCTTTTGCGCCGATTTCGGATTGAATGAATCGCTGGTGCCGGTCCATATGAGTACACCGTCGGGTAGAGCCGCTTCATAGAAATTAGTTTCGACACGAACAGTCGTGTCTTCACGCAGATAGGCGGGAGAATAAACCTGCCGATAGACCGTCCCGTAAAAGCCGTAGAAAGATCGGTAGTAACCGTAAGGGACGGCGTAACTGTGGCCGGGGATGTAGGTGGTCTGCTTATCGACTTTGACGAGACGCGAAACAAGGACAGCGTCGATCTTGAAATCACGAATCTGCCCTTTCAAATAGTCAGGGTCCAGTTCGGCTGAGTGGGGTCGGAGCAGGATGGAGTTTCCGGGAACTGCGTCAAAGCCTTCATTTATAAGGGCAGACGAAAGATCATCTTCGAAGTCCGCGCGAATTTCCGGGTTCTCGCTCATGCCGATTACAAGAATCCGATGGGGTTTCTTACCGGAATAGTCGGGATTCTTCCAACTCACTAGGAGTTTCACGGCCTTGGCATTCGCGACGGGCAGAACGACCACCGCGTAGAATGTCAGTGCCCAGATCAGAGCGGCAGCAACGAGAGTTTGTTGGCGCGCAATTTTCATTTATCGTGTTCCTAGCTCTGTCGTTAGATGCAGTCGTACCACTGGGATTTATCGACTCCTGGCCATGGCTTCCTCAGCATCCGCGCCGAGGCGAGTGTACTATATGCCATCGAAGAATCCCTGTGAGCGTCAAAACCTGTCAAGACTGGAGGGTCACGATGAGCAGTAGAGATCTCCTGGTTACGATCACGTTCGGGCTCATTCTAGGCGGTTGTGCGCAAGCGCCGCCTGCAACGATTCCTGACAAGAGTGCGGCGGCCGAGAAAGCGATCAATGACGCGATCACCACAGCGATGGACGATTTCAACAAGAAGGACTTCGACAAGTTCGTCGATGAATTCTACACAGACGACGCCTACTGGCTCATGCCCAACGCCCCCCTCCTAAATGGCAAAGCGGCGATGAGGGATGTCATGAAGGGAGCGAGCAACGACCCAAATTTTTCGTTCGACTCTCAGACCACAAAAGTCGTGGCATCCAAGGCTGGCGACTTCGGCTACGCGCAGGGTACCGCTACACAGACGTGGACTGACCCCAAAACAAAGAAAGTCATGATGACGAAGGACAAGTGGGTTACGGTCTTCAGGCAGCAGAACGACGGCTCGATGAGAGCAGTGGCGGACATGTTCAATGCCGACGGCCCACCCGTTGTCGCGACTAAGTGATGTAGGCGCAGCCTGCCGCGATATTGTATTGACGTTGCCTCGGCGATGTTTTAATCGCGTGTTCTCCCGCGAAAAAACCGTCGCCTTACCTAAGATCTCGGTAACCGGTGCCCCGGACGGTTTAAGCAGTCAATGGGCCAAGGAACACTTCGGTTAGCCGAAGTAACCGGGCGCTTGGCGTAGGTCGCGTTCCACTCGGCGGTCGTAGAAGCCGAGAGCAAGCACTAACGAATAGTTTGCGGTAAAGGTGCATTCGAATATGGCCATTACGATTCGACTCAGAAAATCGAAGCGGTCGATGGGGTATCTAAAACTACTTGGATACTTCTTCCTTCTTTGTGGATCTGCCATGGTCATCGCAACCATCCTCGACGCTTACAAAGAATACAAGCATGCGAAATGGCCAAGAGTGAGTGCTACCATCACGAAGCAGACCGTTCGCCATTTCATGAATGGCCGACATGAAGCCTGGAGCATCGAATCCGGAGTGCAGTATCCGGTTGAAGGCCAAGAGATGACGGCGAACGTTAGCTCAGGTATCGGGAATGTTCTGGACGAAAAGGCGATGCGCAGATGGGCAGTACAGCACCCGCCTGGGACGTCGCTTTTGGTTCGGTACGATCCCGAGCATCAGGACACTGTCGTGCCTGATGCAGCTGGGGATATGCCGGAGTCACGGCGTCAAGTTCCTGATGATCTGAAGGGAATCCTTCTTTTCTCGGTTCTGTCGGGAGCCTGCATAACTATCGGCCGCCTGCGCGAACGCAGACTGCTGAAACCTACTGAGGCAAACGCCACGGATGGCTCTTAGCACTCCGCGTTCGTAAGCGAAACCTTGCGGGAAATTGATCAACATCCGATCCTATCTACGTGTCATCGTAGATGCCAAGCAGCTGCGGATCGAATTCCACCCCGAAGGCGATGGCGTTACGACTAAGACGCCCGACGATTTCGTGACTGTATTCCTGAAGATGGGATGCTCGTACACTACACTCCGCCGTCGACGCCGCTACAGAATCAAATATAAGCCCGACTCATTTATCCACACGTTGCCTCTCGAAAATCTCGAACGCCTAACAAAGAAGGGTTATCCTCCCTTCATAATCCTCATGAAGACCGCCAGAAGCTAGCTCGATCCGTCGCGTGCTAGCTCAGACCGAAGCTGTTTAGTTGCTCGGCGCGAGCAATCACTCACGACTCCAAAGGCATCGAGATTAGTGATCCTCTCCTTGATCGTTACCGTGACCGTGCCCGTGGCCGTGATCGTGTTCAGCGTGGTCGTGGAAATCTCGGTCACGATCATGATCCCAACGGTGATCGTGTTCAACTCGACCCCGCTCTCCGGACCAGTAACCCGCAAAATACCTCTCGCCATCATGGTGTGGCGGAACCCAATAGGCTCCTACATAGGGAGGCCGAGTCCAGTAACCCTCATGCC
>Ga0306920_100004744_pt1 | contig 17465 bp, 14 predicted proteins | sample flu12Cox44000170_FD_204666 | JGI IMG/M metagenome (GOLD analysis project Ga0306920, IMG submission 204666) | Lab enrichment of tropical soil microbial communities from Luquillo Experimental Forest, Puerto Rico - flux4day.12C.oxic.44.000.170 (v2)... | ecosystem: Environmental > Terrestrial >... | reverse complement strand
CGCCCCGCACGATCCGCGCATGGTGAACAACTACGCCGTGTATCTCTGCCAGAACGGCCGCTACGACGAGGGCGTGAAGCGCTTCCTCGAGGCGGCGCACAATGCCCTGTACCCGACACCCGAGGCCGCCTACACCAATGCGGGAGTCTGCCTGCGGGCCGCCAAGCGCGATGATGAGGCGCGCGTCAACTTCACCCGCGCCTTGCAGCTCAAGCCGAACTTCGCCGAGGCGCAATTCCAGCTCGCCAACCTGCAGTTCGAACACGGTGAGTTCGCGCCGGCGCGTGCCGGGATCGACAGCTTCATCGGCACCTACAACGCGACGGCGGATCTGCTGCTGCTCGGAGTACGCGTCGCACGTGCCCAGGGCGATCGCGTCGCCGCGCAGCGCTACGCGCGCAAGCTGCAGCTGGATTTTCCGGGGACCGACCAGGCGCGCGCGCTGGCCCAACTCGATCATCCGGGCTGACTTGCATGGGCGCTGAAGCGGGCGGCGGCGAGCTGCGCGGCATCGGCGCGCGGCTGCGCGCCGCGCGCGAGAAACGCGGGCTGACGCTGCTGCAGGCTGCGGAGCGGCTGCATCTCGATGCGCGCGTCGTACAGGCGCTCGAAGCGGAGGACTTCACGGCGCTCGGTGCGGACGTGTACGTGCGCGGACACCTGCGCCGCTACGCCGAAGCGGTCGGTGAGTCCCCAGCGCAGCTGCAGCAGCTGTACTCGGCGAGTTCGCACGCGTTACGCCCCGACCTCACGCGCATCCCGCGCCGCGAGCCCGACCAGCGCGGATCGAGGCTGCTGCTGCCGGCGCTGCTCGTGGTGGTGGGCTTCGCGGTGGCGGGACTGCTGTGGTGGCTGCTCACGCTGCCCGGAGAGAAGCCGCATCCGCTGCCCGCAGACCGCCCCCCCGCCGCGGATGCCGCGCATGCCGCCGAGGTGACCGCGCCCGGCGCCGACGCTGGCACGGCACCGGCCCCTGCGGAGCGCGGCCTGCCCCCGACTTCGTCGCGCGCGCCGGTCTCCACGGCCAGCCCGCAGGTCCGGCTCGATCTCGCGTTTTCGGCGCCGAGCTGGGTCGAGGTGTCGGATGTCGGAGGCCGTCATCTGCTGCACGGGCTCTTCGAGGCGGGCAGCACGCGTACGCTGACGGGTAGCGCGCCGCTTCTCGTGGTGCTCGGTAACGCACCCGCGGTGAGGTTGCGGTTCAACGGCGAGCCCGTGACTCCGGGGACGCTGGTGCGCCGCGACGGCAGTGCGCACCTGCTGATCGATGCCGCCGGGCGCGTCAGCGCGGCGGCGCCACGCCTCGCGCACGGGGATTGACGTGGGCGAGCAGATCCAGCCCGTCCGTGGAATGAACGATGTGCTGCCCGAGGCGATCGGCGCCTGGCAGTACTTCGAGAGCGGCACGCGGGAGCTCCTCACCGCCTACGGCTATCAGGAGATCCGCGTGCCGCTGGTGGAGCACACCGAGCTGTTCCAGCGCGCCATCGGCGAGCATACCGATGTGGTCGGCAAGGAGATGTACACGTTCATCGACCGCGGCGGTGACAGCCTGACGCTGCGGCCGGAGGCGACCGCGGGGATCGTGCGGGCGCTCATCTCCAACGGCATGTTGCGCGGACAGCGCCATAAGCTTTGGTGCCTCGGCCCGATGTTCCGCCACGAGGCTCCGCAGGCGGGCCGCTACCGACAGTTCTGGCAGGTGGATGTCGAGGCGGTCGGCACCCCGGGCCCCGACGTGGACGCGGAGCTGATCGCGATGAGCGCGCGGCTCTGGCGCCGACTCGGAATTGAGGGACTGACGCTGCACCTGAACTCCCTCGGCACGCCCGAGAGCCGCCGCCTCTATCGGGCGCGACTCGTCGAGTATCTCAAGGCGCACGAGTCGCAGCTCGATGACGACAGCCGGCGCCGCCTGAGCGGCAATCCGCTGCGGGTGCTCGACAGCAAAACTCCGCAGATGCAGGAGCTGATCCGCGGCGCGCCGCTGCTCACGGAATACCTCGATGCCGAGTCGCGCGCGCACTTCGAGACGCTCTGCGACATGTTGAGTGCCACCGGGGTGGCGTACGAGATCAATCCGCGCCTGGTGAGGGGACTCGACTATTACAACCGTACGGTGTTCGAGTGGATCACCGCCCATACCGGCGCACAAAATGCCGTATGCTCCGGCGGGCGATACGACGGACTGATCGCGCAGCTCGGTGGCGATGCGACTCCGGCGGTCGGCTTCGCCATGGGCGTGGAGCGGCTCGTGGCGCTGCTGGTGGCTGCGGGACGCACCCCTCCCGCGGCGCACCCGGACGTGTACGTGGTCGTCGGCGGGCCGCAGGCCGCCACGCCGGCACTCGCGCTCACCGAGCGGTTGCGCACCGAGCGCCCGGGGGTACGGTTCGAGCTGAATCTCGGTGGGGGCAATCTCAAGGCACAGTTCCGCCGCGCCGACCGCAGCGGCGCAACCCTGGCACTCATCATCGGTGAGGATGAGCTGGCGCGCGGCGTGGTCGGCTTGAAACCTTTGCGTGACACATCCGGTCAGAGCGAGTGCCCGATCGCACAGCTGCCGGCCGGGCTCGATGCGGCGCTCGCGGCGGCCAGGGCCACCGCGGCGGCGGTCTGAAGCGGGGAGGATACGTGGACGATTATCTGTCTGAGAAAGAGCAATGGGAGTGGGTCAAGACGCAGGTGCGCGAGAACGCGCCGGCCGTGTTGGTAGCGATCGTGCTCGGGGTGGGTGTGATCTTCGGTTGGCGCTGGTGGCAGGGCCACCAGGACGCGCGGCGGCTCGACGCCGCCGCCAAGTACATGCAGATGGTCCGGTCGCTCGAGGGCGGTGATCGCTCGCAGGCGCTGCTGCTGCTCGGTGAGCTCGAGCGCGATCACGCCAGCTCTCCTTACTCGGACCAGGCCCGGCTGCTCGCGGCGCGCCTGTACGTGGATGAGGCCCAGCTCGATCACGCCGGCAGCGAGCTCGCCGCGGTCGCCGAGCACTCCAAGGATCGCGAGCTCGCGCTGGTCGCGCGGCAGCGGCTCGCACGGGTGCAGATTGCCCAGGGTAAGCCCGACGCCGCGCTCGCCACTCTCGGCGCCGCGGCCGATCCCGGCGCATTCGCCGCCCGCTACCACGAAATACGCGGCGATGCCTATTACGCCAAGGGCGACAAGGCGGCGGCACTCAGCGAATACCGCAGCGCGCAAAGTACCGGGGCCGAAGGCGCTGATGGCGCGCTTCTGCAGCTGAAGATTGCCGATCTCGACAGTGGCGCGCCGAAGGCAGCACCGACCGCAGCCGTCACCACCCCGACCCCCGCGCCCGGCACTCCGGCCGCCGGCAAGTAACACCATGCAAGCGCTGCAACGCGGCCTGAAGCCCACTCGCGCCCTGGCTCGCCACGGCGTACTCGCGGCGCTCGTGCTGGTCGCCGCCTGCTCGAAGGACAAGAACGTTGACCAGCCGGCGAAGCTGACGCCGCTGCCTCACCCGAGCGTGAAGGTGACGCACCTCTGGGGCCACAACATGGGCGACAAGAAGGCCGCCGTCCTCAGGCTGGGGCAGGGTATCTCGATTACCGACAACCGCGTCTATGCCGCGGGCCACAAGGGCGAAGTCGTGGCCCTCGATTTGAACAACGGCCATGTCCTCTGGCACACGAAAACCGGGGCACCGCTTTCCGGCGGCACCGCCTCGAGCCCCGAGCTGGTAGTGGTCGGCGCGAGCGACGGCCAGCTCTTCGCCCTCGACCCCGCTACGGGGCACATCCGCTGGAAGATCCGCTTGAACGGCGAGGTGCTGGCCCCGGCGGCGATCTCCGCGAAGCTGGTCGCGGTGCGGACCGTGGATGGCAAGCTGCACGCGCTCAGTCCCGAGGACGGGCACGAGCTGTGGGCGACCGAGCAACAGGTGCCGCGCCTGTCGCTGCGTGGCACCGCGAGCCCGGTGATCAACGGCGATCTGGTGCTGTGCGGCTTCGATAACGGCAAGGTCCTGGCCGTTAACGCCGGCGACGGCTCGGTGCAGTGGGAGGCCACCGTGACTCCCCCGCACGGGCGCACCGAGCTCGAGCGGCTCGATGACATCGATTCACCGGTGCGGGTCGTGGGCCGGGACGTGTACGCCGTCGGCTTCCAGGGGAAGGTGGCGATGCTCGCGATCGACACCGGGCAGGTGTGGTGGTCGCACGAGGACTCGAGCTACCGCGGCCTGACGCTCGATGAGGACACGCTCTACGTCTCGGACGCCGACGGCGTGGTGGCGGCACTCAAGGCGCGCACCGGCGCCGAGGTCTGGCAACAGAAGGCGCTGCTGCACCGCGGATTGTCGCCGATCGCGGTGATGGACGACTCCATCGTCATGGGCGATTTTCAGGGCTATCTCCACTTTCTGGACAAGGCGAGCGGCGCGCTCGCCGCGCGCGTCTCAACCGGCGGTGCCCGCATCAGCACCCAGCCGCTGGTGATCGGCGACGTGGTGGTAGTCGTCAACGATCGCGGTCAGATCAACGCCTATCGCGCGAAGCCGTTGGCGGCCACCGACAGCAAGCGCAAGGCTGCACCCGCCCCGCGCCCGTAACGGCGTGAAGCGGGCGCCATGCCGCCATGTTGCCCGTCATCGCGCTCGTAGGCCGGCCGAACGTCGGTAAATCGACGCTGTTCAACGTGCTCACCGGCACCCGGGATGCGATCGTCGCGGATGTGCCCGGACTCACGCGCGATCGCCAGTACGGCTTTGGACGGCTGGGCCCGGTCCCGTACGTGGTCATCGATACCGGTGGGCTCATCGAGAACCCGCGCGGTATCGAGGCGCAGATGCGTGCCCAGACGCAACGCGCAGTCGAGGAGGCGGACCGGCTGATATTCATCGCCGACGCGCGCGCCGGGCTTTCTCCACAGGATCAGTTCGTCGCGCGCGAGCTCCGCCGCTCGGGCAAGCCCGTGACCCTGGCACTCAACAAGGCCGAGGGGCTCGACGCCGATATGGTCGCCGCGGACTTCCACGCCCTCGGCTTCGGCGAGCCGCTCGCCGTCTCCGCGAGCCACGGCAGCGGCTGCGAAGAGCTCATGACGCGCGTGCTGGAGGGCTTCGCAGCGCAGCCGCCCGAGAGCGAAGAAACCGGCGCCATCCGCATCGCCATCATCGGCCGACCGAACGTCGGCAAGTCGACGCTCGTCAATCGCCTGCTGGGCGAGGAGCGCGTGATCGCGAGCGAGGAGCCAGGCACTACCCGCGACAGCATCCTGGTGCCGTTCGAGCGCGACGGACGTCGTTTTCTGCTCATCGACACGGCCGGGGTGCGCCGCCGTGCGAAGGTCGAGGACACGGTCGAGCGCGCCAGCGTCGCCAAGACGCTGCAGGCGATCGATGAGGCGCACGTGGTCATTCTGGTCCTCGATGCGCACGACACCGTGGCCGAGCAGGACGCGAGCGTGCTCGGGCTCGCCCTCGAGCGGGGGCGAGCGCTCGTCATTGCGGTCAACAAGTGGGACGGGATTCCCACCGAGCAGCGCGAGCAGATCCATCGCCAGCTCGCTCTCAAGCTCGACTTCGTGCCATTCGCGCCACTGCATTTCATCTCCGCGAGACATGGCACCGGGGTGGGCGAGCTGATGCACTCGACGGTGCGGGCGTACGAGGCCGCGATGCGCACCATGCCGACGCGCGAGCTCACCCGCACGCTCGAGCATGCGCTCAGCGTGCACCAGCCGCCGCTGGTGCGCGGCCGGCGCATCAAGCTGCGCTATGCTCACCAGGGAGGCCGCAATCCTCCCCGCATCGTCATCCACGGCAACCAGACCTCGGCCGTGCCGGACGCCTATACGCGCTATCTCGCGAACGTCTTCCGCAAGACCTACGACCTGTTCGCAACCCCGGTATTCATCGAGTACCGCACCGACGCCAACCCGTATCAGCGCGAGCGGCGCGCGCCGCCCGCGCGGCGGAGGCGGCAGCGCGCAGGCAGCGGGCGGCGGGGACGCTGAGCGTGTGGCCGGACCGCAGCACCAAGTTCACAGCGGAACCGGACACTGGCTTTGCATCACGAACTCAACTAAATAGGCCCCTGGCCGCGCGTAAACAGGGCCTCGGGCTGCGCGTGCCCAGGGAAGAAAAGGGAAGCTCAGGGGTGGCAGCCGCTCGAATTTCACCGGACCTTTCCGCTGTGCCGGCCGGCGCACCGTGTGTGCTGCGGCGGATGGGGCAGTGCGCGCTCGCGCCACGACTCGTGCTCAGCGCTGCGATGCTCTGTGCCGCGCATCTGGCGCACGCCCAGGAGTTGAATCCGCGCGCTTACCTGATCACGCCGGTCGGCACCAACGTGATCAACCTCGGTTATTCGCACCTCGAGGGCAACCCAGACGTGGCGGGCGCCGCGCCCATTACCGATGCCTCTGGCAGGGTTGAGCTGACCGCGCTCGGCTACTATCGGAGCTTCGGCTTCCTCGGGCGGTCCGCTAACTTCGCGCTCGGCATTCCGTACGGTGTGGGGGACTTCTCCGGTAACGTCAGCGAGGTCCCCAAGCACGTATCGCGCTCGGGTTTTCTCGATTCCTCGCTGCGACTCTCCGTGAACCTGATCGGGGGCCCGGCGATGGAGCCCCAGCAGTTCGCCAAGTGGCAGCAGGACATCCTGCTCGGGGTGAGCTTGAAGATCGTGGCCCCGACGGGGCAGTACGATCCGACGGAGCTGGTCAACCTCGGCACCAACCGCTGGGCGTTCAAACCCGAGGTCGGATACTCGCAGCGCTGGGATCACTGGGTGCTCGATGGCTACGCGGGCGTGTGGTTCTTCACGGAGAACCCCGAGTTCTTCTCGCACAACCAGTATTTCTCCGGCGTTCGGTCGAAGAGCCAAAGTCCGGTCACTGCCTTCGAGGTGCACCTCAGCTACGACGTACGGCCGCGCCTGTGGATCTCACTCGATGCCAACTTCTGGGCGGGCGGGGAGAACAGCGTGAACGGCGTCTCAAACGCTGCTACCTATCAACGGAGCTCGCGCGTCGGCATCACCGCCTCTGTCCCGCTCACGGCCCATCAGTCCATCAAGATCAGTTACAGCGACGGCGCGTACGTCCGGTACGGCGGCAACTACCGGTCGATCTTCGCCTCGTGGCAGTACGGCTGGGTCGGCTCGCCTTTTCACTGACCCGCAAAGCTGCGAACGGGCGCACAAACCGCTGTGCGCACCCCACGCATAATCTGTGCGGCATCGCAACGCGCAGAGGTTCTACGTGAGCGACAACAAGGTCGTCCCGTTCCGCAGGCGGCCGCCCTCCCAGGCGGAGCTCGAGGCCTATCAGCGGATGACCCGACACTGGAGCCCGACGCTCCGGCAGATGATGTTTCCCGAGTACTTCAAACGCGAAGAGCAGGCGGAGCCGAGCTCGCCGCGCCGCTGAAGGTCCGCACACCCCGTGCAACCCGGCGGCGCCCGCCGGGGTTGTGCGTTCTGCTAACGTTGGTCATCCTCCCGGGGGCTGAGGCTACGCCCGAGGGTGAGTGATGAGACCGCGACTTCGCGTCGTCCCCGATGAGCTCGTGACGCCGATCCTGGACGAAGCCAAGCGCATCCTGGCCGAGATTGGCATCGAGGTGCGGGGTGCACGCCTGCGCGAGCGGCTGCTCGAGCAGGGCCTGAAGCTTGCGCGCACCGCGGATGACGCCGAGCGCGTGTTGTTCCCCCCGGAGTGCGTGGAGCGCGCCATCGAGAGCGCGCCCAAGTCGATCCCGCTCCACGACCGCGATGGCGCGCCGTACACCGAGCTCGCCGGCGACAGGGTGCATTTCGTACCCGGCTCGAGCGGTCTGCAGGTGCTCGACCACCGCACCGGCGAGACGCGCCACTCGCGCACGCGCGACTTCATCGAGTACGTGCGTGTGGCCGATGGGCTGAAGAACCTTGGCTATCTCGCCACCGCCTTCTCGACCAACGACATCGAGCCGCAGGTGTCCGACGCGTGGCGGCTGTATCTGGTGCTGATGAATTCGCTCAAGCCGGTGGTGTCGGGCGCCTTCACCGAGCACGGTGTGCCGCGCATGGCGGAGATGATGCAGCTGTTTCGCCGCGACAAAGCGGATCTCATCGCGCGCCCGATGTCGATCTTCACTGTCACGGCTACCGGCTTCTACCGCTACAGCGAGGACTCGTGCCAGAACCTGCTGGACTGTGCCGAGTTTGGCATTCCGGTGGAGATCGTGCCGGTGACGCTGATGGGGCTGATCGCGCCCGTGACACTCGTTGGAGCGACGGTCATGCACGTCGCCGACGTGCTGGCTGGCCTGACGATGGCGCAGATGGTGCGGCCCGGCACTCCGGTGCTGTTCGGCGGCGCGCCGGCCACCTTCCACATGAAAACGGCCATGTCGCCGATGGCGGCGATCGAGACGCTGCACCTCAACGCAGCCTACGTGGAGATCGCCAAGCATCTGCGGCTGCCCACCCAGAGCTACATGGCGCTCAGCGAAGGGAAGTTCCTCGACGCGCAGGCCGGCGCCGAGACCTTCGCCGGTGCGCTGCTCGCAGCGATCAGCGGGGTCAACTCGGTATCCGGGCCCGGCATGCTCGACTACGTGCTCACCTTCAGCGTCGAGAAACTCGTCTTCGACGACGAGCTCTGCGGGCAGGCGCTGCACTTCTGCCACGACTTCGCGGTGATGGAGGATCTGCCGACCGTCGAGCTGGTGCGCCAGCTGCTGCACGAGAAGCACCTGCTGACGGCTGCCCACACGCTCAGCTACTGGCCGCGGGAGCTGTACCTGCCCGGGGCGGTGTTCGATCGCGTCAATCGCGAGACCTGGATGCAGGAAGGCGGCCGCAGCCTCGATCAGCGCGTGAAGGGGGAGGTCGAGCGGCTCCTTGGTACGTACGCATCGCCGCCGACCGACCCGTTGGTCGACGCCGAGCTGATCCGCATCATCAGGGCGGGGCTCACGACGGATCAGCCGCTGCCGGAAGTCCTGCCGCCGGTCCTCGAGCCGAGCATCAAGACCGGAGCCGTACGCGAGCGGCGCGGGAGGGGCAGGCGAGGCGGGTAAGCGACGCGGGCGTCCCTGCCCGCGCCGACATCATCGCCGCGCATGGTCAGCGCGCGGCCTTGAGTGCCTAACGCTGCGCGGTTTTTTCCTCACTCTTGGGCGGCGCCCCGGGATGCGGCTTCGCATTCGCCTTGGGCGCGGGCGGCTTGCCGTTCGACGCACCGCCACCACCCGGGCGAGTAGCCTGCGCGGCTGCCGCGCCGTGACCGGCCCCGGGGCCGTTGCGGTTGGAATAAGCGGCCGGGGGTGTATGCGGCGGCACCGGCGCCGCGCCGTGCGCACCGACGGCACCCGGCGCGTTGAACGCGGAGGGTCGCGGTGTCGCGGCGATGGCGGGGCGGCCGCCATTGTTCCTCGCCAGCAGCGCCGGGTTGGCGGCCGCCTGCTGCACGTGCTGGTGCTGCTCTGCAGTCGCCTGCACATGCTGCTCCCGGGCCGCGATACGCTCCTGCGCGGTCGGCGTGGCCGTGACACCGCCCGCTCCGCCGTTGTAGCTCACGCGATTGACGGTCACGTTGTTGACGACCGTCTCGTTGTAGGTGTTATGCACGACGGTGACGTTGACGTTGGTCACCGACTGGTTGTAGGCAAAGGAGTTACCGACCCAGCGGCCGCCGACGAAACCCGCGCCGCCGTATCCGAAGCCGTAGTTGACTCCGCCGTAGAAGCCGACGTGCGGGCCCCAGTAACCGGCGTGGAAGACGTATACACCGCCGACGAATCCCCAGTAGCCCGGAGTCCAGAGTAGCCCCGCGCGCGGCGGCGCCACCCACGTGCCCGGCACCCAGTAGTAGCCCGTGGGCGCCCACGCCCAGTAGCCGGGAGTCCAGATGTAACCCTCCACTGGGCAGGGCGGCTGCTCGTATACCGGCAGCGGGGGCGGTGGCTCGTTCGCCTGAACGTCCACCTCGGCGGCCGGCGCCGGCGCCACGTACACGGGCGGCGGCGGAGGAGGTGCCGGCACGGCGACCCCGGCCCGCACGACGCAACCTGTCAGCTGAGTTGCTGCGGCTGAGAGCAGGAGCAGTCCAGCGAGTGGCGTCAGGGAGAGCAGCTGCGGCGAAGTTTTCGACATAACGCACCCTGATGTTGGTGGTGAGGCAGCCTACGCGCACGCGCCGGCTGCATGACGCGCATAACGTCACAGTTTCCGAGCGGCTGACCTGCCTTAACGAAATGTAATGCGGCAGAGCGGCCGTGCCGGCCCCCGATGCGAAGCTAACAATGCGCTCACCGCGCCGGGGTTACTCTGACATTTGCGGTTAGTCCAACAGGAATACGCAGCCATGCTCTCTCACATCATCATCGCCATCGTGATCGTGGTGCTCTTGAGCGGACTGCGCATCGCACGGGAGTATCAGCGCGGCGTCGTGTTCCGACTCGGCCGCTATATCGGGCTGCGCGGGCCGGGTCTCTACTGGATCATTCCGCTCGGCATCGAGCGGTCGGTGACCATCGACATCCGTACACGCACCGTGTCCGCCGAACGGCAGGAGACCATCACGCGCGACAGCGTCACCGTGAAGGTGAACGCGGTCCTCTGGTACCACATCGTCGATGCGGGCAAATCGGTGATCGCGGTGAGCGATGCTGGCGCGGCGGTCTACCAGCTCGCGCTCACCAGCCTGCGCAACATCATCGGCCAGCACGATCTGGATGAGGTACTGCAGGAGCGCGACAAGATCAACGGCCTGCTGCGCGATAACATCGCCGAGCCGAGCACCCGCTGGGGCATCGAAGTCGAGCGCTTCGAGATGAAGGACGTCGAGCTGCCGGAAGCGATGCAGCAGGTGATGGCCATGCAGGCGGAGGCGATCCGCGAGAAACGCGCGCGCATCATCAAGGCCGAAGCGGAGCTGGAGGCTTCCCGGAAGCTCGGGGAGGCCGCCGAGCAGATGGCCAACAATCCCGTGGCGGTGGAGCTGCGGCGCATGCAGATGGTCACCGAGGTCGGGGCGGAGAACAACAGCACCACGGTGCTGATGATTCCGTCGGATTTCGTCACGCTGGCGAAGACCTTCAGTCAGTACCTGAGCGAGCACGCGCCGCGCGGGAGCTGAAGCTGCGGATGTGCGATCATCGCCGGGCACTCAGCGTACAGCGATGCCCGCGTGAAGAATCCTGCGCCACTGCATCGTCCCTTCCGCATAGGGATTGTATTGCTGGCATTCGCCTGCGGATGGGGACTCATCGTGTGGCAAACCCACACTCGTCACCCTCGAGCCGAGGGGTCGTCGACCGGGACTGAGGTCAGGCGAGCCCTGCTGCCCCGCCGCTCCGGCGTGGCGGCCGACGGATCCAGCGAGCCCAGATCTCCGGCCGCGCTGCCTCGACGTCCGAACGCGCCGCTGCTGCACAGAAATCTGCAGCGAGCAGGCTTCCAGTGGATCTTCCGGCGGCTCGGAGCGACAGAGGGCCAGCTGAACTGGATCGCCGACGGACAGTTTTCGGAGCTGATCCGTGAGCTGCGGCCCGGGGTAGAGAGCGAAGATGCCAGAGCGACCGCAGTCTTCGGCTGGCTTGCAGAGCGGTGTCGCCTGCTTCGCAGCGCAGGACAGCAGACTTCCTGGCGAGAGCTCGATGCGCCGAGGCTTCAGCAGCTCGCGGCAGCGGATCTGGCGGACTATCGCGAGGTCGTGGCGCTTCAGGACCAATGGGAGCGGTCCTTCCGCGAGGCCTGCGAAAGTCAGATCGATCAGGACTATGTGGATCGTCACCTCGAAGAGCTGGCAACGACGCGGGATGGTGCAAGTCTATGGCTGCTCTCGCGGCGGAGTGACAACTATGCTGCAGGGCTCAGACTGATGTCAGACGCCGCCGCTGCGGGGTTCGCACAGGCGCAGTACGAATTCGCCCGATCGCTGATCATGGATCCGGACGCACGCCGTGTAGTCACGGAGGCGCCATCGCCCGTTACCCTTCTGAGTGACGCCGCGGCCACGGTGCCGGAGGCGAAAGTAGTGCTGGCGCAATGCCTCTTCGACGGGTGTGACCTGCGCGAGCCCGACCATGAGGCGGCGCTGCAAGCCGCCCGGGATGCCGCAGCAGCCGGCGAGCCCGATGCGATCTTTTTCCTTTCCTCGCGATTGTCCATCGGCGAGTTGCCGGCGGACGAGGTCGCCGCCTGGCGATTGTTCAAATCAACCCTGGCCGAGCAGGGATGTTACGGTGACGAAGACGCAGCGTTCGGTCTGGAGTCCCGCGGATCCTCCGCTCCTTCGCCAGTACCCTCAGCTGCAGCACGGAATCTCGCATCAATGTTTTGGCAGCGATATGGCACGCAGGCTGCGGCGCGCCTGGGATGTGATTGACCGCCGCGAATCGAGTCTCGTCACTCCCACTCGATCGTCGCCGGCGGCTTGCCGGAGATGTCGTAGACGACGCGCGAGATGCCGGCGACCTCGTTGACGATGCGCCGCGAGACGTGATCCAGGAACTCGTACGGCAGGCGCGCCCAGTGCGCGGTCATGAAATCCACTGTTTCCACCGCGCGCAGCGCGATCACGTAGTCATAGCGGCGGCCATCGCCCATCACCCCGACCGAGCGCACCGGCAGGAACACCGCGAACGCCTGGCTCACGCGCTCGTAGAGATCGTGGCGACGCAGCTCCTCGATGAAGATGGCGTCGGCACGACGCAGTAAATCGGCGTAGGCCTTGCGCACCTCGCCGAGGATGCGGACGCCAAGGCCCGGGCCGGGGAAGGGATGGCGGTAGACCATCTCCCGTGGCAAGCCGAGCTCGATCCCGAGCCGCCGCACCTCGTCCTTGAAGAGCTCGCGCAGTGGCTCGATCAACTCGAGGTGCATCCGCTCGGGCAACCCGCCGACGTTGTGATGCGACTTGATGACATGCGCCTTGCCGGTGCGCGCGCCGGCGGATTCGATCACATCCGGGTAGATGGTCCCTTGCGCCAGGAAACGCACACCCTGCAGGCGGTGGGCCTCCTCGTCGAACACCTCGATGAACGTGCGGCCGATGATCTTGCGCTTGGCTTCAGGATCGGTCACCCCGGCGAGCGCCGCGAGGAAGCGCGCCTCGGCATCGACGCGGATCACGCGCACGCCGAGGTGCTGCGCGAAGGTGCTCATCACCTGTTCGGCTTCGCCGAGCCGCAGCAGCCCGTGATCGACGAATACGCAGGTGAGCTGATCGCCGATGGTGCGATGCAGGAGCGCGGCCACCACCGAGGAATCCACTCCACCCGAGAGACCGAGCAGGACCTTGCCGGCCCCTACCTGCGCGCGCACGCGCTCGATTGCATCGGCGAGGATGTTGCCCGTGCTCCAGAGGGCATCGGCACCTGCGATCTCGCGCACGAAGCGCTCGAGCAGGCGCGCCCCCTGCGGGGTGTGGGTGACTTCCGGGTGGAACTGCACGCCATAGAAGCGGCGGCGCTCGTCGCTCATGGCGGCGAACGGAATGGTGGCGGTGCCGGCGGTGGCGGTGAATCCCGGCGGCAGTGCATCGACGCGGTCGCCGTGGCTCATCCAGACATCGAGCACGCACCCGCCGGCGGCATTGCGGCGGTCCTCGAGCTGATCGAGCAGGCGCGACGCGCCGGTTACCGTCACTTCGGCGTAGCCGAACTCCCGCTCGCTGGAAGCCGCGACGCGGCCGCCGAGCTGTTGCGCCATGGTCTGCATGCCGTAGCAGATGCCGAGCACTGGCACGCCGAGCTCGAAGACCGCGGCGGGGGCGCGGGGCGGATCGGCCGCCGTGACGGACTCGGGTCCGCCCGAGAGAATTACGCCGCGCGGGGCGAAAGCGCGCACCTGCGCGTCACTCATGTCCCAGGGGTGGATCTCGCAGTAGACCCCGAGCTCCCGCACGCGGCGGGCGATCAGCTGCGTGTACTGCGCGCCGAAATCGAGGATCAGGATGCGATGCGCGTGGATATCGGGGTGCGCAGCGGCAGCGGGGGTGTCGCCTCCAGCTCGGGGAACGCTCGCCATCGAGATCGTTTCACGACACCCGGTAGTTGGGTGCCTCCTTGGTGATGCTGACATCGTGCACGTGGCTCTCGCGCACTCCGGCGCTCGTGATGCGAACGAACACGGGACGGGTGCGCATGTCGTTGATGTTGCGACTGCCGGTGTAGCCCATCGCGGCCCGCAAACCACCGGAGAGCTGGTGCAAGATGGTCACCACGCTCCCCTTGTAGGGCACACGGCCCTCCACGCCCTCGGGCACGAGCTTCTCGAGCTCGGTGGCGGCGTCCTGGAAGTAGCGGTCCGCCGAGCCGTGCCGCTCGGCCATGGCGCCGAGCGATCCCATGCCGCGATAGGACTTGTAGGAGGCACCCTGGTAGAGCTCCACCTCGCCGGGGGACTCCTCGGTGCCGGCGAACAGTCCGCCGATCATCACCGCGTGGGCACCGGCGACGATCGCCTTGGCGATGTCGCCGGAGAAGCGGATACCGCCGTCGGAGATCACCGGCACATCCGCATCCTTGAGCGCCGCCGCGACGTTCGCTACTGCCGAGACCTGCGGTACGCCAACACCGGCGACCACGCGCGTGGTGCAGATCGAGCCCGGACCGATACCGACCTTCACGGCATCGGCACCTGCCTCGACGAGCGCGCGGGCCGCCTCCGCGGTAGCGATGTTGCCGGCGATCACCTGGCTGTCGGACCACTTCGCCCTGATGCGTTTCACCGTCTCGATGACGCCGCGGGAGTGACCGTGCGCGGTGTCCACCACCACCAGGTCCACGCCCGCCTCGCGCAGCGCCGCGACGCGCTCGATGGTATCGGGCGTCGTGCCGACCGCCGCCCCGACGCGCAGCCGCCCGCCGTCATCCTTGCACGCGCGCGGGAATTCGTTGGCCTTCTGGAAATCCTTCACGGTGATCATGCCGACCAGCTCGTGCGAGCCATTAACGACCAACAGCTTCTCGATGCGGTGCTTGTGGAGCAGCGTCAGCACCTGCTCCTTGGAGGCGTCCTCGCGCACCGTGACCAGCCGCTCCTGCGGCGTCATGACCGAGGAAACCGGAGCGTCGAGCTTGTCCTCGAAGCGCAGGTCGCGGTGCGTGACGATGCCGACCGCCTTGCCGCCCACGACCACCGGCACGCCCGAGATGCCGCGCGAGCGCGTCAGGTCGAGCACCTCGCGGATGCTCATGTTCGGGGAAACGGTGATCGGATCGCGGATCACGCCGCTCTCGAACTTCTTCACCCGACCGACCTCGCGCGCCTGCGCCTCGATGGTCATGCTCTTGTGGATGATGCCAATCCCGCCTTCCTGAGCGATGGTGATGGCGAGTCGCGCCTCGGTGACCGTGTCCATGGCCGCCGAAAGTATCGGTACGTTCAGCCGGATACGGCGGGTGACGCGGGTCGAGAGATCGACCTCACGCGGCAGGATTTCCGAGTAGGCCGGGACCAGCAGTACGTCGTCGAAGGTGAGAGCTTCTTCGAGAATGCGCATGCGCAATTGTAAGCGCTTGCGTCACGCCGGTAAACCTCGTACTAAGATGCTCTGATATGTCCGCTGGCTACGAGATCGGTGCGTTTCCCACTCCCACCCGGGACGTGTACAGCGTCTCAAGGCTCAACCGCGAGGTGCGGGTGCTGCTCGAGCGTGGCCTCGGTGTGCTCTGGGTGGAGGGGGAACTGTCGAACTTCTCGCAGCCGCCTTCCGGCCATTGGTACTTCTCGCTGAAGGACCGTGATGCGCAGCTGCGCTGCGCCATGTATCGCCTGAAGAACTCGCTGGTCGGCTTCACGCCGCGCCCGGGAATGCAGTTGCTGGTGCGCGGGCGCATCAGTCTCTACGAGCCCAAGGGCGAGTTCCAGCTCATCGTCGAGCACCTCGAGGAGGCCGGGGTCGGCGCGCTGCGCCGCGAGTTCGAGCGGCTGAAGACGCGCCTCGCCGCGGAGGGGCTCTTTGCGCAGCAGCGCAAGCGCGCGCTGCCGCGTTTCCCGCGTCGCATCGGTGTGATCACCTCGCCCTCGGGCGCGGCGCTGCACGACATCCTCAAGATCCTCGCACGGCGCTATCCGGCGGCAGCGGTGCTTCTCTACCCCACGGCGGTGCAGGGTGCCGCGGCGGTTCCGACCTTGGTCGCCGCACTCTCCACCGCCTCGGCGCGCACCGAATGCGACGTGCTGATCCTCGCGCGCGGTGGCGGCTCGCTGGAAGACCTGTGGGCCTTCAACGATGAGCGCGTGGCGCGCGCCATCCATGCGTGCACGCTGCCGGTGGTCTGCGGAGTCGGCCACGAGATCGACTTCACCATTGCGGATTTCGTCGCCGATGCGCGCGCGCCGACACCCTCGGCAGCCGCCGAGCTGGTCGCGCCCGATGGGCGCGCGTGCCTCGAGGCATGCGCGCGCATGGCGCAGCGTCTCGAGGCCGGCATGCGCCGCGAACTGCGTGTCGGGCGGGTACGGCTCGAGGCGGTCGGTCATCGCCTGACGCTCGCGCACCCCGGCGCACGCCTGCAGCCGCAGATGCAGCGGCTCGATGACCTCACGCAGCGCCTGTGCGGTGCCACCCGCGCCTGCCTGCACCGCGAGGGGCAGCGCCTGGCGGAAGAGCGTGCGCGGCTGCAGCAGCACTCGCCGCAGCGCGTGCTCGCGGAATGGGCGTCGCGCAACCAGTCGCTGCAACTGCGCCTGGCGCGCGCGATGCGCGAGCAGGAAGCGCGCGCCACCGTCCGCGGCGCGGAGCTGCGCGTTCGTCTCGAGCGCGCCGCTCGCCAATGTGTCACGGGCGTTGCGCAGCGCCTCGCGCTCGCGCAGCGCGCGCTCGATGCCGTGAGCCCGCTCGCGACGCTCGCGCGCGGCTTCGCGATCGTGAAACGCGCCGACGGCACGGTGTTGACGGACGCCGCCATCGTCGCGGTCGGTGAGGAGATCGAGGCGAGCCTCGCGAGCGGTAAACTCACGGCGCGCGTGACCGGCAGAAAATGAGGCGGCTCCTCGCGCTGACATGCGCGCTCGCGGCACTCGCCGCAGCGCTGCCCGCCGCGGCGGCCGAGCGGGCGCCTGTCCTCCTGCCCCAGGAGGAGCGCGTTCCGGGTGGTGTGGCTTTGCTGGCGATCGAGGGGCCCGCGGAGCACACCCCGCAGGTGAGCTTCGAGGGCCGGCGCGTGCTCGTGCTGCGCGAGGCGGATCACTGGCGCGCCGTGGTCGGCATACCGCTCGCGCAGACCGTAGGTCACGCCGCGCTTCGCATCGATCCGGGCACGCCGCAGGAGCGGACGATCGATTTCGAGGTCACCGACAAGCAGTACACGGTGCAACACCTCACCGTTGCCCCGCGCCAGGTGGACCTCTCGCCCACCGACCTGGCGCGCGTCAATCGCGAGCAGCCGCGCTTGCATGAGGATTACGGCACCTTTTCCGCGCACGCTCCGGCAACGCTGCGGCTGCTGCAGCCGGTGCCCGGCATCCGCTCGAGCTCGTACGGCATGCGTCGCGTGTTCAACA
>Ga0306920_100004743_pt1 | contig 17467 bp, 17 predicted proteins | sample flu12Cox44000170_FD_204666 | JGI IMG/M metagenome (GOLD analysis project Ga0306920, IMG submission 204666) | Lab enrichment of tropical soil microbial communities from Luquillo Experimental Forest, Puerto Rico - flux4day.12C.oxic.44.000.170 (v2)... | ecosystem: Environmental > Terrestrial >... | reverse complement strand
ACCCAAATCCGTCATTTGATGCGTGCGGCGGCGTTTATAGCAGAGCGGAAAGCCGTGTCGAGTTTGACCGCCGCGTCTTCCTGCATCGTCTCGCTGACGTGGCTGTAAAGGTCCAACGTCGTGGAGATGCTGGAGTGCCCAAGGCGCTCCTGCGCCACCTTTGGATGCACACCTGCGGACAGCAATTGCGTTGCATGGCTATGCCGGAGATCATGGAAACGGACCCGTGGAACGTCCTTCACTCGGCCTGCACCCTTGGCGAATTCGTGGGTGAGGCTTCGAGGCGGCATGGGATCGCCATCAGGGCGACCGAAGGCCAACGTCTCGCTGGACTGGCGAACGCCGAGCGCTAGCATTTCCTCTGCCTGCTGGCGCTTGAGTCTGCACAGTTCCTCAACAACAAAGCTCGGGAGGGTGACGGCCCTCGCCTTCTCAGTCTTGGGAGCCTTAAACCGTAGGCTCGTTTTAGTTTGCTCAACGCTTTCAACAATACGGGCTACGCCGCGATCTAGATCGATATTCTTCCAACGTAGCGCCAGTATCTCTCCGCGCCGCATACCGGTAGCCAGGGCAATCAGCACGGGCCAATAGATACGCTTGGCTTTGATGGCGTCCAGAAGTTGTGCCGCCTGCTTAACGGTGAGCGTCACCATCGCCCGGCGTTCAACTTTTGGAAGATGCCTTGCCAGCACGTCAGCGGGATTGCGTGCGACCAATTGCTGTTCAACCGCCCGTGCAAGCGCCGACCGCAATATACGATGGATATGACGGCGCGTACGTGCCGAGAGGCCACCTGCTTTTCCGTCGCGACGTCCGCCAGTGGCCCAGGTATTGTATGCCTCTTGAATGTGGCTCGGTGTCAGCTTGACAAGCGGAAGGTTGCCGAGGGCTGGGATGAGAAAATTCTCAACAATCTCAGCGTAGCGTTCATACGACTTCGGGGCGACTTCTTCGCGCACAGTAGCAAGCCACGTTGTGAGCCATTGCCGAACTGTCATTCGACTTGGATCAACATGCTCCCCGGTATCGAGCGTTCGTAAGAGTCGTCGCAGCTCTTTCTCGGCATCGCGACGCTCGTTGGCGGATATGGCCAGTGCTACGCATGGTCATTTCTCCCTGCTTCGTTTGAGGCTATGGAACGAAATCTTGTGTTCTTCAGAACAAAACTTAGCGTCTGCGCGACGTCCAGTGCCGAGACCAGCTTCAAACCATGTGCCGCAATGTTCGCATTGCCGAATAAGAGCGCGTCGGGTTAGCGCTTGTCCGAGCTGAAGCCAGAGCGCATCAAGCAGAAATTTCGGGTGAAGATACCATCTCGGAAGGCGAGATACGGGCTCCCACACAATGGTCGCATCAATCGAACTGAAGGCTGTGATACGGCCCGGCTTGGCCCACCCCTTCGGCCATTGCTGACCACCAGCGGTACGTTTCCAAATCTCTCGCATCAGTATGGCCTGATGAAGGACTTTCTTGACATTGTCGCATCGATAGATGTCGTTTCCGAGCTGTGTTACTGGGCCGTATTGGCTCACAAAATTAACGACACCGTCAGCGGTTGTGCAGGTATTCGCGAAAATCAGGTACAGGTCTGGGCAAGATAGCGGATAGCAACGCTCCAAATCTTTTTGTTCTTTTCCATTACGAAGTACCCGCCCAAATTTGTCCAGGTGATAACCTTTACGGTCTCGCCACGATCCAAACTCGAGCGCCAGCATCATTTGCTTGTATCCGCTTTGTGACCGATGTGAATATTACCAATATTAGCGGTCACAACGGTCAAAACAAGTGCTAACTTGGGATTGTTTGCGAAGAAGGGGCCCAACGAGGGATCAAATGGAAGACCGAATGACGCCTCCCAACGATGACCACCGACCAAAGACGATCAGCGTCCCAGAGGCCGGAGCGCAGTATTTCGGCCTTGCCAAGAACGCGAGTTATGAGGCCGCAGCTCGCGGTGAGATCCCGGTCATTCGGATAGGAGGCCGCCTCCGCGTCCCGGTATGTCAACTCGAGCGGATGCTCGAAGGCATCAAGCTAACTGACTTGGCGAAATGACTGCCATCCGCGCCCTCGGCGACGGGTCAAACGCTCTGCCATTTGAGCGAGAGCTTGCGAATTGGCAGGCGAAAATCGCCGCTGCCGCAAAGCAAGGAAGCGGGCTTGATATCTTTCAAGCCGCACTCAATTGGGCGAAGCGGGATGTGCCAACAGACAATGGCCTTTGCGAGAAAGCCAAGCAGGAAATCCGAGACACCGCCGAGCGGCATCTTGCGGACACTCACGGTCTGGCCGTGATCGATGCAATTTTCGGCGCTGTGTTTCCTGAAGAGGCGGACGACGATGTTGCCAACAATAACAATCTAGACGCGTGTGCCATCAAGATTGATGACGATGCCGAGATCAAGCGCCTCGCCAAACTGGACCGAATAGAATACGACCGCGCCCGCAAAGGCGCGGCCAAGCAGCTAGGCGTCACGGTCAGCACACTCGACCGGGAAGTTGCGAGCATTCGCGGGGCGAATGAGGCTGCGCAAGATTTCTTACCGCACTGGAGTGTTGTGCCTTGGCCAGAAGAAGTTGAGAGCGCCGCGCTGCTTGACAGCTTGTGCCAGCGTCTCAAGCGTTACGTCATACTGCCTGAACACGCCGCCGAGGCGTTGGCGCTCTGGATTTTGCACACTTGGGTTTTCGAGTGCTTCGATATCACACCGTACCTGTCCATTACGTCGCCAACCAAACGCTGCGGCAAGACCGTACTTATGACGCTACTCTACTGGCTGTGTTGCCGAGGCAAGAAAACTGATTCCATGAGCAAGGCCGCGATCTACCGCAGCGTCAAGCGCGACAAGCCGACGTTATGCCTCGATGAGGTGAGTTGGGTGCTCGACCTGAAAGAGGAACGCCAGGGTATCCTTTGCGGCGGCTTTGAAATAAACGGCTACGCTGAGGTCTGCGAAGGCGAGAATACAGCCATCACGACCCGCCTATTCTCGACTTACTGCCCCAAGGCATTTGGACTTATCGGCAAACTGACGCCAACACTTACTGATCGCTCCATTGTCATCCCAATGCGGCGCAAAACACCTCTCGAAAAGGCCGAACGTCTGCGTCGTCGTGATAACGACTTGCACAAGAAATTACGCGAGCAATGCTTGCGGTGGGCTAACGACAACGCTGCCGCGCTAGCGAAATCCCCGCCTGTTGCCCTGGATAAGTTGAACGACCGCGCCGCCGATTTCTGGGAGCCGCTGCTCACTATCGCGTCCCTGGCTGGGGATGGATGGAGAAAACGGGCCGAACTTGCCGCGTCGGCGTTATCCAGCGACAGTGTGGCTACCAGCGGCGATGGTGAGGGCGTCGAGTTGCTGCACGACACGAAGGCGACTTTCGACGCCACTGGGCAGGATGTGATCTTCACCAAGTCTCTAATCGCCCGATTGGCAGCCGACGAAGAGCGACCATGGGCGGTCTACGGCAGGACAGGTAAGCCGATTACAGACCGGAAGATTGCGGAGTTGCTTAGGCCATTCGGTATCATCTCTGGCACGGTACGGATCGGCGACGCGACAGCCAAAGGATACAAACGGACGGACTTCGAGGAGGCATGGCAGAGGTGGGGCGTAGAGAGTGGTCACCCGTCTGGCGCAGGACAAGGCGAAACGCCTTCTTCCCATCAGCTTCACGCTTCCCAGCCGTCACAGCGTCACAACGTTGTTAAAACGGGCACTTCTGGCGATTTTCCATCCGTCACAGGAATTGTTCGTGACGCTCACGAAAAGCGCGATTTATCCAATAACGACGGGCATTGTGACGGTGTGACGCTTTCTTCACCTGTTCTATGGGAGCGGGAGCTATGACGGCGCTTGCAGTTCACGCTCTTGCTGCCGTTCGCGCTGCTGGCGGGGACGTGAAGCTAGCTGGTCCGCATCGTCTTAAGATCATTGCGCCGATGCCACTACCGAATGACCTGATAGAGCGGGTTCGGATGGCAAAACCTGATCTACTGGATTTTCTCTACAATGAACCTGCCGCCGGTGCTCCACGGACTTGGGCTGAGGCGCTGGCACGGCTTGACCCTAATAGTCCGCCTCATGACGTGCCATTGGATCGCTGGCAGCGATTTATAGAGGATTGTGAGTCCTTCCGCCGGTTGGGGTGGGCCAACCTCGCCGAGGCGTTTGGTTGGGAACCGCTTGAACTTTTCGGCTGTGATCGTGAGCGACCATTAGCCCGCTACGACCATATGGGACTGCTCTGGTTCATCCAGGGCCGCAGACTAGTGGCACTCAGAGCCGACAGCGCCACGATAGACACGCTAACCGGAAGCTTACAGACCTACCCGCGTATGCCCCTCGGTTCCAATCGAATTGTGCTCGCTTGGGAGCTTGCGTCCTGAAATGCCAAGCAATTTGTGAACTAAACCGGAGTGTAAACGCAGCGCGGCATCAGAAAATTCAGCGCGTGGTGAGTAACCTGACAACAACAGCCTTATCGAGCCTTATCTGGACGGTTTACTTTGGATGTCTTTACAAGGCGAAGACGCATGAGAAACGCCGATATTCCTGTTCTTTCTCTTTGGTAGGATGACAAATGATTCATCCTAAAGAATCCAAAGGCAAACTAAGGACTGAGAGTACGGGTACGCGGTTTTTGGGCGAGGGATCGCGTCTGTATGAATCCAGGGGGCAATGTGCTCATGCTCCATCCGGTCAACGAACTTTGCGCCTGACCATTCCCGGGTAACGGTCGATGGCAGCTTGGAAAATAGCCTGCAGCGCCAAAAATAGGTGGACCGGGCAAATCCTTGTCAGCCCGAAAATCGAGAAGAGTGCGTTTGGACGGCACTGCCCAACAGTTAAACTGAGCTGTTTTGTCGACCGTGAGAGGCCGAAATACGAAGCGCCATACGCCACCCACGCAGGTTGGTGCGGTTCGGCGACAATTCGGTGTAGGGCACTGTGTGCTGGATATTCTTGTGGCCCACGCAGGCGATTGATTGGGGCAGCGAAGGCCAACCGGCACAGGAAACGCGACGCTGGGGTGGCGGAATTGGTCGATCTGCGATGGGATCAGGCGGAACAAAGCGGCTAGAATTTGCTCATCAGCGCCCCGATTCCCCCAAAGAATTGACCGCGAGAGGAAAATATTATCGTGAGACTTCAGATTGAGGCTCGAATCCATTCACGAATAACCAAGCTGCATATCACCCCATCCCATGAAAATTCTTATCACGGAGGCGGGGTTCTTCTGAGACTGGCACACTCAAAGCATGTCTATCCGGTCTATTAACTGGAACTGGACCGCAGGCAGACCGGAGGAATTCGACAATATGCTTACGAAGGACCTTAACGACACCAAGTCGGTTTATCTCCGAACGTTACTCTATTTCCGTGCCTACACCGGCCAAACACTAACGGCAGTGGTTCTCATGTCGGCTGGCATCGGGCTGAACCTGCTCAAACCGTGGCCCTTCAAGTACATTGTGGACGGACTGCTGCCTGGTGATGCCGCGCATGGATCAATCGAGGCGAAGGCTTTTGTCGCGAAATGGCTCGGATGGACTAATGCCCCGGGTGCTGTGCTCGCCCTCTGTGGGGCGTTAGTTGTGATTAGCCTGCTTTCAAGCCTGGTGAACCTAATCTCCAACGCACTGCTCATCCGCATTGGTCTCAAAGCGCTCCTCCATTTGCGGACGCAACTCTACAGCTGTTTACAGGCGCTGCCTCTCCGGTTTCATGATGCACGCCGCACCAGCGACTCCTCTTTTCGAGTGGCTTACGACTCACAAGCGATCCAGACGATCTACAACAAAGGATTTGCAACCACCTTTGGGGCTGTCGTTACCTTGATCGGTGCACTCTGCATCATGCTTCCGATGGATTGGCGACTGACCCTACTCTCGATGGGTGTGTTGGTCCCGGTGGTCTGGGCGATTCGCTATTACAGCGACCGGATCCGAAAAGGATCAAAATCGATCCAGGAGCGAGAAAGCGATCTGTTGGCTACTGCACAGGAGGGGCTGGGCTCAATCCGAATAGTGCAGGCTTTCGGTCGCGAGTCGTTCGAGGTGGAGCAGTTTTCGCGACAGGCTGCGCGCAGTCTCGAGGCAAATTTCCACCTCAACATGGTTTCAATGCAAAGCACGCTGGTCGTAGGGACCTTGATGGCGCTTGGCTCAGCGGCGTTGTACGCGGCTGGGTCACTCCAGGTGTTGCGTGGCAACCTCAGCCTCGGCGACCTTCTGGTCTTTGTCGCCTATTTGGCCATCTTGTATCAGCCAATCGAGCAACTCACCTATACTGCTTGGACGCTCGAGGGAGCCGCGGCCAGTGCCCAACGCTGCTTCGAGGTACTCGACCGCCAGGAGGAAACCAGGGACTCGCCGGGCGCAGTGGCGATTGCCTCGGCCAAGGGGGAGATTACCTTCTCGGGGGTGACTTTCGCTTATGATGGGAAGGAGCCGGTACTCTCCTCAGTCGATCTCAACATCGCGCCTGGTGAAACTGTAGTGTTTGTCGGAACTAGCGGCGCCGGCAAGAGCACGCTTTTGAGCCTGGTACCGCGCTTCTACGATCCCACGTCAGGCGTTGTACGGCTGGACGGCCATGATCTTAGAACGCTCACCAAAGCTTCACTTCGTGCGCAGATTGGAATGGTGCTGCAGGAGACGCTCCTGTTCTCAACCAGTATTCGCGAGAACATCTTGTACGGTCGCGAGGGGGTTGGCGAAGCGGAGATAATCGAGGCAGCAAAGCGGGCGCAGGCATATGATTTCATCATGGCTCAGCCGCAGGGATTCGAGACGCTGGTTGGCGAACGTGGGGGCCGCCTCAGCGTGGGCCAGCGGCAGCGCATTGGGATAGCGCGCGCTTTCCTGAAAAATGCTCCGATTCTGCTGCTGGATGAGCCGACCTCTGCGCTCGATGCCGCGACCGAGAAAGAGATTATGAGCACGATTGCCGACCTGATGCGTGGCCGGACGACGCTCGTCATCACACACCGGCTCTCCACGGCGCATTATTTGGGACGCATGGTGTTGCTCGAGGGTGGGCGTATAGCTGCGCAGGGAAGTGGTCCTGATTTGTTGGCCTCTAGCGGATCGTATGCACGGCTCTATCGCGCCGCCGGAATGGAACCTGGTGAATTCATCTAACAAGCATGAAAGATGGAATTGTCATCTTTGAGCGAGCGCAGGAGCTTGTTTGCTCAATGATCTTGCAGCGGTAGTAAAACTCCGAGCCCTAATTGGGGATCCGAACGGTCACAGTTATGAGTCCGCTCCGCATCGTCGTTACAGGCATGATCGCGCAATATCCTCTCGGTGGAGTTACGTGGGACTACGTGCAATATCCCATCGGCCTCACTGATCTTGGCCATGACGTTTTCTATTTTGAAGACACCGGTCAGTGGCCCTTTAATCCGCTTGAGGGTGGGCTTGGTGCTGACTGCACTTACAACGTGTCATATCTGGCAGAGGTAATGAAGCGCATTGGTCTTGGGGACCGCTGGGCGTACCGTTTTGCATGGCAATCGCAGTGGTACGGGATGTCAGATTCGCGGCGGGGCGAAGTTCTTGGCTCGGCGGATTTACTAATCAACCTTTCTGGCACCCTGTCTCGACTCGGCGAGTACCGACAGATCCCGAAGCTTGCGTACATCGATACCGACCCTGTTTTCACCCAGATTAAGCTGGCACGAGGGCAACAGGATTTTAAGAAGCTGGTTGACGAGCACGACATCCATTTCAGCTTTGGTGAGCGGCACAGCAGCCTGGTCCCGGAGACCGGGCACCACTGGCGCCCCACGCGACAGCCAATCGTATTATCGGAGTGGCGGCCGGAGCAGCCGCGAAGAAATGTTTTCACTACAGTGATGAACTGGACCAGCTATAAGCCAATCACTTTCGAAGGTCGAACCTACGGCCATAAAGATATCGAGTTTCGACGATTCATCGACTTACCGGAATCGGTTGCTCCTACGATCATGGAACTTGCCGTGAATGCCGGCAAGGTTCGCCGTACGCCATACGAGCTGCTACGCCATAAAGGCTGGCACACAGTGGATCCGCGGGACGTATGTCCCGACCTAGACCGTTATCGTGAGTACATAGAGTCTTCGCTCGCCGAGTGGAGTATAGCCAAGAATGGATACGTGGAGGGGCAGATGGGCTGGTTTAGTTGCAGATCCGCCTGTTATCTGGCTGCCGGCCGACCGGTAGTGGTTCAAGATACTGGCCACGTCCTTCCAACTGGTGACGGACTTCTCACCTTCCGCACCATTGAAGAGGCTGTTTCGCAGATACAGGCCGTGCAGCAAGACTACACACATCATAGCCGTGCGGCGCGTACAATTGCAGAGGAGTATTTCGACTCAAATCGAGTCCTCTCAAAACTGATCGATGATGCCGCGAGTCGATAGATGAACGGCACAAATAATTTACAGATCACCTGTTCAGGAAGCGATGATGGCGATGCAAATGCAGGCGCTTGTCTCCGAATCCTGGAAGCTTTCGGAAGAACCTTCGATTGTAGTGCCGCAATTCAGCGCCCTCGTGCCGCCGTTGATATTGAGGGTTCGCTATGTGCTTCGGAGAGTAGCCGGTTGAGCACCTTCGCAGAATCGAAATAGGCTTCAGCAATCCAGCGTGCAGAGTGGCAGTGGAAGTCATAACGCGCTCCGATCTCCTGCACCCCTTCCAAGGCTTCTTCCGGGGATGAAAATGCAACGAGGCCCCGACCCGAAGGAAGCCAGACGCTGAATCCGGTATCTTCGACAAGCACCGGCCGCCCGCAGGCCAAATAGCCTGCGCTTCGTTCGCTAAACCAGCCGCTTCGCGACACCACGTAGCCGTGTTTGGCTACGCTAAACTCGGCTTTGGATCGGATGATGAACGATTGATAGGTCCAGAGGTCCTGGCTCACTTCAAGTGGATTACTGATGCGCCATCCCTGTACCGCGAGGTCATTGGGCGGGGCGCCTATGGCGAGTTCGAATTGTGCGGAAGTCTTCCTAGGTAAATCGCGGTAGCTAGCGAAGGAAAGCGATTTCGTCCCGAATGTGCGGCCTTCGAACTGTGCGGGCGGGTAGCTTTCCCATTGCATGACGGTGGTGAAGTTGCCGTGTTTGGGACCTGGAGTTACAGGCCAACAGTCGAGGACTACGGGTTGTCTCGTCGGGCGCCAAGCAAATCCATCATCCGGGACGGACGCGATCCGCCCGATATTCTCGGCGAACGAAAAGAATGCCGTATGTCGTGCCGCCATTTCCCGCGCCCGCGAATCTCTCAGGTGGCGTACCTGCGTAAACACTGGATCTGTATCCACCAGAACCCGCACCGGAACCCTCTCGAACCAATCGCGGATCGGATTTACGCCTGAGATGTTGAGAAGTAGGTCGGCCTTGGCACACACACTTTCGATCCGAGCTCCAGCTGGACCGTGCCAGCAGAAGTTGTGGGCATCGTAGTATGCCCACCTGTCGGGCAACCCGAGCTGATCGAATGCGCGCGTGGCGAAGGCCAGGCCATAGCTCGGATCGATGCTCATGGCATTCGTCGACGGGTTGTAGCAAGACGGATAATCGTCACTGTCCTCTACGAAAAATACATCATGCCCGAGCCGGACGAGGCCTAGGACGAACTGCAAGTGATGCCACGCCATACCCCCGATGGGACCGCGAACGATGTAACCCAGCACGAGGATTCGAAGTGCGCCGATCGACACGTCTGCTACCTCCTTTCAGACCGGCTCCCGCCGCGCGCAACAAATTGATGGGTCTGGCAAATCGACAGCGCTTGCCACCAGCGTAACGAGAGAACCTGAATATTCGACCTAAGCCCCTAATCGGCGGCTGCAAAAAGCCGAGCCACGACTTCCCTGTCAAACGGCCGCGTCGGCGCTAGCAGCCACGCGGCTAACTCGCTCGCCGGTCATGAAGCGCAAACCACCGTTGAGGTGCGAGTATTGATATAGGGCCTCGCGCCAACGCCTCATCGCGATTGCGCAATCCGCATAAATGAGAGAGCCGAGCACGCTCGCCGTCAGCCCAAGCGACACGCTAGCGACCCACGCATGATCCAGTCCCGCTAGCCCGGCCAAGGTGACGAACGCCAAGGGCGCCGCAACCGCCGCAGTAGGAGGCTTCGGCCAGACCCGGAAGCGGAGCAGCTGTCGTCCCTTGCCATGTTCTTCGACCATTGCGGCTATGCGGATCGAGCCAAATAGTCCACCATGAACGGAAAAATCCCAACGGTCGAAGTTGCCACCAAGAACAATTGTCGCGCCAGCTCCTTTGAGAATCGTGTCGAGTTGAGAAAGGCGCGATTCGATCGCTACCCACTGCTCGCTCCAAATCGAATCGACTGTCGGTAGCGGAGGGACCCAGACGAATTCCCTCCAATTCCAAGGTCCCAATCCGTGCTGAACTCGCCCGAGCAATCGTGCAACGGGCTGGACGAGATGAAGCCAGACAACAAGGAGCCGGAGCCCCGCATAGCCGAGCTTCGAGTTAGGCTTCGAATCGAAAGTGGCCCTCATGCTTGCCCGAACGGCTTGGACCAAGGTTAGCCCTACGCTAGCAATGAGCAGCGGCGTCAGCCAAAGGAGCGGCGTCCACGATATCCCAAGCATAGTCACGAAACCGAGCAGGAAGAGCAGGAAGTACCACTCCGGCATGAGACTCAATGACGACAGATTGCCCGGCGAGACCTGATAGACGGATTGGAACGGCGCGCTACCAAATTGCCCATGGTATATCCTGGATCGCGCGAATAAGGTCTCCACAATACCCTTTCCATAGAGACGCCCACGCCAAGTCACGTGACCAGCGTTGTTGTATTTGTCTGGCCATTTTTCGGCGAGCAACGCTTCGGCTTTGGCATAACCAAACTGCTGCTTTAAATATCTTTTGATTGAATTACGCCTATGATGCCAGACAACAGCCGATGGAGCGAAACCAATAGTCCAGCCGCGCTCCTGCAAGCGCCAGCATATGTCGACGTCGTCGCCCGCGACACGGAAAAGCGGATCGAATCCTCCGATTGCCAATAATTTTTCGCGCCGAAACGCCATGTTGCAGCCGGGGATGTGCTCGGCCACGTCATCTGACAACAGCACGTGAATTGGGCCACCGGGGGCGTTTGCGACGCAATCGGCGATCGCACCGTCGCCCGGCACCGCGATATTCGGTCCCCCAACCCCGGCATGTTCGGTGTGCAGGAAAGCCGCCGCCAAATAGGTCAGCCAATGCGGGTCAGGGTAAGCGTCATCATCGATATAGGCGATAATCTCGCCCGTTGCGGCTTTCAGACCGAGATTGCGCGCTACAGACAGGCCCCTGTTCTCAGTGTGGATGAGACGAACATTGTGTTTGCTGGCGATGGCGCTGGTTTGATCAGTTGAACCATCGTCAATCACGATGACTTCGTAGTTAGGATATTCCATGTCTTCCAATGCCGCCAATGTCTCCGCCACGGTTTGCGCGCCATTACAGCTGCAAACCACGACGGAGATCTTTGGCCACTGATAACCAGACGCGAAAGGTACGCTCGCAAAGCGCGCTGAGACCGCTTGTAACGCCGCTTTGGGCTGACGGTCTCTTGTTGTAAGTCCGAAATCCCAATCATCGATATCGTAGCCCCCCCGGAACCACTCGTCGGTCCAGGCATAGACAAACGCGCCAGCGCAGCCGGCTTTAAATGCTGTTGCGATTTGCCAGTCAAGCGATTCAGCCTGAGCCGCTTCCCCATTCCGTCGGCTGTCGAGCCCGATCTCTGCCATAACGAGTGGGCGCTCACCGGCAAGATTCTGCAGGCGCGCAAGATATGATTTCAAGCTCTCCTTTTTCTCGAGATAGACGTTGAATGCCAAGAAGTCCAAGAATGGCAGGTCGAGATATTCGGTTGTGGGAAAATTCACGTAAGTTACTAATGCGCTGGGGTCTTCCAATTTGACTACGCCGCAAAGCTTTTTGATGAACCGCTCGATGCGGGACTTGCTATACCACCGGACGACCGATGGCGGGATTTCGTTGCCGACGACATAGCAAAGCACGGCGGGATGGCGCGCCAAACCTCGGACGCTTAAACGCGTATCACGCATGATGCGCTGGACGCGCGTGCTGTCGTCGAGGAATGCGATGTGCTGCTCCCAGGGAAGCCCTATCATAACCCGCAGGCTACATGCTGCTGCTACATCCAGGAGCCAGCGGGGCGGCATCGTGTAGACGCGCACCGAGTTCAGTCCGGCCTCGGCAATGGCTCGGAAGTCGCGCTCTACAACGTTCTTGGTAGGAAATTGCAGTCCGGTAGGATCAGGCCGAAACGTTCCATAAGTTACTCCCCGGATCCAAAAATGTTCGCGGCCGATATACAGGAATTTGCCGTGCACCCTTGGGCGCCGCATGAGCGTGAAGTGGCTCAGCTCTCCTGGATTTCGGGACTGTGATTGGTCGTTCTCGATGGCGCGCGGCCACGCGTCAATTCGTTCGAACGACGCAGTAGTCATGCCAGCACTAGCCTTGGTCTGCCAAACAAGCACGGCGCAACCGGCAGCTAGCCGGCTGCCGCAAGAGCCTTGCAGGTGTGACTGCCGATGTAACGCCGGTGACGAGGATCTTCAAAGCCATGAACAACCGGAGTTGCGGGTTTAAGTAGGATTACGCTCTCTACTCCACTGCGATGAGCGAGTTCGAGGGCGAATTTCATTTGATTTGCGAAAGTGCCGGTGTGTCTTCCTTAGTCTTCGGAGTGACGAAGGGACAGCGCCACACACGTTCAAATGCGGCGCCAGATTGGCGCCAGCATCTAGCACTTCACTCCGCATTCCCCCACCCGCGATATAAAGTCCCCATGAAAGTATCTAATCATATCTTCGCTTATCTTTGACCAGATTATGATCTTACGGTGATGGCGTTGCTTTCATACGCCCACACGATTAGCTCCTATTAACTATGCATGGGTCGATCGCTAGGCTCTCGGGAGAATTTATGATTGAATAGTTTAAAGTTGGTTGAGAGTTGTGTGGCGTATAGTTCATTGGCCGTCCTGAACCACCCACAAACGCCGGCCCGACGCATCCTGCTCGCCGGTGGGATAGCTGTATGTTTTCTCTGCGGTGCCGGTCCTCGAAGTGCCGATGCGTTCGAGTTGGCGCTCGAAGCTAAAACAAAGCAGGACCAATCCTCCACGAGAAGTTCGTTTAAAAGTCAGGCTCGCGATTCCATGGCCTGGCTCAGTGTCAAGCTCGAGGGCGGCGTCTGGGATCTGAACCCTGCGGGCATGGGCTCGCTCATGTCGTCCGACTGGGTGAAGTCCGATCCTTTCCGAATGGATCTGAATGAGGTCCCGGTCGTAAAGAGCACACTGGCCGACACGCGTGTCACTGTAGGCCTATGGGATGACTGGGTCCGTTTGACGTCACGTCAGGCCGTTTCGAATTACGTTACGCCCGGCACGAATGTTGGATATCTGGTTCGACCCGGATTTGGAGCCGATGAGGTCGCCACGTCGCAGCACATCGATGCCGGTATTTGGAAAACCGAATCGATGCGGTTGTCGGTGTTTGCCGAATATGATCGGGTGGGAGCGTATTTTGAGGCGCCGAATTTTGCCATCAAACCACAGGACCCGTTCGCCACCCCCAATAGTACAACAATGCGGTTGGGCACCGCGGCGACGTGGGGACCAATCACCTTCACGCTGGAACAGCGTACGCAGCAAAGTCTCGCCGAGTACAATGCACCCATAAAAGTGGAAAACCAGATCGGACTGTCGCTCAGTTTGGACGATTTGCGAACTCGTACCGGCTGGATTCCGCAAGGCATGTCGTGGATCTTACCCTCATCTACCTATCTGATTGTGGGCCAGGGCAGGGTAAGCGCAGCCCTGGACCAGGGCGTCAATGGCGATACCATCTCCGATGTAAGTGCGGGACTCTCCTGGAACGTCGGAAGCTATTACGCCAACATTGGGTACTGGATGTCGAATTACCAGAGTCAGCTCTATCCCTGGAAGGGATCGGGGCTGGACGGCTCGATCGGTTTCTACGAGGGCCAATGGGCAGTCGATTTGTATTTTGACGTCTACCGTTCGTCGTATGCTTACCCGCAGCAATGGGTGGGCGTTCTAGCGGGCCAGCAATTGAGTACTCAGCAATACAACGACATTTCCGGCGGCTTTCGCTTGACCGGCCACTTTTGAACGAGCCCCACCAGCGAAACCCCAGCAAGCTGACAGCGTGCGAGCGGGTTTTTGCTGGAAGGCAACACACCACAAAACGTGTTCGGTCCAGAGTGGAACAGATTCTGCGCCGGGCCCACGATTAATTTTCGCTAAGGATACCGCAACTTGCTAGCCGCGCGATGAGGCGCGGCCGAGTAGATAAGTCCCCCGGAAAGATGCGCTCCACACACACCTTGCTGGGCACCCTTCTTATTCGGGCGCTCACTTAGCTGACACCGAGTTGGGGTGCTCTTCCAACCATTGCGCAAGTCTTTCGGCGTACTCTTTACCGCGTTCCCTGACACACTCCGTGCTTTCCGGTTGTTGCGGGTCTGGCAGCGCCGCGCATTGCTCCGGTGCGGCAGTGATCAGGGTTGCTGGAAGAGCAAACGGCTCCGGCGGATACGGTTGCTCCGCTTGTGCGAGGGCAACCGATGCATTGTTGGCGGCAAAGGTCAGCATCGCCGCGATAAGAATTCCGACAGCAGCGGCGACCACGCTGAGCAGCAGCGCCTTTGCCGCGATGTGGATGTTGCGCATTGCGCCCACCCCCGCGAATCCCCAGCGAAGGTTACTGCGCCAAACGGCCCGACGCTAGCCTTTCAATAGCTCCGGCAGCTTAGCGATATTCGCCGCGATCCGCCGCGCCTCAACGCGGCTGATCTCCGGCTATCCCAAGGCCCGCGCCAGCAATGCGCCACAAACCTTATGTGCATCAAAAAATTCCTCCGCCAAGACACGCGCCTCGTTGGATTCGCTCTCGTAATTCGCCAACACAGTTTCAAACGCTTTCACCGCACCATTGAAATCCGAGAAACGATGCAACCCTTTATTGTTCGGCAGAAAGTGGCTCGGACCTGTGTTCTGCACTATACAGGGCCTCCCGGTCGCTAAGTAGCACAGGGTGCGATCGCTAACCCAGGCTGTTTGAAGTTTCACATAGGGGGGCTTCGCACAACTGAATTCTCCCGCCGATTTCTGAATGAATGTTCTGTAGGCCGAAGTGGTTGTGAGGATCTTGTAGGGATCGTGGACCGTAAATCCGTAAGACTCTATTCTTTCTTGTTCCTCTTTGTCTCCGATGCTTAATGCCAACTCAAAGCGTGTATCCACTTTTGAGGGGATGCTCATAAAGGGTTTAAAGCCCTCACGTTTGCTATCGTAATAAGTATCTGGCGTCCACCAATGAGCCACAGTGGTCCACGGCGCATCCCTAGCACCCTCGACAAACGGCCATTCGTCCAAATAAACGCAAGGTTGCGTGTATATCCAATTCCTTCCATTATATTTGCCTGCTGATTCACCGATTGAAAATAAAAGATCATGCGTCGGTTGCGGATATCCGCCGCCAGCCAATGCTTGCTCATACAGTCCGGGATCAATGTTGATCAAAACCTTTCGTCGAAAATTCAGAAAGAGCCTTTGGGGCAGATCATAACGAAGATCCACAAGAAGATCGAATGGCCCCAGGGTCTCTAGAGAGGGCAAACCTGCCTCACGAAGCTGGTGGGTTGGATCCTCGCCTAAAAAATCCACCACTAGATTGTTATCCAGTCCAAAGGGACGCAAAGCCGCACGAAGAATGTCAACTTTGGCAATCAAAATCATCCAATGAAATCGAAGGAGGCGCGACGTCGAGCCATGTCACATCGCAACCGCACGAACGTAGTCCCAAAGCCCAGTTAATAAAGACCCAAAGGTGTCCGCCTTGCGGACGGGTCAACGTATTGGGGGTACTGAGACAGACTTTTAGAGACATCTGCTTAACAGATCTTCAAAGCGTCAGGGAGAAATGCTCGCTGTCCGCCATCAACTATGGGCAAGAAAGTAGCTCAAGACGATTTGAGATGCAGCATCGCGGCAGCTTAGCGATATTCGCCGCGATCCTTCGCGCCTCGTCGCGGGTGAGCGGCTTGGCGGCTGATCGAGGGTCGTCGAAATGTACGTAGGCGAGCTGCTGCCCGTCGTGGTCCCTTACGACGAAATATGTTTCGCCTTCTTCAACGGACCAGGGCGGCGGGAAGCGGCGCTGAGTGTTCACGTCCAATTTCGCCGTCGGAAAATAACTCGACAGTCGGACGTGCGAGCTTCGGTTGGCGCATGATGTGGGCTGACACCCAGTGACTCTGGTGCATACGAAGGTTTATGCCGCACTGCAATTTGACTTTAATCAAAAAACCACCCGACCGAAATAACCTAATCTAACAGCGTCCAACATAGGAGCGGGGACTGCGCACCAAAATGCGCCGTGGTGTTTTTAAATCTAATGACACCGATCACCATAACAATTCTGATCTATTTGGTAGCACTGTTTCTGACAGTTGCGACGCTCTGGCCTATCTCATACCCCACCCAAACAATTTTCCCAACAAAGACCGGCCCCCAGTTTGTTTGGGTCTTAATCGTTGTGGTTCTTCCGTTTGTCATGCTGTTTTACTTCGGATTGGCCTTCTTAATCGACGACACGATCAGCTTGGGGGCCGATCACCTGACGGCGAGGGAGGAGGAGCTGTCTTTCACGGAGGGTCTGGTTGCGGCAGTTAGCTATGTCGGTTTATCGGGATGGCTATGGAGGCGCTGGCGCAATCCGAAAGCGCCGTCCACGAAGATACTCGGCTCGGCAATAATTGCGACGGTGACTGCCTTCATAATTGTCAGTGTTATTTGGGCCGAAAATTACGACCAAATATCTTCGATGGTTTTGCAGTAAGCCAGTTAAATGAAAAACCCCGGCGAACACTAACCGGGGATGAGCGATCAGCCGTTACTTTCGTTTCGAGCCTAACCATCATGGGTATGGAGGCACTAGGCCGCCCCGGTTTCGCCAACAAGGCGGGCAATTTTTTCACCATCGGCTTAAAGGGAGCGTTCATGAAACTAGCACTCACTATAGCGACATTAATTGCGCTAGGTGGTGGAACAGCTCATGCGCAGCAGGGACAGCTATCGCTTGGCCAGCGCGATCTCACCCCGGAAGAGCAGCCATCGCTACGCAATCCCGGGTCGGCAAAATACCATTGGGCAAAGTTCCCAGCAGTGGTCACCGAGGGCTCGGTCAATTACTGCGCGATTGTAGACGCTCAGAGTCCCTACGCTGCGTATAGCGGCCGACAAGCCTACATTGTGGAAACACAGATGAGCGGCAACCGAGTGTCGTCAGCCGTCATCGGTCTAATCGCTGGCGGCAAGGACTTCGCAATCGTTACTAACATGTGCGCGAAATACGGCCTCGACCCGAGAAACGCCAGC
>Ga0306920_100004740_pt1 | contig 17472 bp, 11 predicted proteins | sample flu12Cox44000170_FD_204666 | JGI IMG/M metagenome (GOLD analysis project Ga0306920, IMG submission 204666) | Lab enrichment of tropical soil microbial communities from Luquillo Experimental Forest, Puerto Rico - flux4day.12C.oxic.44.000.170 (v2)... | ecosystem: Environmental > Terrestrial >... | reverse complement strand
GCCGTCCCGCCTGACCCGGGCCTTGATGATCATCATCTGCTGCAGCGCGGCCACCGCCGCGGCGGCCTTCCCCTCCTGCCGCAGGCCCAGCACCGCGTTGAACACGGTCAGCGCGAGCAGCAAGAGGCCCGTGCCCAGCTCCTTCAGCGGGTAGAGGCTCCCCACCCCGGCAACCAGCAGGACGACCTGCATGGGGTCGGCGTATTGCCTGAGGAACGCCCGCCACCACGGCTCGGCTTCGGCCTCGGCGAACTTGTTCGGGCCGAACCGCCGGGCCCGCGACGCCGCCTCGGCGGAGCTGAGGCCCCGTTGCTCGTCGACCCCTTCTTCCTGGAGCGCGCGTTCGGCGGTGAGCGTGTGCCAGGCGAGGCCGTCGCCGCCCAGATCCAGGCCCGGGGCGGGCGCCCCGGTGGGTGTGGTCATCGGTCCTCCCGTGCTTGTGCTGGAACGCCTCTAGCCTGCCCGGCCGGGCGCTGGCTGCCTCACCGGTACGGGGGCACCGGGGCCGGCTCGGTCAGGTGGCGGCGCTGGGCCAGGTAGACCGGGATGCCGAGCAGCAGCGCGCCGGCGGCCAGGAAGAACGGCGCCCAGTAGACCCAGAAGCCGTTCCCGGTGTTGCGCGAGTACCAGATGAACAGGATCGAGAACACCAGCGACAGCACCGCGACGATCATGTCCCGGGCAAAGCGCGGGGTGTGCATCTCGCGGTGGTCGATCCAGCGCCATTTGAGCTGCGCGAGCGCGGAGAAAGCGTAGGGGATGGCCGCGGTGATTCCGGTCATCAGCACCAGCGTGGTGAAGACGGTCGCCCCGCCCGAGCCGAGGTAGTTAATGAGCATGGCGATCGATGCCAGCACGGTGGAGGCGACGATGCCGAACGCGGGCACGCCGTTCTTAGAGATGCGCTTGAACCGCTCCGGGAACAGGCCGTCATCGGCGGCGGCCAGTGGCATCTCGGCGCAGATCATGGTCCAGCCATTCAGGGCGCCGAAGCCGGAGATGATCACCGCGACGGCCATCACGTTGCCGGCCCAGGTGCCGCCGAAGATCGCGTTGGCGGCGTCGGAGAACGGGGCGGTCAAGTCGGCGAGCTTGGAACTGGGGATGATGCCGAACACGGCGATGAGCGAGAGCATGTAGACCACCGCGGTCGCGATCGTGCCCAGCACGGTGGCCCGGGGGATGTTGCGGTCGGGGTTGCGCACCTTCGCGGCGGCCACGGCGGCGGTCTCCACGCCGAGGTAGCTGAACAGGGCGATGGCCATCCCGCCGCCGATCGCGTTGATCGCGCTCTCCTTGCTCACGTTCCACGGCGTGAAGTTGGCGCTGCTGATGAAGAACAGGCCGACGGTGGACATGAACGCCAGCACCACGAACTTGATGACCGTGGTCACCACCTGGACCGAGCCCATGTTCTTGACCCCGGACAGGTTGATCACCGCCGGGATCCACAGCCCGACCAGCACCAGCACGACCGTGATCCACTTGGTGTGCCCGGTGTTGATGAAGTGCTCCACGTACAGCACCCAGCCGACCGCGATCGCCGCGTTCCCGGCCCACGCGGTGATCCAGTACGACCACGCGTTCGCGAACCCGAGGCGGTTACCGAAGGCGACCCGCGCGTACGCGTACGGCCCGCCGTCGGCCGGCAGCCGCCGCGACAGGGCGGCGAACAGCAGTGCCAGCGCAATGGCACCCACGGTCGTGAGCGCCATCGAGATGAGGGTGATCGGGCCGTAAAACGCCAGCGAGGTCGGCAGGTTGAAGATGCCGACCCCGATGATGCTGCCGACGATCAGCGCCATCGCCGCGGTCAGCCCGAACTGATGCGCCCCCTCTCCCTTGGCGGGCTTACCGGAAGGGACGGGCGCTTCTCCGGAGACTTCAACCCTGTCCGTCATGAGTCATCCCTGGTCGGATCGCGGTGGCGATGCGGCGTCGCAGGCTCCCCGTTCAGTTCGAGACGGCATTCGTCATCGTGGTCCAGCCGTCGCGGGGTGTCGTCACCCATCCAGGGGTGATCCCCGGCCGCGTCCGGCGCGCGCCGCTGGCGGTGCCCGCGGCGCGGCTCGCCGCGCAGGTCACCGGGGGTTGCCCGGGGCGATGGACTCAGAGCAAGCGCAGTTCGACCGCCCGCTGAATGGCCTCTGAACGCGACGCTACGCGGAGCTTCTGGTAGATCGACCGGAGATGCGTTTTCACCGTGTTGCGCGACACACCGAGGGTGGCTGCCATCTGCAGGTAGGTGCTGGTCGGCAGCAGCCTCAAGATGCGCAGTTCGGCGGCGGTCAGGGACTCAACGGGTTCACCGGTGCGTGGCCGGGGAGCGCCGGGCTGCGCCGCGTGCGCCTCGAGAGCCGCCATGATCAGCTGCTTGACGAACGGATCCGGCCGCAGCTGCGGCGCGTGCTCGATCAGGTAGCCGGTCACCTGGGGAACCGTGGTCACGACGGTGTTGACGAAACCTCCGCTGCGTGCCATCTGGAGGATGCCGCCCACGGCGCTCGCGGTCATCGGGTCATCGCGCTCGATCGCGGCGGCGGCCAGGAGCAGTTGCCGCTCCAGCGCGCGCCTCGGGGTCAAGTCGGCCAGCGACGGCAATTGCAGTTGCTCCTGCGCCGCGGGGTGGTCGCCCGCGGCAAGCGCCACCCGGGCCAGCAGGAGGCACCGGCGCGCGGCGGGCAGCCTGGCCGCGAGCTCGGCCGGGGAGTGCAGGTCGCCGGACGACAGGCGGAGCAGCGCCTCCAGTTCGTCGGCCCGCGCCAGCAGCGGCGACATGGTCCCGGCCACGAGGTGCCGCGCCGCTGCGACGGTCGTCAGCGCATCACGAACCTCCCCCCGGGCGGCCCAGATTCCGGCCCGGTCGAGCAGCGCCAGGAACTCGAAGATGGGACGCCGGTGCTCGCTGATGGACAAGGCCCGTTCGGCGAGCCGCTCGGCGGTGTCGAGATCCCGTTGCTCCAGCGCGAGGCCGGCCAGCGCACGCAGGTAGTCCACGGCGAAGAAATGCTGGTCGAATTTCAGTCGCTCCGCCGCAGCGGCAGCGGCCGTGGCGGCGTCGGCGGCTTCACGCAGGCAGCCGGCCTCGAACCTGGCCAGCGCCTGCGCCCCGGGCACCGTCACCAGCCGGACGGGCTCGGGGATCTCGGGCATCGCAAGGATCGCGGCCGCCTCGCGATCAACCGCTGCGACGCCGTCCAGCGCCGCGCGGAGGCGCAGCAAGACCAGCGGGACGACGATGTCCCACTCGTCGGCGAGCCGCTGCTCCTTGATGGCCCGCGCCGCGGCGGCCTTGCCCTCGGCCTCGCTCAGCTGGCCGGTCAGCGCGTAGTAGTAGCACTGCATCGCGGCGAACCTGGCCGCCAGCCGCGGCTCCATCGTGCTCGGTGGCCGGGTGTGCTCGACCAGGTCCAGGTACTCGCCGCCGTGTGCCGTGTCGCCACGGATCAGCATGTCGGCAGCGACCGCCAGGAGCTGCTCGGGGGAATCGGCAAGCACCGAGGGGTCCACCATGGTGAGATCCAGGGCCTGTGGCAGCGACGGGTTCTGCAGGAAGTCGGTCACGACCCGGTCCTGCATGAGGGCCAGTGCCCGGTCCGCCTGCCGCGCCCCGAAGTAGTGGCGGGCTGCGCGCCAGTAGTCACCGGTGGACTCGAACCATTCGGCCACCCGCAGGTGGAGTGCCTGCTCCCGGGTTCGATCCCGGGCGCGCAGTTCCGCCCGCAGCACCTGACGGACCAGACGGTGGTACCGGAACGTCGTCCGCTCATCGTCGAGTGCCACCACGAACAGGTTGGCCGCATCGATGCGGCGCAGAAGCGCCGCCGCGTCCTGCCCGCCGGTGACGGCAGCGCACGCGGCGGCGGTCAGCTCGCCGAGGACCGATGTGTCCAGCATGAACTGCATCAATTCCGGCGGCTGCTGATCGAGCACCTCGGAGATGAAGTAGTCGGCGATCGCATGGCGGTGGACCTCCAGCGCCCGTGCCATGCGCACCGGGTCCGTGGTGCCGCGCAACGACAGTGCCACCATCTGCAGGGCAGCGGCCCACCCTTCGCTTCGCTCATGCAGTAGCTCCATGTCGGCGGCGGCAATCTGGACGCCGAACTTTGCCAGCAGGTCATGGCTTTCGGCCAGCGAGAAGTAGAGGTCCTGGTCGCGAAGCTCGCACAGCTCACCCGACACCCGCAGCCGGTGCAGCCGCAGCGGGGGGTCGAAGCGGCCGGAGAGCACCAGTTGCGCGGTAGCGGGCCAGTTCTCGACAAGGTCGGCCATATCCCTGGCCGCCGCGGCGGAGGCGATGTGGAAGTCATCCACGATGGTCACCGAGCCGGCCGGCAACCGCGCCGCATCGTTGGCGATCGACGCGGTGATGTCGGGGGACATGACGCCGTCCATCGCCAGCAACTCGGCGGCATCGGCGCCGAACCCGGGGGCGACGGCCCGATGGGCCTCGATGAACCCGCTCCAGAACCGGACCGCGTTTGCGTCGGCCCGGTCGCACGACAGCCAGGAGGTGAGCCCGGGGGGCCGTGCCGCCGCCCAGTCTGCCAGCAGCACGCTCTTGCCTGCTCCGGCCGGCCCCACCACGATGGTCAGCCGCTTGCCGGCGCCCTCCGCCAGCCGGCCGTGCAGTGCAGGCCTGCTGACCAGCGTGGGAGGCAGCGTCAGCGGCCGGAACTTGGTCAAGCCGAAACGTGCGCGCGGTGAGGTGCCACGCCCAGCCGGCGGATCCTGTGCCACAGCCCTCCCGCGGTCCTCGCCCGACACCTGAACCACGGCCGCATGCTCCTTGACAGCCCCCCGCCGCGCCCTTTTGCCTGGCGTGACGCGCTCGACCAGCGTCCCGGTACGTCAGCGGGGCAACATCACCCCGAGCGGGGGATTTCGGCGGGGCGTGCGGCGGCCACCTGGCTCGCACGGTTGGTGGCCATGTGGCGGGGCTCCACCGGACATCTGGAAGTCACCCGCAAGACATAGGCGGGTCACCCTTGCATGGGTGATGACGCGGACCCGCCCGGCTGGGCACGCTAGCAGCACGCATCGACGAGCGGAGTGCGGACTGCGAGGCCAACCCAGTGCGATCAGAGATTTATGAGATCACCTTCTTGGGTAAAGCGGGCAGCACGCTATCGGCAGAGTTCGAGGACTGTCAGATCACCATCGGCCCGGGTACCACGACCATTCGCGCCGTCCTGCCGGATCAGGGGGCCCTGTCCGGGCTCATGGAACGGATCAACGGCCTCGGGCTCAAGGTGATCGATGTCAGTCTCGTGGCACCGCCGCCGGGGGGATAACTGATCTTGCCCATGGCGGGAGCGGCGGCAGCGGGCCATCGCCCGGCCAGAGGAAGGCTCAGCCGGCCGGCGGTGCGGGAACGTCGCGCGGCTCGCCGGTGCCGGCCGGCCAGTCGGCCCCGGTTTCCCGGCGGAACGCGGCCACGGCGGCGCCGACAGTGGGGAAGAAATGGCGCGGGTCGATGGTGCGGGTCAGCCCATACCGCTCGATCTTGCGCCGCACCGGGTCCTTGAGCTCCGCAAACACCAGGGAAATCCCCTGGGCGTTCAGCGCCTCGTCCAAGTCCTCCAGCACGTCGGAGGCCGTGGTGTCGACGTCGGTCACCGGCTCGGCGGCGATGATAATCCACCGGGGCGGCGGCTCGGCGGCGGCGAACCGCCTGACCTCATCGCGGAACGTCTTGGCGTTGGCGAAGAACAGCGGGGCGTCGAACCGGTAGATCACCAGCCCCGGAAGCTGGCTGGCGCCGGGATAGGAGCGGGTGTCGTGATAGCCCCTGAGCCCTTCCACCCGCCCGAGCACCGTGTCGTAGGGCCACCACGCCCGCCGGAAGACGTTGAGAATCGACAGGCCGACCGCGATCGCGATCCCGGGCAGCACCCCCAGCAGGGCGACGCCGAGGAACGCCGCGATCGACAGCAGGAATTCCGCCTTGCGCTGCCGCCAGAGCCGGACCGTCCCCGGGATGTCGGCGAGGGACAGCGCCGCAGTGATCACCACGGCGGCAAGCGCGGGATTCGGCAGGTTCCGGAACAGGCCCGGGACCAGCACTATCATGAGAATGATCAGGACCGCCCCGGTGACCCCGGTGAGCTGGGTTTTCGAACCGGACCGTTCCGCCACGGCCGTCCGCGACCCGCTCGTGCTGACCGGGAACCCCTGGAACAGGCCGGCCGCCAAGTTTGCCGCGCCGATGCCGATCATCTCGCCGTTGCCGTCGATCTCCTGCCCGGTGCGGGCGGCGAACGCCGACGCGGTGGAGATGGTGTCGGCCAGCGAGACCAGGGCGATCCCCAGCGCTCCGGCGAACAGCGGCCCGATGTCGGACAGGCCGACGTCCGGGATCGTCAACGGCGGGAAGCCCTTGGGCAGCACCCCGACCAGGCTGACACCGTGGGAGGCCAGGCTGAACACCGACGTCGCCGCGATCGCGAGGACCACCATGATGAGCACCGCCGGGACCTTGGGCAGCCACCGCTGCAGCACCAGGATGAGCACGATCCCGGCGATCCCGACCACGGCCGAGGCGGCGACCGCCTCCCCGTTCGCCAGGCCCTTAACGAACCCGGTGAACTCCGGGATCAGGCCGTCGGCCTCGACCTTGAACCCGAACAGCTTCGGCAGCTGGCCGACCAGGATGGTCAGCGCCAGGCCGTTCATGTAGCCGATCATGGTCGGCTTGGAGATGAGGTCGGCGATGAAGCCGAGCTTCGCGACGCTCGCCACGATCATGATCACCGCGACCAGGATCGCCAGCATCGACGCCAGCGCGATCGCCCGTTTTTCGTCGCCCTGGGCGGCGATCAGCGGGAGGATCGTCGCGGCGATCATCGGGCCTAGCGAGGAGTCCGGGCCCAGCACCAGGATCCGCGACGGGCCGAACACCGCGTACCCGAGCAGGCACATGATGGACGTGTACAGGCCGGTGATCGGCGGCAGGCCCGCCAGTTCGGCATAGGCCATGCCCTGCGGGACCAGCAGGGTCGTCAGCACGACCCCGGCCACGATGTCCTTGGCCAGCCACTCACGGTGGAACGGCGAGAGGCTGAGCCCGCGTGCCAGCGTAACCATTAACCGCTAGGGTGCCTGCGGTTTACCATCGCGTCATCACCCCTCGGTGGGTGACGTGCCGAAGCCGCCGTCAGGTGAGGATGTCCGAATGCACCGGTCCCCTGGCCCCGATACCACCCGCTCGCAGCCTTGGCTGGCCCGGCTGAGCTTGCTGTTCGCGCTCCTGGCGGTGGTGATCGTGGTGGTGTTCGCCCGGCGGCACAGCATCGCGATGCTGGCCGTCGGCGTGGCGGCCGCCGCGGTCAGCCTGGTCGCGGCGTTCTTCTTCCTCTCCCGGCGGGGCGTGCTGCGCTGGCTGGCGGCGGCGGCGTTCATCCTCGCGCCCGTCGCCCTGATCGTCGTGTACGCGGCCGCCGACCTGCTGTGGGTGGCGATCGTGTCGGCGGCGGCGTGGTTGCTCGCGACCATGACGGCGCGCGCGGCGCTGGCCGGTGACCCAGCGGACTGGCGTATGCCCGAGTATCCGGCCCGGCCGCCGGCCAGCCGCCCGTTCCTGATCATGAACCCCCGGTCGGGGGGCGGGAAAGTGGGCAGGTTCGACCTGAAGCGCAAGGCCGAGGACCTGGGTGCCGAGGTTTTCCTGATGGACAGCCCGGAGCCGGTCGATGTTGCCGAGGTTGCCCGGCAGGCCGTGGCCCGTGGCGCGGACCTCCTCGGCGTCGCCGGCGGCGACGGCACCCAGGCGCTGGTGGCCGGCGTTGCCGCGCAGCATGGCATCCCGTTCCTGGTGATCACCGCCGGCACCCGCAATCATTTTGCCCTTGACCTGGGGCTGGACCGTGAGGACCCCGCGGCCTGCCTGGCCGCCTTGTCGGATGGCGTGGAACTGCGCGTCGACCTCGGGGTGATCGGTGGCCAGACGTTTGTCAACAACGCCTCATTCGGCGCCTACGCGGAGGTCGTCGACTCCCCGGCCTACCGCGATGACAAGGTGGCCACGACGCTTGACCTGCTCCCGGACCTGCTGCAAGGCCAGCGCGGCGCACGGCTCATCGGGCGGGCCGACGGCACCGAACTGGACGGCCCGCAGGCCATCCTGGTGGCCAACAACCCCTACGGCACCGGGGATATCGCCGGGCTGGGCCGCCGCGCCCGGCTCGACCGGGGCATGCTCGGCATCGTCGGCGTCAACGTCGCCACCGCGCACCAGGCCGCCGGCCTCATCCGCGGCAGGCGCGCCGCCGGCCTGAGCGTGCTCACCGCGACGAAGATCGAGATCACCGCCGACACGCCGTCGATCCCGGTCGGCATCGACGGCGAGGCGGTGACGCTCCCAGCGCCGGTGGTGTGCACGATCCGCCCCGGCGCACTCCGCGTCTGGGTCCCGCGCCATCGTCCCGGCGTCACCCCGCCCAAGCCGCCGGTGAACTGGGCCACGCTATGGCAGCTCGCGACGAGCCGGCGCTGACCCGCCGCCAAGAACCGGGCTGCTCAGAGCAGGTGCAGGTCGGCTGCGCGCTGCAGGGCCTGCGATCGTGACGTTGCGCCCAGTTTCTGGTAGATCGACCGCAGATGGGTTTTTACCGTGTTGCGCGACACGTAGCGGGTCTCTGCGATCTGCAGGTACGTGCTTGTCGGCAGCAGTTCCAGGATGCGCTGCTCGGTCGCGGTCAGTGAAACCGTGAGCACCTGGGGCTGCTGGAAGGCGCCCGGCTGCGTGACGCGAACCTGGTGGGCTGCCGCGATCAGCCGGGCCGTCACCGGATCCTGGCGCAGCGTGGCGGCATGCTCGATCAGATAGCCGGTCACCTGGGGTGCGATCGTCACGACGGTGTTGACAAAGCCCTGATGCCCGGCCGCATGGAGGGCACCGCCCAGGATGCTCCTGGCCGCGGGATCGCTGCGCTCGATCGCCGTGGCCGCCAGCAGCACCTGGCGCACCAGCGCAAGCCGGGGCGTGCGGCCGGACGGTCGCGGCGATCGCAGCAGTTCCCAGGCCGCGCCGTGATCGCCCGATGCCAGCGCGATCCGGGCCGCCAGGAGGCAGCGGCGGGCGTCGGGCAGCCGGTCGGCCAGTTCGGCGGCGGGGCGCAGGTCACCGAGCGACAGCCGCAGCGCCACCTCGAGCTCATCGGCCCGGTCCAGCAGCTCCGACCTGGTCCCGGCCAGGGCGTGGCGTGCCGCTGCCACGTCGGCCAGCGCTTCGCGGGCCTGCCCGCGGGCGGCCCGGATCTGGGCCCGGTCGAGCAACGCCAGGAACTCAAAGGCCGGCCGCCGCCCGGCGACCGAGGCTGCCTGGTCGGTCAGGTGCTCGGCGGTGTCGAGGTCCCGGCGCTCGAGTGCCAGGCCAGCGAGCACACGCAGATGGTCGGTCGCGAAGAAATGCCGGTCGAACCCCAGCCGCCGGGCATCGGCGTCGGCGGCCCGGGCCGCCTCGGCTGCCTTGGCGAGCTGCCCGGCCTGGAACCAGGCCAGCGCCAGCGCACCGGGCACCACCACCTGCCTGATCGGTTCCGGCACCTCAGGCAGCGCGAGAGCCGCGGCTGCCTCCCGGGCAACCGCCGGCAGATCCTCGGTAAACGTGTAGGCATGCACCAGGACCAGCGGGATGGCGGCGGCCCAGTCGCCGGCTAGCTGGTTCTGTTTCTGGATGGCCTGCGCGGCCCGTGCCTGCCCGAGGGCCTCGCCCGCCTGGCCGATCATCGCGTGGCGGAACGAGCGCATCGTCGCGAGCCGGGCCGCCAGCCGCGACTTCGGCGGGATCGATGACTGCTTCAGCAGGTCGAGGTAACCGCCGCCGCGGGCCGTGTCGCCCCGCAGCAGCAGGTCGGCTGCCACGCCGAGCAACTGGTCCGGCGCATCCACGAGCAGCGAGGGGGCAAGCGCGCTGAGGTCCAGTGGTGGCGGATCGGCCGGGTCGTGCATGAAATCGGTCAGGACCCGGTCCTGCACGAGGGCCAGCGCCCGGCTCACCTGCAGCGCCCCCAGGAAGTGGCAGGCCGCATGCCGGGCCTCACCCAGGGCCTCGAACCACTCGGCCGCGCGCAGGTGCAGCTCCTGCTCCCGGGTCTCATCCCGGGCGCGCAGCTCGGCGGCCAGCACCTGGCGCACCAGGCGGTGATAGCGGAAGCTGGTCCGTGCATCATCAAGTGCCGTCAGGAACAGGCCGGCCGTGTCGATGCTGCGCAGCAGCGCCGCCGCGTCCGGCCGGCCGGTGACGGCGGCGCACACGTCTGGGGTCAGCCTGCCGAGGATGGCCGTATCAAGCATGAACCGGGCAACGTCCGCGGGCTGCTGATCGAGGATCTCGGAGATGAAGTACTCGGCGATCGCGTAGCTGCGAATCTGCAGCGCCCGCGCCATACCGCCCGAGTCGGTGATCCCGCGCAGCGACAGCGCCGCCATCTGCACGGCCGCGGCCCATCCTTCGCTTCGCTCGTGCAGCAGTTCCAGGTTGGCGGGCGAGATTTCCACGCCGAAGCCTGCCAGCAGGTCGTGGCTTTCGGCGAGGGAGAAGGACAGGTCGCAGCCGCGGATGTCGCAGAGCTCCGCCGCTACCCGCAGCCGGTGCAGCTGCAGCGGAGGGTTGCCCCGGCTGGCCAGCACCAGCTGGGCGGTCTCGGCGGGCCACAGCTCGACGAGCGCGCTCATCTCGTCGGCGGCCCCGGCCGCGGCACAGTGGAAGTCATCCACGATGATCGCGGATCCGCCGGGCAGCTTCGCGGCGTCGTTGGCGATCGCCGCGGTGACGTCGGGGGACATGGCGCGGGCGCTCACCAGCAGGGCGGCCGCGTCCGCGCCGAACCACGGTTCGGTCACCTGGGCGGCCTCGACGAACCCGGCCCAGAACCGGACCGGGTCGGCGTCGGCCCCGTCGCAGGACAGCCAGGAGGTCAGCCCGGCCGGCCTTGTTGCCGCCCAGTCCGCCAGCAGCACGCTCTTGCCCGCTCCGGCGGGCCCCACCACGACGGTCAGCCGGTCATCGGCTCCCGCGGTCAGCCGGGCCAGCAGCCCTGGCCGCCGGACCAGGGTTGCAGGCAGCGCCGGTGGCCGGAACTTGGCCCTCGCGAACCGGGTGCCCAGCACGGTGCGCCCCGTCACCGCTGACATGGACCCAAGGTAAGCACGGCCGCTGATCCTTTGAAAGGGGACCAAGGTCCTGTAAACAGATTGCAATGGCCAAGGTCACCCCGTGGCCGTGAGAACATGATCGCAGAGGTGCCGCGAGGCCCGCCGAGGAGGGGTTGCCGTGTCCGTCACGCCAGAACCGTCATCCGCGCGGCTGCCACCCGGGCCGCGCCCGATCAGCGAGAGCAGCAGGCGGAGCCTGGCCAGGATGGCCAGGTCGGTGACATTGATCGCCGCGAGCCTGGGCTCGCTGATCATTGGCATCGTGATCGGGTATGCGGCCAGGAAACGGATTCACAGGATGGGCCACGCAGGCTGAGCCGTGAGCGTTGCCGACCTGGCCATCGTGGCGGCACTGGTATTCGGGTGGGGCGCCCTGTCGGCAAGGCTGGAACGGTTCGACGTAACCGCGCCGATCGCCTTCGTCGTCGCCGGGCTGCTGCTTACCCACGCGCCACTGGCGTTCCTGGGCGTGCAGCCCAGTAGTCACCTGGTCAAGGAGCTGGCGGAGTTCACCCTCGTCCTGGTCCTGTTCTCGGACGCATCGCGGGTCGGGCTGCATGAACTGCGCGCGGACGCGGGCCTGTACCTCCGACTGCTCGGGGTCGCGCTTCCGCTGACGATCGCCCTGGGCACGCTGCTGGCCCTCGCCATGACCGGTACCACCAACATCTGGCTGGCTCTGCTGGTGGGCGCGGCGCTGGCGCCAACCGACGCCGCGCTGGGCGCGGGCATGATGGCTAACCCGGCGCTGCCGGCAAGGATCCGCCGGCTGATCAATGTCGAAAGCGGCCTCAACGACGGGATCGCCACGCCGTTCGTGTCGGTTGCCATCGCGGGCGCGGCAACCGGGGGTGAGGTCGCCGGTCACGGTCCGGGCGCCGCCGCAGCCGAGCTTGTGCTGGGCCTTATCATCGGCGTGGCCGTCGGCGGGGCCGGCGGGCTTCTGGTGAAGGTGGCGCGCCAGCGCGGCTGGGCCGCGGAAGGCTTCGCGGGGCCGGCGGCGCTGGGACTGGCCGTGTGCGCGTACGCATTCGCGGTGGCGCTGCACGGCAACGGGTTCATTGCCGCGTTTGTCGGAGGGCTCGCGTTCGGCACCGCGAGCGGCCGCCGCGGCCAGCCGCTCGTGCCGTTCGTCGAGGAAACCGGCGCGCTGGTGTCGCTGCTGGTCTGGTTGTCGTTTGGCGCCATCGCGGTGGTGCCCGCCGTGGAGGGCCTGGACTGGCAGATCGCGCTGTATGCGGTCCTCAGCCTCACGGTGATCCGGATGGCACCCGTGGCGGCCGCCCTGATCGGCGCCCGGCTGGGCCGGGCTACGATCGCCCTGGTGGGCTGGTTCGGCCCGCGCGGCCTGGCCTCGGTGGTGTTCGCCCTCCTGGCGTACGAAGAGCTGGGCAGCCGATCGGTAGATCACGCCGTTGGCGTGATCACGATCACCGTGATGCTCAGCGTGCTCGTCCACGGCGCCACGGCCGATCCGCTGGCCAGCTGGTACGCAAGGCAGCTTGGCCGGGCGCCGGGCGAGGATGCCGCCGCCGTGGTGCCAGACATCCCGGACCGCAGGCTCATTCGCCGGACGAGCCGCCCGTGACCGGGACCTGAGGCACCGGCGGCACCGTCGGTTCACCGCGCGCCGCCGCCGGCGCCCGGCGGCGGTCAGACGCCTTCGACCGCGAGCAGCCGCCCCGACCGGACCGCGTCGGTGAAGTGCTGGTAGTCCTGTTCGTTCTGGTCGGCGTAGCGCACGGAAAAATCGGTGATGCCCTTGTCGAACTCGTCGCTGTCGCCGAGGTAGGCAGCGATGGCGACGGGGTCGCCGGAGCGGGCGTGGGCGCGGGCCAGGGTCCAGCCGCAGATGCGGGCATAGAAGGTAAGCCCGAGCGGGACCATCCCCTCCACGACCGCGGAGCCCTTCATGTCGCGCAGTTGCCGCCAGTAAAAGTGGCGGCGCACGTCCAGGCCCTTGGTCCAGCCGAGGTAGATGTCGCTGGCGGCCTGCATCATCCGCTGCCCCGCCACGACGCGCTCGCCGTGCTGCCGGTAGCGGCTCTTGGGCTGGTAGGCCTCCAGCACCGAGGCGGTGGCCTCCTTGATCTGCAGGAACAACGGGTCCTGCTCGTCGCGGCCCTGCAGCAAGACGATGAACGCCCTCGTCCCGACGCTGCCGACGCCCACAACCTTGCGGGCCATGTCCACGACCTGGAACCGCTCCAGCAACTGGCGGCGGTCGTCTTGCAGGGTGGCCCGGTAGGCGCGGAACTGCTCGTGGACCACATTGGTGGCCTCGTCGGCGGACAGGCCGTAGGTGGCGGCCAGGTCCCGTGACGGGACCACGATCGGCGGCTGGGAGACGATCCGGTACTGGCCATCGACGAACTCACACAGCTTGGACAGGGCCTGCAGGCTGTCACGCGTGTGCGCCTTCGCCAGGGTCTTCTCCGCCCGCTTCTCCGCCAGCTTGGCCGCCTTCTCCCGCTCGGCGTCCCGCTTCTCCGCCTTGGCCTGTTTCTTGGCCGCCTTGCCCTGCCCGGCCCGCTTGTCCTTCTTGTCCTTCTTCTTCGCCGCCGCCTCCTCCCCGGCCAGCTCGGACACCGCCACCCGGGCCGAACGCATCAGCTCGTCTTCGTCCAGGTGCGAGTACCAGATGTCCATGGTCCCCATCTGCGCGAACCCAGCCATCGCCTCCCGGTAGGCGGTCACCGACGCCTGGGTTGCCGCCCGGGCGTCGGACTTGGAGAACCCGTTGTTGCGGGCCGCGATCGTGAAGCTCGCCGCCATCCGCTTCACGTCCCACTCAAACGGCCCCGGCAGCGTCTCGTCGAAGTCGTTCAGGTCGAACAGCAGCCGCCGCTCCGGCGAGGCGAACGCCCCGAAGTTGGACAGGTGCGCGTCCCCGCACAGCTGGGCGTCAAGCCCGGCCACCGGCGTGGCCGCCAGGTCCGCGGCCATGACCTTCGCCGCGCCCCGGTAGAACGTGAACGGCGACACCATCATCCGGCCGTGCCGCACCGGCACCAGATCCGGCTCCCGCGTGATGTCCTGCTCCTCCAGCAGGGCCACCGGATCGGGCCGGTCGCTCGCAGGCACCCACTGCCAGTGACTCGACGGGGGTGTCCGCTCCCGCGCCGCCGCTCCCTTCGCGGTACGCTCCGCAACACTCAGGTGCGTGACCTTTCGCACTGGCATCGTGCCCACCCCTCTCGTCCGTAAGCACCAATTCTGTCGGGAGAGTGACGGGCCGGCATCACCCGATAAAGATGAACTCCCCCGGCCGGGGTGAGGGACCCGGGGCACCGCGACAGCAGGCTTGAGCGATGGAGCCGGACTGGTTCGCGGGGTGGACCGGGGAGCATGTGCGGCACGCCGCCACGATGGTCTGGCAGGGCGCCAACCCCGCCGCCCGGGTCTACGAGAGCATCGGGGCGGACTTCTTCCTGGCGGTGGCCCCCGGCTGGCTGAACCTGGGCCTGTGGCAGGGCCCGGGAACGGAGGAGGAGGCCGAAGCCGCCTGCCGCCGGCTGGTGACCACGCTCGCGTCGGCGCTGCCCGCCGGGGGCGTGGTCCTCGACGTGGGGAACGGGCTCGGCACCCAGGAGCCGCTGATCGCGCGGGTGGCCCGGCCACGTCGGCTGGTGGCGGTGAACATCACCGAATGGCAGCTGGCGGCCGGCCGGGACCGGTTGCGCGCGGCCGGGGCCGCGCCGGTGGCAGGCGACGCCACGCGGCTGCCGGTCGCCGGCGCGGCCGTCGACGGCATCATCAGCGTGGAGGCGGCCTTCCATTTCCGGTCCCGGAAGGCGTTCTTCGACGAGTGCTTCCGGGTGCTGCGGCCCGGCGGGGTACTGAGCATCTCCGACATCCCGGTCCGGCGCTGGCCCGTCACCCCTGCCGAGGTCCTGTCCGGCCTGACCCAGTTGCGGGTGTTCGGGCTGCGGCCCGCCATGGCCATGACGGCCGGCCAGATCGCCGCGGCGGCCCGGGCGGCAGGGCTGGCCGAGGTGGAGGTCACCGTGTGCGGCGACCGGGTCATCTCCCCGGCGCTGAGGCTCGCCGCGGCGCGGCTGGCGGCGCCCGTGAGCGCGCCCGCCGGGCACCAGGCCGCCGCCCGCCTGCTGCTGTGGCAGGTCGGCCTGCTCTGGCGCCGCCGCATCATCGACTACCTGCTGCTCCGCGCGGTACGTCCCTAGGAGGGCTTGGCGAACCCATCTACCCTGCGGTGATGCTGCGCCTGCGGGTGGACTGGAGCCCCAGGCTTCCTTGATCATGACCCATCGCTAAGCCCATGGTCTGTGACATGATTGCGGGACAAGGGACATAGCGTGTTCCTGCGGTTCTGGGTAGCTAGCCGGGGGACTGCGATGGCGCGTGATAGCTCCGATGGCCGGGTCAGCCAGATGCTGAAACATGCTGTCGGGATGGCTGCGGCGGCGAGCGCTTTCAAGGGACTTCAGTTCATCTGGAAGTGGGTAACCGGCAAGGAGGCACCGCTGGGCCCGGACGACCAGCAGGCCCCGCTGGGCCGCGCCATCGCGTGGGCGCTGGTAATGGGGGCGGCCATCACCACGGCGCGCATGATCGCCATCAGGTACACGTCCAAACTGCTGCCGCAAGGCCAGCAGCAGAGCATGACGGAAACGGCAGCGGGGACACTTGCTGACAACCCGGGCAACTCCGAGACCTGAGCCTGAGACCGCGCCGCGCGGCGTGTCGGGTGGCGGGCCGGTCAGTAGTACCAGGGGAAGTGCGCCCAGTCGGGGGCGCGCTTCTCGAGGAACGCGTCCCGGCCCTCGACGGCCTCGTCGGTCATGTAGGCCAGCCGGGTCGCCTCGGCGGCGAACACCTGCTGGCCCACCAGCCCGTCGTCGATGAGGTTGAACGCGTACTTCAGCATGCGCTGCGAGGTGGGGCTCTTGGCGTTGACCTTGGCGGCCCACTCCAGCGCGATGCGCTCCAGGTCTGCGTGCGGCACCACCGCATTGACCATCCCCATCCGGTGCGCCGCCTCGGCGTCGTAGGTCTCGCCGAGGAAGAAGATCTCCCGGGCGAACTTCTGGCCCACCTGGCGGGCCAGGTAGGCCGAGCCGAAGCCGCCGTCGAAGCTGCCCACGTCGGCGTCGGTCTGCTTGAACCGGGCGTGCTCGCGGCTGGCCAGGGTGAGATCGCAGACCACGTGCAGGCTGTGCCCGCCGCCCGCGGCCCAGCCGGGCACCACGCAGATGACCACCTTGGGCATGAACCGGATCAGCCGGTGCACCTCCATGATGTGCAGCCGCCCGCTCCGGGCCGGGTCGATGGTCTCCGCCACCTCGCCGGACGCGTACCGGTAGCCATCCCGGCCGCGGATGCGCTGGTCGCCTCCGGAGCAGAAGGCCCAGCCGCCGTCCTTCGGCGACGGGCCGTTGCCGGTCAGCAGCACGCAGCCCACATCGCTGGACATTCGCGCATGATCGAGCGCCCGGTACAGCTCGTCGACCGTGTGCGGCCGGAAGGCATTGCGGACCTCGGGCCGGTTGAAGGCGACGCGGACCGTGCCGGAGTCCACGGCGCGGTGGTAGGTGACGTCGGTGAAGGCAAAGCCCGGCACCTCGCGCCATCGGCCGGGATCGAAGATCTCAGAGACCATGCCCCAATTCTGGCCAACCCGCCGGTGGCCCGCGACGGCGCCGGGGAAACACGGTTGCGCCGGGCGGCGCGGTGCCGCCGCCGCCCGGCGCATCTCCCCACTCGGTCACTCCGGCCTTGGGTCCCAGCGGAAGCGCCGGATGGCCACGATGGCGCCGATCACGCCCCAGGCGGCCAGCACGGCCAGCTGCCGCCAGTCGGCGCCGGTGTGCCGGGACAGCGGGCCGGTCAGCGCCTCGTTGAACGGCCGGACCGGCAGCCAGCCGGTGACCCGGTTGAGCAGCGCAGAGTGAATCGGCAGGTAGGTTCCGGACAGGAACAGCAGCGGGAACAGCACGAGCTGCGCCACGGCCGGGGCGGCCTCGGCGTTAGAGATCACCGACGCCACCGCGACCCCGAGCGCGCAGAAGCTGGCCGCGCCGAGCACCAGCGTCAGGGCGATCGCCGGCCAGTGCGACGGGAACGGCACGCCGTACAGCCGCCCGACCCCGACGATCAGGGCGATGTCGGCGAGGCTCACCAGCACGCAGTGCGCGAGCAGGCCGACAAAGTACGCCCAGGCCGGGAGCGGCGTGGCACGGACCCGTTTGAGGATCCCGTTCTGCCGCCGGGCCGCGAGCGCGACCGCGAGCTGCCCGTAGCACGAGCCCAGCACGCACAGCGCGGCGATCGTCGGGACGTAATACTGCAGCG
>Ga0306920_100004739_pt1 | contig 17472 bp, 15 predicted proteins | sample flu12Cox44000170_FD_204666 | JGI IMG/M metagenome (GOLD analysis project Ga0306920, IMG submission 204666) | Lab enrichment of tropical soil microbial communities from Luquillo Experimental Forest, Puerto Rico - flux4day.12C.oxic.44.000.170 (v2)... | ecosystem: Environmental > Terrestrial >... | reverse complement strand
AGGGGCGCGGGGGGCGCACCAAATCCGGCAAGCCGCGCGCAGGCACTGGGGGCAAGGGCCGGGACCGGCTCGAAGGCAAGGGGCCGACGCCGCCCGCGCACCTGCGCCCCGGGCATCCCGCGCAGCGCCGCGCCGAGGCCGCGGCGCGCGGCGCGTCCCGCGGCGGGACCAGGCGGGCCGGCCGCCCCGACTCGGCTGACGAGCCACGCAACACCGGTGGCGGCGGGGGGACCGGGCCGGGCGGCAGTGGCCGTTTGGCACCAAAGGCCGCTGCGGAACGGCGTGGCGAGGCGCCCGGCGGGCGGGCGCGCGGCGCCGGCGACGCGGCCGAGGTGGTGGCCGGCCGGAACGCGGTGCTGGAGGCCCTCCGCGCGGGCGTGCCCGCGGCGGCGCTGTACGCGGCGCAGCGCCGGGACGCCGACGACCGGGTGCGCGAGGCGGTGGACCTGGCGGCCGCGGCGGGCGTCCCGATGATCGAGGCGGGCCGGGCCGAGCTCGACCGGCTCACCGGCGGGTCCGTGCACCAGGGCCTGGCGCTGCGGGTCCGCCCCTACGACTACGCTGCGGCGGAGGACCTGACCGACCTGGCGGCCGCGGGCGGGGCCCCGGCGCTGATCGTCGCCCTGGACGGGGTCACCGATCCGCGCAACCTGGGGGCGGTGGTGCGCTCCGCCGCCGCGTTCGGCGGGCATGGGGTGCTCGTGCCGGCCCGCCGGTCGGCGCGGGTGACCGCCGGGGCGTGGAAGGCGTCGGCGGGGGCGCTCGCCCGGGTGCCGGTCGCCCAGGTGCCCAACCTTGCCCGCGCGCTGGCCGCCTACCAGCAGGCGGGCCTGTTCGTGGTCGGCCTGGCCCCCGGTGGGGACACCCCGGTCGGAGACCTCGCGGTCGCCGATGCGCCACTTGTGATCGTCGTCGGTTCCGAGGGGCGCGGCCTGTCCCGGCTGGTTGCGGAGCGCTGCGACGTGCTGGCCCGGATCCCGATGGCGGCGGACACCGAATCGCTCAACGCCGGGGTCGCGGCGGGTATCGCGCTACACGCGGTGGCGGCCGCCCGGGCCGCCGGGGCCTGGTAGCGTGCCGGGCGTGCGGGACGTGACCACGGCCCGGGCTCCGCTTGGCGACCTGGTGCGGCGGCTGCGCGCGGAGTACCCGGTCTTCCGGATCGAGGACGCCCGCGCGGTCCCGGACGCATCGGGGGTGCGGCTGGAGTTCGCGTTCGCCGCCGGGGAGCTGCGGTTCCGGCCGGTGCTGGAGCTCACCGGGCTGCGCCCGGACGAGGCCGGGCGGGTCGGCACGGTCACCGCCCGGCGGATGATCCGCGCCCTGGCCATCGTCGAGGCGTTCTCCTACTGGAAGGCGCTGTGCAGCCCGGTCATCGAGGTTGCCCTTCCCGCGCCGGACGCCGCCGAACTGCGCTGGTGGCAGGGCTTCTGGCCGGGCGCGATGGGGGAGTTCTGCTACCGCAACGGGCTCGACTACACGGCGCCGGAGTTCCTCGTCATCCGGGGCCCGGCGGGCGGCGAGGACCCGGGCGGCGGTGGCGCGGCGGACGTGGCGGACGCGGCGGACGTGGCGGACGCGGCGGACGGGGCGGACACGGCGAACTGGGCGAACACGGCATACGAGGCGGGCGCGGCATACGAGGCGGGCGCGGCGGGCGCCGGGCCGCCGCTGGTGTTGTTCAGCGGCGGCAAGGACTCACTCGCCCTGGCCCGCATCGTCGCTGCCAGCGCCGGTGCCGGGGCGCCCGTCGACTTCTTCCTGTACAACCCGGGCCAGCGGCTGCGCGACCTGGCCGGGTCGCTGGCCGCCGGCGGGCGGCTGGTGGAGGCGCGCCGCACGATCCTGCCCGAACTACTGCGGCTGAACGCGGCAGGCCACCCCAACGGGCACACGCCGTTCTCCGCCTACCTGGCGCTCGCCGCGATGCTCACCGGCTACCTGCGCGGCAGCGGGCCCGTCATGGCGGGCAACTCGCGCAGCGACGACGAGCCGAACGTGGCGTCCTACCTCGGCCGCCCGGTCAACCATCAGTGGACCAAGAGCTACGAGTTCGAGGCCGCGCTCCGGTCCTACCGCGACCGCTGGCTGCCCGGCGCGCCCGGTTATAGCAGCCCGCTGCGGCCGTTGTACGAGCTGCAGATCATCGCCTCGCTGGCCGGTGACGTCGACGCCTACCTGCGGACGGCCAGCTGCAACCGGGTGCCCGCCGGCGGCTGGTGCCGGTCCTGCGCCAAGTGCGCCTGGGTGTTCCTGGCCACCGCCGCGCTGTTCGGCCACGACCTTGCGATACGCAAGACCGGCGGGGACATGTTCGCCGACCCGCGCCTGTCCGGCGTGTATCAGGAGATGGCTGGACTCACCGGCACCAAGCCGTTCGAGTGCACCGGCTCCGAGGACGAGGTCAGGGCGGCCATCCAGGCGGTGGGGCAGGGACGCCCGCCGGACGCGTACCCGGCGCTGGCCGCCTGCCTGCGCAGCCCCGCCGTCGCCGGCGCCCGGCCGCTGGCCGCGCTGCTGGCCGACTGGGGTCGTGACGAACTGGTCCCGGCCACGGTGCTCGGCCAGGTCCGCACGGCCCGTGCGGAGGCCGCCGCGCGCCTGGCTCGGTGACCCGGCCGGGGCGCCTGGCCGCGCGGGCTCCGCGGGCAGTATCGTTCGCTATGTGAACGAGCGGGAGGGCTCTGCTGCGGGGGCGGCGCGGGCCAGCAAGGACGCCGCGGCGAACGGCCGTGCCGAGGCCGGCGAGACCCAGGCCGACGGAACCGGCGGCGACGCGGGCCGGGCGGACGGCTCCCGCGGCGGAGGCCAGGCCGACGGCGCCCGGGACCGGGCTCCGGGCGCGCGCCGGACGGACTTCGTCCAGTCGCTGGACCGCGGCCTCGCCGTGATCCGGTGCTTCTCCTCGGAGCACCCGTCGCTGACCCTGTCCGAGGTGGCCGAGCGCACCGGGCTCACCCGGGCAGCCGCCCGGCGGTTCCTGCTCACCCTGCAGGAACTCGGCTATGTCGGCAGCTCCGGGCGGCAGTTCTCGCTGCGCCCGCGGGTGCTCGCACTCGGGTACGCCTACCTGTCGTCGTTCAGCGTGTCCCAGATCGCCCAGCCGCACCTGGAAGACCTCGCCGAGCAACTGCACGAGTCCTGCTCGGTGAGCGTGCTCGACGGAGATGACCTCGTCTACGTCGCCCGAGCGTCGGCCAACCGGATCATGACGATCGCGCTCACGGTAGGCACCCGGCTGCCGCCATACCCGACCTCGATGGGCCGGATCCTGCTGGCCCACCTGCCCGGGCAGGAGCTCGACGCGTACCTGCGCCGCACCAAGATGCGCAAGCTCACCGAGCACACCATCACCGACCAGGCCCAGTTCCGGGCGGTGCTCGCGGAGGCTCGCAGCCGGGGCTGGACGGCCGTGGACCAGGAGCTGGAGGCGGGCGTGCGCTCGATCGCCGTGCCGATCCGGGACAGCTCGCGCAAGGTCGTGGCGGCCATCAACGCGAGCGCCCACGCGGCCCGCGTGCCCATGCGGACGCTGGAGAAGCAGTTCCTGCCCAAGCTCCAGGAGGCGGCCCGCCAGATCGACTCCGAGCTGGCCGCCAGGATGTCCACCGGCACCCGCGCCGTCCTCTAGCCCGGTGCGGCCCGGTGCGGTCCGGGGCGGCTCGGGGGCGAGCCCTGCCGCGCGCCGGGGCGCTACCGATTATCGAATATATATTTGAGAGTGCCTTATAATGCAGGAGTGCAGACCGCGTTGCAGGGTTCGCTGCTCGACCTGCCGGAGAAGGCAGGTCCCGGGCCGCTGGGGACGAATGTGCGCCGGACGGTCCTGGCTCGCGGCGCCTGGGTGGACATCCTGCCCGGGTGGATCTCCGGCGCCGATGCACTATTCGAGCGCGTGGCGGGCACGGTGCCGTGGCGCGCTGAGCGGCGCAGGATGTATGACCGGGTGGTCGATGTCCCGCGGCTGCTGTGCTTCTACGGGGAGGGGCAGGCGCTCCCGGATCCGATGCTCACCGCCGCCCGGGATGCGCTCAGCGAGCATTACCAGGCCGAACTGGGCGAGCCGCTGTGCACCGCGGGGCTGTGCCTGTACCGGGACGGCCGGGACAGCGTCGCCTGGCACGGCGACACCATCGGGCGGGGCGGCACCGAGGACACCGTGGTCGCCATCGTGTCGCTCGGCACGCCGCGGCCGCTGCTGCTGCGGCCGCGGGATGGCAGCGGGCCGGTCATCCGCCACGATGTCGGGCATGGTGATCTGCTGGTCATGGGCGGGAGCTGCCAGCGGACCTGGGAGCACGCGGTGCCGAAGAGCGCGCGGGTCACCGGGCCGCGGATCAGCGTGCAGTTCCGCCCGAGTGGCGTCCGCTGACCGCACCGGCCACCTGGGCGCGGTGCGACGGCGCAGCGCCCCCCGGCGCAGCGCCCGCCCGGCGCAGCGCACGTCGGCGGTAAGGGCGGGGGGCATCACACCACGGTAAGCGCGGCGCCGAGGACGCACAGCGCGCCGCCGAGCCAGACCCGCCTCCCGGGCCGGTCCCGGGCCATGAGGATGCCCAGCAGGATGGACAGTTCCCGGATCGTGGCGACCGGCGACGCCGGGGCCCGCTGGTAGGCCAGCAGCACGAGCAGGTACGCGGCGACCGAGCCGACCCCGATCCCGGCCCCGGCGCGGGCCGCGGCGCGCAGCCGCCCCCAGTCGACGCGGACGGCGGCGAGCAGGATGACGGCTTGGACGATGGTGACCGCGCCCAGATACCCGACGGCGTTCGCGGACCGCACCGCCCCGGCGTCGATTACCGAGTAGACCGCGATCGTGACGCCGGTCAGCGCCGCGAACGCCAGCGCGGTGCCGCGGCCCCGGGCCAGGCCGGCGTGCGAGATGATCGCCAGGCCGACGCCGAGCGCGAGCGACCCGGCGACCCGGGCCGCGTTCAGCGGCTGGCTGAGCACGGCCGCACCGCCGAGCGTGATCAGGAACGGGGCGATGCCCCGGGCCACCGGGTAGGTGAAGGAAAGCTCGCCGCGGCGGTACGCGGCCGCCAGGCAGGCGAAGTACGCGGCCTCGGCGGTGCCCGAGGCGACGACCGACGGCCAGACGTGCACCGGCGGGAGGGCGATCGTGGCCGGCATCAGCACCACGGCTCCCACGGCGGCGCCCACCGCGGCGGCGGCCAGGCGGTCCTCGGCCCCGTGCAGCACCCGGTTCCAGGTGGCGTGGAGCACGGCCGCCGCGAGGACCAGGACGAGTGCGGCCTCGCTCACCGTGGGCTGGGCGGCGCGGCCCCGTGATCGGGCACCGCTCCGCGGTCGGCCGCAGTCCCGTGGTCGGTGGTCATCTCCTCACCCTAGGCTCGGTGATCCGCTGCCCCGGGCGGGGAAGCAGCCCGGCGGGGAAAGCGCCCCGGGCGGGGAAGCGGCAGGCCTCGGGCGGGGAGACCGCGGCCCTCGGGCAGGGAGGCCGCGGCCCTCGGGCGGGGAAGCGGCAGCCGCCGGGTGGCGCGAGCCGTAAGTTGGGGCAATGACAAGCGATGCGGACCGGGCGTTCGCGGGCTACGCCGCGGCGACCCTGGACGGCCTGCTGGAACGCGAACCGGAGTGGGCCACCAGCGTGGGCGATCACCGTCACGACGACCGGCTCACGGTGGGCACGGCCGCGTACTACCAGGAGGCCAGCCGCTGGGCCGGCGAGCGGCTCGCCGGGCTGGCGGGGATCGACGCGGGCCGCTTGTCCCCGCAGTATCAGGTCGACGCGCAGATCCTGGCGAACCAGCTCACCCGCCTGGTGTTCATGATCGATGAACTGCGCGAGCACGAGTGGAATCCCATGGTGGCCAACCCCGGCCGGGCGATCTACAACCTGCTCGCCCGCGACTTCGCCCCGCTGGCGGACCGGCTGCGCTGCGCCGCCCGGCGGCTGGCCATGCTGCCGGAGTCGCTGGCCGCCGCGCGGGCGGTGCTCGGCGCGATGCCCGAAATCCATATCGAGACGGCGCTCACCCAGTTCGCCGGCACCGAACGGCTGCTCACCGGTGAGCTCACCCGGCGGGCCGCCGAGGTCGAAGGCGCGGAAGTGGAGCTTTCCGCGGTGCTGCCGCAGGCCCTGGAGGCCCTGGCCGAGCACGCCCGGTGGCTGGAGGAACGGCTGGCCGATGGGCGGCGCGACGGCTTCCGCGATCCGCGGCTGGACGCCGATCTGTTCGCCCGCAAGCTGCGCTTGGTGCTCGACACCGAACTTCCCGTCGAGCAGATCCTGGCCCGCGCCGAAGCCGACCTCGCCAGGATGACCGAGGAACTGACGGTCGCGGCGGCCGAGCTCATCGGGTCCGAGGGCGGCCCGGCCCGGGACAACGCGGACGTGGTGCGCGCCGCCCTCGACTCGCTCGCCGCCGACGCGCCCGACGACACCACGATCCTTGGTTTCGTCCGCGCGGCGTACGGCGCCCAGCGTGACTTCGTCACGGCCCACGACCTGGTCACGGTGTTCGACGACCCGCTCGAGGTGATCCCGATGCCGGAGATCGACCGGGGCGTGGCGGTCGCCTACTGCGACTCACCCGGCCCGCTGGAGACCGCTGCGCTGCCCACGTTCATCGCCGTGTCACCGACGCCGGAGGGCTGGACGCAGGAGCGGGTCCGGTCGTTCTACCGCGAGTACAACCGGCACATGGTGCACAACATCATGGTGCACGAGGCCATGCCCGGCCACGCCCTGCAGCTCCAGCACTCCCGCCGGTTCACCGGCGGCACCCAGGTGCGGGCGGCGTGGCGTTCGGGATCGTTCGTCGAGGGCTGGGCCGTCTACGCCGAGCAGGTCATGAACGCCCACGGCTACCCCGGCGAGGGCAACCCGGCCGCGCTGCGGACGCAGCGGCTGAAGGGCAAGCTCAGGACGATCATCAACGCGATCATGGATACCCGGGTGCACTGCCTCGGCATGACCGAGGCGGAGGCCATGGCCCTGATGACCGGCGCGGGCTATCAGGAGGACGGCGAGGCGGCCGGCAAGTGGCGCCGCGTCCTGCTGACCTCCACGCAGCTCTCCACGTACTACGTGGGCTTCCTCGAGGTGGATGGACTGGCCGCGGACCTGCGCCGGGAGCACCCAGGCTGGCCGGAACGGCGGTTGCACGACGCGATGCTCGCGCACGCCTCGCCGCCCGCCCGCCATCTGCGGACGCTGCTGGACGCCCGAGCCCCCGGCTGACCGGTGGCCAGCGTGCTGCGGGTCTCCACCCGCAACGCCCGCTTCCAGGAGTGGCAGGCCCTGCTCGGCAACAGGAACAAGCGCCAGCGCGCCAGGGAGTTCCTGGTCCAGGGCGTCCGGCCGATCTCGCTGGCCGCGCGGCACGGCTGGGAGTTCCGCGCGCTGCTCTACGACGCGGACCGGCCGCTGTCGCGGTGGGCGCAGGAACTGCTGGGCGGCTCCGGGGCGCTCCGGGTGGCGATGGCACCGGCGCTGCTGGCCGAACTCGGCGAGAAGGACGAGGGCGCACCCGAGCTGGTCGCGGTTGTCGCGATGCCCGGGGACGACCTGCAGCGCATCGAGGCCGGGGGCAACTTCCTCGGCGTGCTGCTGGACCGCCCGGCCAGCCCGGGCAACGTCGGCAGCATCATCAGGTCCGCGGACGCGCTCGGCGCGCACGGGGTCATCGTCACCGGGCACGCGGCCGACATCTACGACCCCCGGTGCGTGCGCGCCAGCACCGGCTCGCTGTTCGCGCTGCCGGTGACCCGCGCGCCCGGGCACCGCGAGGTGGCCGCCTGGGCCGCGGCGCGGCGCGCCCGCGGCCGCCCGGTCGTGCTGGCCGCCGCCAACGAGCGCGGCGGCCGCGATGTGTTCGACGTCGACTTCACCCAGCCCACGCTGCTGCTTGTCGGAAACGAGGGGACCGGGCTGAGCGCCGCCTGGCGCGAGCTCAGCGACGTGGTGGTCAGCATCCCGATGGCCGGCGCCGCGAGCTCGCTGAACGCGGCGAACGCGGCGACCGTCCTGCTCTACGAGGCGGCCCGGCAGCGCCTGCTGGCGCGGAAGGGCCCCTCCTGAACCCTTGATTTGTGCCCTACGAACGGCCCGTAGCCCTTGCTCCAGCCGCGCAGGTGGCGGCGTGGAGCCCTACCGCAGCGGATTCACACCAAACTCACATGCGTTCTGCGAGATGCCCTGAGGTCGGCCCCCGACGATGGGGGCGCGCGATCAACGGGCGACGCGAGGGCGAGGGCCTGGCCGACGGTTCCGGCCTGCCAGAAGCTGCCCCGGGCGCCCGCCGCAGCGGGGCCCGAATAGGTCGGCGGCCCGGCGAGGGGTGCCAGTGGAAGCGGGCCACTGGCACCCTCCGCGGAGCCGCCCGGCCTGGCCGGAGCGGCCCGCCTAGCCGGAGCGGCCCGGCCTGGTGCCCACGTGCCCGGCCGTGGTCGTCGGCGACCGCTGTCCCGGCGCCCAGCCTGGCGCTCTGGTAAATCGGTGGTATCTGCGCACCGGAAGCTGTCTCCTACTAGACGAGGGATGCGTTATCCGCCGGGCGGCGGATCACGCCCGGCGGCCCGGCCGCGAAGCTGGTACCTCGCCGTCGGGCCGTCGCTCACCAGGTGCACGAGGGCCGGGCACCACGGAGGGGGCCCGCGATGAGGCAGATAAGGATCACCAGGCGGCATCGCCCGGATGACTGGCGGCTGGACCTCTTGCCGCTGGACCCGCGCGACCCCGACATCGTCCGGGCAAAGGAACTCGCCCGGCGCTCCCGCGCCGTCACGCCGCGATCCGGCCGCGCGCAACAGGCCGGGGCGGACGGCCCGGCCGAACCTACCGCGTGACCCAGCGCTCGGTCTGCTCCTGCCAGGTGGGGGCCTGGCCGGGCAGCGGCGTGCGCTCCCCCGAGCGCAGCCCATCGATGATCACCGAGAGGTGGCGCTGCCGGAGTTCGGCGGTGCGGGAGGCATCCCCGAGCTTGACGCCCGCGAGGAACTCGAGCAGGAACTCGATATCGAGGAATGTGACGTCGTCGCGCAGCAGCCCGGTTGCGCTGACCCGGTCGAACATTTCGATCGCCAGCGACCGCATCTGCTCGGCGAGGGCCAGCTGTTCCTCGCTCGGGACGAACGTCCCGGCGAGGCGGACGGTCAGGCCGTGCGTGTTGGCGGCCACGATCCGGCGCAGGAAGTCGGTGAACGCCTCCCACGGCTCGGCGTCGGCGGCCAGGGCCCGCCTGATCTCCGCGAGGTAGATCTCCTGCCCGTTGCGGCACAGGGTGCGCAGCAGGTCCTCCTTGCCCGCGTACCGGTGATAGAGGGCGCCGATGCCCACCCCGGCCCGCTCGGCCACCGCGGCGATCGGCGCGCCCGGATCGTCAAGGAACACCTCTCGCGCCGCTTGGAGGATGACCTCGTCGTTGCGCGCCGCCTGCGCCTGGCGCCCCCGTAGCCGGGCCGGGCCCGCCGTCATGAGGCACTCCTTATCAACTTGAACGGATCATTCAGTTCTGCTAGGGTTTGAACAGAACGTTTCGTTCAGATTAGCGAGATTCGGAGGCCTTCGCAATGACCAGCCCGGCCACTCCCGGTATCCAGCAGTTCCGTATCGACATCCCGCAGGCAGACCTGGACGACCTGGCTGACCGCCTCGCCAGGACCCGCTGGCCGGCCAGCCTTCCGGGGGCCGCCTGGGAGCGCGGCGTGCCCGTTTCCTACCTGCGCGAGCTGGCCGAGTACTGGCGCAGCGGGTTCGACTGGCGGGCCGCCGAGGCGCGGCTGAACGAGTATCCGCAGTACGTGACCGAGATCGACGGGCAGAAGATCCACTTTCTGCACGTGAAGTCGCCGCAACCGCAGGCCACGCCGCTGCTGCTGATCCACGGCTGGCCCGGCTCGATCGTGGAGTTCCTGCACGTGCTCGGCCCGCTCAGCGACCCGCGCGGGCACGGCGCCCCCTCCGCCCCGGCGTTCGACCTGGTCGTCCCGTCGCTGCCCGGGTTCGGCTTCTCCGGTTCGGTCGCGGAGCCTGGCTGGGGCAGCCGGCGGACGGCGCGTGCGCTCGCGGAGCTGATGCGCAGGCTCGGCTATGAGCGCTACGGCGCTCAGGGCGGGGACTTCGGCGCGTTCGTCGCGCCCGACCTCGGCCGGGTCGACGCGGAGCATCTGATAGGCATCCACGTCAACGCGGCCACGATGGGCTTCATCCCGTTCGGCGATGTCTCCGAGGCGGACCAGGCGGCGTTGAGCCCGGTGGAGAAGGAGCGGGTGCAGCGGATGCAGCACTACCTGAGCGAGGGCAACGGCTACTTCCAGATCCAGTCCACCCGCCCGCAGACGCTGGCCTACGCGCTCACCGACTCACCGGCCGGGCAACTGGCCTGGATCGTGGAGAAGTTCAAGGAGTGGACCAACTCCGGTCATGACCTGCCCGAGGACGCGATCTCGCGGGACGAGATGCTCACCGATGTCAGCGTCTACTGGTTCACCCGAACCGCGGGCTCCTCGGCGAACATCTACTACGAGTCGATGCACTCCGGCGACTGGCCCGTCCCCTCCGGGGTGCCGACCGGCGTGGCCGTCTTCGCCGAGGACATCGCCATCCGCCGGTACGCCGAGCGCGCCAACAACATCGTGCACTGGAGCGACTTCGAGGTCGGCGGCCACTTCGCCGCGCTGGAAACGCCTGAGCTGCTCGTCCAGGACATCCGCGCGTTCTTCGCCGCGCTGCCCGCCTAGCGATCCTTGGTCGCTAGCGGCCGGGCGCGGTCCGTCCGCCCTGGTCAGGCCCCGGCCTGACCACGGCTCCCCCGGCGGGCCGCCCGGCATGGTGGGATGGTCAGGTGCGCCCACACTTGACCATCCCCGGCAAGCTCGCCCCCGGCGACCGGGTAGCGGTGGTGTCCCCCGCATTCGCCGCACCGGGCCCGTTCCCCGAGGTCCACGAGGTGGCGATGACGCGGCTCCGGGAGGAGATCGGCCTGGAGCCCGTGGAATACCCGACCACCCGGCAACTCGGTGCCGCCCCGCAGGCCCGGGCGGCCGACCTGATGGCGGCGTTCGCCGACCCCGGCATCAAGGCCGTGCTGGCCACGATCGGCGGGGACGACCAGATCACCGTCCTGCCGTTCCTCGACCCCGCCGTCTTCACCGCAAACCCCAAGGCGTACCTCGGCTACAGCGACAACACCAACCTGCTCAACTGGCTGTGGAACCAGGGTGTCGCCGGGTACCACGGCGGTTCGACCATGGTGCACCTCGGCCGTCCCGGCGGGCTGCACCCGGTCTCTACCGCGTCGCTGCGGGCGGCCCTGTTCGACGGCGGCGAGGTCCGGCTGCATCCGGTTGACCGGTTCAGCGAGGTGGAGCTGAGCTGGGCAGATCCCGAGGGCATGCGCTACCCGGCGCCGACCTCCCCGCACCCGGGCTGGGTGTGGCACCGGCCCGACCGGGTGGTGGCCGGGCCGACCTGGGGCGGCAACCTGGAGATTCTGCACTGGAACCTGGCCGCCGGGCGCTGGATCCGGCCATCGGAGGACTACGCCGGGTGCGTCCTGATCCTGGAGACCTCCGAGGAGATGCCCTCGTCCGAGGAGGTGTTCCGGATGCTGCGCAACATGGGTGAGCGCGGGCTGCTCGCCCAGTTCCCCGCCGTGGTGGTCGGCGTGGCCAAGTCGACCAGCCTCGACCGGCCGGTCAGCCTGGAGCGCCGGGAGCCCTACCGGACCGCGCAGCGCGACGCGGTGCTGGCGGCGTTCGAGGCCTACAACCCCGAGACGATGATCGTCTTCAACGTCGACATCGGCCACACCGACCCGCAGTGGGTGATCCCCTACGGGGGCGCGATGACCATCGACGGCCCGGCCCGCACCATCACCGCGTCGTACTAACCAGAACCCTCCAGCGTCGTTTCGTGAGCCCAGTAGGCCGGTGCCGGGATGGGCCGCGCGAGCCGGCGGAACGCCGCCTGCGTGGGTGACCCGGGCGCCGCGCAGTACACGATCAGCCGCTGGCCGGTCTCCGGGATGTGCAGCACCCGGCATTCGAACTCCAGCGGCCCGGTCAGCGGGTGGTCGACCCGCTTGACGATGGGGTGACGGGTGGCGACCTCGTGTTCCTGCCACATCTCGGCGAACTGCGGAGAGGTGCCCAGCAGTTCGGTGACCAGCTCGCCGATGCCCCGGTCGGCGGGGTAGCGCGCGTAGGAGGCGCGCAGGTCCGCGATCATGGACCTGGTGAACCGGATGGCCTCGCGTCGGTCCACGGCGTCGCGGTGGCCGGGAGCCGGAACATCCACCTGATCATGTTCAGGTCCGGCTCCGGCACGCCGGACAGGTCACCGATGAAGTGCGCGGCCAGCGAGTTCCAGGCCAGCACGTCGTACTTGGCGTCGACCACGTAGGCCGGGGTCTCCGGCATGCTGTCCAGCAGGTTCCTGATGCCCGGGCTGATCTGCCGGGACGGTACCGCGGCCGGCGGCGGGCTCTCGCCGGCCAGCCGGAACAAGTACTCGCGCTCGTCGGCGGTGAGCATCAGGGCGCGGCCGAGCGCGGTGAGCACCTGGCGCGACGGATGCGGCCCGCGGCCCTGCTCCAGCCGGATGTAGTAGTCCACCGATATCCCGGCGAGCTCGGCGACCTCCTGCCGGCGCAGTCCCGGTGTCCGCCGCCGGCCCCCGCCGGGCAGGCCCACATCGGCGGGGCGCAGCCGGTTCCGGCGGGTGCGCAGGAACGTGGCAAGCTCGGCGCGGTTCATCACGGGATCCAGCCTGCCCCATCGCGGCGCGCGCAGCGTGGGACTGCCGGTCCCACCCTGCCGGCGAGCGCCTCGGCGGCCAAGGACGCCGCCGCGCAACCTACGATGAGTGGATGCGGTGGTATCGGCCGGCGTCAGCCCCTCGTCCCCAGATCGGGCGCCCGTGACCGCCCCCGGTGCGCCAGACGACCCCGGCGCGACGGACGGGGCCGGTGCGCAAGGCGCCCCCGGCGCGGCGGACGGGGCCGGTGCGGCGGGCGGCCCGGGCGTGCCGCCCGCGGCAGGTGCGCAGCCGAAGCCGGTGATCCTCACGGTGGACGACGACCCCGGCGTGTCCCGCGCCGTGGCCCGGGACCTGCGGCGCAAGTACGGGGAGCGGCACCGGATCGTGCGCGCCGAGTCCGGGGACGTGGCCCTCGACGCGCTGCGCCAGATGAAGCTGCGCGGCGAGCAGGTGGCGGTGCTGCTGGCCGACTACCGGATGCCGGGGATGAACGGCATCGAGTTCCTCGAGCAGGCCATGGACATCTACCCGGGGGCGCGGCGGGCGCTGCTGACCGCCTACGCGGACACCGGCGCCGCGATCGACGCGATCAACGTGGTGGACCTGGACTACTACCTGCTCAAGCCCTGGGATCCGCCCGAGGAGAAGCTCTACCCGGTCGTGGATTCGCTGCTGGAGGCCTGGCTGGCGTCCGATCACCGGCCGGTGCCGGAACTCAAGGTGGTCGGGCATCGCTGGTCGGCGCGGTCCTCGGAGGTCCGCGAGTTCCTGGCCCGCAACCAGGTGCCGTACCGCTGGTACCCCGCGGACGAGGCGGAGGGGAAACGGCTGCTGGACGCCGCGTCGGCGGACGGCCTGGCGCTTCCCGTGATCATCACGCCGGACGGCGAGGCACTCGTCGAGCCCTCCGACACGGAGCTGGCGGCCCGGGTGGGGCTGCCGACCACGCCGTCGGCCGAGTTCTACGACCTCGTGGTCATCGGCGGCGGGCCGGCCGGACTGGGCGCGGCCGTCTACGGTGCCTCCGAGGGGCTGCGCACCGTCCTGGTGGAGCGGACCGCGACCGGCGGGCAGGCGGGCCAGAGCTCACGGATCGAGAACTACCTCGGGTTCCCCGATGGTGTGTCCGGCGCCCAGCTCACCGACCGGGCCCGGCGGCAGGCCACCAAATTCGGCGCTGAGCTGCTCACCACCCGCGACGTGGTCGGCCTGGAGGCGCACGGCCCGGCCCGGACGGTGCGATTCTCCGACGGGACCGCGATCAGCGCCCATGCGGTGATCCTCGCGACCGGCGTCGCCTACCGGCAGCTCGCCGCGCCGGGCCTCAGCGAGCTGACCGGGCTCGGGGTGTTCTACGGGTCGGCACTGACCGAGGCCACCGGGTGCGCCGACCACGACGTCTACATCGTCGGCGGTGCCAACTCGGCGGGCCAGGCGGCGGTGTACCTGGCCCGGGCCGCCCGGTCGGTGACGATCCTGGTCCGCGGCCCGTCGCTGCGCAAGTCCATGTCGCACTACCTGATCGAGCAGATCGAGCGCATTCCCGCCATCACGGTGCGCACCTGCACCGAGGTCGCCGAGGCGCACGGTGACGGCCACCTGGAGCGGCTCACCCTGCGCGACAGCAATACCCGCAGCACCGAGGTGGTCGACGCGCAGTGGCTGTTCGTGTTCATCGGCGCGGCCCCGCTGACCGGCTGGCTCGACGGCGTCGTGCACCGCGACGAGCGCGGCTTCGTGCTGGCCGGCCCGGACCTGACGGCCGAGGGCAAGCGGCTGGCCGACTGGCCGCTGGACCGGCCGCCGTACCACCTGGAGACCAGCGTCCCCGGCGTCTTCGCCGCCGGGGATGTCCGCGCCGAGTCCGCCAAGCGGGTCGCTTCGGCGGTCGGGGAGGGAGCGATGGCCGTCATGCTGGTGCACCGCTACCTGGAGCGGACGTGAGCACCGGGCCGCCGGCGGTCTGCCGACCGGATGAGCTGCGCAAGCTGTTCCTGTTCGAGAAGCTCACCGACGACCAGCTCGCCTGGCTGTGCAGCCACGGTCACGTCGAGCAGGTCGAGCCGGGGCCGCTGTACACCGAGGGCGAGCCTGCGGAGAGCCTGTACGTGCTGCTGGACGGCGAGCTGGTGATGTCGCGGCGGGTCGGCGCGGACGACATCGAGACCGGCCGGACGTCGAGCGTCGGCGTGTACGCGGGAGCGTTCATGGCCTACCTGGGCGACCGGGTGCCGCAGGTGTACAACAACTCGGTGCGGGTCACCGAGCGGTCCCGGTTCTTCGTGCTCGGCGCGGACAAGTTCGCGCAGCTCATGAACGACTGGTTCCCCATGGCGGTGCACCTGCTCGAAGGGCTGATCTTCGGCCAAAAGAGCGTGCAGGAGGCGATCGGCCAGCGGGAGCGGCTGCTCGCGCTGGGGTCCCTGTCGGCCGGCCTGACGCACGAGCTGAACAACCCCGCGTCCGCTGCGGTGCGGGCCACCGCTGCACTACGAGAGCGGGTGGCCGGCATGCGCCGCAAGCTGGGCCTGATCGCGGGGTCCCCGCATCCGCCGATGGCACTGCCCGCGCTCGTCGGGCTCCAGGAGGAGGCCGCGGAACGGGTCGCCAAGGCCCCGGCGCTCAGCCCACTGGAGGCGTCCGACCGGGAGGATGCCCTCACCGACTGGCTCGACGAGCACGGCGTCGCCGGCGGCTGGGAAGTCGCGCCGGTCTTCGTGCAGGCGGGCCTGGACACGGCCTGGCTCGATCAGGTGGCCGCGACCATGGCCGAGGCGCCGGGTGCGCCCGGGGCGCCGGATGCGCCCGACGCGGGGGGAGCGCTGGAGGGCGCGCTGCGCTGGCTGGGCTACACGATCGAGACCGAGTTGCTGATGAACGAGATCGCCGACTCGGTGACCCGGATATCGTCGCTGGTCGAGGCCTCCAAGCAGTACTCACAACTGGACCGGGCGCCCTACCAGGTGGTGGACGTCCACGAGCTGCTCGACAGCACGCTGGCGATGCTGTCGGCCAAGATCGGGGACGGCATCACGGTGGTCAAGGACTACGGGCCGGGCCTGCCCCGGATCCCGGCCTACCCCAGTGAGCTCAACCAGGTCTGGACGAACCTGATCGACAACGCGGTCGCCGCCATGGACGGCCACGGCACGCTCACCCTCCGCACCGCGCTGGACGCCGACCGGCTGCTCGTGGAATTCGCTGACACCGGCCCCGGCATCCCGGACGACATCAAGGACCGGATCTTCGAGCCGTTCTTCACCACCAAGCCGGTGGGCCTGGGCACCGGGCTCGGGCTCGACATCTCGTGGCGCATCGTGGTGAACCGGCACCACGGCGACCTGCGCGCCGAGTCGGTTCCCGGGAACACCCGCCTGCAGGTGCGGCTGCCACTCGAGGCCGCATCATGAGCCACGTCGTCTAGGCGGCCGTTCACTTCCCCCCGGACGGCGGTTAGCGCGCCGATCCCTCGGCGGGCCGGCTGGCCACGCGGCCGCTGCCCTGCAGCAGCACGTCGGCGACCAGCGCCGGGTCGTCGGTCATCGGGCAGTGCCCGCAGCCGGGCAGCGGCCGGATCCGCGCCTGCGGCAGCCGCGCCCTGGCGACCAGCACCTGCGGCGGGCGGAGCAGCCGGTCCTTGGTTCCCCAGGCGATCGTGACCGGGATCCCGTCGGGGACCTGCCCGGTGAACGCGGGCAGCCCCGCCAGCACCGCCTCCAGTGCGTCGTGGGCGGCCAGGAACGCGGTCATGTCGCCCAGCGCCTGCTCGGCGGTGATCCGGGAGGGCCGCTTGACGGTCACGCCGTAGAGCAGGGCCCGCCCGGCGGTGCGCCGGGACAGCGCCGGGCCGAACCGCCGCAGCCGGCCGCCCGCCACCTCCATGGCCCTGAAGGTCGCCCGCGCCACGGCCGGCTCGCGCTCATTGCGCCAGAACCCGGCGGGCGACAGCCCGGTCGCCGACACGGCCCACCCGGCCACTGCGGCCTCCAGGGCGAGCCTGCCGCCGAGCGAGTTCCCCGCCACGTGGGGGCGCGTCACGCCCAGGTCGTCGAGCAGGGCGGTCACCGGGCCGAGCAGCGCGTCCACCAGCGGCACCCCTCGTTCCAGGGGCGGCGACTCGCCGTGCCCGGGCAGGTCGACGGCGATCACATCGCGGTGCGGCGCCAGCCGGTCGAGCACCGCCCCCCACGCCTGGCGGCGGTGCCCGACACCGTGGAGCAGGACCAGCGGCGGTCCCGACCCCAGGCGATCGTAGGCCAGTCCCATGGCAGCTCCCTACTCGTGGGTAGCGTGGATGTTACCCGAGCGGCCCGCGCGGCGAAATGCCCCCGGCCGGGAACCGTCCCGCTACGGCCGGGCCCGCCCGGGCCGGGCCGCTCCGGGCAAGGTTCCCGCGGCTCGCCTGCGCGCGCTAGCGCTCGGCGGTGGCCGCCGCTGCCGCGGCGCCGGACCGGGTGATCGCGCCGGCTCCGGCGAGCCGGGCGGCGAGCAGGACTGGGATGATTGTCAGCAAGACCACGATCGTGACCACCGCGTTGACCTCGGGTAGCTGCTGGCCCAGCCGGAGCTGCCCGAAGATCCACAACGGCAGGGTGAAGTTGGCCCCGGCCGTGAACACCGTCACGATGACCTCGTCGAACGAGAGGGCGAACGCGAGCAGCGCCCCAGAAACCAGGGCCGTCGCTATTTGCGGGAACATGACGTAGAGCTGGGTCTGCCAGCCCCGCGCGCCGAGGTCCATCGAG
>Ga0306920_100004737_pt1 | contig 17473 bp, 12 predicted proteins | sample flu12Cox44000170_FD_204666 | JGI IMG/M metagenome (GOLD analysis project Ga0306920, IMG submission 204666) | Lab enrichment of tropical soil microbial communities from Luquillo Experimental Forest, Puerto Rico - flux4day.12C.oxic.44.000.170 (v2)... | ecosystem: Environmental > Terrestrial >... | reverse complement strand
TTCGGCGCGCTGACTGTGCGAGCGAGAGGGCGTCTCGAAAGGCGCGCCTCAACCCATCCTACAAGATTCCGTCACGTCTGTGTGCGGTGGAAGTCCGGCGTGGGTGGCGGACCCCACACGCTGGTCGCTCCCGGCGTCCAGCGTTTCGGGCGCTGCGGGAAGTCGCGATGCCACGGGCGCGGCTCGAAATAGCCAAGCTCCTCGTCCTTCATCTGATCGAGCTCGCAGAAAAACTCGACGACCTGCTCGTCGTGGTTGCGATGGTATGTCGCGACGTTATGCCCGGGACCATGCCGCAGCGGTCCCCAGATGATGGGGATTTTCTTCTGCCCCATGACATCGCAGGAGCTCTGCAGGTGGATGAAATCCTTGAGCTCGAACGCGATGTGATGCAGCTCCACGTTCGTGCCGGAAAAGAAGTTCACGGTGTGATGGTCCGGGCTGCAGCGCATGAAGCAGAAGAAATCACCGATCCAGTCGGAGACGCGAAAGCCGAGCACCTTCTCATAAAAGCCGACGGTGCGCTGGATGTCCGGGCTAAAGAAGGCAACATGCCCGAGCTTGAGCGGGCCTATCCCTGCGACCTGCGCATGCTTGCAGAGATAGCTCCACTCCTTGAACAGCTCGATCGTCGTTCCCTTGTCGTCCGCAAAAGACAGCACCTGACCGATACCAGGGGTGGAATCGTTGCGCAGCTCGCTGCGAACCCCGTTCTCCGCAAGCTCGTTCGCCATCTCGCCGAAATCGGAGCTGGGTGGAATCTCGAAGGACAGCTTTGCGCAGTGCGCCCGATCGGATTTGGTGAGCGCTATCGCAAGCTGGCCGACCTTGGTCGCTAGATATGCGCGATCCTTCTCGCGCTCGGCAAGGATCAGGCCCATGAAACGCTCGTAGTAATCAATGGCCTTGTCCACATCCGGCGTTTCGAAAGTCGCGTGTCCGATCCGTCTCGGTCTAACCATGAATTTCCTCCTGCAAGGCGGCTCGGGCGTTAGCACAGTATGCACAGCGGTTGAAGCATGAGTAGCAGCGACGAGCGCACCGGGAGCACTCGACAACAGCCTTGGGTTGGAGGACACCTGCCAATGCCCATTGGCACGCAGGGAGCAACATTCACATGCCCGAATATAAGCTCGCAACGTACCAGTCCGCCGACGGCCCGCGCGCCGGTCTGGTGATCGGCGACAAGGTCCTCGATGCGGCGAAGCTTACCGGGAACGCCGCCTACGCGACCGTGCTGGGGATCCTGGAAGACTGGCGAGCCGCGCAGGGGAGCCTGAAAAAAGCAGCGCAAAGCGCCGGCAAGAGCCGGGTCGAAGTGATGCCGCTTGCGCGCACCAGGCTGTTGGCGCCGATCCGCTGGCCTTCAGCGATCTACTGCGCCGGCGCCAATTACGCCGACCACGCCGCCGAAATGGCCAAGCGCTTGAACCGGCCGCTGGAGCCCGACCCGCATTCGCAAGGGCTCAAGGCCTGGCATTTTATAAAGGCATCGCGGACGTTGGCCGATCCCGGTGCGGCCGTGAAGGTCTCCGGTCTGTCGCAGGAGGTCGATTGGGAAGTGGAGCTCGTCGCCGTGATCGGCCGCACGGCGAGGAATGTGCCGCAGGAGAAGGCGCTGGCCCATGTTGCCGGATACACCGCCGCCAACGATCTTTCCGCGCGCGACCGCGGCCGCCGCGCCAAGGTCGGCGATACCTCGCCGTTCAAGGCGGATTGGACCAAGCAAAAGACCTTCGACGGCTCATGCCCGCTCGGCCCATGGATCGTCCCCGCGAGCGACATCGGCGATCCGCAAAACCTCGCTCTCAAGCTGTGGGTGAACGACGTTCTCAAGCAGGATTCCAACAGCAAGGACATGATCTTCAACGTGGCTGAGCAGATCGAGCAGCTGTCGAACGGGATGACCCTCTATCCCGGCGACCTCATCCTCACCGGCACGCCGGCCGGGGTCGGCTCCGCGCGCGGCGAGTTTCTCAAGCCCGGTGATGTGGTGAGGATCTGCATTGAAAAGATCGGTACTCTGATCACCAGGATCCGCTAAGATAGGAAGCACCCCTGCCTGGTGAGAGAGGAAGGAGCCCGCCAATATGGCCGAGCAGTACGTCGGTAAGATTTCCGAGTTCGCAGAAGGGGATCGCCGGATCATATTCGCGGGCGATAACGAGATCGGCGTATTTCGGCATAGGGGACAATTCTATGCCTACAGCAATTTCTGCCTGCACCAGGGCGGGCCCGCTTGTGAAGGGCTGACCATTGCCAAGGTCGAGGAGCGTTTGTTGCCGGACAAGACCTCGCAGGGCCTTTATTTCTCAGATGAGGAGATGCACTTCGTCTGTCCCTGGCACGGCTACGAATACGACATGAAAACCGGTGAATGCGTCTCCGACCGGAGGCTCAAGCTGCGCAAATACAAAGTGGTGGAAAAAGGCGATGAGGTCTATGTCCTCACCTAAGTCCATTGCCGCCAAGGCTGCGCGCAGGAGTGCGCGACGGGCGCGAGCTGGAAAGGCAAGCAGCACGCACGAGGCGGCCGCGCGCCGCAAGCCGGCCGCCAAACCCGCGGGCGAGATAACAGCCGCGGCCCAAAACGGCTCCCGGCAATCAACGCAGGCCAAGCGACTTGCGACAGATATGGAGCGGGCGCTTGCCGGCGGCCGGCGCGATATGCTCACGACGCAAGCGCTGCAGGCATTGATGGCCGCAATCTGCAGGACCTACGCGGCGCAGGTCGAGGCGGGGGATGCCGTTTTGCCGCTGCCGCAGCGGGGCGGCGCCACTGCGACAGAGGTCATGATCACGGCCAGCGGATTGCTCAAGGCGGCAAATCTCGCGGTATTCGAGCTGGGCATGTGGCAGAGCTGGACTGGCCGTTGAGCGGGGACGGCCGCAGGAGATTTTCGCAAGATCAGGAGACGGAAAATGGACCTCCTTGCCGAACGCGGCCGACGCATATCCGTCGATGAGCTGAACACGACGCGGCTGCTCGCGCACGCCCGCAAGCAGGCGGCCAAGCGCAAGCTCGATGATATTTTGATCGTCGACGTGGATGCTCACCACTATGAGAACGAGCATTACAACGAGATCCTGCCGTTCATGGAGAACGAGGTTTTTAAGCAATGGACCATGGGTGGCCGCGCGCAAACCGAACGCGGCGCGATCGTGCCCACCAACGCAGGATTCATCCAGGACATGGGCGGTCGGGTGACGCGTTACCCGCTGCGCCGTTCAGAAAAGACTGAAAGCGGCAGGTCGCGCGACGTGCAGCTCGGAGAGCGCTGGATGGACGCGATGAGCGTCGATTATTCCTGTCTGTTCCCGACCGGGATGCTCAACATCGGCATGCACCCGCAGAAGGAGATGGAGGTGGACCTGTGCTGGGCCTACAACCGCTGGGTCACCGAAAAGGTGCTGCCGGAGGCAGGCGGCCGCATGTACTCGATGCTCTGCCTGCCGTTCTCCGACCCGGCGGCATGCGAGCGTCACGTCGCGACTTTCGGCGGCCGCAGGGGCGTGACCGGCTTCATGGTGACGACGGTGCGGCACCTGCAGGTCAACGATAATGCATACATGCGGCTCTACCGGATGCTGGAGGAGCGCGGTCTCGCGCTGGCCTTCCATTCCGGACCAAACTGGAACGAGCCGTTGTTCCGCGCCTGCAATCGCTTCCTCTCGGTGCACGCGCTCGGCTTCACCTTCTACAATATCCTGCATTTGACCAATTGGGTAATCAACGGCATGGGCGAGCGCTTTCCCAACTTGCCGGTGATCTGGATCGAGTCAGGGCTCGCCTGGGTGCCGTTCCTGATGCAGCGGCTCGACCACGAATTCATGCTGCGGCCATCCGAGGCTCCGCTCCTGAAGAAGAAGCCGAGCGAGTACATGCGCGATATGTACTACTCCTCGCAGCCGATGGAGATCCAGGACCGGCAGGCCCTGGAATGTACGTTCCGCATGATCAATGCCGAGACCCAGCTGCTTTATTCCTCGGACTATCCGCACTGGGATTTCGATCTGCCGAGCACGATCTACGACCTTGCGTTCCTTTCCGAGAAGGCCAAGCACAACATCCTCGGCGGCAATGCGGCGCGGCTGTTCAAGCTGCCGCCGCGCAACGAGAAGCAGAAAGAGAATCTGAAGCGGTTCGGCAATCTCGCCGCCGCGGCCTGAACGGGCAGCTTGGCTTGATTATTGAGTTATACCAAGTTGCGCAATGTTTAACTCGTCATGCCCGCGCTTGTCGCGGGCATCCACGTCTTTTCTGCCCGTCCGATCAAAGACGTGGATGGCCGGAACAAGTCCGGCCATGACGACGGAGAGAGTAATGTATCACGACGGCTGGTCTTAATCGGTGATTATTTTCCAACCACGGAGCGAGCCGTTTCGATCGGCATCAGCATGACGCGTTCGCCGAGCGGGGAGCGAGCAAAGCCATGGTGCTGATAGAAGCCGATCGCCTCGTCGTCTATTGATGATCTCAGCGCGCGACGTGTAACCGCGAGGCGGATTGGATTGCGCATCAGTGCGCCCTATCTCATGCACAGGGTTTGACAAACCGGCCCGCTCCGCCGATGACCGTTGTGCCGGCACAATGAGATGAGCGTGAATATGCCCGTGGCCGATCCCGTCGCGGCTGCCTTGACCACAGCGCAGGGGCCGGCGGGCCTGATCGATGTTCGATTGAATGCGATCCGCTATGCCGCGCGCGATACCAACATCTATGAGCTTGCACCGGCCGACGGAAAGCCGCTGCCCCCCTACGAGCCGGGCGCCCACATCGACCTGCATCTGCCGAACGGCATCGTTCGACAGTATTCGATGATCGAGGCGGAGCCGGATCCTACGCACTATACCATTGCCGTGAAGCGGGATCCCGCGAGTCGCGGCGGCTCGCGCTGCGTGCACGACGATCTGCGCGTGGGCAAGCCGCTCAAGATCAGCCCCCCGCGCAACAACTTTCCCCTGGTCGAGAACGCGAGCTATTCCGTCCTATTTGCCGGCGGCATCGGCATCACGCCGATCTGGTGCATGGTGCAGCGGCTGGCGAAGCTCGGCCGCTCGTGGAAGCTCCATTACGCTTGCCGCTCGCGTTCCGAGATGGCTTTTCTGCACGCGCTGGAGCAGATGAGCTCATCGCAATTGCATTTCGATGAGGAGAACAAGGGAAAATTCCTCGACATTGCCTCCATTGTTGCGGCCGTGCCCGCAGACGCGCATCTCTATTGCTGCGGTCCGACGCCCATGCTCAGGGCGTTCGAGGCCGCAACGGCAAATTGGCCGCGCGACCATGTCCATGTCGAGTATTTCACCCCCAAGCAGGAGCCAACCAAGACGGGCGGCTTCGTGGTCGAGCTTGCGCGCTCGGGGCAGGAATTCGTGATCCCGGAGGGGAAAAGTATCCTCCAGGTCCTGCTCGATGCCGGGATCGATGTGGATTATTCCTGCGAGCTCGGCATTTGCGGCGCTTGCGAGCAGCGCGTGATCTCCGGCATTCCCGCGCACCGCGATGCAATCCTCACCGAGGAGGAGCAGGCTGCCAACACCAAGGTCATGATCTGCTGCGCCGGCTGCAAGAGCGAGCGGCTGGTGCTCGACCTCTGAGGGTCAGGTATCAGGGGTCAGGTATCAGGCATCAGATCAAAAACATTACCTGAGCTGATGCCTCTGATTTGTGATTCCTGATACCTGTCTACTGATTCAGCACCGGAATGCTTTTCGCGTCCGCAGGTTTCGGAACGGACTGCAGGTAAGCGTAGATATCAGCGAGGTCCTCATTGGAAAGGATCGCCTCGCTGTACGGCGGCATGCGGCCAGCCGTTGTCCGCACGAAAGCGGTGAAAGCCTCGATCGCGATCGGATTCGGCGCCAGCTTGGCGCCGCTGCTGGCGCCTTGGCCCTCGAACCCGTGGCACTGCCAGCAGCCGTGCCGAATGTACGCCGTCCTGCCCTTCTCTGCCGACGCCGCGAGCGCGCCTCCACCCGTGACAAGGCCGGCGGCAAGCGCAATCAGCGCAACAAACCTTGCACAACGCATGCGGGGGCCTTCCTTCTATCGTGGTTGGGTCCAGACGTTGACCAGCGCGGGTTGGCCGGACCTCACCACGGCAACTGCCTCCTTGAGCGCTGGCCCGAGATCGGCTGGATCCTTGATCGGCCCTTTCGCCCACCAGCCCATGGACTCCGCAAGCTTGTGATATTCGATGTCCGGATTCTGGATGCTGGTGCCAATCGGCCCCATGTCCTTGCCCAGGCTGGCGACACGGTTGCGAAAGCTCGCCAGCCGCTGCACGTGCATGACTTCCTGGTGGTAGCCGCGGTTGTTGAGCATCACAGTCAGCAGCGCAATGTTGTGCCGTGCAGCCGTCCACAGCACGCCAGGAGCGTACATCAGGTCGCCATCAGCCTGAATATTCACGGAGAAGCGGCCGAGATCGCGATTTGCGAGCGCCGCTCCGACCGCCGCCGGAGCGCCATAGCCCACGCCGTAGCCTCCGGATAGCCCGAGCCACTGATAATGCTTCTCCATGCGCCATAAGCGATTTGGCCAGTGGTTGCCAATGCCGGAGGACGACACCAACGACCAGTCGAGGTCCTTTATCTGGGCCCAGATCTCCATGGCCATGCGGGCCGTGCTGATGGGGCTTGCATCCCAGGCCAAAGCGGCCTCCGCCCGGGCGCGGTCTTTCGCTTCAGCAAACGCCTTGCGCGCCGCCTCCCCGCGCTTCTCGATTAGCGCTTTGCGCTCGTTCGGAATCTGTGCCTTGACCGCTTCGATGAGCGCCGGCAGCGTCGCTTCGGCATCCGCTGCCATCTGCACGTCGACCACCTGGAAGCGCTGCAAGTCCTGGTAGTTGGACTTCGTGTTGAGATCGACCGAGCTGATGCTGATGAGCTTGGTATCCGGCTTTATCTTTGACGTGTTGACGCCGATGCCGTGCTCGCCGTTGTCGATCCAGGCATTCACCGTGCCCCAGTAGTCGGTGAGCTCCATGCCGATGATGACGTCGGCGTTGTTTACGGCGCTGGGCGCGCGCCGCAGATAGTGCGTGTTCGGGAAATTCAGGCGCCCGTCCAGGTCGACGACCTGCGCCTGTAAGGCCTCGGCGAGCTCGACCACGAGCCTGATGCCATTCTCGCTGCGCGCAGCGCGGTCCACCACGATGACCGGGTTCTGCGCATTGGCCAGGAGCCGCGCAGCCTCCTTTACGGCAGCGGAATCGCCCTGTGGCGGCGAGGTCGGCACGTAGCGCGGAATGTAAAGCTTCTCGCCATTGCTTGTGATCGGCTCCTGTTGCAGACCGGCGTCGAGCGAGATGGCGACCGGACCATAGGGCGGGGTCATCGCAATCTTGTAGGCGCGTATGAAGGACTGTGCGAAGTGCTGCAGCGAAAATGGTGTGTCGTCCCACTTGGTAAAATCGCGCACCAGCGCATTGATGTCCTGCGCCGAATGAATGGTCGGCACTCCCGGCGGCCGGTGCGCGGCATCGAGATCGTTGCCGCCGACGACGATAACGGGCACGCGATCGCACCACGCGTTGTAGATCGCCATGCTGGCGTGCTGCATGCCGACCGTGCCGTGACAGAGCGTCATCAGCGGATTGCCGGCAGCCTTGAAATAACCGTGCGCCATGCCGACAGCGGACTCCTCGTGCATGCAGGTGAGGAATTCCGGCATCTTGTTTCCGCCGTAGTCGATCAGCGACTCGTGCAGGCCACGAAAGCTGGAGGCGGGGTTCGCAGGCAGATACTTGATGTCGAGCGTCTTGATCACGTCGACCATGAAATCTGATCCGGCAACTCCTTTGATGCGGGACAATTCCTGCGGCGGGGCGGTCTCCTTGGCGGCAACATGTGTGCTGGGCGGCAATGCCGATGGGCGCCGTGCGCCGGCCGCACCAGGCTCACCCGCTTGCGTCGCGGCATTCGCGGGCGGTGAGGCGACGGTTGTCACCGCGCCGGCTACGGCGACGCCGGTGAGGAAGTTGCGCCGGCTTACATCTGCAATTGCAGCGTCTCGTCCGGCAGCTTCGCGCGCGCGATGCTCATGCGCTCCAATCCTGCGTTTCATGCAGCTCTCCTGAATGATGCAAACCAGCGTTGCTGCAAGCGTATAGTTTCGCAGGGGAGCGGCGCAAACAAAAAGCAGCGCGCTAGGAGCGCGTTCCGATCGAATGGAATCGGCGGTAGGGTGGGCAAAGGCGCCGTTCACAGAATCAGAGAAGTGCGCAGTCCTCTACGGCGCCGTGCCCACGCGTCCAAAATGCGCGCAGGGCTGACCGCGTGGGCACGGCGCGCATGGATAGGTCGAGTTTGGGCTTCAATGCTTGCGCGCCTTTGCCCACCCTACCATTCGGGCAACACAGGTTCGCCTTATCTGGCCCTATTATAATTGGCGGTCCCGACCGCCCGATTTAGGCGGCCGGGTCGCAGCCTATCAGAGCGTTTGCGTCGGTTTCAGTGGACAGGAATTTCCTGCTGCAACCGAGCGATTTCGTCCTTCACCAGCAACTTGCGACGTTTCAATGCCACAATCTGAAGATCATCCACCGATGGATGTGCCCTCGCTTCGGTAATTTCCGCCTCGAGGGCCCTGTGACGCTTTTCCAATTCCGCAAGATGGGCTTCTATGGACATGTTGTGGAGTTCTCCTTCGTCAGATCGCTGCCTGACGAGTAATGCTACACCGAAATGGCGGCAATTCGAAGCCCCAATTTGGTGATGCGGCGCATCAATCCCCGCTTTGCTTAACCTAGGGAAGGGGTGGTGCGTTGAAAAAATGGCACTGTAACAAGAAGTTATCCAATCCTGCAACCAGTGGTATAGATGACGAAGGAAGAGGAACGTGAGTTGCAGGAGCAGCTGGCGCGGCTGCAGCAGGAACATCGCGACCTCGATTCCGCGATCTCTGCTTTGCAGCACGCCCCTGGTTGTGACCAGCTCCAGGTTCAGCGGCTCAAGAAGCGCAAGCTGCAGTTACGCGATCGCATCGCCTTCATCGAGGACCAGCTGACGCCGGACATCATCGCGTAGCGCGGCCCTTGACCCCGCTCTATGTGGAGCCTGACAGGGTGGGTGGCAGCACATTCGATGATTGCAGCATCATGGACTCTTGCGTGCTGTTCTGCTAGATGCGCCGTAAATCGAGGGCCCGCGCGATCGCGCTTTGCGGCAGATCGGCGGGCCTCGGTACGTCAGGATCAACAGCAGAAGGAATGACGCGTGCAGGTTCTCGTCCGTGACAACAATGTCGATCAGGCCCTCAAAGCGCTTAAGAAGAAGATGCAGCGCGAGGGCATTTTCCGCGAGATGAAGCTGCGCGGGCACTACGAGAAACCCTCCGAGAGAAAGGCACGAGAAAAAGCCGAGGCTATTCGCCGCGCGCGCAAGCTTGCGCGCAAGCGGCTCCAGCGCGAGGGCTTGCTGCCTGTGAAGCCGCGCCCGACCCCGATGGGCGCCGCAGGTGGCCCGCGGCCCCCGCGCCGTCCGAGCTTTTGAATTTCGTTCGTTGCTAAAGGGTGGGTCCGCGCGTGGGACCGCTTGCTCCTGCTCAAGTTGTTTGCCCCCGGGTCATCGCTAGCACTGCGGCCAAGCTGTGAGCGAATTGCCGCGCAACTAGCGTGCGTTGAATGCTGACCCACGCTAAGAGCTTGAATTTTAAATACGCGGGTGACCGCTCTCTCATTGTGAGACGACGTTGGGTTGTAACAACCTAAACGTGTAGAAAACGAAAAAATCCCCACGGGCGCAGGAACAAACAAGGCGGGCCTTGCGTTAAGGGCCGACGCGCTTTGCGCCGAAGGGGTGGGTCATGGCCGGATCGAGCCGGTCCAGCAACTCTCGTTTGCGTTTTGCAACACAGGCCATCAACTGCCGCCCTGTGGGCTCGCGCCCGCCTGCAAGAGCTATTTGCCCGCGAGGAGATGAGAATGCAGCCGACCAAGTCGACCGCTGGTGAGCTCAAGACGATCGGCACGCCGCCCGCTGCGCTAGCTCCCGATCTGAATGATGGCCGACTTAACGGCGGCCCCGCTGAATTGCACGATCTCCTCAATGCGCTCCAGGCCATGCGCGTCGGCGATTTCTCGGTGCGGATGGCCGGCAGCCAGGTCGGCCTCCTCGGCAAGATTGCCGATACCTTCAATGAGATTGTCGCGGCGAACGAGCGCATGGCCCAGCAACTCGAACGCGTCGGGCAGGTCGTGGGACGCGAGGGCAAGACCCGCCAGCGGGTCAAGTTCGGATTATCGCACGGCGCCTGGGGCGAGATGGAAACATCGGTCAACACGTTGATCGATGATCTGCTGTGGCCGACTACGGAGGTCACGCGCGCCATCTCCGCCGTCGCTCAGGGCGACTTGCTGCAAACAGTGCGCCTCGATGTCGATGGGCGTCCGCTGGAAGGCGAGTTCCTGCGCTCCGCGAACATCGTCAACACCATGATCAAGCAGCTGAGCGTGTTCACCTCCGAGGTCACCCGGGTGGCGCGCGAGGTGGGAACCGAGGGAAAGCTTGGTGGCCAGGCGCAGGTGCGCGAGGTGACCGGCGTCTGGAAGGATTTGACCGAGAACGTCAACTCGATGGCCTCGAACCTGACCGCGCAGGTCCGCAATATCGCCGAGGTAACGATTGCGGTTGCCAATGGCGATCTCTCCAAGAAGATCACCGTCGACGTGCGCGGCGAAATCCTCCAGCTCAAGGAAGCCATCAACACCATGGTGGATCAGCTGCGCTCGTTCGCCTCGGAGGTGACCCGCGTGGCGCGCGAGGTCGGCACCGACGGCAAGCTCGGCGGCCAAGCCATTGTCCCCGGAGTGGCCGGCACCTGGAAGGATTTGACCGACTCCGTCAATGCCATGTGCGGCAATCTCACCGACCAGGTCCGCAACATCGCGCAGGTCACGACGGCGGTCGCGCGCGGCGATCTTTCGCGCAAGATCACCGTCGATGTGCGCGGCGAAATTCTTGAGCTCAAGGACACCATCAACACGATGGTGGACCAGCTCAACTCATTCGCCTCGGAAGTCACGCGCGTGGCGCGCGAGGTCGGCACCGAGGGCAAGCTCGGCGGCCAAGCACAGGTGCCCGGCGTCGCCGGCACCTGGAAGGACCTGACCGACAGCGTCAACTTCATGGCCTCGAACCTGACCGCGCAGGTGCGCAATATCGCGGACGTGGCCACCGCAATCGCAGGTGGCGACCTGTCGAAGAAGATCACCGTCAATGTCAGCGGCGAAATCCTGCAGCTGAAAGAGACCATCAACACGATGGTCGATCAGCTCAATGCGTTTGCCGGAGAGGTGACGCGTGTGGCGCGCGAGGTCGGCACCGAAGGGCGGCTCGGCGGTCAGGCCAACGTGCTCGGCGTCGCCGGCACCTGGAAGGACCTCACCGACAGCGTCAACTCGATGGCCTCGAACCTGACCGCGCAGGTGCGCAATATTGCCGAGGTGTCGACTGCCATCGCCAGCGGCGATCTTTCAAAGAAGATCACCGTGGACGTTCGCGGCGAAATTCTCGAGCTCAAGGACACCATCAACACGATGGTGGACCAGCTCAATGCCTTTGCCGGCGAGGTGACCCGCGTCGCGCGCGAGGTCGGCACCGAAGGCAAGCTCGGCGGCCAGGCCGTGGTGCCCGGAGTCGCCGGCACCTGGAAGGACCTCACCGACAGCGTCAACTCGATGGCCTCCAATCTGACCGGCCAAGTGCGCAACATCGCCGAGGTCGCGACCGCCGTGGCGCAGGGCGACCTGTCGAAGAAGATCACGGTCAATGTGAGCGGCGAGATTCTCCAGCTCAAGGAGACGCTCAACACGATGGTCGACCAGCTCAACGCATTTGCGGCGGAGGTGACTCGCGTCGCGCGCGAGGTCGGCACTGAAGGCAAGCTCGGCGGCCAGGCCGAGGTGCCGGGAGTGGCGGGCACCTGGAAGGATCTCACCGATAGCGTGAATTCCATGGCGGGGAATCTCACCGCCCAGGTGCGTAACATCGTCGATGTCACCATTGCGGTGGCGAACGGCGACCTGTCGAAGAAGATCACCGTGGACGTGCGCGGCGAGATTCTCCAGCTCAAGGAGACGCTGAACACGATGGTGGATCAGCTCAACCGCTTCGCCGGCGAGGTGACGCGCGTCGCGCGCGAGGTCGGCACCGAGGGCCGTCTCGGCGGGCAGGCGAACGTGCCGGGAGTGGCGGGCACTTGGAAGGATTTGACCGACAGCGTCAACTCCATGGCCGGCAACCTCACCGCCCAGGTCCGCAACATCGCCGAGGTCACGACAGCGGTCGCGCGCGGCGATCTCTCGCGCAAGATCACGGTGGACGTGAAGGGCGAGATCCTGGAGCTCAAGAACACCATCAACACCATGGTGGATCAGCTCAACTCGTTTGCCTCGGAAGTCACGCGCGTGGCGCGCGAGGTCGGTACCGAGGGCAAGCTCGGCGGCCAGGCGCAGGTGCCGGGTGTCGCCGGCACCTGGAAGGACCTCACCGACAACGTCAACTTCATGGCCTCGAACCTCACCGCGCAGGTGCGCAACATCGCCGAGGTGGCAACTGCGATCGCGGGCGGCGACCTCTCCAAGAAGATCACAGTCGACGTGCGCGGCGAGATCCTGCTGCTCAAGGAAACCCTCAACACCATGGTCGAGCAGCTGCGCTCGTTTGCCGCCGAGGTGACGCGCGTCGCGCGCGAGGTCGGCACCGACGGCCGCCTCGGCGGTCAGGCGGTGGTGCCCGGCGTCGCCGGCACCTGGAAGGACCTCACCGACAACGTCAACCTGCTCGCCGCCAATCTCACCACTCAGGTTCGCAACATCGCCGAGGTGACCACAGCCGTGGCGCGCGGCGACCTGTCCCGTAAGATCACCGTGGACGTGAAAGGCGAGATCCTCGAGCTGAAGAACACCATCAACACGATGGTGGATCAGCTCAACGGCTTTGCCTCGGAGGTGACGCGCGTTGCGCGCGAGGTCGGAACCGAAGGTGCGCTCGGCGGCCAGGCGCAGGTGCCGGGCGTCGCCGGTACCTGGAAGGACCTGACCGACACCGTGAACGTGATGGCCGCCAATCTCACCGAGCAGGTGCGCGGCATCGTCAAAGTCGTCACCGCGGTTGCCAACGGCGACCTCAAGCAGAATCTGACCGTCAAATCGAAGGGCGAGGTGGCCGCTCTCGCCGAGACCATCAACAACATGACCGATACGCTTGCCATCTTCGCCGATCAGGTGACCAGCGTGGCACGCGAGGTCGGCGTGGAGGGCCGCCTCGGCGGGCAGGCCAACGTGCCGGGTGCCGCCGGAACGTGGAAGGACCTCACCGGCAACGTCAATCTCTTGGCCGCCAATCTCACGACGCAGGTGCGCGCCATAGCGGAGGTCGCCACCGCCGTCACCAAGGGCGACCTCACACGCTCGATTCAAGTCGACGCGCGCGGCGAGGTGGCCGAGCTCAAAGACAACATCAACACGATGATCGACAATCTGCGGCTCACGACCGACCGCAACACCGAGCAGGATTGGCTCAAGACGAACCTGGCCAAGTTCACCAACATGCTGCAGGGGCAGCGGGATCTGGCAACCGTGGGACGCCTCCTGCTCTCCGAGCTCACGCCTCTGGTCAATGCGCAGCTCGGCGTCATCTATCAGGCCAGCAGCGACGAGGTTACCCGTCTGCATCTGCTTTCCGCCTATGCCGACGACGCGGTCAACGGCCATCAGCAGCACATTGCGCTGGGCGAAGGATTGATCGGGCAGTGCGCCGCTGAGAAGCGCAGAATCCTGGTCAGCGACTTGACCGAGCACGCGGTTCCCATCGGCTCGGCGCTGTTCAAGGCGCCACCGCGCAACATCGTTGTGCTGCCGGTGCTGTTCGAAAGCCAGGTCAAGGCGGTGATCGAGCTCGCGTCGTTGAGCGAGTTCACCGCGCTGCAAATGATGTTTCTCGAGCAACTCACTACCAACATCGGCATTGTGGTCAACAGCATCGAAGCCACGATGCAGACCGAAGGCCTGCTGAAGCAGTCGCAGCAGCTCGCGGGCGAGCTGCAGGCGCAGCAGCGGGAGTTGCAGCAGACGAACGAGCAGCTCGAGCAGAAGGCGCAGCAGCTCGCCGAGCGCAATGTCGAGGTGGAACGCAAGAATCAGGAGATCGAGCAAGCACGCCGCGCACTGGAGGAAAAGGCGACGGAGCTGGCGCTGACCTCGAAGTACAAGTCCGAGTTCCTCGCCAACATGTCGCACGAGCTGCGCACACCGCTCAACAGCATCCTCATTCTCGGCCAGCAGCTCAGCGACAACCCGGATGGCAATCTGGCGCCCAAGCAGGTCGAGTTTGCCCGCACTATCCACGGCGCCGGCACCGACCTGTTGAATCTGATCAGCGACATTCTCGATCTCTCGAAGATCGAATCCGGAACGGTGACGGTGGACGCCGAGGAGATCGCTTTTGCCACGCTGCTGGACATGGTCGCACGGCCGTTCCGGCACGAGGCGGAAACCCGCCAGCTGTCATTCGACATCAATCTCGATTCCAAGATCGGGCGCAGCATCACCACCGACTCGAAGCGCCTGCAGCAGGTATTAAAGAATCTGCTCTCCAACGCCTTCAAGTTCACCGAGCAGGGCAGGGTCCGGCTTAACATCACGGCGGTCCAGGGCGGTTGGAGCGCCGAAAATCCCGTTCTCAGTCAGGCGCCGGCGGTCGTCGCGTTCGAGGTGTCGGACACCGGCATCGGCATTCCGTTCGAGAAGCAGAAGATCATCTTCGAGGCATTCCAGCAGGCCGACGCCAGCACCAGCCGCAAATATGGCGGCACAGGGCTCGGGCTCGCCATCAGCCGCGAGTTGTCGAACCTGCTGGGCGGCGAAATCCACTTGCGCAGCTCCCCGGGTCTCGGCAGCACCTTTACGCTTTTCCTGCCGCTGCGATATGTGGGCCCGGCGTCCGCGCCGAAGACCATACCCTCGGTCAGCATGCCGGCCGCGCATGCGCCCAGCATTCACGCCAGCGTTTTGCCGGAGCGTCCGCTCGAGCAAATCCCGGATGATCGACTCTCGATTCAGCCCGGCGACTCGATCCTGCTCATTGTCGAGGACGACCCGCACTACGCCCGCATCATGGTCGATCTTGCGCGCGAGAAAGGGTTCAAGGTTCTGGTGGCCATGCGCGGGGCCGACGCGCTTGATCTTGCCAAGCAATATCAGCCGACCGCGGTGTCGCTCGATGTTTTCCTGCCCGACATGCTGGGCTGGACGGTGCTCAGCCAGCTCAAGCAGAACCCGCTCACGCGTCACATTCCGGTGCAGATCATCACCTTGGACGAAGATCGCCAGCATGGTCTCGCACGCGGCGCCTTTTCGTTCGTGACCAAGCCGGCATCCCCGGAGGGGGTTGAGGCCGCGCTGACGCGCATCAAGGAATACGCCAAGCGCCGGCGCAAGCGGCTGTTGGTGGTGGAAGACGACAGGGCCGAGCAGATGAGCATCGCCGAGCTCCTGGGCTCCGAGGACATCGAGATTCTGACTACCGGCACCGGCACGGAGGCGCTCGACCTCCTGCGCAAAGAGAGCTGCGATTGCGTGGTGCTGGATCTTCGCTTGCCGGATATGTCCGGTTTCGAGGTGCTGGAAGAGCTGCGCGGGGATGCCCGACTGGCGGATGTCCCGGTGGTGGTATTCACCGGGCGCGAGTTGTCCGCCGAGGAGGACGCCCAGCTTCACACCATGGCCCGCAGTATCGTTGTAAAGGGCGTGGAATCGCCCGAGCGGCTGCTCGACGAAACGGCGCTGTTCCTGCATCGCGTCTTTGCCGATCTGCCGCCCGAGAAACAGCGCATGCTTGAGCGGCTCAACAGCTCCGACGAGGATTTGTTAGGACGCACCGCATTGCTGGTGGACGACGACGCGCGCAACATTTTCGCGCTCTCCAGCGTGCTGGAGCGGCGCGGCATGCGCGTGCTCACCGCCACGACAGGCAGCGAGGCGATCGCTCTCGTGGAGTCCACGCCTGATCTGGCGATTGTGCTCATGGATATCATGATGCCGGAGATGGACGGCTATCAAACCATCCAGGCAATCCGGACCAAGCCGTGCTTCCGCCGCCTCCCGATCATCGCGCTTACCGCAAAAGCCATGAAGGGCGACCGCGAGAAGTGTCTGGAGGCGGGAGCCTCGGATTATCTGGCAAAGCCCGTCAACACCGAGCAGCTGTTGTCGGCCTTGCGCATGTGGCTGCACCGCTGAGGAAGAACCGATGATGGCGGACGGCAAAGTCAATATCCTGCTGGTCGATGATCAGCCGGCCAAGCTGCTCAGCTACGAGACGATTCTATCCGGGCTGGGCGAAAATCTCATCAGGGCTGCTTCCGCCAGGGAGGCGCTCGAGCAGCTGCTGAAGCAGGAGATTGCCGTCATCCTTGTCGACGTCTGCATGCCGGAGCTCGACGGCTTTCAGCTCGCGGCGATGATCCGCGACCATCCTCGCTTCCAGAAGACGGCGATCATCTTCATCTCCGCCATTCATCTTACCGACCTTGATCGCCTGCGCGCCTACGAGATGGGAGCCGTTGACTACGTTCCGGTGCCGGTCGTCCCGGAGGTCCTGCGCGCCAAGGTCAGAATCTTCTCCGACCTGTATCGCAAGACACGCCAGCTCGAGCAGCTCAATCGCGAGCTGGAGCACCGGGTCGCCGAGCGAACCGCGGAATTGCAGGCGTCGAGCCGGCGGCTCTTGGAGAGCGAGGAGCGCCGCAGCTTGGCGCTGGCTGCCGGCCAGATGGGATCGTGGGAATGGGATCCGTTCAACGATCATTTCACCTGGGACGATGGCCAATATCGTATCTTCGGCGTCGATCCGGGAAGCTTCGAGGTCACCGTCGAGAACATCCGCAGGCTCATTCATCCCGACGATTGGAAGCACCTGCAGAATGCGATCAAGCCGGGCGGGCCGAATGCACCGACCTTTCAGAGCGAGTTTCGCGTTTGCCGCCCGAACGGAGAGATTCGCTGGTGCATCGGCACCGCGGTGACCAGTGTCGACGCGACCGACCACATCGTGCGCATCAGCGGCGTGATGGTAGATATTACCGAGCGCAAGGAGGCCGAAGAACGCCAGGCCCTGCTCGCGCGCGAGGTCGATCATCGCGCGCGCAACGCACTGGCGCTGGTGCAATCGATTGTGCGGCTCACGCGCGCCGATACCGTGCAATCCTATATCGCAGCGATCGAGGGCCGCATCGCGGCGCTCTCGCGCGCGCATACGCTACTGGCGCAGGGGCGTTGGCAGGGTGCCGATCTGGCGCGTCTGGTTGATGAGGAGCTCGCGGCATATCGGACGGCCGATACGCAAAAAGTCACAGCGAGCGGGCCGAACGTCTCCATCGAGCCTCGTACCGCGCAGACGCTGGCGCTCGCCCTCCACGAGCTCTCCACCAATGCCGCCAAATACGGCGCGCTATCGGTGATCTCAG
>Ga0306920_100004734_pt1 | contig 17477 bp, 17 predicted proteins | sample flu12Cox44000170_FD_204666 | JGI IMG/M metagenome (GOLD analysis project Ga0306920, IMG submission 204666) | Lab enrichment of tropical soil microbial communities from Luquillo Experimental Forest, Puerto Rico - flux4day.12C.oxic.44.000.170 (v2)... | ecosystem: Environmental > Terrestrial >... | reverse complement strand
GCGAGACCGCGCCTCGCTCGGCCCGTCACGCTCTGATTTCGCGCGTGGTGATCGTGTACTTGAAGGTGTCGGGGTCGAGGCTGTCGCGTCGGCCCTCGGCCGTCTCGGACTGCGGGTATTTGGTCCACATCCTGAGCACCGCCGGATCCTCGTCGGCCGCGATCTTTTTCGACCAGTCGAGCGCGCGATCCTGCGTCTGGAAGCGACTCGTCAGCTCGACGATCGGCGTGCGCTCGCCCGCGGCGAACTCCGCGTAGAGCATGTCGGCGCCGTAGGCGGCGTCGCTCACGACCTTCAGCACCTTCGCGTTGCCCGTCCCCTGGTCTCCGAGCGGCTTCTGGAACGGGGATTTCACCGATGGGATCGGAAGCCAGGCGCGGCTCACGCCGGCCGGCTCCAGGATCTCGACGCGTGTCGTGATCTCGAACGTCCGCCAGGTTCCCGGCCGCGGCGAAAATTCTTTTTGCTGGGCGCTGGCCGGTGTCGCGAGGCCCGCGAGGTGCGACGTGGCGGCCAACGCGGGGAGCGATGCCGCGGTGCGCAGGAAGCTGCGTCGATTCATGGGGCGATCTCCTCGGGCTGCGTGCTGGTCGTTTAGATGGCCCTTGACGATATCGGGATTCGCCGAGAAGGCAAATCGATAACGCCGATTGCTGGGCGTCCGGTTTTTGGCGGGTGCCGATAGCGAGCGAGCGGGCTTACGCCTTGATGCGGATCGCGGGCTCGGGCAGGACCACGCCGATCTCCCAGCACTCCTCGCCGCGCCGCTTGAAGGCATCGACGACGGATCCTGCGCGGTCGGGAGCGACCGAGAACAGGAGCCCACCCGAGGTTTCGGACTCGGTGAGCAAGGAGGCCAGGTAGCCTGGCACCGACGGCGCGATCGTCAGCGCGGCCCCGAACGCCGAGTCGACATAGCGGCGGTTGCGCTTCATGCCGCCGCTGAACTGCCCTGCCTCGGCGAGCTCGCGCGTGCCCTGGAGCACTGGAACGCGCGAGGCGTCGATCTCGAGCCCCGCGTTCGAGGCTTTCACCATTTCTCCGGCGTGGCCGAGGAAGCCGAAGCCGGTGATATCGGTCGCGCCCCGGGCCCCGCTCTCGCGCGCGACGGCCGCCGCCACGCGATTGAGCCGGAGCATGCTGGCGACGGCGCCCGCCAGCCGCTCGGCGCCTGCGACGCCGTTCTTCGCCGCCGTGGTGATGACGCCGGTGCCGAGCGGCTTGGAAAGGAATACGCGATCGCCGGGACGCAGGCCGCCCTTGATCAAGATCCGGTCGGGATGAACGCGTCCCGTCACGCAGAGCCCGTATTTCGGCTCGGCGTCGACCACGGTGTGCCCGCCCGCGATGACGCCGCCCGCCTCCGCTACCTTGTCGCCGCCGCCGCGGAAGACCTCGGCGATGATCTCCTTCGCCATTTCGCGCGGAAAGCCCGCGACCGCGAGCGCGAACATCACCTCGCCGCCCATCGCGTAGACGTCCGACATCGCGTTCACCGCCGCGACGGCGCCCCACGTCCACGGGTCGTCGACGACCGGCGGAAAGAAGTCCACGGTCTCGACGAGCGCCAGGTCGGGCGCCAGGCGATAGACGGCTGCATCGTCAGCCGCGCCCAGCCCGACGAGCAGCTCGGCGGGCGGCGGCGTCCCGCTGGGCCTCAGAACCGCCAGTACCTCCTGGAGATCTCCAGGAGCCATCTTGGAAGCTCAGCCGGCGCAGGAGGCGTACGAGGTGAGACGGACCTCGGTGTGCGTGTGCTCCACCATGGTGTGTTAGGACGCCCGCGCCGGGAGCTGGGATTCGACGAAGTCGACGAACGCCTGCGCCAGCGGCGAGCGGCTCCGATCGCGATGGGTCACCAGATAGAAGAACCGGGAGACCCGCAAGTCCTTCAGCTTCACGCACGAGAGCAGCGCGGCCTTGCACTCGTCCTCGACCGCCCGCCGGGAGATGATCGAGATGCCGACCCCGGAGCGGACCGCCTGCTTGATCGCCTGGGTCGAGCCCATCTCGCCGACGACCCGCATCGCCGTCAGGTCGACGTTCGCCTCGCCGAGCGCGTGCTCGAGCGCCTCGCGCGAGCCCGAGCCCTGCTCGCGCACGATCAGGGGCTCGCGCTGCAGGTCGGCGAGCGTGATGCTCTTGCGCGCCGCCCACGGATGGTCGGCCGGAAGGACCGCCACGAGCTCATCGGGCATCAGCTCGCGCGAGACGAGGGTTCGCAGACTGGGGCGTGCGCCGACCACGCCAACCTCGGCGCGCCCGTCGTCGACCCACGTGCAAACCTGCCGGGTCCCGCCGATCAGTAGCGAGGTCGAGATGTCCGGGTACTTCGCCTTGAACTGGCCGATCAAGGTGGGCAAGACATACTCGCCCGGGATCGTCGAGCCGCCGACCACGAGCTGGCCGCTGAGCCGGCCCTGGAACTGATCGAGCGCCTGCCGCGCCTCCCGCGAGAGCGCCAGCATGCGGCGGGCGTAGCCGAGCATCAACTCGCCAGCGCGCGTGGGCATCGCGCCGCGTCCGAGACGGTCGAGCAGCTGCACGCCGAGCTCGTCCTCGAGCGCCCGGATGTGCTCGGAGATCGTGGGCTGGGTTAGGAACAGCGCCTCGGCGGCGCGCGAGAAGCTCCCGAGCTCGGCGACCTTCGCGAAGATCTCGAGGCGGCGAAGGTCCATCAGAGCGAGCCGGGATCGGTGGAACGACTCAGTGGCAGGCGCAACCGCCGCCGCAGCACCCGCCGCCGCCCGACATCCCGGACGGCATGTCGGAAGCGAGCGCGCCGGCGGTCTTGAGGCCGAACACCGACAGCTTCCGCATCACCTGGTCGCTGGCGCAGGTCGGGCAGGCCACGACGGTCGCGGCGCCCGGGACGTACTTCTCGAACTCGGCCTCGCACTGCTTGCAGCGGTATTCGTAGATCGGCATCCTACTCGCCGCCGCGCTGCACGTAGCTCTTCACGAACTCCTCGGCGTTCTCCTCGAGGATGTCGTCGATCTCGTCGAGGAGCTTGTCGATGTCTTCCTTGATCTTCTTGCCCTTCTTGGCCAGCTCAGGGCTCGGAGCCGCTCCGTCTCCACCTTCCGCGGGCTTGTTTGGCCGGACTTCTTTCTTTTTCTGCTCTGCCATCTCGCCCTCCATGGGGCAACGGGCCGTGTCGCACGGGAGCCGAAACCACTACTGCACGCATTTTAACACGCCCCTTCTCACAGGCGTCGGAAGTGCTTGCTGAGAGTCAGGGTCTGCCGCTGGTAGGACGAGCCGATCCCGGCCCCATAGACCCGCTCGGGCCGCGAGCGCAGCCGCTCGAACAGGACCTTGAACGACGTCTGGCCGTCGTAGACCATGAACGGCACCTCGCGGGCCCTCACCTCCATGACGACCTTGGTGCCCAGGATCGTGCCGTCGCCCCAGCCGAATCCCGGGTCGAAGAAGCCCGCGTAGTGCGTGCGAATTTCGCCCGCGCCCGCGTCGTACACGACCATCTCGGCCGCAAACTCCGGAGGGACCCGAATGCGCTCCTTCGAGAGCAGGATGTAGAAGCGGTTGGCCTCCAGGATGTACGCGTCCCGCGCGGGCCGCTTGATCGGCTCCCAGAACTCGCCGGGATCGTAGAAGCCGATCCGGCTCAGATCGACCGCGGGCGGGTTCGGGTGGGCCCGGTAGCCGATGATCCCGTCGGTCATCCGGCCGGAGAGATCGACCCCCATGCAGAGGCCGTCGCTGACCACGACGCGCTCGGCGGGAATCGGCCGCTCGTCGTCGTCGTAGAGCAACGGCCGCTCTCGATAGAGGCCCGTGAGCGCCTCGTCCGACATCGACGTCTGGCCGGCGAGCAGCCGCAGCTGATTCAGCGAGGCGCCCGTCTGCACGCGGACCGGAAACGATTGCGGCGAGACCTCGAGATAGAGCTTGCCGCGGTATCCCGCGCGGATCTCGTCGAAGCGCGGCGTCGCATCGGTGATCACGCGCGTGAAGATGTCGAGCCGGCCCGTGGTCGACTTGGGATTCGAGCGCCCGCGGACGTCGGGCGGAAGATCGAGCCACTCGAGCAACGGCACCAGATAAACGGAGCCGCGCTGGAGCGTGGCGCCGGAGCCGGCCAGCGATAGCTGATCGATGACGAGGTCGCTCTCGGCCGGGCTGCGCTCGCCGAGGCGGCTCTGCACACTCTCCCGGAACGGCAGGAAGCTGGCGCGGAGCTGATAGGCGTCGGGCCCCAGCCGCAGGTCGAGGCTGGCCGGCTGGAATTGCTGATCGTCGATCGCGGTCGGCGAGACGATCCAGCCGTCGCGCACGGCGCGGCGCAACTCCCGATCGGAGAGGACGCCGTCACTCATGCTCGATCCAGTTAGCATCGCGTGCCCGACAGGTCAAGGCGCGCGCCGCCGTGCCAGCCAGAAGCACGTGGAGCCCAGCGCGCAGAAGACGACGGAGGTGAGGAACACCAGCTGGTAGGAGCCCATCACGTCGTGGACGACGCCCCCGAACCACGGGCCGATCGCGCCGCCGAGCCCGTTGCCCACGCTCAGCGCCCCGTAAATCACGCCAAAGCGGCGTCCGCCGAAGAGATCCGACGCCATGGCCGTGATGATCGGCCCGCGCGCGCCGAAGCCCAGCCCGAAGAGGACGGCGTAGACACCGAGCCAACCGCCGCGCGGGTCGGCCTCGAGCGCCAGCAGCGCCAGGGCGCCGGCGGCCGTGCAGCCATAGGACACGGTTGCCGCGAGCGGCCCGCCGAAGCGGTCGGCCGCCAGGCCGAAGGTCACGCGGCCCACGATCGACATGAGCCCCGCCGTGCCGAACACCCAGGCGGCCAGCAGCGGCGCGAAGCCGCGGTCGATCGCGAAGGCAACCTGATGGGTCGTGATCGGAAAGACCGCCAGTGGCGTGCACAGGTACGCGAGCCACAGAGCCCAGAACGCGCGTTCGCCGACTGCCTGCCGGAGCGCCCGGTCGGTACCTGGACCGGAGCGCGCGCCCCTGCTCACCGAAGCCCGGGCGACGGCTGGCCCGCGCTCGCCGCGCGCCTGCTCCGGATCGCGCGCGAAGATCCAGACGATCGGCACCAGTACGCAGAGGGCGCCGATGCCGAGTACCGCGCTCGCGACGCGCCAGCTCGTCGACGCGATCAGCCACTGCGCGAGCGGCCCCATCACGAAGACGCCGAACCCCATCCCCGAGAAGGCGATACCGACCGCGCGCCCGCGACGCTCCGAGAACCAGCGCGCGAGGAGCACGCCCATCGGCACAGGGCCGAGCCCCACGAGCCCCGCAGCGCCGAGTACTCCCGTGTAGAGGTAGAGCTCGCCCGCCGAGCGAATCGTCGCGCCCAAAATCGACGCGCCGGATAGAAGTACGACGCCAGTCAGGATCACGCGGCGCGTGCCGAACCGATCGACGAGGATGCCCGCGACCGGTGCCAGGAGGCCCTGCAGCACCGTGGAGATCGACTGAGCCCCGGCCGTCAGGCCGCGCGACCAGCGGAACTCCTCGACCAGCGGGACCAGGAATACCGAGAACGAAAAGTAGAGGCCGTTGCCGACGGCGAGGGCGACCCATACGACGAGGATGATCGTGGCCGGGCGCGAGACGGGAATGGTCGGGCGGCCTAGGAAGCGGTGCTGGAGGCGCCTGCGGCGTCGACGTCGAGGACCCGGGCCCGGCCGCGTACGCCGGCGCCGCTCAGCGCCTCTTCCATCGTCCGGCCGACGGCCTGGCCGTCGCCGTCGACGACCGCGAGCAGTGACGGGCCCGCCCCGCTCAGCACGCAGCCGAGCGCGCCGGCCGCGCGGGCGGCAGCGGCCACCGTGGGCATCCACGGGAAGAGCTTCAGCCGGTAGGGCTGGTGCAGGCGATCCTCGAGCGCGACCGAGAGCGCGGCGGGCAGCGCGGTCTGCAGCCCCGCCAGCAGGAGCGCGACCCGCTGCACATTGAAGACGGCGTCCTCTCGCGGCACCGAGCGTGGCAGCAGCGCGCGCGCCTCGGCCGTGGCGGACGTGACCTCGGGCACGAGCACGACCCACGCGAGATTCTTCGGCACCGGCAAGGTCACCGCCGTCACGCCCTGCGGTGTTCCGCACGACACGGTGAGGCCGCCGAACACCGCCGCAGCGACGTTGTCCGGATGGCCCTCGGCGCGCGCCGCCAGGCCGAGGAGCGCATCCCGCGACAGCGGCGACCCGAGGAGCGCGTTACCCGCGGCCAGGCCGCCCACCCACGCCGCGGCGCTCGAGCCGAGCCCGCGTGCGGCGGGAATGCGATTGACGCACGCGAGCGCGCAGCCCTTGAACGGTCGCCCGGCCGCCTCGTAGGCGAGCCTGACCCCGCGCGCGACCACGTTGTGGGCGTCGCGCGCCAGGCGATCGGCCCCCTCGCCGTCGATCGTCACGGTGACCCCGTCGCGCTCCTCGGCGACGACCTCGTTGTAGAGGGCGAGCGCCAGGCCGAGCGCATCGAAGCCGGGGCCGAGGTTGGCGGACGTCGCGGGAACGCGGACGTGAACGCGCACGCGGCTACAGCCGCTTGAGGAGCCAGTCGGGGGTGAGCGAGACCGCCCAGGAGTTCAGCACGACATAGTAGTTCGTGAAGACGAGGACGCCGACGATGACGAGCACGACGCCGGCCGCGCGCTCGACCACCGGAATGAAGCGGCGGTAGCGCTTGAAGAGCGCGAGGAACGGCCCGAGCGCCGCCGCCGAGATCAGGAACGGCAGCCCGAGCCCCGCCGAGTAGGCGACGAGCAGGCCGATACCGCGCTGGACCGTCTCGGCCGTGCCGGCCAGCGACAGGATGGCGCCGAGAATCGGTCCCACGCACGGCGTCCAGCCGATCGCGAACGTGATGCCCACGGCAAGCGAGCCCAGGTAGCCCGCCGGCTTCTCGCGCAGCTGCCACTGCTGCGTGCGGCCGAAGATCCCGATCTTGAGGAGTCCCACGATGTACAGCCCGAAGATCACGATCAGCACGCCGCCGATCCGGCGGATCCAGTCGCGGTAGTCGAGCAGGAACTGGCCGGCGGCGCTGAACGACGCCCCGAGGGCCACGAAGACGAGCGAGAAACCCAGGACGAACGCGAGCGCGTGGATCAGCACCCGGCGCCGCGCCGCGGGCGAAAGATCGGCGCTGAGGTCGGAGACGGACATGCCCGTGATGAACGAGACGTAGGACGGAAAGAGCGGCAGCACGCAGGGCGACAGGAACGAGAAGAGCCCCGCGCTGAACGCGACCGCGACGCCGAGCGACTCGCCCGTCATTGCGCCAGCATCGCTTCGATCAGCGCGTGCGCCGCGCGATTGTCCCAGGCCCGCGGGCCGAGCGCCAGCGCGGTCAGATATCCGTTGCGGTCGATGAGGAAGCTCGCCGGCAGCGCGCGTACACCGTACGTGTTCGCGAGATCCATCTTGGCGTCGAGCGCCACCGGGAACGTGAGGTGATACTTCTCGAGGAACGGCTTGACCAGCGCCGCGTCGGTATCGACCGAGACGGCCAGTAGCATGAAGCCGCGCTCGCGATGCTTGAGGTACAGGCGCTCCATGGCCGGCATCTCGTCGCGACAGGGCGCACACCAGGTCGCCCAGAAGTTGATCAGCATCGGCTTGCCGCGCTGTCCCTTGAGCTCCAGCGTCTTGCCTCCGAGCAGCGACACGCTGAAGTCCGAGGCCTGCTTGGGCCGGGCGGGCCGGATCAGGTCGAGCTCTCGCGCCGCCTCGTCGATCCCGGTGGCGTGGGCGACGCTGGCGCGGGGGCCTTCGGTCAACGCGGCGAGCAGCGCGACGACGACCAGGGCGGCGCCGGCCGCCGCCATCCCGGCGAGGATCAGCGTGCGCCGCATCGCCGTCTCTCGAGCGTGTCCGCCGTCAAGGGTTGTCATGAAGGAAGCTCGAAAAGTATACCGCCAAAGGGCAATGGCCGATTTGCTCCGACTGGCCCCCGTGCTTATAGTAGGCGGACCTGGCTGGCCCGCGCGAGTCCTCACCGACGAGCAACCCGGCTGCGGAAGCACGCACCGCTGACGGGCCGCCCGACGGCCACCGGCAGGAGGACCTCATGGACGAACGAGATCTCCAGCGTCTCATCGCGGACGTTTGGGCCGGGCGCCTTTCACGCCGGGCCTTCACCGGCATGATGGTCGGGCTCGGTCTCACGGCGCCTCTCGCCGCGCAGATGCTGAGCGCCGCTCGTGTCGCGGCACAGTCGAAGGCCGACGGGTTCACGCCCACGCGCCGCGGCGGCGGGGGGCAGATCAAGGTGCTGTGGTGGCAGGCCCCGACCCTCCTCAACCCGCACTTCGCCGTCGGCACCAAGGACCAGGACGGCTCGCGCGTCTTCTACGAACCCCTGGCGGCGTTCGATCCCGAGGGGAACCTCTTCCCGATCCTCGCCCAGGAGATCCCGTCGCTCGAGAACGGCGGCGTGGCCCGCGATGGCAAGTCCGTCACCTGGAAGCTCAAGCGCGGTGTCAGCTGGCACGATGGAAAGCCCTTCACCGCTGACGATCTCGTCTTCAACTGGGAGTACGCGGCCGACCCGGCGACCGCCGCGGTCACGATCACGACCTACCGCGATATCGAACGGGTCGAGAAGGTCGACGCCCACACCGTCAAGCTCGTGTTCAAGAACCCGACGCCGTTCTGGTTCGACGCGTTCTGCGGCGCCCGCGGGATGATCATCCCCAGGCATCTCTTCGACGCCTATCGCGGGGCGAAGTCGCGCGAGGCGCCGACCAACCTGAAGCCGGTCGGCACGGGCCCCTACCGGTTCGTGGATTTCAAGCCGGGCGACCTGATCAGGGGCGAGATCAATTCCGCCTACCACGTCCCCAACCGTCCCTTCTTCGACCAGTTCGAGATGAAGGGCGGTGGCGACGCCGCCTCCGCGGCTCGCGCGGTGCTCCAGACGGGCGAGTACGACTTCGCCTGGAACCTCCAGGTCGCGGACGAGGTCTTGAAGCGCTCCGAGCAGGGCGGCAAGGGCCACGTCGACATCGCCACCGGCGGAGGCATCGAGCACATCCAGCTCAACAACACCGACCCGTGGAAGGAGGTCGACGGCGAGCGGTCGTCGATCAAGACCACTCACCCGTTCCTGCCCGACCCCGCCGTGCGCTCGGCCCTGAACGTCCTGGTCGATCGCGGCTCCATCCACGAGGAGCTCTACGGCCGCCTGGGACAGGCGACGCCGAACTTCCTCAACGGCCCGACGCGGTTCCGTTCGCCCAACATGCGCTGGGAGTTCAGCGTGGACAAGGCCAACCAGCTCCTCGAAGCCGGAGGCTGGAAGCGCGGCACCGATGGCGTGCGGGCCAAGGACGGCAAGCGCCTGAAGGTCGTCTACCAGACGTCGATCAACCCGGAGCGCCAGAAGACCCAGGCGATCGTCAAGCAGGCGTGCGCGAAGGCCGGCATCGACGTCGAGCTGAAGTCCGTCGTGTCGAACGTGTTCTTCTCGTCGGACGTCGCGAATCCCGACACCTACACCAAGTTCTACTCTGATCTACAAATGTACAACGTCGGGCCGGGCGCTCCCGATCCACAGACGTTCATGTCCAACTTCACGTCGGCGGAGATCTGCTCGAAGGAGAACAAGTGGGCGCGGCGCAATACCACGCGCTGGCGCAACGAGGAGTACGATCGCTTGTGGAAGGCCGCGGAGAGCGAGATGGACCCGGTGAAGCGCGCGGCGCTGTTCATCCGGATGAACGATATGCTCACCCAGCACGTCGTGGTGATCCCGATCGTGTGGCGCAATTCCGTCGCGGGAGTGTCGAACCGGCTCAAGGGGAACGATCTCTCCGGCTGGGACTCGTATTTGTGGCGCCTGGCGTACTGGTACCGGGTGTCTTGACACCCCCCGGGTGTCCTTGACATCCCCCGGGTGTCCTTGACACCCCGTCGCGCGAAACGGTAAGAAAGCCAACCACCCGGAGCCGGCCGGGCGGGGATATGAATGCAGTGCGCAGCCGCAGGCCGTCGCGGAGCCGGGGCCCCGCCGGCCCAGGCGCGCCTACGATGGAGAGGAGATTCGATGGAAGAGCGTGAGCTGAGGGCGCTGGTCGGTCAGGTCAAGGCGGGCACCTTGAGCCGCCGCCGCTTCGTTCGCACGATGGTCGGGCTCGGCCTGACGGCGCCGATGGCGGCCCAGATGCTGGCCTCGGCCGGCATCGCGCAGGCGCAGGCCAAGTGGACGTTCACTCCCACCAAGCGTGGCGGCGGCGGGCTCGTCAAGGCGCTCTGGTGGCAGGCGCCCACCCTGCTCAACCCGCATTTCGCCAACGGCACCAAGGACCAGGACGCCTGCCGCATTTTCTACGAGCCGCTCGCCTCGTTCGATCCCGACGGCAACTTGGTGCCGGTTCTCGCGGCCGAGGCGCCAAGTCTACAGAACGGCCAGGTCGCGAAGGACGGCATGTCCGTGACGTGGAAGCTCAAGAAGAACGTCGCCTGGCACGACGGCAAGCCCTTCACCGCCGACGACGTGGTCTTCACGTGGGAGTACGTGATGGACCCGGCAACCGCCGCCGTGACCATCGGGCCGTACCAGAACATCGTCAAGATCGACAAGATCGACAGCCACACCGTGAAGATCGCCTTCAAGTCGCCCACGCCGTTCTGGTCGGCGGCGTTCTGCGGCTCCGCGACCGGCCCGATCATCCCCAAGCACCTGTTCCAGGCCTTCAAGGGCGACAAATCGCGCGAGGCGCCGACGAACCTCAAGCCCGTCGGCACCGGGCCCTTCAAGTTCCTCGATTTCAAGCCAGGCGACATCGTCCGCGGCGAGATCAACCCGAACTATCACATTCCCAATCGGCCCTTCTTCGATCAGGTCGAGATGAAGGGTGGCGGCGACGCGGTCGGCGCGGCACGCGCGGTCATCCAGACCGGCGAGTACGATTTCGCCTGGAACATGCAGGTCGAAGACGAGCAGCTCAAGCGCTTCGAGCAGGGCGGCAAGGGACGCGTCGAGATCACTCCGGGTGGCAACATCGAGCACATCCAGGTCAACACCACCGATCCGTGGACCGAGGTCGACGGCGAGCGCTCGTCGGCCAAGACCAAGCACCCGACCCTGAGCGATCCGGCGGTACGCCAGGCGCTGAACCTCCTGGTCGACCGCGCCTCGGTCCAGGAAGAAATCTACGGACGCACGGGTATCGCCACGGCCAACTTCGTCAACGCCCCATCGAAGTTCGTCTCGAAGAACACGAAGTTCGAGTTCAACGTCGACAAGGCGAACCAGATCCTGGAATCAGCGGGCTGGAAGAAAGGTAGCGACGGCATCCGCGCCAAGGACGGCAAGAAGCTGAAATTCGTCTACCAGACGTCGATCAACGGCCCCCGCCAGAAGACCCAGCAGATCGTGAAGCAGGCCTGCGCCAAGGCGGGCATCGAGCTCGAGCTGAAGGCGGTGACGGCCAACATCTTCTTCGCGTCGGATCCAGCCAACCCGGACACCTACTCGCACTTCTACACTGATCTGCAGATGTACACGACAACTATGACCCAGCCAGACCCACAGCGGTTCATGGATCAGTTCACGTCGTGGGAAGTCTCGGCCAAGGACAACAAGTTCGCGCTGACGAACAAGACCCGCTGGCGCAACGAGGAGTACGACAAGCTGTGGAGGGCCGCGGAGCATGAGATGGACCCGGTCAAGCGCGCGGCCCTGTTCATCAAGATGAATGACCTCGTGATCCAGAACGTCGTCGTCATCCCGGTCGTCGCCCGCCCGGCTGTGGCGGCGGTCTCGAACCGCTTGCGCGACGCGACCCAGAGCGGGTGGGACAGCAACTTCTGGGCGCTCGCGTACTGGTCGAGGGCGTAGGAGCGGTTGGCGGGGCGGGGCGGCGCGCGCCGCCACGCTCCCCGCCGGCTGCCGCACGGCATGTGGAAGTACTTCCTGCGTCGGACCTTGATCCTGATCCCGGTGCTGTTCGGGATCAGCGCCGTCCTGTTCACGATCCTCGTGATGGCGCCGGGTGATCCGTTCGAGGAACTCGCGACCAACCCCAACGTGCCGCCCGAGGTGCGGATGAATCTCCGGGCGAAGTTCGGCCTCGATGATCCCCTGCCCGTGCGCTACGCCCGATGGGTGGCGTCGATGATGCGCGGCGACTGGGGCTTCTCGTTCGTGAGCCGCGTCAACGTCGACACCCTGATCTTGCAACGACTCCCCACGACGCTCGTGGTCCTCGGCTCGGCGCAGCTCCTGGCGATCCTCATCGCGATTCCGATCGGCACCTACTCCGCCTTGCGCCCCTACTCGCTCTTCGATCAGATCGCGACGACCCTGGCGTTCATCGGCTTTTCCCTGCCCACGTTCTTCACGGGCCTCCTGTTCATCCTGCTCTTGAGCATCCATCTCGACTGGCTGCCGTTCATCTACCGGGCGGATATCAGCGCGACGGGTTGGCAATGGTACTGGGAGCACGTGCGGCAGGCGATCATGCCGGTATCGGTGCTCGGGCTGGCGCAGGCAGCCTCGATGACCCGCTTCATGCGCGCGGCCGTGCTCGACGTCATCCGCCTGGACTATGTCAACACCGCGCGCGCGAAGGGCCTCTCGGAGGGCATCACGCTCGTCAAGCACGTCGTCCGGAACGCGCTGATCCCAGTCGTCACGCTCGTCGCCATCCAGATCCCGACGATCTTCGGCGGCGCGATCGTCACCGAGCAGATCTTCCGCGTTCCGGGCATCGGCTCGCTGCTGATCACGTCGATCCTCGCCAACGACACGCCGGTCGTGATGGCGGTGACCTTCATCTTCTCGATCCTCGTGCTGCTGTCGAGCCTGGCCGCGGACATGCTCTACGCGTGGCTCGACCCGCGGATCTCCTACCGCTGATGGCGCGCGTCGTCTCCGAGACCGTCGCCGGCAAGCTCGCGGTCGCGACGGCCCAGCCCCGCACCTCGCTCTGGAAGGAGACGGGGCGCCGGTTCCGCCGCCACCGCCTAGCGATGGTCGGCAGCGTGATCCTGCTCGGCCTGGTGATCGCGGTGCTCGTGGGCCCGCTCGTGTGGCGCTTGCCCATCAACGACATCGACTTCAAGGCCAAGCTCAAGGGGCCGTCGTGGAGCCATCCGCTCGGCACGGACGATCTCGGCCAGGATCTCCTGGCGCGCATGCTCTACGGCGGGCGCATCTCGCTCGCGGTCGGTATCGCCGCCATGCTGATCGCGATCACGATCGGCACCGCGGTCGGCGCGATCTCCGGATTCGCCGGCGGCGCGGTCGATCACGTCCTGATGCGGATCACCGACATGTTCCTGGCGCTGCCGGGCCTCCCGCTCCTCTTGCTGATCGTGTACCTCTTCCGCGATGCGCTCCGGAAGATGTTCGGCCCGGAGGCGGGGATCTTCGTCCTGATCGTCGCGGTGATCGGCGGGCTGCGCTGGATGCAGGTCGCCCGGCTCGTGCGGGCGCAGTTCCTGTCGCTACGCGAGAAAGAGTTCGTCGAGTCGGCGCGAAGCCTCGGCGCCCGCCCGTTCCGCCAGGTGGTCCGGCACATCCTGCCGAATTCGATGGGCCCGGTCATCGTGGCCGGGACGATCGACGTGGCCGCGGCGATCATCGCCGAGTCCACCCTGTCGTTCCTGGGCCTCGGCTTTCCGCCGGACATCCCGACGTGGGGCCGGATCCTCTTCGACGCGAAGGACAACCTGGACTTTGCCCCGCACTGGGCGCTGTTTCCGGGGACCGCGATCTTCCTGACCGTCCTCTCGATCAACTACATCGGCGACGGGCTGCGCGACGCGTTCGATCCCCGCAAGGTCCTCGGACGGTAGCTAGTCTTCGCCCCGGCGGTCGCTCAGCGCCTGCTTGACGGCGGCCTCGAGGCGGTCGATCTGCAGGGGCTTGCGCAGCAGCTGGAACCCGAGCCGCCGGCCGTGAACGTCGAGGTCGGCGCCCGACGCGGTCAGCATGATCACGCCGACGTCCGCGTCGCTGTTCCGGACGTTCTCGACCAGCTCGAGCCCGGAGCCGCCGGGCATGACGTAGTCGGTCAGCACGAGGTCGTAGCTCTTCTGCTTGAAGAGCCTCAGGCCCTCGGTGCCGCTCGCCGCCAGATCGGCCTGGCAGCCCCACACGGTGAGGAGCTCGGAGAGAAGCCCGCGAACGTGGCGCTCATCGTCGACGACCAAGACGCGCGGCGGGGTGAGCACGACAGAGCCAGGGTAGAGTGACGAGTGTGGCGAGAGCAACGCCGAACATCGCCGCGAAACATGCGGCATTTGCCGGATCGAGCGCGCGATGGCCGCGTGACGACTCGGCTTCGCGATTCACACGCGGGCACGTGCGCGACTTTTCTGTGTTCCCCAGCGCTCGCGTCCGTCGCGCCGCATGGCGCCGTGCGAATTTCGTATTGTGAATTGCTGGGGATAAGTGGATAAGACGGCGCTCTGCGACCAAAGCACTAGTCGACCCGGCCGATGCGGCCGTCCGTCGCCGGCGCGATCGCGCCGCGCGCGACGATCGCGTCCATCACGATCTGGGCGACTTGCGGTCCGCTCGTCTCGTCGACGACCACGCGACCCCGGGCGAACGCGGTGAAGCCGTCGCCGCCGCGCACGAGATAGCTCGGCACCGCGATCGTGTAGATCGCATCGTCCTGCATCGGCTGCCCGCCGACCGCCGCGCTCACGACGCGCTGGCCGGGCTCGCGCTTGGGATCCCAGGCGAAGCGGATTCCCGAGACCTGCAGGAAGCCGCCGCCCAGGCGGTCAGTCTGGGCCAGGCCGTGCTCGAGCGCGGCCCTGAGATCACGGCCGCGAAGCTCGAGCTTCAAGACGACGTCCGTGAACGGCAGGAGCCCGTGGACATCGCGCTTGGTCAGTGGCCCCGCCGGCACCGTGCGGTTGGTGCGGATCGCTCCGCCGTTCACGACCGCGGCGTTGGTGTCGAGGCGCTCGCGCAGCCGGTCGGCGACGAAGTCGCCGAGGTTGGTCTCCTGCGTCCTGAGCTCTCGGCTCCGCGCCTCCAGCGGCGCGTCGGCGCGGCCGATCACGGTGTCGAGCTCGCGGTCGAGGCGCGCGGCGTACGAGCGGACCAGCTCCTCGACCACCGGATCGGGCGCCACGCGGCGGCTCACCTCGCGATACCGCCAGGAGCGCTCGACGAGCTTGCCCTCGCGCGTGAGCCAGAGATCGACCTGGACGAGGTAGCGCGCGTCCGAGCCACCCTTGGTGATGAGGGTCTTGCGCTCCTCGGCGACCATCGGGTCGTGCTCGTGGCCGCCGAGGATCACGTCGACGTCGGCCGCATCGGCCAGTGCCCGGTCCTCCGCGATCTCCTGATGCGTCACGCCGACCACGACCTGCGCGCCCTGGGCCCTGAGCCGCCCGATCGCGTCCTTGCCGGCGGCGAGCGGCGGGTGGAAGACGATGTCTGGCCCGGGACGCGAGGTGCGCGCCGCGTCGGCCATCGTGAGGCCGAAGAGGCCCACGCGGAGGCCACCGAGCGTGATCAGGAGCTCGGGGGAGGCGCCGCCGAACGGCGATCCCGTGCGCCGGTCGACGACGTTGGCCGACACCCAGCGAAACTTCGACTCCTGCATGCGCTCGAGGAGCACGGCAGGACCGAAGTCGAACTCGTGGTTGCCGAAGGTGGCGACGTCCAGGCCGGCGGCGTCGAGCGCGGCGACCATCTGGGAGCCCTGCAGAAACGTCGACTCCACCGACGGCGAGAGAAAGTCGCCGCCGATGGCGAAGATGGTATTGGGGTTCTCGCGCTTCACCTCGCGCACCAGCGTGGCCAGCCGCGCCATCCCGCCGCGCCGGCCACCGTCCACGGGCCCGAGTACGTAGTGGTCGTTGACCTGCAAGAATGTGAGCCGGACGAGATCGCCGTCGGTCGAAGCGGCCGGGGCGCCGCGCGAGGCGCAGCCGACCAGGACGATCGCGAGGACGACGAGCAGCGCGGCGCCTGCCGCGCGCGACCTCATGACGCGGCAGCGCCCGCCGCGGCCCTCGCCTTCCAGAATCGATCGGGCCGGCGTGCGACCCGGTCGGTCAAGAGCCGCTCGGCGCGCGCCGTGTCGCCTGCTCTGAAGCAGGCCTCGAGGAAGGTGTCGTGGAAGACGTCGCGCTGGGCGCGACTGCCGCCGAGCTCGACGATCCGCGGCGTCAAGGGCCCGATCCGCTCCACCGCGCGCGCGTAGTCCCGCCCGGCGAACGCGTGGATGCCCTCGACCAGCGGCACCAGCACGTCGCGGACCAGACCCGTCCGGTCACGCGCGCCTCGCTCGCGCAGCATGCCGAGCTGGCGCTCGGCCGTCGCCCAGTCGCCGCTCGCCGCGAGGGCCATCGCCAGATGCGCGGCGTGGAAGAGCAGCGCCTGTCGATCGAGCCGCTCGCCGGCGATGCGCGCGAAGGGCTTCCAGCGATCACCGACGTCGCGGCCGAGGAGCTCCAGGCGCCACAGGAGCGAGATCGAGTCGTGTAGATCGCCCGGGATCGACGAGGGCGCGGTCTCGAACACCCTGCGCCCGAAGTCCGACGCCACCTCGTATTCCCCGCGCCCCATGTGCATCAGCGCCAGGTGCCACAGGAGATGATTTCTGAACCAGCCCAGGTGCGTGCACGGCTCGATGGCCGGCGGCAGGCGCGTGATCCCCGTGTCGAACGCCGCCAGCTCGTAGAGCGCGTGCGCGAGCGCGTGGATCCCCCACGCGTCGCGCGGGTTCTTCTGGTTGGCGACGAGCGCCATGCGGACGGCCTCGTCGCAGCGGCCGGCCTGCTCGAGGACGAACGCGTGCAGGCCGAGCATGAAGCCGTTGCCCGGCTGGTAGCGCGTCAGCGTGTCGGCGAGCGCCAGCATCTCCCGGAACTTCCCCTGCCAGAACCAGACGAAGTAGAGACGCTGGAAGACCAGCAGGTCGCGCGGATAGTCGGCGAGGTGCTCGCGCATCGCGCTCGCCGCGTCGTGGCCCTTGCCCTCGACCAGGAGGGCAAGGCCCTCGACATGGCGCCGCTCGCGGTCGGTCTGCGAGGCGGCCGCCGCGCGCGCTGTCTTCGCGGCCTCTTGCGCCTCGGCGAAGCGCTCCTCCAGGAAGAGACAGACGGCCGCGCCGGCGTGTGCCAGCGCCAGGCCGGGGTCGAGCGCGGTCGCGGCGCGGAAGCGCGCGAGGGCCTGAGCGTCCCACGCGAGGAGCGCGTCGACCGCGACGTCGTAGGCCTCGACCGTGGCGGCGGCGTCAGTGCTGACGGGCAAGCCGTAGGCATCCTGGCGCATGGATCGCATGCTAGCAGACCCAGCGGGAGCCGGAGCCGCCTTGCCCGCGGACCAGCGAGGCGAGGAACTCGACCGCGCGCCGCTCGGCCCACGATTCGACGCGCCACGGCCAGCGGCCTTCGAGGAAGGCCGCGTGTCCGCCGCGCGGGACGAACTCCGCGTGGACGGCCGGCGGCAGCTCGGCCGGATCGGGCAGGGCGTCGGCCGGCACGAGCGGAGCGTCGAGGGCGCTCACCAGCAGGGGCGG
>Ga0306920_100004733_pt1 | contig 17479 bp, 12 predicted proteins | sample flu12Cox44000170_FD_204666 | JGI IMG/M metagenome (GOLD analysis project Ga0306920, IMG submission 204666) | Lab enrichment of tropical soil microbial communities from Luquillo Experimental Forest, Puerto Rico - flux4day.12C.oxic.44.000.170 (v2)... | ecosystem: Environmental > Terrestrial >... | reverse complement strand
CGACACGCGAGACTTCGCGCTTTTGCTCGAATTTCTGCGTCGGCGTCAGCTCGAGGGCGACGCCGGTTACGTGCCGGGAGATCTCGGGGAAGGTAAAGAGGCGCAAGCCTTGCGCCGGATCGTGGACGGCGACGCGGGTGCGGCCAACCGATTTCAGCACGACGAAATGATTGAGGTCCCAGTGCAGGATGGCGGGCAAGCGCAATTGCTTGAGGTGCTGCGGTTCGAGTCGCAACGCCCGGCTCGACAAGCCAAGGCGGCCGGCCATATCGATGAGCGCTTTGAGGTTGACCCCCTTCACCGAGGTTGGAAAGCGCCGCCGCAATGTGTTGAGGTCAACCTCGTGGCCGTGGAAGGCCGCAATCATGGCAAGACAGGCGAGCCCGCACTCGGAGACTTCGTTCTGCAGCACGACCGGGAGCCGCGCCCGACCGGTGAAGTTCAAGAGAGCCGAGAGCGCCGTCATGACAGGCGGTGCCTCGCGCTCATCAACGGTTCCAACAGCCATTCGAGAAGCGAGCGGCGCTCCAGAATGATGTCAGCGCGAAGCGTCATATCGGGTTGCAGCGCAACTTCGCGCCCGAAAGCGTCGACGGTCTGCCGCTCGAGCGCCACCTTGACGCGGTAGGCTGGCTCCTTGAGCGCGAGCACCAGTTCCGGCAGCTCGGCGGGCTGGAGCATGGTGGTGGCGACCGACGCGATCGTGCCGCGATAGCTGCCGAAGCTCTGGAATGGGAACGCGTCATAAAGCAGACGCACCATTTGCCCGGGCGCGACGAAGCCAATGGCGCGCGCCGGCACGTAGAGCTCGGCCTGGAAGCGGCTGTCCGCCGGCACGATCGAGAGTAGCGGGATCCTCGGATCGACCGCTCGTCCGGTGGCGGCGACGATGCTGGTCACGCGCCCGGCAAGGGGAGCGCGCACGATATAACGCCGGCGGCCCTCGATCTCCGCCGCCTTCTGCACGACATCGGCGAGGTTGCGCCGCAGATTGGCGATTCGGTCGGCGCTATCGATGGGCTGCCGCTCAAGGTTGAGCTGGGCCTGCTGGAGATCGTTGTGTCTTGCCGACAGACGCTCGTCCAGCGAGGCGAGACTTTGCTCCTCGGTCAGCGCTGCTTGTCGCCGATTCTGGAATTCGGGTGCGGCAATGATGCCTTGATCGCGCAGCGGGATTGCCCGCTCGTAATGGGCGCGCGCATTCTTCGCCCGCTCGGCCTGGAGCTTGCGTTGGCTTTCGAGCTGATCGATCTCCGTGCCGAGACCGCGAATTTGCGCGTCGAGGCGGTCTCTCTCGGACCGCGCATGGTTGTTTTCGATGCGCACCTGATCTTCGATGATCGCTTGCTGCTGCTTCAGCGCCTCGAGAATGACGGTGTCGCTGCCGCGCCCCGAGGCGCTGGTTTCCTCGCTGACGACGCGCACCAGCACTTGATCTTCGCCGACGATGTCGCCTTCATGGGCCAGAACTTCGGTAATCGTTCCCGCACGCGGCGCCACAACGCGGATGACGCCACCGGACGGCATCACCACGCCTTGCACGGTTTCCTTGCGCGAATATCCGGCGACCGCGGCATAGGCGAGGGCCGTGCCGATCGCCAGGGTCAAGAACAGGGCGAAGGCGGCATGCGAGAGCGGGACGATGCGCATCGCATCGCCAATCGCGGCCTCACTCTGTCGCCGGAGAACTTCTTCGCGAAATAATGTGCTCACGCGTCCAATCTAGCGGACGGGGCAGCGACGGCCTAGGCACAATATTGGTGCCCCAGCCTCGATCTAGTCTGAGGGGAGGTGCGGGCCGGGCGTTTCGATATCGAAACGGCGGTGCGGCGGTGTGCCTACTCCGTCTTCGCCTCGAGCGCGCGCAAAAGCCAGGGCATGGTGACGCGCTTGAAGATGACGGGATCGGTCCAGCCCTTGGCCTCGCGGCCCATATGGCCGCCGGCAGGATTGATCCAGGCGTCCTTGGGCGTCTCACCGGTGTGGAGCAGGAGGTCGATGTCGGCCATCGGCACTTGCGTGTCTTTGACGCCGGCCACTACCAGCATCGGCGCCATCGCCTTGCCGACGATGCCTTGCGTCACCAACGACGCCTTGGCACGCGCGATGCGGAGCTGATCGAGTGTGGCGACGCCGGGATAGATCGACATGCCCGCCGGCACGTAGTCGAAGAGGTATTCCTTGTTGGTGAGCGCGTGCTCGAGCATCGCGGCGCTGAAAGTCTCGTGGATCGGCGGCGACTGCGCCACCACGGCGCGGAGCCGCGCCCGCTCGGTCACGGCGAGGATCGTCGACCAGTAGCCGCCGAAGCTCCCGCCATAGACGGCGACGCGGTTCTTGTCGACCGCGGGATGCTCGAGCGCGGCATCGAGGAGGCGCGCCAGCATGCGCTCGGCACCCGGCTCGATCTTGATCGGCGCCTCGCCGGTGCCGGGCATGTCGACGCCGATATAGCCCACGCCATAAGCGAGCATCGGCTGGAAGCGCTCGGCCATGTCTTCCTTGCGGCTGTCGAGACCCGAGATCGCCAGCACGAGGGCCGCCGATGGCACGCCCTTTGGCAGCTGGCGATAGGCCACGATCTCGCTGCCGTCGAACGGCACCCGCATCACCTCGAGCGGCGGGTCGAGCAATTCGCCGTGCTTGCGGAAGGCGGCAAGCGCTTTCTCATAGGCCTGCTGCTTGCCTGGCGAATTGGGCACCGGCCAGCGAGCAAACGAATAGTAGCGCCAGGCCTGGAGATAGTCCTTGTCGGCGTCCGCCGGCGCGCTTGCCCGCTCCGCCTCGGCCTTCCTCAGGTAGCGCTCGCCGATGGCGCTCCACGCCGCCGCCCATTCGTCGCGGTCTAGGCTATGGATGTTGGCGAGCGCCTCGCGCACTTCATCAGGCTTCAGCCCGATGAGTGGATAAGCGTTGCGGTCGGCACGCGCCTGCGCCTCGGCTTTCAGCTCCTCGATCGTCCGCTGCGGCGGCAATTCCTCAGCGCTGGCAAGCGTCGCGATGGAGAGCAACAAACTCGATATGACGAGAGCGGCAGGCATTGCGCTGATCGCGACCATGCTTCCCTCCCACGGGCGTTTTGCGGATAGTGGCACAATTGCAGAAGGAGAAAAATAGCCGCCACACAACCGCCATGGTTGAGCCGCACGAACGTCCAATCCGCCAGCGACAAATCTGATTGCCGACCGGGCGAACGCTTGCCGCTCGGCAAATCGCGGAGGAAAACATGGCACGACCCTCATCGAAGCTTTGGTGCGCTGTCGCGGCGCTCGGCATGGCTCTTATGGTTGGCGGGTGCGAGACACGGTCGATATCGAATTCGGGCTACAACGACCATGGGCGCGGCAATCCCTTCTATCGAGGTGAGCTCACCGAATTCGATGTCCTCGGCATCGATCTCAGCAGACCGGCGAGCGATGAGGAAATTGCGCAACAGTTCGCGACACGGCAGAAAGTGCGGTTGCGGCCAGAGGGTGCATTGATGGTGATACAGTCGGGTGCTTTGATCCCTGACGACCCAATGGTGAAGGAACTCGAGCGGCATTTCTCGGTTGTCCCGTTCACCGGCGTGCCGCTAATTCCCCGTGACGACGGACGCTACGCCTACGCGACGAACGCGAACGCTTCGCCGAAGGTGCTGGATGAACGCATAACCAACTACGCCAGAGCGCTGCGGCTTGCGGCGGCAAAGAGCGGTGCCGATCTCATCTTCTGTTACTGGGGCACGCTCGAAAGCGCCGTCGAGCGTGAGCCGACAAAAGTGGTCTCGTGGGTGCCTTTGATCGGTTCCGTTCTTCCCGACGAGACTCAGCTCATGCGCATCCGCCTTAAGGTGGCACTGATCGACGTGCGCACGGGGCATTGGGCGATGTTTTCGCCGGAAGCATATGTCGACTCGTCGCTGAGCGCATCGATCAATCGCGGATCGAGCGATCAGCGACAAGTCGCACTGCTGAAGGAGAAGGCCTACAAATCGGTGGTCGACGCTTTCGTCGCGAAATACGTGAATTAGCCGACCTGCTTATGCCGACCTCCGCTCGATCAGCGCGTCGACGATGGTGATGCCGCGGCCTTTGGCTGCGACCATCACCGGATTGAGGTCGATGGACGCGATGCTTGCCTTGCCCGCGGCGATGATTGCGCCGAGGCTCAGCGCCGCCTCTGCCAGCGCGTCGATGTCGAGCGGCGCCTCGCCGCGCACGCCCTTGAAGAGCGGCGCAATGCGCAAGCCGGCGAGCGCCGCATGCACCTCGGCGAGCGAGAAGGGCGGCAGCAGCAGGGCGATGTCGGGGAGCGCCTCGACATAGCGGCCGCCATCACCGACCATCACCACCGGGCCGAAGGTGGGATCGACGCGCGCGCCCAAGACGAATTCGCGGGCCCCTTCCGCCATGGCGGCGACGATGACGCCGTCCGGCGCGGCGCCGATCTCGTCGAGCTTTGCCATCTGCGCCGCGAACGCCCCGACCACCGCCTCCTCGGAGACGAGGTTGAGCGCAACCAGGCCCAACTCCGATTTGTGCGGCACGTCGGCCGAGCAGGCTTTCACCGCGACCGGGCTGCCGAGCTCGCGAAAGGCGATCCGCGCCTCGCTCTCGCTCCGGCAGAGCCGATGCTCGACGACGCAAAGACCATGGGCGCGGATGAGGGCGAGGCTCTCGGCCTCGTTGAGGAAGCGGCCTGGACCGGGCGGCGCGGCGATCTGGAGATGCGGCAGCGCCGGCGGCACCGGTCGACGCATTAGCGCCGTGTGGCGCGCCAGTTGATCGAGCGCCAGCAGCGCCTCGGTCTCGCTCGCAAAGGTCGGCACGCCCGCGGCGCGGAAGCGCGCGGCGACGCTCGCTTGTGGGGCCGCCACCGCCACCGGCTTTCGCGTGGCGGTCGCGAAGGCCGCGGTATCGCGGGCAAAGGCCTCGACGTCATAGCCTTGTCCCGCCACGGGTATGGCGATGAGGAAGAGATCGGCCGCCGCATCCTTGGCGACGATCGGCAGGATCGCGCTGAAGAGGCGGTTGTTGGACAAAAGCGCCGCGGTGATGTCGATGGGATTGCTCGTGGTGGCGAAGCCCGGCAGCGCGGCGGCGAGCTCGCGGCGCGTCTCCGCTGCGAGCACCGCAAGCGGCATATCGAGCTCGACAGCGAGGTCGGCGGCCATGACGCAGCTGCCGCCGGAGTTGCTGATGACGACGAGCCGGCGTCCTGAGGGCCGCCAGCCCTGCAAATACATCTCGGCGGCGCTCACCAATCCCATCATGTCGCGGGCGCGCCAGATACCGTGCTGTCGGAGAAAAGCGTCGACGACGCGGTCCTCATTGGCGAGCGCGCCGGTATGCGATTTGGCGGCGCGCTGGCCCTGTTGGGTGCGGCCGGTCTTGAGCGCCACGACCGGCACGTCGCGGGCGCGGGCACGTTCCGCCACCGCGACCAGCACCTCGGGATCGGGAATGGCCTCGAGATAGAGCAGCATGAGCCGCACCGCCGGATCATCGATCACGGCGTGCGCGAACTCGGCGAGGCTGACATCGCCGCCATTGCCTGTCGCGTGCGCGTGGCGGACGCCGATACCGCGCTCGCGCAAGAGGCCATAAGGGACACCGCTCATAGCGCCGCTTTGGCTCACGATGGCAACGGGACCGTCAGCAGGTGTCACTTCCAAAAACATGGTGGAGAAGCTCGCCACTGTGCCGGTGCCGAAATTGACGAGGCCTTGGGAATTGGGCCCGATGAGGCGCATGCCTTGGGCGCGCGCCGCGGCCACCATCGTCCGCTCCGCCGCCTCGCCATGGGTGCCGGTCTCGGCAAAGCCCGAGGCCATGCAGATCGCCACCTTGACGCCGCGCTTGGCGCACGCCTCGACCGCGGCAATGGCCGCCTCGGCCGCCACCATGATGAGCGCGAGATCGGGTGCCTCGGGCAGGCTCGCGAGATCGGGATAGGCTTTGACGCCCTGCACCTCGGAACGGTTGGGATTGATGGGATAGATGCGCCCCGTAAAGCCGAAGCGGCGCAAATAGAGGAGCGGCCGGCCGCCGATCTTGTCGGGATTCTCCGAGGCACCAATGAGTGCGATCGAACGCGGCTCGAGCGCGAAACGGAGTTGCTCGGTCGAGCTCATGGCGCGGTCAGCTCGTCGCCGCCGAAAAACGGGAGCGTGCGTTCGCCGTGACGGCGAAAGCCGAGCCGCACGCGATCGCCGATGACCAGTCCGGGGGCGCCATGCGCCATGATGCGAAAACCTTCGTCGAGATCGACAAGGAGAATATCGTAGGGAACGAGCGGCGCGAAATCCGCGGTCGGCGCGCGGCTTACCCGCGTGGTCGCATAGACAGTGCCGCGGCCCTCTGAGACGGCCCAGCTCGGCACGCCGCCGCAGGCCGCGCAGAACGGTCGCGGATAGAACTGCGCGCGGCCGCACACGTCGCAGCGCTGGTAGCGGAGCTCGCCGTCGGCACAGCCGTGCCAGAAGAATTGGGCGATATCATCGGCCATGGGTCACTCCCGCCGCAGCACCAGGCTCACATGCGAGGACATGACGCCGCCATCGCCCTGGACGAAAGCGAGATGGGGCGAGCGCAGCTGACGCGTCCCCGCCGCGCCGCGCAGCTGGCGTGACGCCTCGACGATATGAGCAAGACCCCCGGCAACGCCGCTATGCCCGAAGGAGAGAAGCCCGCCATGGGGATTGAGCGGCCATCGTCCGTCTCGCCCGAAGACGCCGTCGCGTGCCAGCGCCGCCGCCTTGCCACGCGGTGCAAAGCCGGTCTCCTCCAGCAGCGCCAGGAGGGTGATGGTGAAGGAGTCGTAGATGGCGAGCAGGTCGACGTCCTCGCGCGCGGCACCGGCCTCGGCGAGCGCGCGCGCCGCGCAGGCAGCGAGGCCGAAATCGGCAAGATCGGTGGCCGCGCTCACATGCTGATGGGGATGCACCTGAGCCGCACCGACGATGCCGACGCGCGGGCTTATCGCCTCCGCGCTCACCAGCAATGCCGCGGCGCCGTCCGAGACCGGACAGCAATCGAGCAGCTTCAACGGCGTGGCGATGGGGCGCGAGCCCAGCACGTCCGCCACGGTGATGGGAGCCTGCAAATGTGCGCCTGGATGCAGCGCCGCATGGCGGCGCATCAACACCGCGAACTCGGCGAGATCGCGTTCGCTCACGCCGTGAACATGCATGTAGCGCGACGCCACGAGCGCGTAATAGGCGGGAATGGTGGGACCGAACGGCAGCTCGTAGTCGTGATGGCCCACTTGCGCCAGCATGGCGACGGCGTTGTCGCGACCTTGGCCGCTCAACCGATTGTCGCCGGCAACGACGAGAACGTGCCGGCACTCGCCGCTCGCCACCAGCCGATGCGCCAGCATCACCATGGCGCCACCGGTGGCGCCACCCGCTTGCAGCGCATGGGCATAGCGGGGTCGAAGCCCGAAATATTCGCCAAAGAGCGTCGCCAGCATGAGATGCGGCAGCGTGCCCGAATAACCGCAGAGCAACCCGTCGACCGCCTCGCGCGGCAGGCCTGCCTCGGAGAGCGCCGCCGTCGCGGCTTTGGCCATGAGCGACAACGGCGTCTCACCGGCCAGCCTTCCGAATGGCGTGTCGCCGACGCCGGTGATCCAAGAGGTGGCGCGGCTCACGGCCCGTGCAGCATCGCCTCGATGCACTCCTGGACAGCAAGCCCTTCGCGAAAACTCGGCAGCGCATGCGGTTTGCCGGCGAGCATGGCGTCGAGCGCGTCGAGTTGGGCCATGTAGGAGCGCTCGCGCACCGAGCCCTCGCCGAAATCCACGTCGAGCCAACCGCCATTGATGCGGCGCTTCAAGCTGTACCAATCATGCAGCTCGAAAGCGCCGTTCGCCGCCGTAAGGACCCAGCGATTCATGTCCTCGATCGCGCCGCCGACATGGCCGCGAAGCGTTATCGGAATCCCACCGGCGCTCAGCCGCGCCTCGACGGCGCTCTCGGCGGAGACGCCGTCCTCGGGATAATCGACGCGGCATTCGTCGATGGCGACCGGACCGAGCAGGCGTTGGGTGAGAAAGATGAAGTGCGACAGCACCTCGCGCACGAACCCGCCGTCCTCGCGACGGCCGAGCCACGCGGCCGGACGCTGCCAAGCGCGGGGCCAGCGCGCAAAGGCGACCTCGATGTCGAGGCGCTGGGCCGCGCCGATCTCGCCCGATTTCATCCCGGCGAGGATGGCGCGAACGGCCGGGGCGGCGGCGAAGGGAAAATTGACGGCGGCGCGGCGCCGATCGCGTTCAACCCGCGCCACGACGGCACGGGCCACCTCGATCTCGATCGCCAGGGGTTTCTCACAGAATACCGCCTTGCCGGCGGAAAAAGCGGCTTCCGCATAAGGGAGGTGGAACCCCGGCGGCGCCGCAATATAGACGCAACCGACTCGTTCATCGGCGATTAGGTCGGCGGCATCGCGCGCGAGTCGCGCGCTTGGCGCGATCTCCCGCAGCTTTTCGCCTGCGGCCGAGGCCGGGTCCCATGCCGCCGCCACCGCAAAGGCCGGATGCTTGCCCATATTGCGCAGCATGCGCTCGCCCATCACCCCAAGCCCGATGATGCCGATCCCATGCGCCATCCCGGCTGTCCTTTTCTTGGCTTCCCTCGCGGCAGTGAGGTTTAGGGCGCATACCACGTTGAGGCAACCGCGTGGCGCGTCGGACACCGTGGCGAAGTTATCCCCGCTATCCACAGAGACTCCCGCGACCTGCCACAATCTTGATCCGAGGCGAGATAACGCTTGCATGCTTCTATGAAGCAGAAGATCGACTGACGACCACACACCCCTTGATCGTTGGCGGTTTTTGCTTCAGGTTTAAATTCGAGGAAAGCTAATCGCGCCAAGAAGCGACGCCAGTCGTCAGTCGGCGGGAGAAGCACCGGAGGAGGGTTTATGACGTTAAGGTCGCACCTTATCGGCGATTCCCTTGCGCGCGTAGGTGTCACCTTAGGTCAAGGGACCGACGACGATGCGGTGGTCGAGCTGCCGCGGCATCGCGAGCGGAATCAGGGGTCGAGCCGAACCGCCGCGATCATCGGCGGTCAGAAGCTCAACGAGTTCGATCTCCACTATGACCACGACGAGCGCATCCTCTGGTGTTACTTCGACTTCAGCGGTCGACCCTGCTTTACCCCGCAGGTGCTCGAGGAGGCGCAGCACATCCAGGGCTTGCTGAAGGCGCTTTCTGACGAGCAGGTCGCGGCGGCCGAGCCACCGGTCCGTTACCTCGTGCTCGGCTCGCGCGTGCGCGGGCTCTGGAATACCGGCGGCGATCTCGCCCTCTTCGCCGAGCTCATTCGCCGCGGCGACCAGGATGCGCTTCGCCGCTATGCCCACGCCTGCTGCGAGGTGGGGTTCACCAACGCCACGCTCTACGATCTGCCGATCGTCAGCATCGCGCTTGTCCAGGGTGAGGCGCTGGGCGGCGGCTTCGAGGCGGTCCTGTCGAGCAACGTCATCGTCGCCGAGCGCCGCGCGCGCTTCGGCTTGCCGGAGATACTGTTCAACCTGTTCCCCGGCATGGGCGCGCTGTCGTTCCTGTCCCGCCGCATCGCGCCGGGGCTGGCCGAGCGTATGATCCTGAGTGGCGCGATCTACACCGCCGAGCAGCTCTACGAGCAAGGCGTCATCGACGTGCTCGCCGCCGACGGTGAAGGTGTCGATGCGGTCTATGCCTATATCGGCCGCGGCAGCAAGCGGCATGGCGCGCATGTAGCGGTGCGCCGGGCGCAGCGCATCGTCAATCCCGTCAGCCTCGACGAGCTCATCGGCATCGCCGATCTCTGGGTTGATGCGGCAATGAGGCTCGGCGACGCGGATCTGCGCAAGATGCTGCGCCTTGCTGCGGCGCAGGACCGCCGCCGCACGCGCGAACGCGAACCGCAGCAAGTTCCGGCGGAATAAGAGTCGCTGCCTCGCGTCTCTGCGGGACTATGCGTGGCTCTGCTCGCGCACCATGCGGCTCAGCGTCGATTCGAGCTTGGTGAACTCGCCCTGCAGCTTGTCGAGATAGCTGGCGCCGTTCTGGCGCAAATCCTTGCCAGTAACATCGCGCAAGCCGGTGAGCGCCTGGCAAAGCCGCGCGGCGCCGACATTGGCGGCGCCGCTGCGCAGGGAGTGCGTTAGCTCCTTGAAGGCGCGGAGGTCGCCCTCCGCCACCGCATGGCGAAGATGTTCCAGCAAGCGACGGCCGTCATTGCAGAACGTCTCGACAACGTCGCCCAAGAAGTCACTGCTGCCGCCCAGCATGCGCAGCGCCTCGATCGTCGCCTCGTCGACCACCGCGCCGGCGTCGGCAAAATAGCGGGGGTGCGCCGAGATCGGCGTCACGACCGGCGAGGCGAGCGTCGCATTGCCGGGATTGGCGACGCGCGCATAGGTCTCGTCGATGGCAGCCAAAAGCTGCGCCGCCTCGACCGGCTTGGTCAACACCGCGTCCATCCCGGATTCGCGGCATTGCCGCTCCGTCTCGCTGGTTGCGTCGGCCGTGAGCGCGATGATCGGCAGCCGCGCCTCGCCCAGATGCTCCATGCGATAGAGCTTCGTCACCTCGTAGCCGCTCATCTCCGGCATGTTGATGTCCATCAGCACGAGATCGAACCGGTCGCGATCGAGCACGGCGAGCGCCTCCTCGCCATCGTTCACTGTGGCAACGCCGTGGCCGGCCATCTCGAGGATGCGGCGCACGATCTTGCGGTTGGCGCTGTTGTCCTCGGCGATGAGAATCTTGAGGCGGCGCGCGGGTGCCGGGATCGGCGGAGGAGCGGTCGCCGCCGGCTGCATCGGCGAAACCGCGTCCGCGGCGGGCTCGCTCGTGTCCAGTGGCCGGACATCGCTGGCGATTGCCGCCAAGAGGGCGCTTGCGAGCGCCGCATCGCCGAGCGGCGCCTCGAGGATTGCCGCCAGCTGCGCGGCGCCGAGACCGGCGATCGACTCGCCACCCCCGGCGGGCGCAATGAACAGCACCAGCGCCGGCCGCGGCTCGGCACTCGCCAAACGGTGGGCGATGCTGAGGCCAGCCAGCGGATCGGCGCGGCCGTCGACCACCAGCACCGGGCGGGGACCGGTTTGGGCGCTTTCCGCGAGATACTGCTCCACCGCCTCGTCGTCGCCGAGCCAGCGCGGCGTGGCGCGCCAGAAGCGCAGGCGAAGCTGCAACGCCTCGGCGAGATCCTTGTCGCTGGTGGCGAGCGCCACCTCGCGCCCGGCAAGGTCGGGCGGACGGTTCGCGCCGACGGCGTCGTATTGCAGCGGCAGGTCAACGGTGAAGGTGCTGCCCTTTCCCGGCTCGCTGTCGAGGGAGATGGTGCCGCCCATCAGCTCCGTCAGCTGCTTGGCGATGGCGAGCCCAAGGCCGGTGCCGCCGTAGCGGCGCGTCACCGTGCCGTCCGCCTGGGTGAACACCTCGAAAATCTTGTCGCGCGCCTCGGGCGCGATGCCAATGCCGTCATCGCGCACGCCGAGCCGCAGATGGACAACATCGCCGACCCGGTCGGTCATTCGCACGGAGACGTCGATCCGGCCCTCCGGCGTGAACTTGATGGCGTTGGCGACGAGGTTGAGCACGATCTGCCGCAACTGGAGCGGCAGGCCGCGATAAGCATAGGGCAAGTTCGGATCGACGCGCAGCGACAGCGCCAAACCCTTGGCGTCCGCTTGCGGCCGCAGCATCGCCACGGCACCACCCAGCACCTCGTGCAACACGAAGCTCTCAACTTCGGGCTGGAGCTTGCCGGCCTCGATCTTGGAGAAGTCGAGAATGTCGTTGATGAGCCCGAGCAGAGTACGTGCCGAGAGCTGCATCGTCGCCAGCATGTCGCGCTGCTCGGCCTCGAGCGTCGTGCGGGCGAAGAGCGAGCCCATGCCGATCATGCTGTTGAGCGGCGTGCGAAGCTCGTGGCTCATGATGGCGAGGAAGCGGCTCTTGGCAGCGTTTGCCGCCTCGGCTTGTGCCTTGGCCGCGGTGAGCGAACGGATCAGCGTGCTGGCGTAGCCCGGCAGCAGGACGAGGGCGAGCATGAGTCCGGCCGACATGGCCGCGCGCTCCTGCCAGTAGGGGGTAGTCGCCACCACGGCGGCAAAGCCGATGATGCTGAGGACCGCCGACGCCGCGAGGGGGCGCAGCCCGAAGCGGAAGCCGAAGCCGAAGGTGCTCCAAAGATAGATCGAGAACCACGGCGCGGTGATGCCGCCGCCGATATGGAGAAACGCCGAGATGAAGGCCACGTCGTTGAGCATGGCGGCAGCGCGCCGTGCCGTCGACGGTGGGGGACGCGTGATGAGATCGACGAACAACAGCCAGGCGCAAAGTACGCCTGAGACATCGATCGCCAGCAGCGGCAGCAGCTGCTCGCGTGCCACGCCATGGATGGCAAGCGCGGCCAAATAGGCCAGCACGAAGCCAGTGAAGAAGACGCGGATGATGACCTGCTGCGGCTCGCTCCCGGCCTGTTCGGCAAGCTCGCGCGTGATGCGAGCGGGGCCACGCAGCACCCAGACGACGACCGCGCCCGCCGGACCCAGAATCGCCATGGCAAGCCAGAGCGTCGACAGCAGCGGCGAGAGCGGCGGGATTTCCGCGGTCGCCAGCAGGACGGAAAGCGTCAGCGGTACCGACACCGCATAAAGCGCAAGCGCGACAGCAACCGCCCGTGCCTTGCGCTGGGCCGCTGCGCCGGCGCTACCACTCGCCTTCTGCCGTTCCTTCATCGGGCGGTCTGCCGACCTTTCCCCCAAGCCACCCGGACTGCTCGCATCATCCCTCAGGCGTGCCCGCCTTAATGGCTTGCAGGCTTTCTGCATACTGCCGACGAAGTTGGAAAAAATCTACAGTTAGATGGTATTCGGGGAGAGGCGACGAGATATTGAATGTTTCGCCATCCGAAATGACCGGTCCCTCAAGCGGTCCGGGTGCTTTCCGTGGCCATCACCCTCTCCCGCGGCAGCCAAACCGTCACCGTCGTGCCGGCCCCCTTCTCACTCGCGATGTCGAGCCGGCCGCCATGGAGCTCAATGAGGCCGATCGCGAGCGGCAAGCCGAGGCCCGTGCCGGGATGCTTGCGGTTCCAAGTGCTGGCAACCTGGCCGAAGCGGGTGACGGCGGTGGCGATCTCGGTCGGGTCCATGCCGATGCCGCGATCGACCACATCGATATAGAGGCCGTCGCCGGCGAGCCGCGCGCTCACCAGCACCCGCCCGCCGGGGTGGCTGAATTTTATCGCGTTGGTGATGAGGTTGAGCACCACCTGCTTGAGCTTAAGCGCGTCCGCGCGCACCGGCGGCAGATCCAGCGGCATCTCATGGTCGATGGCTACCTCGAGCGAGCGAGCGCGCTCGACCACGAGGTGAAGGATGTCGCGCACCATCTGACCGACGTCGATATTCTCTTCCTCGAGCTCGACTTTGCCCGCCTCGAGCTTCGAGACATCGAGAATGTCGCTGATGATGCCGAGCAGATGATGCGCGCTCGACGCAATGTCGCGGGAATAGCCGGCATAGCGCGCGCTGCCGAGTGGTCCCAGCACCTCGTCAGCCATCACCTGCGAGAAGCCGATGATGGCGTTGAGCGGCGTGCGCAGCTCGTGGCTCATATTGGCGAGGAACTCGGTCTTGCTGCGGCTCGCCAGCTCCGCCTCTTCCTTGGCGGCGAGCAGCGCCAGCTCCGCTTCCTTGCGGTCGGAAATGTCGAGCGAGGCGGTGACGACGAGCGACGGCCGATTGTCGTGGTCGCTGAGCAACGCCTTGGTCGTGAGCAGCACGCGGCTTTCGCCGCTCGGCAGCACGAGGGCCTCCTCGAAGGAGCCGGCGGGGTCGACGCCGGCGACAATACGCCGGTCGCGCTCCATCGTCGCCCGCGTCTCCGGGCAATCGTTCACCGCCACCGGCGTCAAGCCCACGATCGAGGCGACGGGTTGGCCGATATGGCGGGCATAGAAGTCGTTGACGAAGACGTAACGGCCGTCGCGGTCGGTGGCGCTCACCAGTACCGGTACCGCGTCGATGACGCGCATCAACAGCTCGTGGCTGTGGCGGAGGGCATCCTTATGCCGCTGCTCCTCGACGAGGATCTGCTCCTCGAGCGAGGAGGCGCGCTCCTTCAGCAGCAATTGCTGGCGGCGGAGCATCAGCAGATTGCGCGAGCGCACGCGGAACTCGTGATGATCGACGGGGCTCAGCAGGAAATCGGTGGCGCCCGCCTCAAGTGCCTGATAGCGAAGATCGCGGTCCTCATAGGCGGTGATCACCATCACGGGCACGTCGACGCAAGCCGACAGTCCGCGGAAGCGGCGGATGAACTCGGCACCGTCCATATCCGGCATCTTGAAGTCGGTGATGACGAGATCGGGCGGCAGCGCTTGCGCGTGCTCCAAGGCGCGCTGCGGATGGTCGAACGTCCGCACCTCCACCCGGCTGTCGAGCGACGCCGCAAGTCGTTCAAGAATCTTAAGATTGGTGATGCGATCGTCGATGATCGCAATGGTCTGGCGTCTCACGCGCTGATCCGAGGTAACATTCGTCCGATCCGGCGGCCTAGCAGTATCGACGGGATGGCGTGCCGCGGCAAGTCGCACTTCTCGGTTATTCACGCGAATTGCTCATGCTGGCTGCGTTGGGGCTACAAGTCTCGCGCGAGCGTTGTCGCGGAAGACGCGGGCATGCAGTCGATCCGGCAAATTTGGGCTAATTTCCGACCATGCTTACGGCACAAGCGTCAGCCTCGCCTCGCCCAGTCCCGCGAACTGCACGCCGACTCGCGCTGGCGCGGTGAGCGAGATCAGGCCGGTATGGGTCCCGGTGGTGACGATATCGCCGGCGGCGAGACCGCGGCCGCGACGCGCGCAATGATTGGCGAGCCAAGCGAGCAACCGGCGCGGATGGCCGGCGGCGTTGCCGCCAACGGCGTGTACTTTCTCCTTGCCGTCGACGGTGAGCGACACCGGCTGGCGGAGGAAATCGACGTCCTGCCAATCGCGGACGGGAGCCCCGAAGCAAAAGCCATAATTGGCGAGGTTGTCGGCGAGCAAGGCGAGTTTGTCCACCGCCTGCGGATCAGCAAAGCGCGACTGCACCAGCTCGATCGCTGGGTGGAGGGTGTCGATCGCGTCCCACACCTCGTCCTCGTCATAAGGTTGGGCGCGTGGCGGGAGCGCGCGGGCGAAGCGGAAGGCGAGTTCGCCCTCGATACCGACCGAGGCGCCGGCCGGCAATTCGCAGCGCGCCGGGCTCGTGCGCATGGCCGCGGCGAGCAACGGCGCTGCGCTCGGCGCCGCGGTGGGGCCGCTCGCGCCCACCTTCCAACCGCCGACGGCGCCCAGCGCCGCGACCACGGCCGCTTGCACGTCATACGCCTCTTCTTCGCTCGCTGGCACAAACAGCCGCGATAACCGTCCGAGCTGCTCCCGCTCGCGGCGAGCGTGCAGCAATGTCTCTGCAAGCGCCTTCACCCGATCGGTCATCGCTGTGCCGCGACGACATTGCCGGCGAGATAAGCCATGGCGGCGTCGACGCCGCCGCGGCGATGCGGCACGCCGGCGAGCGCGAGGCCCATTTCGACGCCGCCGAGCGTGCCGATCAGCATCAGCTCGTTGAACCAGCCGAGATGGCCGATGCGAAACACCTTGCCCGCGACCTTGCCGAGCCCGGCGCCGAGCGACATGTCGAAGCGCTCGAGCACCGTGCGGCGCAGCGCGTCGGCGTCATGGCCGGAAGGCAGCAGCACGGCGGTGAGCGAATTGGAATGCGCCTTGGCTTCGAGCGACAGGAGCTCGAGCTCCCAGCCCCGCACCGCGCGCCGCGTCGCCTCGGCCAAGCGCGCGTGTCGCGCAAAAACGTTCTCGAGTCCTTCTTCCTCGAGCATGAGGATCGCCTCGCGCAGGCCGAACAGCAGGTTGGTTGCCGGCGTGAAGGGGAAGTACCCGGTCTCCGCCACCGCCAGCATTGGCTGCCAATCCCAATAGGCGCGCGGCAGCGTCGCCCGTTTGTTGGCGACGAGCGCCTTCGCCGAGATCGCGTTGAAACTGAGGCCCGGCGGCAACATCAAACCTTTTTGCGAGCCGCCCACGGTGACATCGACGCCCCAGGCCTCATGGCGATACTCGATCGAGGCGAGCGAGGAGATCGTGTCGACCATGAGGAGCGCGGGATGACGCGCGCGATCGATCGCCAGACGAATCGTCGCGACATCGCTGGTGACCGCCGTCGAGGTCTCGTTGTGCACCACCATCACCGCTTTGATGGCGTGCGCCTTGTCGGCGCCGAGCCGCGCCTCCACTTCGCCGGCATCGACGGGATGGCGCCAATCCATCGCCACGAACTCGACCTCGAGGCTGAGGCGCTTCGCCATCGCGTGCCAGAGCGTGGCAAAGTGTCCCGTCTCAAAGGCAAGCACACGGTCGCCCGGTGAGAGGGTGTTGACGAGCGCCGCTTCCCAGGCGCCGGTCCCGGACGACGGGAACACCACGACCGGCCCCGTGGTCTGGAAGATACGCTTCATGCCGGCGATGACCGATTTGCCGAGCGCGGCGAATTCCGGACCGCGGTGGTCGATCGTCGGCTGATCGATCGCGCGCAGGATCCGGTCGGGCACGTTGGTCGGCCCTGGAATTTGCAGAAAATGCCTGCCCGTCTTAACCATCATCGCGCTCCTCGCCGGCGGGAGCGCGACTTTGCCCAGAAAGGCGCCTCATCCGCAAGCGCACACTTGCCCTCGCGCAGTGGGTCGCGATGGGCGCTGCCTTCACGCGCCGCGCGCGGTCACGCCTGCTGCCGTGGGCGGGCTCGCCTCGATCGATCGCTCCGGCCGCATCCAGAACGCCAGCACTGAACCCACGAGCAGCAAGGCGATCGAGCCCGCAAATGGCAAATTCCAGTTGCCGGTGGCGTCGATGATGATGCCGAAGAGCCAAGGCGAGGCGATGGCGGCGATCGCGGAGCCGGTGTTCATGATGCCGCTCGCGGTGCCGGAGTGTTTCGGTGCGATGTCCATGGGGACAGACCAGACCGGACCGATGGTGAGCTCGAGACAGAAGAAGGCGGCGCCGAGGCAAAGCGCCAGCGCGCCGATCTCGGTCACGAAAAAAATCGGCACGAGGCAGAGAAGCGAGCTCAGAAAGCCGCCGATGATGACGTTGCGCCGCGCCGTCGCCAGATTGCCGGTGAGCTTGAAAACTCCATCGCTCACGACGCCACCCATCGTATCGCCGACCACGCCCGCGAACAGCACCGCCGAGGAGAAGAGCGCGGATTTCTTGAGGTCGAGATTGTGGCTGTGCTGCAAATAGAGGGGAATCCAACTGAGATAGAGCCAGAGCGTCCAGCCATAGCAGAAATAAACGACAGTCGTCGGCAGCATGCGCGGCACCAGCCGGCGCCATGGCACAGCGCTTTCGCGCAGACCGCTGCGAAACGCCGGCAACGTCGCTAATTCCTGCTGGCTGATGCCGCGGTGCTCGCCGGGATTATTG